>JAABUQ010008166.1_pt1 | contig 14819 bp, 13 predicted proteins | sample 5560001 | NCBI WGS metagenome assembly JAABUQ01 (sample SAMN10711888, study PRJNA513371) | rock metagenome | isolation source: Antarctica rocks | place: Antarctica: Victoria Land, Finger Mt nord | collected 2015-12-18 | reverse complement strand
TGTCTTCCCGCAGTAACTCGCGCACAAGGTGCGCTTTGAAGGTGGCGGTGTGATGCTTTCCCATGGCGTTGAGTCTACACCTTTTTTGACCCCTCTCTCCTGTCCAATCCTATGGGTCCATCATACCCCTACACGCGAGGGTCGTGACGTGCTTTTGAACAGGTATTGAGGAGATCATGTGCACGAGACGCATACAGTTCGCGACATGCAAGCCGAGCTAGCTAGTAGTAACATGAACTACACCGTTGCCCGCCGCACTCCCAATAGAGAATTAAACAAACTCCACATCGAAGATCAAGCTATTCACAATTGGTATCGCTTCGTTCTGTCTTTCCCCCCGCATCTTGTACGTACTTATATTGATCGCTTTGAAGTGGGGCAAAATCAATGTGTCTTAGACCCATTTAGCGGTACAGGCACTGTAGCTGTCGAGTGCAAAAGGCTAGGCATTCCTAGTATCGGGATCGAGGCGAACCCGATGGCGCACTTTGCTAGCCAAGTGAAATTGGATTGGCTTCCCACTCCAGATGGCCTCGTTAGTCATGCCGAAGAAGTAGCTCACGCCGCAACGGTGTTGTTACAGATGGATGGGATCGAAGATATACCACCTCCACGTGCCATCACGAACTTAAGCCTAAGGGCCCTCCCTGCTGAGCGCAAGGAACTGCTGCTCAAGAACTCAATCAGCCCTTTACCGTTACACAAAACGCTTGTGCTGCTTGAGTGCCTAGAAAAGAATCGGAATGATCAATATTATAGGCATGAACTGCTAGCGATTGCCAAATCCGCGGTGCAGGTTATTAGCAACTTACACTTTGGCCCCGAAGTGGGCATCGGCATTATCAAGTCTGATGCTCCAGTCATTGCTACATGGCTCACCAACATTCGATCCATGGCTGACGACCTTCGCCAAACGCAGATTTCCCATGCTGCTTCGACTATCTACCTTGGAGATGCTCGAAGGCTACCAAAACTGCTGACAGAGCAGTCAATCGATGCTGTGATTACCTCACCACCTTATCCAAATGAGAAAGATTATACGCGGGCAACACGTCTTGAGTCAGTTTTACTCGGCTTTATCAGGGATAAGAGTGAGCTACAGCTACTCAGGCGCGGACTTTTATGCTCGAATACGCGCAATGTTTACAAAGGGGATGACGACGATTTATGGGTGGCTGATCAGCAAGATGTACAACGTGTTGCCAAAGACATAGAACTACGTCGAGTGCAACTTGGCAAAACATCTGGCTTTGAGCGTCTGTACGCCAAGGTCACCAAGCTCTATTTCGGCGGTATTGCTCGACATCTCGCCGACCTCCGTGGTTTCTTGCGTCCCAATGCCCAACTTGCTTACGTTGTGGGAGATCAAGCGTCATACCTTCGTGTCATGATTCCAACAGGGCAACTAGTAGCGGCTATTGCAGAATCACTAGGCTATAGAGTGACCGGCATTGATCTCTTCCGCACACGCCTGGCAACAGCCACGAAGCAACAGCTGCGGGAAGAGGTCGTTCTGTTACGTTGGCCCGGCTAGCGGCGTTACTTTGCCCTATGTCGGGCCAAGTTTCCGCGCTTGATCTGCCGCCCCATAGCCGCCCAGCTTATGGAGGGCGATGCCATCGCGCTGTTCGAGTTCGTCGAGACATCCGAGGGCGTCGCGTTATCGCAAGCGACGCACTATCGACTTGTCTCTCCCGATAGCCTCACGCCCTCCGACCTGGATACCTATCGCTCGCTCTCCTCGCGCTGAAACATCATCCACGGCGCATAGAACACCATCGACGGGATGGTAAGGTACTAGAGGATAGTCCGTCGAGGAGCAGTCGACACGTTGAGAGTAACGGAGAGGATGGGATGCGGTGAATAAGGACCAGATTGCGCTGCAGTTGTATACGGTGCGCGATAAGACGGCAGGCGACTTCGCGGGGACGGTGCGGAAGGTCGCGGTGGCAGGGTACGCGGCCGTGGAGTTCGCGGGCTACGGCGGCCTGTCCGCCGGGGAAGTCACGTCGCTGCTGACCGAGACGGGGCTGCGCGCGGCCTCAACCCACGTGGGGCTGACCGCCCTGGAGTCCGACCTGCAAGGGCAGATCGACTACTGCCGGGCCATCGGCTGCTCGTACCTGGTGCTGCCCGGACTGCCGTCCGAGCAGCACAATGCCGCGGCGCTCCGCGCGCTGGCGCCGCGGCTGAACGAGTTCGGCCGCGCGTGCCGTGACCAGGGCATCACCTTCGCCTACCACAACCACAACTGGGAGTTCGAGACCGATACGGATGGGGGAGCGTTCCTGCTCGACGGGCTGCTCGACGCCACCGACCCCGCGCTGGTCGCGCTGGAGCTCGACGTCTACTGGGCGGCGTACGCGGATCAGGACCCGCTGGCCTACCTGCGACGTCGCGCCGGCCGCGTGCCACTGGTACACGTCAAGGACATGGCCTCGACGCCGGACCGTGGGTTCGCCGAGGTGGGCGACGGGACGCTGGACATGCGCTCGATCATCGCGACGGCAGAGGAGGCGGGCGCGCGGTGGTTCGTGGTGGAGAACGACGCCCCGCGCATGGACTCGCTGGAGAGCGCCGGCAGATCGTTGCACAACCTGCAAGGCATGGCCACGGCATAGCATAGCCACGCGGCCGCATCATCATTAAGACATGGTTCATTTGGAGCCTGTTCTGCTTGACAGTCTGAACAGTCGAAAACAAAGCGGCAGCGGCCATTTCACGCCTACAGTGGGCCATTTCGCACCTATCGCCGATTCAAGACTGTCAAGTCCGATTGAACCTTGTCTAAGGGATGAAGGGGACCGTTGGGCAGAAAGAAGAGAAGGGAATGAAGCGCGCGGAGACGGGCGGGGAGCTCGCGGCGGCCGCCCCATCAGCCAAGGGCGGTAACGCCGGCCCGTGCCCGTCTCACGCTTCATCTACATAAACGTCCGGGCGGGCCGTTTGGTTACACTCAGTTAGAATAGCTATTGCGTCATCCAGAGCAGCAGCCAGTCGTTGCGGGCTTCTAGCTCCAGGACCCCTTCGACACTGTTCCGTATCGATGTGTCGGGCTGAACGCGATCGTTGCCGTAATAGGAAACGAGATCTTCGGCAGCAACGGGTATATTGACGAGCAACTCGCGCGCCCCTGTTTTCCACAGGATATCGATGCTGCCATCTGGCCCTGGAGCAATGCGAGGAGCCCGCGCGCGCGCCCTATAAGAGGCCCACGCATGCGTCGCGGTTCGGCGCAAGAAATCTATCGCTCGATCGAGCGTTTCCCGCGCATACATAGGACTTTGTCCATCCTCGGGATCAATGGGCGTCTCAAGGATCGACTCAGCAGCGAGGATGGACTGCTCCACATCTTGCAGTTCTGGTACGAATTGGGGTGGAACTTGTTGGTTATGATCTCTCAGGGCAGTCGGTAAGTCCTCATCCCCTACAGAGATGCTATGCTGCGGTACCGATGACATAGGTACTCCTCGTATCCTCGCAATCCATGAGCGTTACAGGACATCCTTTAGTCCTAAGTATACTTCAACGGTTTTGTTGAGTATCCCACAGCTGAGGCAAGGCGGCGAGGGGCTCGGCGGGGGGCTCCAGGCCCAGCAGGTGGCGCATGCGGATGACGTCGGCGACGAAGCGGGTGACCTCGACACTGCGCGCCGGGAGCACCCGCAGGCCGACCGCGACGCCGGGCAGCGATCGCACCCGCGCCGCCAGGTCGCGCAGCGTGACGCCCTGCCCGCTGCCCACATTGACCGGCTGGCCGTCGAGGGCCGTCTCGGCGGCCTTCCGCAAGGCCCGCACCACCAACTCCACCGGCACGAGGTCGAGCACCTGCTCGCCGCCGTAGAGCTCCAGGTCGAGCCCGCGGCGCGCCCGGTCGAGCCAGATGGGGATGACGCGGTCGCGGTCGCCGGACCCGTAGACGTTGGCCAGGCGCAGCACGCTCACGTCGAGGCCGTAGGTCCCCTGGAAGGCGCGGCAGTAGACTTCGCCGGCGGCCTTGCTGGCCCCGTAGGAGTTCTTGGGGTTCATGGCCTGCTCCTCGGCCACGGGCAGCCGGTCGACCTCGCCGTAGGCCTCACGCGACGAGGTGAAGACGACGCGCTCCATGCCAGCGTCGCGCGCGGCCACCAGCACGTTGTAGGTCCCGACCACGTTTGAGGTGAACGAATAGTCCGCGTCGCCGACCGCGCCCAGCACGTTGCTCTGCGCCGCGAGGTGGTAGACGCGGGCGCAGCCGTCCAGGGCCGCGCGCACGGCGGCAGGATCGCGGATGTCGCCCTCCACGAAACGCACTCCGTCGGGGAGTTTGGCCGCGTCGCCACGGCGCAGGTTATCCAGCGCCACCACCTCGTCGCCTGCCGCGACCAGCGCGGCGACCAGGTGGGCGCCGATAAAGCCGGCGCCGCCCGTGACCAGAACCTTCATGATACAGCCCTCACGACACTTCAGTGTTGGTACCCTGCCATGCGGTTGTAACCGCGGGCCACAACTCGTTTTATACGCCGACGCCCGCGGTAACGCCCGCGTTTGCGCCTGCCGCCACCGCGCCGCGCCCTTGCTCGGCCAGGATGCGAATCACCGAGGCGATCATCTCCTCGCGCATGGGTGAATTGAGGGCCAGCGCCAGTTGCGTCTCGGCCAGACCGAAGGGGACGCCCATGTCGTAGCGCTCGCCGCGCGCCGCGAAGGCCAGGTAGGGTTCCAGCCGCGACAGCCGCTCCTGCGCCGATGTCAGCTGGAACTCGCCCTTCTCGCGCAGGTCGTGCTCGATATTGTAGCGCAGGCAGTCGAAGATCGCGGGGGTGAAGACGTGCATGCCGAAGAAGCACAGGTACTCGCCCGAGCGCAGGCCCGGCGTGCGCAACTCGCGCTCGGCCCGCTCGGGGCTCGGCTTCTCCACCATAGCCGTGACGCGATAGACGTCGTCCTGTGCCTGCTTCTGCCCTTCCAGAGGCTCGCCCCGCACCGTGCCAAAGAGGTGCAGCAGGCGCTCGGGAGTGCGCTTGACCGAGGAGACGGTCTGGCCGGTGCGCTCGAATACCTCGACCACCTGGCTGGCGCAGCGCCGCCGACCGGGGTCGGACGAGACATACACATGGTCGCCCAGCAGCAATAAGAACGGCTCGTCCCCGACCCACTCGCGGGCGCTGTAGACGGCATGGCCGTAGCCCTCGGGCGAGGTTTGGGTGGCGTAGGACAGGGCGCGATCCAGCCGCGCCAGCTGCTCCGACTCCCGCAGCGCCCAGTCCTTGCCCTGGTAGGACGGCAGGAGGTCCTCGGAGAGGCCACGGAAGTGGCGGCGATACATCTCCTCGTCGCCCGGGGCGGTGACGATACAGATCTGCTCGATCCCCGCGTCGAGCGCCTCCTCGGCGATGATCTGCACTGTCGGCTTGGTCAGCCCGTCGACGTCGACGAGCGGGAACATCTCTTTCTGCACCGTGGTCGAGGCGGGGTACTGGCGCGTGCCGCGCCCCGCCGCCGTGATCACCGCCTTGCGTACGGTCGTCGCCATTGCGTCCTCCTCGTTGTCAGTTGTCAGTTGCCAGTTAGAGCGCGGTTGCCGGTTGCCGGTTGTCAGCTAAGTAGGTGTTGCTACGTTCCTGGGAGCGCCGGCTTCCAGCTGGCAGACCTCCGAAGCGGACATGGTCGCCGCTCGTGGGCGCGCTTGCAGCGCACGGGGCCGGCTGGAAGCCAGCGCTCCCAGGTGGAACTCCTGTGCCTCTATGCCGCAAGAACGTAGCAGCATCCACTTAGATCGCGGTTGCCGATTGTCAGTAGCCGGTCGTGGGCCATATAGCCATCAGGCATCAGCCGGTTACTGGCTACTGGCGCCTGGCGCCTGGCAACTAATGCGCGGCGGTCATGTGCCCTTTGTCGGCCGCGCTCGCGTTGCGTCGCGCGGCCGCAGCGTCCCTTGCCAGTTCGCCCACCGTCTTGACGTGCAGCCGCGCCGCGCCCCGCGTGTCGCGTGTCGCGTAGCGGGACGCGCATCCCGTCGCGCGCGGCCCGCTCCAGTCGTTCTCGGGCAGCAGAGACTTCACTCTGGTACTGCGGCAGCCATTGCGCCTGCGCCACGAGCAGCTCGTCGGTCATCTGCCACACCTCCTCGGGGTTGCAGACCGCGCCCACCAGCGGGTCGTGCAGCATAGCCTGCTTCAGCAGCGTCACGTCGCCGCGCACCGCCGCCTCCTTGCCCATCTCCTGCACGCGCACGCTGGCCGCGCAGGTCGCCGCGCAGGCCAGCGGCAGCGCGCCCACGACAGGCATGTTGACGCCCGTGCGGTCCGCGTAGCCGGGGATCTCCACCACGCAACCGTCGGGCAGGTTGGTGATGTGGCCCTGGTTGACCACGTTGAAGTGGCCGCGGTAGGTGCGCCCCGTCTGCAGGGCCTCGATGATGTACGAGCCGTGCTCCTCGCTGCGCCCCTCCAGCGTGATGCGCGGCGGGTCCTCGGCCATCCAGCGCGGAAAGTCGGTCTCGAACCAGCGGCGGCCCTCGGTGCAGACGCGCAGGTAGCCGCCCGTCTCGCCATTGATCCAGCTGGACAGGTCGATCCAGCGCATGATCTCCTCGGGGCGCTTGCGGTACCAGGGCAGGTACTCCGAGAGGTGGCCGTTCGACTCCGTGCTGTAGTAGCCGAAGCGGCGCAGCACGTCGATGCGCACCTTTTCCGTGCGCGTATATTCGGGGTGCGCCTCGAACAGCTCGGGCAGGCACGGAACCATGTCCATGCCGCGCCAGTGGACCCGGACGAACCAGGTCTGGTGGTTGATGCCGGCGGCGGCCACGTCGACGTCGCGGCGGTGCAGCGTCTCGTCGGGTCCGATCAGCCCCTCCTTCTTTGCCCATAGCTCGATCACGCGGGCAATCTGCCAGTGCGCGCCCTGCACGCCGTGGCACAGCCCAATGGTGGGGACGCCGCCGTACTGGTTGCAGGCCCACGTGTTCATGGCCATGGGGTTGGAGTAGTTCAGGAGGAGAACGCCCGGTTGAGCCAATTCGCGAATGGAGCGACAGATGTCGAGCAGGGCGGGGATGGTACGCTGGGCATACATCAGCCCTCCGGCGCAGAGCGTGTCGCCGACGCACTGGTCCACGCCGTATTTAAGGGGGATGTCGATGTCGGTCTCGAACGCCTCCAGGCCGCCCTGGCGGATGGTGCAGATGGCGTAGTCGGCTCCCTCGATGGCGGCGCGGCGGTCGGTCGTGGCCTCGACGGTGGCCGGCAGCCCGTTGGCCGCGATGTCGCGGCGGCACAGTTGCGCCACCATGTCGAGGTTGTGTTGGGAGATGTCGGTGAGGGCGAACGTGGTGTCGGCCAGCTCGGGCACGGCCAGGATGTCGTGCATCAGGCGGCGGGTAAAGCCGATGGAGCCGGCGCCGATCATGGCGATCCGGATGGGCATGGTCAGACACTCCTCTCAGATAACAGACGCTGGAGCACGGGCTCGATAGCCGCGCGCAGGGCGGGATTGGCGTAACCGATCCAGGCCACGGGGCTATGCGTGTCCAGCGGCGCCGTCAACGGGCCGCCGCGCTCGTCGGTCACGATCACGCCAGTCTCGCGCGCGATCAGTTCGGTGCACAGGTCGTAGGGGTGGCAGGTCAGTCGCGACGCGCCTTCTCGGGGATCGTGCAGGAGCGGGCGCAGGTCGGCCAGGAAGCGGTCGTGCCCGACCATCAATTCGTAGAGCTGACCGCCCGAGCTGATGTACTCGTCGTCGAAGACCTGCGGCGACTCCGAGGGCGGCGGCCCCAACAGTTCCAGATAGAGGCGCTCCTCCAGCGCGGCCGCGGCGGCCTTGGCGCCGGGGAAGAATTTGCTGATGGCGGCGAATCCTCCCGCCAATGTGTCGGCGCGGCTGGGTCGCGGCACGAACGGCGTGACCGTGCCCGCGCGCAGATCGTGCGTCTCCGCCCCCACGCCCTCGCCGCGCGCCGCCCACAGCACATCGGCCAGGGCGGCGCGCGCCGTTGGCAACTCGGCCTGTAGGGCCACGGCGATGGTGTCAAGGGTCGGGACACGGCCGTCACGCGGGGAAGGGGCCACGCCGTAGAGCGCCCAGGCGCTACGCTTGCCATACATCAAGCCGCGCGTCCCGTCGACGGGATCGACGATCATGGTGAAGGCCAGGCGGTCGGGGTCGGCGCCGGCGGGAAAGATGTGCCCCATGCCCTCCACGCCCTCAGAGACCAGGAGGAAGGGCGCCTCCTGGCCCCAGCGCGCGCAGTAGTCGAGCAGCGTGCCCTCGCCGTGCTCGTCCAGGCGGAAGACGGTGTCACCGCCGCGGTCGGCCGTGACCCGGGACAACTCCTCGGCCGTGGAGCCGTGCACGCCCTGCAGGACGGACGCGCGCATCTCCAGGGCCAGCGCCCGCAGGTGGTCCACGAAATACGCGCTATCGCGCGGCAGGCCGGATGTCGTGATGGTCATAGCGGTCGCACCTCCCCATCCCTATCGACGATCACGCGCTTGACAGGCGTGGCCATGGCGCCCTCGCCGCTGCCCGCAAGGACGCGCGCCCTGTTGCCCGTGCGCGACGCATAGTCCGCCGCGATCTCGTCCACCGTCTCATGAATACGCGCGCCGGCGCCGAGCACGGCGACCGTCCCGCCGGCGCCGCCGCCGGTGATCTTGGCGCCGTAGAGGCCGCGGTCGGGACCGGCGGCGCGCACCAGATCCACGATCAGATCGGTCTCGGGGGTACCAAGGTCACAGCGGTCGCCGTAGCTGGCGTGCGAGCGATACATCGCCGCCCCGGCTTCCTCCAGCGCGTCGATGTCCACGGTCGAGTTTTGAGCAGTACGTTCGTAACAGTCGAGCGCGGCCAGGAAGGCCGCGACGTTGGCCTGCTCGTAGATGGGGTGGGCGGCGCAGTCGCGCACCCGGTAGCGAGCACCCGGATCAACGCGCGTGGCGTCGTCGCCGGTCTCGCCGTAGCGCGCCAGGAAGGCAGCGCCATCAAGCTCGTAGGAAAGGAGCGCGGCGTAGCGGCCAGCGAAGCGCGCTGGGTCGAGGTTGCAGAGGTAACCGCCGGGCGGGTCGGACGGGTCGTGCGCGCGGATGATGGCGCGTCCCATGAACGCGGCGATGCGCACGCGTCCGTACTGCGCGCCGGACACGCGGTGAGCCACGCCGCTGTCGATGCCCAGCACCCGCACGCCGGGCGGCAGCGGGCGCTGGCCCAGCACCTCGGCGGGCTGGCAGCGCAGCATCAGCAGGTGGTCCTTACGGCCCAGCGCCGCCGTGGCCTGATCCATAATGCCGCAGGGGGCCAGGGCCACGCGGTGCTCGGCCTGCTGCGCCAGGCGGGCCAGATCGAGGGGGTCCAGGTCGAGGCCGAACAGCGCCTCGACTGCGCGCAGCGCGGCCACTTCCAGGGCGGCGGACGACGAGACGCCCGCCCCCGCCGGCACGTCGCTCCACACGGCCAGCCGCAACCCCTCGCGCGCTCCAGGGACACGAGGGACGCGCGGGCCGCTGGCGTCTGCCTCCAGCACGGCCAGCGGACCCAGCACATAGGCGGCCCACGCGGCGTCTGCCTCGTCAAGCGCGGCGCGCAGCCGGCGGGGCGCGCCCTGGGGATCACCGTGGTAGAGCACGTCGGCTGAGATCCGCGCGCCGCGGTTGGCCAGGCGCGGGACGGCCGGACCATCGGTCCGGACCGTGAGCAGGCCATCGTCGCTGAGTTGCGCCGCGACGAGCGCGCCGTGGGCCAGGGGCAGTTCCAGCACGGTCGCGCCGGAGTAGTCGGCGATGCCGCCCATCACGTCGAGACGCGCGGGGGCCCGAGCCAACACAATGGGCTGCTCAGGCATGAAGAAATCCCAGGGGACCCGATCGTCCGCGCCGCTCATCATCGCCCGCACCCTCTTATCCGTACGCTGCCTATACCCGCTGTGGCCGCCGTCATTTCATCACCGGGTGAACAAATATACAGTAGCACTGCTGGCAGCAGGTTGTCAACAGGAGACACTCACCCCCGACCCCTCTCCCGGCCGCAGGAGAAGGGAACAACGACGATACGGCGCTGGCCAGTCCTACAACCTTGCTTGCTGTCGATCCATCCAGGCGGCGGGTACGGCCTCCGTCAGCCACCATTCCCAGAACGCCCGCCGCGCAACGGGGTCGTACACATCTTCTCCGTCGCCATACTCGTACTCCCCGTCGCGACGCCCTATCCACGCCACGGCCAGAGATGCCCAGTGCGCGGGATCGGCCCGGTTGTCCTCGCGGTCGAGTGAGAAGCCATAGTAGAAGCCGTCGCCATCGGCGCTTATCCCATGTATCACGACCGCGTAGCAGTCGAGGCCGTTGTAGGCGACTACCTCGCTCGACGCTATCCTTCCCAGAGCCTCGTGGCCGGCGGCAATAGCGTAGTTAATAGGGTATCCATCGAAATCCGGGGCAAACCATCCTCCTTCCATCTCAAATCTCAGCCAACGCTCCGCTGCCGAAGGTACAAGCATTCCGGTCAAGACATCTTCCATCTTCTCGATCTCCTCCACAACGTCCGGCAGGCGGAAGCAATTGGTCAGGGAAGGGTGGTGGACCAGGCGTCGGACGGTCCACAAGGACAGGAGGCCGCGCGCCCTGTTAGCGGCCGGATCGAGCGGCGAGCCAAAGCTCTCGTAGATTGCCTGGCGCCATGACGACGCCAGGTCGTGTTGCGGGTCGTCGCGCATGGCAGCAAGCGCCGCATCGATCGCTTGTCGTGCCAAAGCCGGTAAAGGTATTGCGCCATGCCGTGCCGCGGGCATGGGTAGAGCAGACGGCAACTGTTGGCCAACAACAACGTCACCTGCCATCCACGGCCGCAGGGCGCGGACGGCATGATGACGGACCGTGGCGTCGGAATCGTGCAGTACGCCTTGCAACAGCACGCTTACCTGCTGGCGTTCAGAGCTGTTGGTATAGAAATCGTCAAGGGCATCTATCGCATGAGCGCGAACCGTGGCATCGGGATCACCGAGCAAAGCGCGGATGGGATCGACCGCGCGCGTGACCTTGAGAAGGCTCAAGCCCCATACCGCGGCCCTGCGAACAGACGGTGAGGGATCGGCCAACGCGTCGAATAGCGTATCCACCACTTGTGTACGAAACGGACCGCCATCGTCAGGCGCAAGAGGCGGGCCACCATCGATTCGTTCGAGAGACGGACCGCGCTCGTTTCGCTGACAGGCCAAAGCGCCAAGGCGCTCGACTGCCTCTGCCCGGATGACGTCATCGCCATCGCTCGCTCCGGTTAGGAGCGCCGCGACAACCGTCGCGTATATGTCGTCATCTTTTGTTATTGCGGCTGGGAATCCCAATTCGGCCAGTAGCACGAGGATCAAACGGCGCTCTCGCGGCGCGCTTATCTCCATTTGAGTGATAAGGGCGGGAAGAGATCGTCGCCATTGCCGAAGCGTGCCGGAGACCATTCCCCGCACACCTTCGTCGACGTCCCCCAAGCGGAGCGCCAGCATCTCTACATCATCATCAGAAAAGTATGGACGCGCGGCCTGGAGGACGGCAATGCGCCCGCGACGGTCGAAACGTCCGCGTAGATTCCCGAAGAGGGCATCGGCCGGCGGAAGGAGACCTTGCTGTCCCAGGGCCTGCACGGCCTGCTGGCAGATATCGATGTTGTCGTCCGCAAACGCCGCGAACAATGTGTCCGCCACGCGATCATCCTGCAGGTAGCCGAACGCGCCAACGGCATGGTAGCGTATCAACAGGTCGGGATCGCCCGTGGCGTCATGCAGTTGGTCGACGGCCTGTTTATCCTCAACTAGATGAACGGAGGCGAGAAGGTGCAAGCCCTCTGAAGCGCCCCTGCGCACCCGCACATCGGGGTCCGCGAGCGCGGCAAGGAGCAGCCCGACCGTGCGAGGCTCTTCGGACAGTCCGAGCCGCTCGGCCGCGAGCGCCCGCACCTCCGGCGCCCCATCGCGTTGCAGTACCTCCATAAGCGCCTCGCTCGCTATGCGACGAGTCTCGTCATGCCAGATCGGCATCGATTGCACGGCCGCGATGCGCTCGTCCACCGTGCCGGTTTCCAGGGTGGCAATCAGTTTCTCAACCCCTTGCGCCGCATCATCCACGGCCTGCTCCCTTCCAGCTACTCGCGGCGACGACGCGCGGGCTTCCTCCCGGCAGATACATCATGCGTCTGGCGTGGTGGTTGGCTGCCACGTAGATCGTCGCCGCATCTCGTCCAGTAGGACACGCATGCCCCGTTATTCGCCGCGAGGGGCGCTCGCGCGCGAGGGGAAAATTGGCTGGCTCACATGCTCGCGAGCGGATCGCAGAACGCCTAATACATGCGTCCGGGTTACCGTCGGGAACTCATCGTAGAACTCGTCGAGGGACTTCCCATGCAGGAGATAGTCGAAGAGAGTCGTGGCCGGGACGCGCGTTCCCTTGAAAACGGGGGTTCCACTCACCACGTCGGCGTCACAACTAATCACGTCGCGCTCCGCCAGTTCTCGTTGTACACCAATATCGGCGGTCGTTATGCTCATCGTCCGATCCTCGCATCGTCACTTAGCACTATCCCAATGGTTATACTATACGCCGCTCACGGTTATGCCGTGCAGACGATACACACGGTGGGTCATATAACCGTTATCTCTTTTTCAGGGATACTAACCATAGACGTTGCGGCGGTCGCGCACGCTCAAGGTCGTCCGACCCACGCTAGACCGTCTAGCCGACGAGCCGCATGATGATTGCGCGCCGGAGTACCGTCGTCCATTGCTGTCTCGGGAGGAGGCACGACTGATGAAGTTCAAGGTGGCCTATTCCCTGACCGTGGCCGTCATTGGCGCATGCGGAGCCATCCCGTTGCCACTGCAGACATCCGCCGGTTCCACCTCGCTCCCTGTACGAGCCTCGGTGAACGGCCCTATCCTGGTCGTCGATCAACGGGGGGAACGAGGGGCGCAGGTGCAAATCGGGGCGGGGCACGACGAGATCCTGTTCCTGCGCGAAGGGAGCGCCATGGCCCCGCGCGTCCTGGTTGGGGGATTGACCTTCCCCTGCTGCGGCCTCGGCGGCCTCGCCCCGTCTCCTCGCGGGCGCTACGTGGCCTTTAGCCAGGAGGCCAGCGGTCCTTCGGGATCGGGTAGGCCGGGTAGGCGGACCGAGGGACTCTGGCTCACCACCGGTTCCGGGGCGACGCCGTACCGTTTGCTCCTGCCACCTACTGGCTCGGGGGATCCGCCAAGCATCGGGGCAATCTCCTGGTCGCCCGATCGCTACACGCTGGCCTATGCGGTGAACGTGCTCAGCGATGCATCGGTGGCGGCGACGGCGCTCGCGAACACGGGAGTCTGGCTGTCGCGGTACGATCGGTCTCGCCCCCGCCTGGTGCTGTCGGCGGCGCGGCTGGAGCGCGTCCTGCCTGCTCCCGCTGAGTCGTTTCGCGGTTTCTCGCCGGTGATCACGGCGCTCTCTTGGGCGCCGGATGGGCGGACGCTGGCGATCAGCGTGCAATACTCGCCGACCGATGGCTTCGCGCGCGCCGTGCTCGTTGCCGACGTGGTGAGCGGCGCGGTGCGGGTCGTGGCCATGGGTGCGGGCGACGCCGCTTTCGCGGCGGGGACGGCGCGGCTTGCCTACGTCACGACGGGGTCAAGTGGGTCGGCGGGCGCGTCACTGCGCATCGGCGCGGCGGTGGGTCAACCGGCGCGCCCGCTGGTGGCAACGCAAGGCTCCGCTTCGTCTATCTCCAGCCCCGCGTGGTCCCCCGACGGGCGCGCCATTGCCTACCTGGTCGCACACGCGACGGGCCGGTACATGACCCTGCGTACCGTCGACGTCGCCACGGGCAAGACCCGCACCATACTCGCGGCGAACCAGCGCGGCCTTCCTCTTGGCGGGTACTTCGTACGCCTGGCATGGTCGCCGGCCACCACGTAGTGTCGTTACAAGCGTCCTGCCACGAGGAGGGCGCCCCACTCTTGAGAGAGCCTCCTGTGAGTCAGGAAACGTCCTCTTCATTTGTTTCATGGGGCTTGACGAGGGGTGCTATGTGTTCGCTGGCCTCGCCCAGGCCCATGTCAAATACTTTACGCACGAGCGAGATACCACTGACCCATTGCTCGCCTTGTCCTGCCAAGTAAGTTACAAACTCCTCCACCGTCGCCCCATGTGCCCGTTTCTCTCTCCATTCCGACACAATTTCGCTATCACGCTTCTGCCTTTGCGCAATGCGCCCGATGTATTGGACATAGTGACCCGTGACACCGTGCTCAGAAAGATAACGGGTCAGATCGCTTTCGGTTGCTCCCGCCTCTAACCTTCGGACGCACTCCCTGATGTACTCACCGAAAGTATCGTTGTCCATACGGCATGGCTCCTAAGCATGTGCTCAGAAATCTGGCACAGTTTTGTTAGGCGTGATTCGCCCGAGAAACTGTGCCGAACTTATGGTCAGATGCTTAGACTTCCGAGTCGATCGTGGCAGACGTGAAATGAAACGGCTTGGCCATCGCTTCCGCGAAGGAAAACCAAAGAAGAGGGGACGCCACCGTCAATGACATCCCCTCTTCTTTTTTCGTGTGCTCCGCGACGAGGACTCGAACCTCGAACCTAGCGGTTAACAGCCGCCCGCTCTACCATTGAGCTATCGCGGAAAGTGAGGGGCATCGTCCCCTCTAGACCCGCAATATACCCGACGCGGCCGAGAGCGTCAAGCGATGAGTCTCCAGATTCCAGAAAACTCAGGTGAGCCAGGCGGAGATCCACGCACGCTGATGCTGCTGGTAGTCAAGGCTGATCGCTTCGGCCAGTTTGCCGGGCGTCAAGCGATCTCCCACCACGCTGAGC
>JAABUQ010008165.1_pt1 | contig 14820 bp, 12 predicted proteins | sample 5560001 | NCBI WGS metagenome assembly JAABUQ01 (sample SAMN10711888, study PRJNA513371) | rock metagenome | isolation source: Antarctica rocks | place: Antarctica: Victoria Land, Finger Mt nord | collected 2015-12-18 | reverse complement strand
CGAACAGGCTCAGCCGCACCAGCTCGGCGCGCAGGCGGAACGCGGCCGGGTCGGAGCTGGCCTCGGAGCCGGCAATCTCGATCGCGTCGGCGTTGACGAGTTCGAACGCCATGTCGAACCGTGCCTCGACCCTCGGCAGGTCGGCAACCTCCGGCAGCGCGGAGCCGGCAGCGGCAACAGGAGGCTTGGGCGCACGAGCAGGAGGGGGTCGGACGGCCGAGGCTTGGCCGGAGGCGGGCTTAGCCGGGCGACGCGGGGCCGGCGGAGGAGCGGCGCCGGTGCGGGCCTGCCTCGGCGCAGGCGTTTGCGCCCGTCCTGGAGGATGCAGGTGCTCCCCTCGAAGCCTGTGCAGTTGCGAGTACAGCCACTCCTCCATCACGTCGTCGCCGACGAACCACGGAAGCGCTGCACGTGCGGTTTGCAGCCCCGCGTCCAGCAGCATGGCCCAGGCTCGGTCGGACTGTCCCTGCTGGGCGAGGGCGAGGGCGGTGAGCAGGACGGCCGGCTTACCTGCACCATACCGCTTGCTGTAACGCTTGAGCAGGACGATCGCGCGCTCGGGCCGCGCCCCGGCCAGGGCGGTCAGCGCCGCCAGCAGCAGCAGCTCCGGACTGGCCGGCCAGGCGTGCAGGGCCTCCTCGGCCAGGTCGCGCGCCGGCGGGGACCGCTCTGCCAGGGCCTGGCGCAGGCGATCGATCCAGAGCTGCTGTCCCTGATCCCCGGCCTCGGCGGCCAGGTCGTCCGGCGACGGACCCAGGCCGGGCAGGACAGCCCGCCTGGCAGCATCGCCCGGTGGCGGGCTCCGGTTGCTCATGGCATCACCCCTGCGCTGGTTTGGCCACTGCGGCTCATCCCGCGTGGAGCATCCCGCACCGGAGCGTCGCTGCCAACCGCGGCAGCTTGCCAGCTTGGCTCTTGGTGGGTTCCGGGATGTTGAACTGGATCACGCGATCAGGGCAGCAACAGAGATTGACCAAGTCGGGTGCGGCCATGGCGGGGGGGACCTCCTGGCGCGACCCGGTCAGCTGCGCCCGCTCCCGCCCACGAACCAGACCGCCTTAGCTCTGTGCCCCGGCCCCAATTTCGCCGCCCCGGAACCCAATAAGAGACGACTTGATTTCACGTTGCAAAAGGGAACTGTCCTGGGCGCCTCTGACAGGAGCGCCCCGGCAGTGAGCCCTCAACGCGTTGCTGCCCCTGTGCGCTCAGAGCGGCCAGCGCGAGTTCGCGCCTTCTGCGCGGGCTGCAACCAGCAGCCTGGCCATGACCTTGTTGGGACCATCCCGTGCGGCCGTGCGCTCAATCGCGGGCCAGTCGAAGGTGGCCCTGTCCGAAGCCGGGTCCCAGCGTGCGGCGGGCTGCGCCGGGCCTGGCCTGTCCAGGGAGGGGGAGGGCGGCTCGGCGTCGACAGCCTGCGCTCCGCCCCCGTGCTCGGCGGCACCGGCGCCGCTGCCCGCCGCATCGTTGACCGGGAAGGCCGTCTCGGCAGGCAATGCGTCATCTTCGACGCCGGTCGGCTGCGGCCCGTCCGCGGCAGGGCTGGCCTCGGCAGCGGCCGTGCCCATGACGGCCTCAAGCGGTAGGGCAGGGGCTGTATCGCCGGCCCCTTGCCGCGGCTTGCGTCCGCGCCGGCTCTGCAGGGACGTGCCGCTCTCCACTGCATCCGCTGCACCAACACCGGCCGGAGATGCTGCGGCGTCTTCGGCCACGGGCGCTATGGGTGTGCTCGGCAGGGCAGCACGCGCCTTTGGTGGGCGGCCCCGGCGGGCGGGTATGGAGGGTGCAGGGGGAAGGACTGTCTTGGGCGTGCGGGCCATGTGCGCTTTCTTGTGTGAGATCGAGCCTAGTAGCCGACCCAGGCAGGCAAGGGAACAGCGCCGCTGCGCAAGCACCAGGGACGGCGAACTGTCGTGCAGGTCGCCCCGCTTAACCCTGGTCCCCTGCCGGGAGGGGGTCAATCCCGAGTTCCTGGCGGACGTGTGCGAACTTCACTGGGTCGGCCAGGCGCTTGTCGGCCATCATCGTCCGCAGCGCAGCGAGGCCGGCGTCGGTGAACACCAGCCGCGGCAGCCGCGCCGTGTCGTCCAGCCGCATCAGGTTGCGCTCCAGCAGGCCTGCCGCGGCCTGCGGCACCTTCGGCTGGCCAGCCTGCGGGCCGCCGCGCCACGTCCTGAGCTGGAAGCCATCGGCGACGCTGGGCAGCGTCGAGAAGAACATGTCGAGCTCACGGCGGACGTAGTCGCGCTCGGCGGGCGTGAGGAGGATAAGTGCGGTGGTTGGCTTGGTTTGCGGCATGGAGGACGCCATAGCACGCGCGGCCAGGCACCGCCGCAGCCCTGAGCGCTGGAACCCTGGACGGACCTGCGCCTACCACGGCACGCACGCGCTGGCTGAGGCAGGTCCGCTGCCGGTCCAGGCCGGCCCACCTCGCCGCACATGGCGGCCTGTTGCTGCCGGGCGACACCTCCAGACATCTCCTCCATGACGCGTCACTTGGCGCGATACATTGCCGAGCCGCGGCGTTCCTGCTTCATCCAAAGCTGGCGACACTCCAGGCACGTTGGCGTGCCCAGGGCCTACGCACCCCACGATGGCCACAACTAACCCCGAGGTGATCCGATGACCAAGGCTCCCACGACAACGAAAGCCGCGAAGACCGAAGCCGTGCAGACTGCGGCCACCAAGGACAAAGCGCCGCCGCACGGCACGCCGGTCGAGAAGCCCAAGGCCGGGCAGAAGCCGAACGCCTTGCAGCAGCCGTTGCAGCCCTCGCCGGAGTTGGCCGCCGTTGTGGGGGAGGGGACGATGGCGCGCGGCGAGGTGGTGAGCAAGGTGTGGGAGTACATCAAGGCGCACAAGCTGCAGAACCCGGAGGATGGGCGCGAGATCATCGCCGACGAGAAGCTGCGCCGCGTGTTCGGCAAGGATCGGGCGACCATGTTCGAGATGAACAAGCACCTCGCCCAGCACCTGAGGTAGGGCAGTCCAGAAGGCGGGCGGGTCAGGGTTGGCGGCCTGGCGTGCGAGCAGTGGCTTGGTCGGCCTCGCCCGGGCCCGGCAAGCCGCTTTTCTCGACACATCTGCAGCGCCGCCGCCAGGTTCCCGGTAGTCCCGCTCGACACCCGGCACGGCGCGATGCTGGCGTGCAACCGCTTCTACGCCGGCGTGACCCGGGGCAAGCGGCTCATGTCCTCGTGGGCCAACGCAAGCCGCTGGCCATGGCGGTCCGCAACGCTGGCGCCTGGCGGCGCTGGTCCAAGTTGCGGGAGTGGCTGGGGCCGGCGCCTGTGGGCAACGGACTAACCATGCTGACGACGAGAGGGGCCTGACGATGCTGCGCTCACGTGTGTCCCGCGCCCGCCCGGCCCCATCGCCGGCCGGAGACCCGCGCGAACCACCCCTCCAGCCGCCCGTGAAGCTGTCGAAGAAGGCCACATCCCGCTCGCGGGCTCTCAGCGCCGACACGTTGGAGGGCTTGGGCGCACGCAGGCTGGCCGAGCTGCTGATGGACGCCGCCCAAGCTGACCCTGCGCTGGCCCGGTCACTCCGCCTTGTCCTCCGGCACGGACGGCGGCGGCCGGCTTGCGGCGGAGGTGGAGAAGCGCCTGCGCACCATCGGGCGCTCGCGCGGGTTCGTCGAGTGGGACAAGGTGCGGCCTCTCGCCCGCGAGCTGGACAGCCTGCGCGAGACCATCGCCGGGCCGCTCGCGGCAGCGGACCCCAAGGCGGCCGTGGCGCAGATGCGCCTGCTGCTCAGCCTGGCCAGGAGCGTGTTCGAGCGCAGCGGGGATGGCAGCGGCACCCTGGGCGAGGTGTTCCGGCAGGCAGGGGCCGAGCTGGGCCGGCTCTGGGTGCTGCCGCCGGCGCGCGACCCCGCCGCGTTGGCGGGCGAGGTGCTGGCGCTGCTGGACAGCGACGGCTACGGCGTGACCGACCGCCTGCTGGAGGCGGCCAGCCCGGCACTCGGCCCTGACGGGCGGGCCGACCTGCGCCGACGGCTGCAGGAGCGGCTTGCCGCGTTGCCACCTTTCCGCGGCCGGGACGACTTCGACGGCCGGCGCGGGCGGGGGGTGCTATCGTTCTGGTTGGGTAAGCTGGCGGACCTGGATGAGGACGTGGACACCTTCATCGCCGCAGCGGAGGCGGGCGGCCGGGCGGAGAACCTGGCCGGCGACATCGCCGAGCGCCTGATCAGCCACGGCCGTGCGGCGGAGGCGCTGGCCTGGCTGGACCGTGCGCCGGCCCGGCACGAGGGCGAGGAGTTTGCGCTGGCCGACTTGCGCATCGCCGCGCTGGATGCGCTCGGGCGCAAGGCGGACGCGCAATCGCTGCGCTGGGCGGCGTTCGAGCGGTGGCTGGGAGCCGCACATCTCCGGGCCTACCTGCGCGGGCTGCCCGACTTCGATGACGTCGAGGCGGAGGACCGGGCGATGGCGCATGCGCTCGCCCATTCGGACCGCACCCTGGCGGTCAGCTTCCTGGTCGGCTGGCCGAACTTGGAAGCGGCGAACCGCCTGGTGCGCGCCCACTGCCACGAACTCGACGGACGTGACTATGGCCGGCTCCGCCCGGCGGCCGAAGCGCTGGCGGAGCGGTATCCAGCCGCGGCGACGCTGCTGTATCGGGCGCTGGCCGAGGACGTGCTGCGACGCGCGTCCTCGCGGCAATACCAGTACGCCGTCCGCGATGTCAGGTCCTGCGAGGGCCTGGCGCCCTTCCTGCCGCATGAGGCCGGGCTGGAGACGCACGAGGCGTTCGTGGCCCGGCTCCGGCGGGAGCACCCGCGCAAGACCGGGTTCTGGTCCTTGCTCGACTCTGCGGGGCGGTAAGCCTTGATCTCAGGTCGTCGGCTCAGACAGGTTGGCTCCCTGTTCGTTCTCAGGCGGCGGCCGGCCTGCTATCCTGCGGGCCAGCATGACACCCTTGCCGGACCCGGCCTCCGCACAGCGCCGCATCATCCACGTGGACATGGACGCCTTCTATGCGTCCGTCGAGCAGCGCGACGACCCGGCCCTGCGCGGCGTGCCCTTGGCCGTCGGCGGCTCGCGCGAGCGCGGCGTCGTGGCCGCGGCCAGCTACGAGGCCCGCCGCTTCGGGGTGCATTCCGCCATGCCGTCCGTCACCGCACGGCGGCGCTGCCCGGAGCTGGTGTTCGTGCGTCCCCGCTTTGACATCTACAAGGTGGTGTCGCAGCAGGTCCACGCCATCTTCGCCCGCTACACGCCCCTGATCCAGCCGCTGTCGCTGGACGAGGCCTACCTCGACGTGACCGCGCCGCTGCTGGACCGCGGCTCGGCCACCGCCATCGCGGCCGAGATCAGGGCCGCCATCCGCACCGAGACGGGCCTGACGGCGTCCGCCGGCGTGTCCTACAACAAGTTCCTGGCCAAGCTCGCCTCCGACCACCGCAAGCCCGACGGCCTGTTCGTCATCACGCCCCGCATGGGGCCGAACTTCGTGGAGGGCCTGCCCGTGGGCCGGTTCCACGGCATCGGCCCGAAGACCGCGGCACGCATGAACGCGCTCGGCATCCACACCGGCCTCGATCTGCGGGAACGGTCGCGCGCCTTCCTGGCCGAGCACTTCGGCAAGGCCGGCGACTACCTGTACGGCGTGGCCCGCGGCGTGGATAACCGGCCCGTGGAGGCCGACCGCGTACGCAAGTCGGTCGGCGCCGAGACCACCTTCGCGCGCGACCTGCTGCGCTGGGAGGAGGTCGGGCCGGCGCTGGCGCCGGTGCTCGCGCAGGTCTGGCAGGCCTGCACCCGGGGCGGGCACACGGGCCGCACCGTGACGGTGAAGGCCAAGTATGCCGACTTCCAGCAGGTCACGCGCAGCCGGTCGGGCGCTGCTCCGGCGACGCAGACGGCGCTGGAACAGGCCAGCCTCGACCTGCTGCGGCCGCTGTTCCCGCCGCGGCTCGGCATGCGCCTGCTCGGGGTCACGCTGTCGAACCTCGATGCCGGGCCGGACCGGGATGCCGCACAGTTTGCCCTGGCCCTGTGACACGCGCCTTGACCACGCCCGAAGCGGACGCAAGACGCGGGCGCGTTCGGCTTGGCAGCGCTTTCGCTGGCGTTGTCAGGTTGATGGGCAAGGCGACGCCACGGCCTTGCGGCTGCTCAACGTGCTGCGCGTGTCGGACGGGTTGTTCCTACAGTGCGTGCGGCAGGTGTCGGAGGGCTATCCGGACGTGGCGTACGAGGAGCAGTTGATCGACGCCATGGCCGCGCTGCTGGTCCGCGACCCCAGCCCATACGACGTGATCGTGACCACCAACATGTTCTGCGACACCCTGTCCGACGGGGTGTCGGAGCTATCAGGCAGCCTGGGCCTGGCGGCGTCGCTGAACGCGGGGGCGGGGCATGGGGCGGCACAGGCGCAGCACGGCTCGGCGCCGGGCATCGCCGGGTAGGACGTGGCCAACCCGGCATCGCTGATCGGCTCCGTCGCCATGCTGCTGACGTGGCTGGAGGAGCGGCGGGGGGGCGCCCTGCTGCGCGCGGCCGGGCTGATCGAGGCGGCGCTGGATCGGGCGGTCGCCGTACCGGAACACCGACCACAGGTCTGGGGGTCCGCTGGGGACGCGGGCCTCCACGGCACGGGTGATGGAGGTGCTGGGCGGCTAGCAGTGTGAAATGTGCAGTCGTGGAGCATCAAATGGCCAAGCGATGGGCCAGGCCGCCCGGCCTGGCATTGGCCTGTTCTGCTGCAGGTTCCTCCCCATCACGCTTGTATCTGATATCGAGATGGAATTATGGTCTGCGCGCAACGGGCGGCGCGGGTTCCGGCACGCCGGGCTCATGGGCACAGGAGACGGTGGATGGCGGACGTTCCGGCTTCCACCAAACGTCGAACGGTCCGGTGTGCCCCGGCTGCCACGGGCCATGCCCCTGCCGCCTCCCCTGGGGTCTCAACAGTGGCCGCCTCCCCTGCGGTTCCAACGGCGGCCGACACGCCTGCGGCCCTTGCCCGGGCGTTCTGCAACAACGAGGTCGGTTACCTGGCCTGGCGCGTTGCCGCTCCCATCCCCGGCTGCCTCGGCTTCATGGTGACCCGCGTCATCACCAGCGGCCAGGACCAAGGCAGCCGGCGCACCCTGCCAGCCTGCGTGGCGTTCAAGGGGCAGTCGAACCCGCGCTGGCTGCCGCAGGACACCTCGGTCTGGCCCGTGCAGAAGTTCGCCTGGCGGGACCTGACGCTGCGCCGCCTGCGGGACGGCAGCGCCGTGCGCGAGGCCGGGTTCACCTACCTCTACGAGATCACCCCGGTCGGCCAGCAAGCGCTGGACGGCCAGCCCGCCCGCCTGCCCGTCCCGCCGCCAGACCCGCCGGCCGAGGGAGGCTACACCGGCGACCCGGTCCCGCTGTTCGTCTGCGGGCCGACGCTGGTGACCAACGAGATCGCGGTCACCAGCAAGTTCGGTGCGGTCGCGGCGACGTTCAACAACGGCATGCTGAGCACGCAGAACCTGCGGCAGCTGCTCGGCGTGCCTTGCGGCGCCGCGCCGGCCAAGACCCTGGTGTCCACCGCGCTGCAAACGGTCGGCGGCAAGACGCGGACTTACCTGGCCGGCGACATCCTGCCGCTTCTGCGTTCGGTGTTCGAACGCGCACAGGACGAGGACCTGCGGTTGTTCGCAGCGCTCTACGAGCTGAACGACCCCGAGCTGATCGGCCTCATCGAAGCCCATAGGGAGCGGGTCAGCCTGATCCTGACCACGGCCGGGCACGGCGACGGCCCGCCGGGCGCCCCGGCCAGCGAGGGCGGCGACGGCCCGGACGGCGGCTCCACCGGCGCCCGGCAGACATGGGACACGACCAACGCGGCGGTCCGGCCGAAGCTGAACGCCTGGCTCGGCGACCGGATGCAGGACCGGATGTTCAACACCGCCGCGCGGATCGGCCACAACAAGTTCGTCGTGCTCGCGACCCGCGCCGATCCGCCCGTCCCGGTGGCGGTGCTGACGGGCAGCACCAACTGGACCTTCACCGGGCTGGCCGGGCAGTCGAACAACGCCGTCCTGATCGAGGACGCGGCTGTTGCCGCCGGGCATCTCGATTACTGGTGGCGGCTGCACGCAGACGAGCAGCCCGTCCCGGACCCGATCTCCGCGCCGCTCAACAGCAAGCAGGGGCCGGTGCTGCGCCAGGCCAACATGGCGGCGGTGGACGCCGCCGTGGCGGGCGGCCCGGATGGCAACAGCACGGCGGTCCGCCTTTGGTATTCTCCGAACACGGTCCAGTCGAGCAGGGGCAGTGCGGTGCCGCCTGACCTCGCCGACGTCTTCGCGGCGATGGATGCCGCCAAGCATGCGATCTTCCTGCTGTGCTTCTACCCGGGCGCCCCCAGCGTGATCGACCACGCCGTGCAGGCCGCCAGGGACCGGCCGGACCTGCTGGTGCAGGGAGCCGTCAGCGCGCCCGAGGCGCTGCCCGGCGCCCCGAAGCAGCAGGTCACCCTGCCCAATGGCAAGGTCATCAGCATCCCAAGTCCCGCCGTGACGCTGGCCGAGATCGACGGCCACCCGGCCAACCGCCTGCTCATGGTCCGCGCCACCGCGTTGCGCGTAGGCGCCGGAGATTTGCAGCCGGAGCTGCTCACCACCGGCGTCGCGATCATCCACGACAAGATCATCGTCATCGACCCGATGTCCGCGGCGGACTGCGTCGTGATCACCGGCAGCCACAACCTCGGCTTCAAGGCGTCGTACTGCAACGACGAGAACCTGGTCATCCTGCGCGGCAACCAGCCGCTTGTCGCAGCCTATGCGGCGCACGTCCTGGACGTATTCGAGCACCGCCGGTTCCACGCCGTCCAGGAGGAGCGCACCATCGAGGCGCTGCGGACGACGGGGGACCTGCCACAGCAGGAGGACCGCGGCGGCTTTCTCAGCCGGGACGACGGATGGCAGGCCGGGTACTTCGACGGCTCGAAGGGGGAGGACCGTGACTACGTGCTGAGCTGACGCCGGCCGATCCCAGAGCAGGCGGGACATGTCGCTATGCCATAGGCACCCAGTCAGTGGCGACGCTGACCGTCTCGACGGGCAAGCCAGCAAACTCCCCAAGCAAGCTGCTCGCCGCCATCCAGCGCGTGCGGTCGCCGACCACGTATAGGCGGCGCTGCGCCCGGGTCACGGCCACGTTGAGGAGGTTGGGCGTGCCGCATGCCCACTCGATGGCGCCCTCGGTAGCGCCACCCAGCGCCAGGATGACCGTCTCCTTCTCCTTGCCCTGGAAAGTGTGCACCGTGCCGACCGATGTCGTCCCCCAGGCGCCCACAGCTTTCGAGATGTGCCCCCGCGCTTTCAAGTCCTCGCAGAGCGCCTTGCGCAGCCCGTCCGCCATGGAGCGGAACGGCGAGACCACGAACAGCGCGGGGAGGCCATCCTCGCCGGCGAAGCCCCGCTCCGCATAGGCCCGTACCAGCCGGAGCACGATCTCCGCCTGCTCGCGGATGAAGTGCTTGGGGCCACCCTGCTTGCCGGCCACATCGAACCAGCGGCTCTCGCCCAGTAACGGCCGGAGCTTCGTCAGTTCGTCCTCCTCGGCCATCTTGCCCCGGGCCAGGACCATGCCGCCGTCATACGCCAGCCGGTTCGAGATGCCGAACATCGGCTCGACGCAGCGGCGGTGAACCCTGAGCGGGCAGCCGACCCAAGCCGGCTGGCCCGCGCGTGGCCGGACCCATGCCCCGAACGGGTTCGCCGCATCTGCCAAAGTCTGCGCCGAGGCCAGCGTCGCCCGATGGCGATCCGGCGCCCCACGGCGTTCGGCCAGCTTGGCGTCGGCGTTGCGGTCCATCGTCATGACCGGCTCGACTTGGAACGGATCGCCCACCACGACCGCCCGCCGAGCTCGCCAGATCGCGCCGAGCGCTTGGTGCGGGACCGCCTGGCCTGCCTCGTCCACGAGCAGCCACGGGATGCTGCCCGCGCCCATATGGGCAAAGCCGCGCGACAGCGAAGCGAAGGTGGTTGAGACCACTGGGGTGACCAAGGCTAGCGTGGCCCACAGGTGCTCGGCGGCCTTCTGCACGACGGGCTGGATTTCACCCGTGCCTCGCAGCATGGCTAGCGCCGCGCGCAGGTTCCGGTCGAAGAGGTCGGGTCCCGCCGCGCACACGAACGCAAGGTGCAGGCGCATCGCAGCCGCAAACAGGCGCGCCCTGGCATCCTTGAACGCCTCGCTGCTGCCCGGAAGCATCTGCTCGCGGACCGCATGATCAGCTGCGTCCGCCACGTCGGCGACCGTGATCAGCCCTGGGTGCCGGGCCGCCAAGGCGGCCTCCGCCTCCGCCAGCCGCACCGCTTCCCGCCTGGCAGCCGCGAGGTCTGAAGCCACGCGATCGAACGATGTGGAAACGAGCTCTCGGCTTCGGCGTGCCTCCCGCTCAGTGACCTGCGCCGCCCGGAGGCGCCGATCCGCGTCGGCCCGCAGCGCCGCCATGGCGGACAACTCCTGCCTCCACCTTGCCGACGTGTTCCACCTGAATACGCGGAGAAGGGCAGCCGGCTTTGTTTCCCTGATGAGATCGACGCTCTTGTCGGCTCGATCAAAGGCCGCGGACGCTTCGGCAAGGTCCGCCGCGGCCGCCTTCAGGGCACGATCCACTTCTTGGAACTCGGCCGCCAAGCGCCCGGCCTCGCCTTCCAGCGCCGCCACCCTCGCCTCCGCCTCTGCCCGGCCATTGTCGCCCTCGGCGGCGCACACCTCGGCGCGCAGCGCCTCAACCTCGGCCACAGCGCGCTTGAACGCGGCCCTCTCGGCGTCCCAGTCCATGGCCGGGCGCGCTTCCGCAAGCAGGCGAAACACGTTGCAAGCCGAAGGTTGGCCCTTGCGCGGTCCCCTGCGCTCGTGCCGGTCAAGGATGGCGGCGAAGCGCCCGCGGTTGCTCTTCTTGCCCAGGGCCGCCGAGATCAGCCCCCAGGCGCATCCGTCAGGCTCCGGGTCCTCGCCCTCGTCGTCGGCATCGTCCTCCGGCTCATCCTCGTTGTCCGGCGGACGCGCCAGCAGCGCATCGGCGGTCGGCATCAGGAAGTCGAGGCCGCCCAGGTAGCGGCGGTCGACCTTCATTGCGCTGGGCAGCTCCTTGGTGACGTTCTCCACGGCTGCGTTGTTGCTGCTCGCCACCACGATCAGGTGGTCGCGCAGGCTCGGGTGCAGGGCATGCACGCCACCGGACGGAGCGTTCCACCTGTCCCGTTCAAAGGCCTCGGCCGGATGTCGGAAGGCGCACAGCACCTCGGCACGGCGCAGCACGACGGCCGCGACGAGGTCCATGAGGAGTGTCGTCTTGCCGGTCCCGGGCGGGCCGTTCACGGAGAACAGGCCGTCCTTGGCAAGGGTGTCCATCGCGAGGTCGACCGCGACCTGCTGCATCAAGGACAGGTCGTGCGCCGACGGCCATCGGGCGCGGGGGTGCGATGACGCGGTGCAAGCGCCGGCAACAAAGGCCCGGTCCGTGCAGTCGATGCGCTCCGTCGTTCCTGCCAGGAAGCGCGGCGCCAGGCCGCCGTTCCCGTTGCGCACGGCACGCAGCACGAGCCGGATGTCGTCGAAGTAGAAGCTGTCCACGGGCGGGAGTTCCGCTTTGCGGTGACGTTCGCGGCGGGCCTTCACGGGCTTCCCGGCGGCGTCCGTCTCCTTCTTGGACTCGACCTCGACGAAGACGCTCGCCACGGCAGAGCGCACCACGGCCAGCGGCAGCCCGCGCGGCAGGTCGCGCAACCACGTCAGGGTCTCCGACGCGACCTCGCGCATCGCGTTCACGAAATCCTCGTCGACCCGGCGCTCCGCTCCCGCGTAGGCATCTGCACCCTCGTTGAACCTGGCCCTCATGCGGCGGCGGAACGCCTCGAGTTCGTCGTCGAGATCAGGAGCGGTCCCCGACCTCAGGCTCTCGAATGCCAGTCCGAAGGCGGGCATCACAAGGCTGTCAGGAATGGCCATGCCGTCGTGGTCGACCGCGAACACGCCTGCGAAGCCAAACCGCTTGGCCATGGCCGCGGGCCTGGTGTCGTGATCCATCTCGGGTGCCGTCGACAGCGCGCGAATGATGTCGGCCTGATAGCGCTCGCGGCCGAAGACGCCGAAGCGGACGAAGTGCCTGTAGCGTTTGTCGGGGTGACCGAACGTGTGATCGCGCCACGGGAACTCGCGATCCGGCACGTGGCGGGCTTCGAACGTGCCGCGGGCGTCGGTGTCGCGATCGTCCTCCGCGCCGGGCGGTGTCAATGCCTCGACGTCCATCCAGTACAGGAGCGTCCGGGCGAGGTCGCCAACGGCTCCAACGCGGCCAAGACGAGTGCCGGAAGGGTTGAGGTCGTCAGGAGGTGCCATTTCTTGCCAATCAGCCGGGCCGAGCCGTTCCCGCATCGCCGCGACAGTCAAAAGGCAGCATTCACGCCGAGACTCGCGTCCGCTGCAAGCGCCGTCATGCGTGCAAGGCGACCGAGCGCAACCGCATGCTACAGTTGCTCGAGAGTGCAGGGATCAAGCTCGCGGGCGTGGTGAGCGACGTGTTCGGCGCTTCGGGCATGTTGATGCTGAGGGCGCTGGCCGAGGGTAGCGCTGACGCCACCACGATGGCCGACGTGGCCAAGCGGCGGCTACGGCGCAAGATCGGCCAGCTCGCCTTGGCGCTGGACGGGCAGCTTGCCGAGCACCAGCGCCTGCTGCTCGGCCTCCACATCCGCCGGTTCGCGGAGATCGACCACGACCTGGCCGAGATCAAGGCCGCGATCAACGATGCCATGCGTTCGTTCGCCACTCAGCGGGCCTGCCTGGCGACGATCCCCGGGCGTGGACGCGCTGCTTGCGGCGACCATCGTCGCCGAAACCGGCATCGACATGGCGGCGTTCGGCACAGCCCAGCGCCTTGCCGCCTGGGCAACGTTGTTGCAGGGATTGGCTTGGTGGCGTCTGGGGTCTGGCCGGGGTAGCAGGCTTCGGCGCTGATCAGCACCGCACTGCGTTGGAAAGCCAGAGTTCCTCTGGGTCCCACACCTGCGCTGGTTTACACCTCACCTCCACTGCGCGGCTGCGTCAGGGGCAGCCACCACCTCACCAGCTGTGGGTCGGTCGCCCCGGCAGCACCCTGGCCCTGGCCCGCCTTGGCTTGCGCCGCCGTGGACCGTCTCCTTCCAACCCCGACGCGCGCCGCAGCCCTCACATCCGCCGCAGCTTTCAGCTCAATCTGTGCGCGCTGCAGCTCCGCACGCAGCCCCACCATCGCAGCCTCGCGTTCCTCGACCGTCTCACGGGCCGCCCGTGTCGCCTGCTCCGATCGCGACAAAGTCGCCTGCAAGGTGCCGACCTGCATCTGGGCAGTGGCCAGGGCCTGCTCGGCCCGCTGCCGGCCGGCGCGCTCCTCGGTCAGCTCCCGCTGCAGCTCGGCGGGGCTGCGGACCGGGGCTGGCATACGCTCGACCGGCACGTCGCCCTCGCGCGCGAACTTGTGCCGGGCCCGCGGAGCGGAATGGCCAGCGCCAGCGCCAGCGGCACTGCCCGGCTTGCTGCGGACCGGCGGCGTGCTCCTGGTGCCGAGCTTCGCCAGGGCCTGGCGCATCCGGACCTCATCGGAGCCGGCGTCAGGGTCGTCGGGACCGTCGCGCCGCGGTGGTGGTGGGTTGGAGTCAGGCATGGGTTGTCGTTCCTCGTCAGCCCTGCCAGGGGTCGGGCATGGGTCCCTGGCTGTGGCGGATGCTGATGTGCTACGCCGGCGAGCAGCTTGAACCAATGCGGGCAGCCGGATGGGTCTTGCCGAGTTCGGCGGCTTCGTGTGTACGGCGCAACCGCCCATCCCGCAACGCCGGCCCGATAAGGGGCGATGGCCAGAGGGAACGCATCCCGGGATGAGCGCGGTGAGAGAGAGGGGGAGCCGGTCTGATCGGTGTGCGACGGTCAGGCCGGCGCCATCCCGCCCGCCATCGACACACGGTGCGCCGTGCGCATCGTCTCCACGGCCGCCGCAGCGTGCCGTGCCTCGGCCTTGGAAGCTGGGTCCACGTCCGCGGCGGCCTCGGCCATCTGCTCGATGTCCGGCGAACCTCTGGGTTCGACGTCCTCCGCCAGTCCGCTCTGCAAGGCGTCCAGGCGCTCCTGATAGGCGTCCGCATCCAGCGCCTCGCGCCAGCCGGCCAGCAGCCGCTCCATGTGCATCGTCACGCGAGCCTGCGTCGGGCTGCGGCTAGCCGCGCTCGACCATGCCGCCGATCAGCTTGTCGCGGAACCGGCTGACGCCGCCGGTCAGCTTGAAGGTGCTCATGCCCCGCCGCAGCTGGTCCGCCTCGCCCGGGGTGAACCCGGCGCAGTGGATCGCAACCTGCATCGCCTGCTCCTGGAACAACGGTACGCCGAGCGTCTTGCCCAGCACGCGGCGCAGTTCCGGCTTCGGGTAGTCCACCACCTCCCGGCCCTCGCGCCGGCGCAGGTAGGGGTGCACCATGTCGCCCTGGATGGAGCCGGGCCGCACGATGGCGACCTGCACCACGAGGTCGTAGAACGTCGTTGGCTGCAGGCGCGGCAGCATGGCCATCTGCGCCCGGCTCTCGATCTGGAACGTGCCCAGCGTGTCGGCCCGGCGGATCATGGCGTAGGTCGCGGGGTCCTCGGGCGGGATGCCCGCGATGTCGAGCGCAGCGCCGCCCTGCTGCTCGATCAGGTCGAAGCAGCCGCGCAGGCAGCCCAGCATGCCGAGCCCGAGCACATGGCGAGTCGCGCGGAGGAATTGCACCTCCGCGCGCTCCTAGAACCGTACGTGACCCTCTCAAGTCATACGGCTCCCGATGTCCGGTCGTCGACATGCACAAAGCGC
>JAABUQ010008164.1_pt1 | contig 14821 bp, 13 predicted proteins | sample 5560001 | NCBI WGS metagenome assembly JAABUQ01 (sample SAMN10711888, study PRJNA513371) | rock metagenome | isolation source: Antarctica rocks | place: Antarctica: Victoria Land, Finger Mt nord | collected 2015-12-18 | reverse complement strand
GAGGAGTGGTGGAGGAGGGTTAGGAGGGTGTGGATTCTTTGGTAGGTTTTTTGGGTGGGGGGGGGGAGGATGTTGGCGATGGGCCAGGGGAGGGTGTAGGTTAGTTGGAGAGAGGAGAGGGGTGATGTGGAGCGGGGTTTGCGGTTGGGAGGGGGGGAGTTGGTGCGGACGGTGAGGCGGGAGGGGTCGATGCTGGGGGTTGAGGCGAAGGCGGTGCGGTGGAGGGATGTGAGGGTGATCGGGTCGGGCCAATTGTTTTTGCGGGTGTCGATGTTGGAGAAGAGGGGGAGGTTGATCGAGGCGGTTAGGGCGCCGTTGCGGGAGAAGTAGATGTGTTCGAGGGCGTCGAAGGAGGTTTGGAGACTGCAGCGTGATTCGAGTTGTTGGCGGAGGAGGGTGGAGGAGCTGTGATGGCGGCTGGTGATCCAGTTGGAGAGGGCGGCATCGAAGAGCTCGGGGAAGGGGCTGAGCATGTTAGGGTCGGGGGACGCGCAGACGGATTGGAAGGTCATTTGGGGTTCGTGGGGGGTTCTAAGATTGGTCTCCGAATGCTCGTAGCCTAGGCGGTTGAGAAAGTCAACGCTTTTGCCGGTGTTGAATATCTTTTTTGATGCCACATGGAGGAATCTTGGCGCGTGTATATTGCCGTCTGGGTCACGGATAAGACTGAATTGATCTTTCCAGATCGAATCCAGAGGCAACTCATTCTCGTTGCGTCGAACAAACATGACTGGATCGTTTGGTTCCAAATGTCCAGTCTCCATCCATGTTCGAATGGATCTGAGATAAGTCTGAAAGCACTCGAAGAACATGACACCGGTGTATTCGTAGCTTTCAGCATTTCCAACACTGTGGTTGACACACGTACGATCGTAGAGGCATTCGAGTATCTGAAATGGTCTCTGTGACTCCGGGGACTGGTCCAGCCGGAGTAGAACTGGATAGAGCTGCTCTATATGACGGCTTGCATTGTAGACTACTTCGTACACTTCAAGGAGACTGACAGTATAGGGTTGGGAGACATCTAGAATCCGGGCTTGAACGGTGTGCAACACATTCTCGAATTTACGCAAACGCGAGGAAAGGGTCACTTGAAAGGTCTGCACCAATGGAATGCTCTCCTCCCTCTTGATCCAACGGCGAACCAGGCTTAATTTGTTACCGATATCCGTGAACTTGTTGAGCAGATTTGTGGCCATGTTGTCCGAAACATGGCGTATACCAACCTCTGGCAAAACTGTCCAAGGTTCTCCAGGACGACTGAGGAACATGGAATTCGGTAGGCCAAGAAGCATGAATGCTACCTCACGGATAACTTGCAACTCTGTTAGCAATAGTAGAGACCTCGGTTCGTCTGCGCTTGATTCCTGCGCACGGCTTTCCATTGAACGCTTTTTTCTCCAATATCGCAAGTCTCTTGATCCACTAGAGCTATGTTTTTCAACAGATACAATCAAGGAATCAAGGGTCTCCTCCAGATCCTCAAGTTGGGGTGTGCTTGGGTCTTCTTCAGACTCCGAAGCATCCAATATGGTTTCTTCGACATCATCTTCCTCGTCAGAGCCATCAACCGCGAAGTCCACGTCCCTCCAGAGGCTAGCATCCTCCACTGGATCCTCGTCAACAATATCAGACCAAGTCAAGGGCGCAGCCTCGGCCACAGAGTCCAGCGATATGAGATCCTCGGCCCTGGATTTTTGGACCGGTCTGTCAGATAGGTGTAGTAGAAGAGATAGTATCTCAGGCGTCCATTTATCAGACTTTGCACTGATCTCGTCCAGTCGGCTTTGGAGCGCGTCCGCCAACGGGTCTTTGTTTAAAATCCTGCATTTTTCGACGAGGCCTTCCAACCGAGCTTTGACTTCGAATTGATTGGTACGTGGAGAGTTGTCGCTTCCGAATACCTTCAACGCTGAACGCTTCTGCTGCTCGACATCGACTTGAGTTGAGCCGTGGTTGTAGGTCTTGATCAGATTCTCCAACAATGGGCCAATATGGTCAGTACTTAGCATTTCTAGTGAATCGCTAATTTTTCATGTTCCATTTTCTAAGGCAATCCAGCTTACTTAGTCAATAAAGACATGCAGGCTTGAGATTGTTAACGAGGATTAACTGATGGGGTCTTAAGGGGCCGGTGTTAGAAGATTTGTTAGGGGATGTTTAGGGAGGCTCAGCGGACACGTATGTACAGTACAGTATGGCCCCCCGGGGCCAGTGTGGTACCCGGGAGACTAGCATCGAAGGTACAGTACGGCAGCTAGAGCATCTTACCCATGTACCGTTTGATCCACTTATCCCACTTGAAATGGCTGCGAACCTCGACCAAATGCCGCCCGAAGTACTTCTTCAGATCATATAGAATCTCAAGGAACCAAGCACCGGAGATCTAGACAGCATGTCAAGGAGCTCTGCTTGCTTGCATACTCTGTCTGAACCCGTCGTAATTGGTTACCTCAACAAAGTCGACTGTTTACACTAGGATCAGGTCGTTATGCAAATCCATGAGTGCTTTTCCGAAATATCCGCATCTTGCTGCCCATATTGTCGAAGCTGACTCTGAAGGCTATGTGGGTCATAACAAAGTCGCGTCTAAGCTGTACGTAAGATGTAAGGTATTGAATATATGGATATGCTTCCTTGCACGTTGATGGGACCAGGGTCATGTTGAGAAAGAAACCAGTGACCCCGAATCGTCTTCTCGAGCCGAGAGTCTAACAATCAGATTTGCTCCTGAGGATTCGTCCAGAGCAACAGCGGTGGTGCGCAGCAACAGGACTCGAATGTGTCAACATCAATCCTACATGAACAACAGAATCACATAGAACGAGATCCATCCAGCAAAGATCCACTACCCACACACTTCCCCCTCCCCGCATCCCCCCCAACCCACCCCCTCACGCCCCAGACCGAAACACCATACTCCCCCCATTCCTAATCTGCACCGTCTCCCTCCTCTGCAACACAACCAACGCCCTCCCCAACGCCCCCTCACTCCACCCCCTCCCCTCAACCAACTCCCTCCTCAACGTCGCCAAACTCGTACTCCACCCAACAGGTAACCGTCTCCTTAACTCCTCCTCCACCTTCCCCGCCTCCTCCATCACCTCCCTGCTCGCCTCGCCCCCCTGCGTCACCGCATCCATGGTGCTCGCCAGAAAGAGGCGGATAGCTTCGTCGACGTGGGCTTCGGTGGCGATTGTTTGGAGAGAGAGTTTGGCGAGGGATTCGGCGATGCGGATGATGGCTTCGAGTTGGCGGATGGTGATGGGGATGGAGGAGCGGGTGCCGGAGGTTAGTTCTGTGGCGTGGATCTGGCGGCGGAGGGAGACGAAGTGGGAGGAGAGTTTTTCGGCGGCCGGGGGGGAGAGGCGGGGCGCGCAGCGGCTGGTGTTTGATTTAGTATATTCCTGTCTGTTTTCGTGATGGTGGAAGACGGAGGATGCTTGGGGGGGGTAGGGTGGGGTGTTTTTGTGGGATTCATAGGAGAGGAAAGGGGTGATAAAAGTGGAACCCACGATTTGCAATAGCTGATGTACCGCTTCAACTTCTCCACTGGGATCTCCGCCTCGATTTGCTCCTCCCGACTCCCCCCTCCCATCTGGATCCCCATAACATGTCTCGCAATCCTCTCATCCCGTCCCCGCTCATGCTCATCCCTTACTATGAAAATCATATCAAACCTACTGAGAATCGTAGTCTGGAAGTCGATATTCTCCCCCGGACTCTTCAAATCATCATAACGCCCGAAGACCGGATTCGCCGCCGCCAAGACGGAGGTTCGCGCGTTGAGGATGGTGGTGATGCCCGCTTTGGCGATGGAGATGGTCTGCTGCTCCATGGCTTCATGGATGGCGACGCGGTCCTCGTCGCGCATCTTGTCGAATTCGTCTATGCAGACGGTGCCGCCGTCGGCGAGGACCATGGCGCCGCCTTCGAGGTAGAACTCTCGCGTGTTGGTATCGCGCTGTACCGATGCTGTCAGACCGGCTGCCGAAGAGCCTTTGCCTGAGGTGTAGATGGCGATCGGAGCGACTTTTTCTACGAATTTCAAGAGCTGGGATTTGGCCGTTCCCGGGTCACCGAGGAGGAGGACGTTGATGTCACCACGGAGCTTCATACCATCGGGAAGGATCTTCTTGGAGCCACCAAATAGCAGACATGCAATTGCTTTTTTGATGTCTTTGTTTCCGTATATCGAAGGGGCGATGCAGTTGGCGATGATCTCGTATAGATCAGGGCGTCTGCTCATTTCGAGAAACTCTTGCTCTTCTTCTTCCGAGAAGATTGCATTGCCTTTTGCTGTGTGGTCAACTTCGCTCGTGATTCCCACTGCTCGTAAGTAGGGGGTTCTGATTGCTACAGCGGAGTTGTTTGAGCTCTTTGATTCCTTGTTTTGGTATATGGAAAAGACGCCCATGATCGTGCATCTCGACCCTGGGATGACGCGATTGGTCAGATACCGATCCGCTGAGATCTTGATATGTCGAGGTAGTTCCCCCACCGGCACCTGGTCCGGCGCTTCTTGCAACTTCAGAATCTGTTGATCAATGAATTGACATTTCTCGTGCACGACAAAGTATGGATCCAGGGGGCATTTATCTGTGTTATCACCAGGCGTCTTCTTCCTAGCACAGACCCTAGGCAAGGTAATCCCTGATATCCCACCACTGACCGGCAACACTTCTGAATGCTGGCAATTTCGGCATTGGATGTAGAGTGTAGTGGATTTGGAGGAGAGGGTTGAAGCACCAATGACGATGCCGGGAATACGGACAAGGTGGGAAATGTTCATGGCGTCGAGGTCGCGGATGGAGATCTGGGACACTGAGGAGTGGAGAAGGAGCTGGTGTTCAGGTAGGCTGATGTCGCTGGCTTTTTGGGATGGGAAGACGATGCGGTGGGTGCAGTCTTTGAGAGCGGCTTCGAACTGTAATGCATTTTTAGCAAAATTAAAGGCCTGGGGGATATGTTTCGCTCGTACTAATGGTATGATTTCTGCTGGTTGCGTTGTGAGTTTGTTGGCTAGCTCTTCGTTGTAGGATATAAGATGTGCGATATCAACGTCGCAGTAGTACTGCTTGACGAGCACATTCTCGCGCACTTGATCTCTATGCTGATATCAGCGGTGTCATGGCCTTGTCACTAGCATCAACACGCACCGATAGATGAATGCATTATCGAGACGAAATTCTAGAATGAAGTCGCGCAAATGGGTTTGCACTTGGCTCCTTGAATCCTCGCTAGCATCTAGATCTGGAGCAAGCACACTCAATGAGTACGGTCTTTGGGTGTCCATTGTTGATGTTGCAAGAAGATGGAAGCCTACTGCATGATGCTGAATTGTAGTTGACGAGGTGCTTGAGCGCTTGGGAAGAGAAGACGCGATCTGACGCGTGCGCGTAAAGTGTTTTCACAGTGGCAAGATTTGCCGAAAGCGCCTAATTTCCGTATTGACGATCTACTTGTCATTCAAATTTGCTTACAGAGACAAGCTCATGTCCGAAGACAGTACAGACCATTGCGGTGGTCAGGGTTCTGTAGGCTCGGCGCTGGGGACTGGCAATAAATAATTGCAGCAACTGCAAAGGGATAAGCATGCCATGGTCAATTAGGAAGCGTAGACTATCAAGCACATGTGTTTGGGGGGGGTGATAAGCTTGTATTAGATGAGTCTAGCAAAGAACTATCTAAGGAAGAAGTCCCCACAGGTAACACGAATGTTGTGGCGGTGCCATCACCTTCTCAACTCTCCTCATGACACCAGTGGGGAAGCCTGTCCAACCATTACTTCCAATCGATATCTGTTCCAACCACCACGAGACTTTGTGCATCAAGAACGAAAGGGGGTATATCCGGATGGGTGATGAGGCCGTTGCAATCTGTGGCCGAGACAAGAAGAAGCCGTACACCGTCGCCATATGCATGATGTCGTTATTGAGTTGAGTTCGTGGAAATGAGGTACGCCGACCTAATAATAGAGTTTGCCAACAGCAAGACCAGCCTGCAGATGATGATGGGCTGTAAGCCCGTATTTGAGTCCATAGACCTCAGGAATATGCAAGACAAGGGCCAGCCTTCCAATATTTTTGGTATTTGTTGAATCGTGATTGAGTCGTCACAAGATTGTGGTCCTGCCGTAAGGATAGTCAATTGATCGCGTAAATCATGAGAATATGTATGGGCATCGTTGCTTGTGACTGCGGGTTCAGTGCGAGGACAGTCAATTTCGATGTTAAGGCAGTCGGGGTTGATGCGATAGTGATTAGAGATATTTTTCAAAGTGGGCCGGATCGAACCAGCCAACCTTCTCGAAGGCTTCCCATAGCCGGCTGGCCTTGTTGACATCAATGTTGCATATGATCTGTGCGTCTGTCTTTTTGAACGTCTTGTTGATGCGCAGGGCGTTCAAGCGAGCCTCGAATATGCGTCGCTTGCTAGTGAGATAGACGGCACAATCGAGACGGAGAATGCTTGCAAGATACAATTCTGCCTCATGCAGAAGATAGCGGTCCTTGTCTTCTTCGACCTTGCCTCTGCTGCCCGGCCACTCTACTTTCAAGCACTTCGGATTGTTGGATGGAAGTGTCGAAGTCGGAGGCGCGTAGTCAGGCAGGGCAAGGTAGTTATTATCTTTACGCTTCTGCGCCGAGACCCCATCAGGAGTCTCGGATCGGCCCTTGGGCGAGTGGCCCATCAGCTTTGTCAATGGAGACGGTATCTTTGGCGTACGCTTGGCTCGTGAGGTTGTGGCTTTGGGTTTGGGTGTCACCCGTTCGATGGCTCGTTTCCCCACTCTCGGGGCAGGCGCAATAGGAACTGGCGTAGCTTTGGTACCCGCCGAAGCACAGAGCCGCTTGGCCTGATGATACTCTTTGCCCTCCTCCTCGAGACCACGCTTTGCAAATGCCCCCGGGGCGCGGTTGTAGTGAATGCCGAGTAAAGATTTGAACTCCACTGCCTGTCGATATTCCTCAACCGTTGGAATCATGAGTTTATTTTTGACTAGCGTCATTTGCATTGTATGATGCTCTTTGATGACTTGGTCCACGCTGGCTTTTGGTTGGGAGGAGAACAATGGCTCGTCGCTGACGTTTCTATTTCTTTTGTCGGCGAAGAGCACCGGGTCAGGGAGATCACGATCGTGCTTGTCGGCCACCGGTCCACGTACTTGCGAATTTTGCCCTTGCTTGTAGTTCTTCTCCATCCATGGTGAGATTGGCGGCGAAATGAGAGGATTCTTTTTGTTTTCAGGAGTTTTGCTGTTCTCCACCGGAGCAGGCTTAGCCTTGGGTGTGAAGTTGCGGCCGTGCGACATCACTGGACTTTTAGCACGCGTGAGGCCGAAATCCTCGACTCTGTCCTCCGGCGGAGTGGACATGACACTGGAGATTGGTGGCAGTCTTATCATTCTTTGATGGTATTGCCAGGTGTGTGGTGAAGGTTGTGAGATTGGGTGATGGTAGGTCGGCGGATGACGGTGGTAGGTTGTGTTGTCTTGACGGAGGAAGTCAATGGAAGGCAACAGTCTGATTAAAGGATTTGTAAGACGGTGTTAAGAGGTTGTCCGAAGTAGGTGGCAAAGCCCGGACTTTTGAAGACGTGTGATAAGTTCGGGTGAGAAATGAGAATTGGAGCGATGGCTTGAGGAGAGTTGTCGGTCGGAGTAGTTGTCGGCCGTGGATGTCTGCGATGCCATTAATGGTCGTCAATAGGATTTGCGGTTGGTATTGCGGTCAAGATTGACGAATAGCAATGAGGCAAAACTTTGTCAATTGATGGAGGCGAGATGGATTAAATAGGGTAGGGATGAATGGGAGCCTGCGCGGATGAATAGAAGAAGCAGGCAACGATGAGAAGTGAAGGAGAGGATGACTGGATCTATGCGTCAAGTGAGGCAGTGCGCATTCTGTGTGTGGGAGTCAAGGGAACAAAGGAATCTGATGTAGCGTAAGCGCCTTGCGAATGGGTCAGCTGGGCCTGGTGGCCAATGGAGGTGGGCGGAAGGAGATGGAAGCGGTCAGATGATTGGACAATGGAAGGAGGGAGTATGAGTTAGAGAACTGAGAATTGAAACAAGGAGAGTATTCATTTGATGGAGGGGGGGCCGTCAATTGGGAGGCCAGCACACACCGAGTTACGAAGCGTGTTTGCCTTGGATCTTAGAGTCATGTTGCATTCTGGTGGGAGGATGGCAAAGGAGCAGAGAGTGGACGGGTCATCGAAAGTGACTCAGGGCAATCTGACGCTATACTGTAAATAGTCTAGTGTCACACCGCTACCTTATTACGCCCCGTTCGCCACCAGAGCCACAATCTTGATTACAGCAGCGAGAGGACGCTAAAACTGCACCGAGGCGTCAGTCAACAGGCATCAGAGGTAGAGTACGTATCACACAGAAGGCACTAGGAATCCTCAGGCATCATCTAGAAAAAGAAACAAATAAACAGCGAAGCATCGGAGCAAGGCACTGGCATCAATGTATGATTCAATGGCATCAAAGAAGGGTTTGCGCACCAATTGAGACACCGTCTCGGCAGCTCTCACACCCTCTTTGGGCAGCCATGCTCACATGCGCCGAAATGGTTATGTGGTCTGATGTTGGGTGTATCATCTGATTCATCCACGAGAGCAGTCAATTGACCTCTCTAACCACCCCCTTCAGCCATTGCCTGTCAGGCACATCTTCTACCGCAAAGGGTCATGCACCCGTGCCCTTCGTTGCTGCCAAAGTTAGATCAGAGTCAGAAGCAACGTCACATAGATAGAACCATCTCGTAGTGCAGTCTTGACGAGAACTGTCTGGCATTCCCTATCAACTTTTGACGCCGACTAAGGCCGTAAGACATCGTGTCGCTAGCAAATAAGAGCCATCGCTATGCAAGATGGTCGTCGTGTCAAATCAAGTAAAACATTCGGATGCCTAACCTCCTCCGCCCTCTGCTCTCTCCTTCTCATTCGCGTTCCACCAAGATTGCCGTCAATGCTTGGGTATCATTTATCGCGAGATGCGTCCGTGCCAGAATGCGAGATCATACAAGAAACGAAGATTCTCCCGGACCGACGCTGCCCCTTCCCAACATGGCGGCTTTAGGGGTATGCAGAATTTGTTGGTGCAGGTCAAGAAAAAGACCGCTCGCGGCGAGCGATCGTCTCGAGTTTTCGAGCGTCGAGAGGTGAAGGGGTAAGGATCAGTTGGGGCACGCCGCTTGTACGTGTCCGGGTTGCTTGCATTTATAGCACACACGCTCCGACGAGGGTTCCGAGGGACAGTCGCGGGAGAGATGGCCGACTTCGCCGCCTGAGATAGTTAGCATGAGCTGGGCAAGATTGAGTCTCTCGTACAATTGTAGCACTTTTGCCCTTGAGTGCAGTCGCGCGACATGTGGCCGTACCCTCCGCAAGAGTAGCACGTCTGGCCTCCTTGGCCACGACCTGCACCTGCGCCGTAACCTCCTCCGTAGGCACCCCCTCCGCCGTATCCTCCTCCACCGTAGGCACCACCCTCATTGCAATTGCGAGCGATGTGGCCAACCTTGCCACACTTGTAGCATTCCTGGCCACCGCCACCTCCTCCTCCAGCAGAGTATCCGCCTCCCATACCTCCTCCTGCTCCACCAGCGGTAGGGCATTCGCGAGAGATATGGCCGGCCTCACCACAGCGATAACAGGACTTCTCTTTCTGTGGTGCATTGCATTCACGGCTGACGTGACCCTCTTCGCCGCAGTTGTAGCAGGTAGGTGTGCCACGCTTTGGGCAATCGCGAGCTTGATGAGAGGCGTCGCCGCCTGTAGTGTTTACATTTGTCAGTAATTTGTATCACCTCTTCCTGGGTTGCGCAGAGAGTGGGGCAGCCTCGTGGGCTTTTCAATCAAAGAACACTTCGTCCTGTCTTAATGGGCGAGGTGGCACCATAGCGCAACAGCGAGTGCTCAACGTAAACATGGAAATGGGGTCCGCTGGCGTGGTTGTTGCATACGCACTTGGGGTGTTGTGAAGCTTTATTTATTCGGGCACAGCAACATGTAAGGTCTAGGAAAGACTAGTTGAACTCACAATTGTAGCATCCACGGCCACCAGGCTGCGAGAAATCCATGTTGTGTAGCGTCTGCCTTGATTGATCTGGGATTTGCTTAGGACTGGCTCATTGTACGGCTCAATGTAGAACGTTGATGGATGTGGGGTTCATGAGGTCGTGCAGTGGACAAGATACTACTCACTTAGGTAGATGTAGTCGAAAGATGTTCAGTGGTATGAGAAGCTCGAAGGAAGTGAATATGAGCTCTTGGAACAGGACAAGTCAGGAGTATGTAGGGTTGCAGTGGATGTCGGAGCAAAAGGTGAACGTTACTTGCCCTTGTGTTGAAATTTCGTGGGGGCTCACCGCTAGGCTCGATGGGGCTCGCTTGCAAAGGCGCTGCTCAGGTTCTTTCACCATTTCATCAACGACCATGGGAGAAAGTGAGCCAGAATAGATCGACAAGAAAAGCTGGGGATGAAAATAGACATGAGAGATTTGTCATTAATAATATCCATGTCTTGTCATCTCAATGCACTATCTACACTATCATGTAAAGTCGTATACCACAATGGCCTGACTCCCCCGTACTTTCTCCCGAAGCAAGACTACCTTTTCATCGTCAAACGCTACCCAGCCCTTGGTGATCTCCATGTCAGAGCGATTTTGCTCCAAATACCATTCCAATCGCACACCTTCCATCTTCTCGGTCGGTGCACGTACTTGAACGCTGAAAGGACTAGAGACTTTCCACTTCCGGGACAAGAGTGCCTCCTCGAGCTCCCATATACGAAGTTCGTTGCCCGTGGTGCTGACTGAAACGGCTCTACCACGATCTCCAATATGCACCCCCGAAATTGAAGACGTATGGCCCCATAGCCGTTTACCAGCGCTGATACTCAACTCTTTGGCATCGGAAACCACCATAAACAGAGTCAGTGTATTATCGGCGTGGGCTGTTAACAGATAAGGGTGGTTGTATGAGAGCGATGTCGGTTTACTTCTCAAGATAGCTCTCCCAACATGAAACCAATATGGCTTTCTGGATCGCGGATCGTTTGCCATGGATGACATCGACCTGCCCAACTCTTGTGCTGAGGCAACGCGAGAGTCTAACACAGTACCGTCCAGGGCCAGCCGAAGCTCTTGTAAGCCGGTCGTCCAGTGAGTCATATAAATCGGCATGGCGTAAGCTATAGAAGCAGTGATGTATTGTAAGGAGACTCTGATTGCTAATGATAAGGGTGAATAAGCTGTACGGGATTGCAACGAAGCAATTAGCGTCGGTGGATCGAGAGGAGAGACCGTACTTCCGTCACAATCATGGCCAAAAGTATATAGAGAGAGCATAGCTTTCAGAGTTGTAGTAAGCAGATAAGGTGAAGAAAATGCCATCGCAGCCACAGTGCCGTTGCTCGATGGTGCGTGGCTGTAACGATGGACGAAAGACCCCTCTTGCCCCTGGAAGGTATAGATTGCAAAGCTACCATCAGAGAAACCGATTGATACATTGAATGCGTCCGTATTACTCTCTGCTCCGTCTATTTCCAAAGCTGTGGGGTTGGCCGGCTTCTCGCTCGGTGCTTCGCTTACGCTTGGACGTAGCGGTATCGAGGCAAGGAGCCGGTCATAGCCCTTCGAAGACCACGCTCTGAGGCCGCAAACAGAATCAGCTACAACGACTACTCCATCATGGAGCCGTAGTAAGAGTGGCGGCACTGGGATCTGGTCCGTCAGTTCGGTCTCACTGACTTGCGCACTGCCTCTCGACCAATTGTGCCGTATCTTGTACTGCCTTTTCCAGTTCGTTGCTTTACCACTTTTCACCAAGTGATCGTCGTCGAGCCATCGTGACAGTCTTGATGAAAAGTGTAGGGAAGAGCTTGAGTGCTCCTGATCATGGAGGTATGGGATTCGCGATGCTCTCGGTTTCACGAATCTATCGTAGAAAAGAGCCTTCCAGAGTTGCGCGTCCCCTGCGAGAGCGTGCAAACGGCGAGAGAGTCTGCATGGTCAGCACAGGTCTTCAGTCTTTTCCACTTTGCGCACCTCTGGCAGAGCACCAAGCCCTTCGTAGATAGAAACGAGAGGGTTCTCAGCAAAAGCTCGTCGCTCAATACAGAGATTCTGTCCGGGTTGTTGGGTCGAAGCCGCTTGATGGACCGATCAGGGCTCCCTCTTTCTTTCTCAACATCATTCCCGACATCATTTTCGACAATTTCCTCAACATCATCAAAAGATCGTTTCGGCATTTGAGGATTTGTATGATGATAAGCCAGATGAATCAAGAATGGGGGGACGAGGGGAGGATGATATTGTGGTTAGAAGGAAGGCTTGGCATTTCGGAGTTAAGACGAAGTCAACTTCCGAGGGTTCTCGTCCTCCATCCTAGTCATTGTGTTGTTTCTTCTCCTCCCGATCTACTGACGTGGTCTTGGAGAAAAATTGTGGAGATCGGACTGGGCGGTTCATCTGTCGTATGCAGATACGGCTCCACTGAGCTCTGGGATGGATACGTTCCCGCATCTCAAGGCCAGCCTTCATAACGCGCTAGAGAAAGAGATAGAGACCTTCAAAGCCGAATTGAGCAGAGAACTCTCATCCCGTGAGGGTCTTCCGTCCTCTTCCATACCATGGACGTTGCAGTGAATCAGACGATCTGACATATGACAGGAGAGCTTGCTTCCGGAGAAGAGCAACAGATATATCATGCCGAATTCAACATCCTCCGCGCAAAAGCCAGAAAGGTCGATCGTTTGGAAGAAGAGAATGAAAGGCTACGCCAACAGCTCCGGAGATATTCGAATGTTGAGAGGGAGAACGCACAACTCCGCAAAGAGCTCTTAACTCCAGATGCGTTGGCCGAGAAGCAAAAATCGTGGGTGGATGTCAAGGAGCTTGAATTAGAAAAAGCGCAGCACGATAAATGTATCCTTGACTTAGGCCGGCTTTACGATGCGAGAAATAAACTCGAGGAAAAATGTCGGAAATACAAGGGGAAACTTGAGGAATGGAATGAATACTGTGATAGGTGGCGTTTGAACGATAGACAGAAGAAGCATGGTGCTGCAGTCGATCGCCAAACTTCATCCAGTACAGATCCTGAACATCACAGGCTGCCATCGAATGTGCCTACCCCACCGCCATATCCTAAATACCCCACAACGGCGGCTGTCAGTGATGCGGAGAGCTCCTCGTCTGATATGCAGAATCGGTCCCTATTTGGACGTATCATCTACCCAGCTGAGAGGAGTGGCTTGGACTCCTCGACCACCTCCAATGAGACGGCTGCCAAAAAGAAAGCTCCAGAGAGTTTCGATGAAGCAACCTCTACTGAACACGATGAGACTTCAGACGACAAAAGAGACAAAGTGGAGGCTAAGGAAACAGAGAGTACGGCAGACACTAATCGCGTGAACCATAACCCCACAAGCGATCCACAGGCCGAAGACTCCGAGGATGACTATCCAGTTGTTGTATCCGAAAGGCCCGTCAAGAGGTCGAGAACGTTCAAAGGTGCTGGGAATAATATACATGTGTATGAGGATGGTCTAACGTCGAAAGACCGGGGCACTGCTCTTCTTGTCAAAGATGAACAAGTCTCAAGCAGCCCACTGCAGCCAATGCACGCTAATCCGTTGATTGGAGCGTACGACAGTCTTGATCTAGATGAATTTGGAACCCGTGTGGATACACCAAGGAAGCGGCGGCGACTAGAGCAAATGATACTCAAGTCCTCTGTACTGCCGTCCTCAACCGGCCTACAGAGACCAGGAAAGGGACCACCGCAAACGATCGGGTATGGCCCTGCGTCAAATGTTCCAGATCGTGCATCTAGAGTTAGAGACAAAAGTACTATAGATGCACTCGACGAGAACTCCGATCCAACTGTCTCCAATCTCTTCGCGAAAGAATGGCAAAAAAGAGCGCGCATGGAGGCCGATATCAAACTCCAGAATGCCCACAATGATCGAGTTCATGAGCGCATGGCCACCGAATACCAAAAGGGAAATCGCCAATGTGTTTTTGACAGTAGGGCAGAGGACCAACCTTGTAGTTTGCCAGAGCTTGATGGGACCAGCCACGGGCAAATCCTTCCTAAGAGGACTGCAGCACTGCGACCCACAGACGCGAACGTTCCTCCCAGAGCGAGTGAGAACATCCCAAGCATAATACGATATTGCCCAGCTGACCGTCGTGACCACGGCGCCGCCACCCCGATGCCAGCGTTGGCGGAGGATGGAGAAGACATGACACCCAGCAAGAATACGCGAGCGTCATCTCGCATCTCCAATGCCAAGGAGCGGAAAATCGCCACAAACGCTCAAAAATCTTTAAACACACCTGACGCCTATCGTCGTTTAAGTGAGCTGTTACAAGACCCCTCACCTGAAAAGGCTGCACTCGCTCCCCCCAGCAAGCCCACCCACAAGACCAAACACTCTCTCGAAACGCCCCTCCCAACCACCAAATCAACAGCCAAAACCCTCTCCACACCAAAAAGCCCTCCCTCTAAAAAGGCAGCACCCCACATAACACGCACATCCAAATCCGCCCACCCCTCCCCAATCCGAACCAACTCCAAAAAACCCCAACCCGATCCATCCCCACCCCCCGAGATCCACCCAGAAGACGAACCCCTCCGCGCCCGCCCCCTCCACCGCCTCCACCTCTCAGACTTCAAACTCAACCCCACCTACACCGACCACGCCTACCACACCACCCTGCGCGCACACGACGAGAAGCGCTCTCGCGGCGGGTGCACCGACCCCCTTTGCGCCCGCTGCAAAGACATTGCCAAATTC
>JAABUQ010008163.1_pt1 | contig 14821 bp, 20 predicted proteins | sample 5560001 | NCBI WGS metagenome assembly JAABUQ01 (sample SAMN10711888, study PRJNA513371) | rock metagenome | isolation source: Antarctica rocks | place: Antarctica: Victoria Land, Finger Mt nord | collected 2015-12-18 | reverse complement strand
CAATTAACCTCTGTGTTTCTTTAGGATTCTCTTCAATATGATTCAGTATGTTGCTCATATTTCTGTGTAAAAAATATTTCTAATATTCTTTTACCATAAAATGTTACTATTTTGGAGATGTCTAATGAAGAATTTGTCAGAACTGGGATCTCAATCTGGCATCCAGGCGCTATTTCTGGTAGGGTGAGTACCAATCAAGTGATTCTACTCATTCCCCACTAACGAATTGTCCACACTGTCACTCCACTTTAACCACCCAGATGGGGAGTTGCGGGCTAAGCGCAAAGGTAAGGTGGGTTTGTCCAGGTACCAGGGCGAAACCTAGATTCGGACGGTCACTTGGCTTCTGCCGGGAAACCCTTTCACCAGTCGCCTGGACGCCAGTCACCAAGGCGTGGGAGACCCGCCTACAGTGCTGGCTCCGGAGGGAAACCCTCCCACAGCGCTGGTTCACCACTGCAACTGGCCTCGTCAAAGGTAAGTGGTGCTATCTGTATCGGGCGATTGACCGAGATCGTCACCTCGTTGATTCACTCCTTGGCGGAGCCGGAGCGGTGATCGCCTTGGAGTGAAAAGCGTGCGTGGAAGCAACTGTTGCTTTCTTGACTCAGGCGATCACAGTCACTGAAAAGCTGTTAGAGCGAGTGACTACGGATGGACATACTGCTCCCAGAGCCATTACAGAGGTGCTGGGAGCAGAGGTGGAACACCGAGTTAGTGACTGTCTCACTCACTGCATCGAACAGGACCGCCGAGGAATCAAGCATTGCAATAGTTAACGATGGAATCTACGCCTAAAGAGATTCAAATTTACGAAACCAAAGATGGTAAACGCCCTTTCTCAAGGTGGCTAGATTCCTTACAGGACCTTAACGCTAGAGCTAAAATTCTTATAAGAATTGATCGCATAAAGCAAGGGAATCTGGGAGATGTTAAGGCTGTTGGCAAGGGAGTTGTTGAATTGAGGATAGATTATGGCCCCGGCTACCGACTTTACTTTGGACAAGTAGGAGCAAGTATAGTGCTTCTACTATGTGGTGGGGACAAAAGCACCCAAGATCAAGATATCCTCAAAGCACAGGATTACTGGGAAGACTATAGGAGCATTTAAGATGCCTAAAAGCGTTAGCTATGATTCTTACTTAATTGAACTGCTAAAAGATCCTCAACAAGCAGAAGCTTATTTAAAGGCGGCTTTGGAAGAAGGGGATGCAGAACTGATAAGAATGGCAGAAAACAACATAACCGAGGCTGGCAACGGAGATATTTGCAGAAAACTACCAAATTCCCCAAAGCTGAAAAATCTGGCGGGGTAAGTTTTCTTCCACCTTTCAACTGCGAGGGTACTGTGACCATACCTCAGCAGACATCCAGGGGTGGCAGATGACACTCAAGGGGCTTTCTCCCAGCAGCCAACGGACGGCGATTGCCACTATCGAAAGTCTAGTAAGTTTTTGTTGTAAAATCGGAGTGCTACAAGACAACGTGGGTTTATCAATGCGATCGCCAAATGCTAGAGACGCCCTGAACGAGCGGATACTTAGTGAACAGGAAGTCCAAGCGATGATTGATAAAGAGCTTCCCCTGCTCTCTTCATTGAGGTTGGCACTTTCCCGCTCGAATTAGCCCCACGCGGCGAGCAAGTGCTTCGTCTTGGGAAGTAAACGGCCCCCAGCGCTCCAGAATATCTGTGTCGTTGTCCCCTCCTGGTTGGTCACTGGAAACAATTTCGCAGTGACCAGTGGGCCGTTTAAAGATATACCAATGCGCGTTGTTCATCGAGAACCGTTACCGTTGCTGCTGGTGGTCCGGAATCGTTCAGCCAGTTTGTCAGGCACTTCCTGAAGATGGTCATACTGCCAGTGAAAGGAGCCAACACCCAAAGTGAGTGATCGCAGTTCCACAATGAAGTTTTGCATCTGGGCTTGAGGCAAGTATACCGTGACCTTGTCCCAGCCTTGCCAGTCGCTCGGTTCATAGCCCAAAATTTGTCCACGGCGACCGCTGACCAGTTGTAGCACCTTCGAGGTAAATTCGTTGGGCGTCGTCACTTCCACATAGGTGATTGGTTCTAGCAGCATGGGTTCACCCAAGGGCAGCCCTGCTTGCATCGCAATCCGAGCTGCCTGCTTAAACGCCTGTTCTGAACTATCGACTGCGTGGTAAGAACCATTAGTTAGCGTCACTGCCACATCCACAACTGGGTAGCCCAGCGGCCCATGTAAGAGATATTCCCGCACTCCCATTTCCACACCGGGAACATACTGCTTTGGCACCGCGCCGCCCACAATGGTTTCACGGAAGTTAAAACCTTCCCCCCGTGGTAGCGGTTTAATTTCTAGATAAACATCCCCAAACTGACCATGACCACCGCTTTGGTGCTTGTAACGTCCGTGGATCGAAAAGACAGGTTTGCGGATAGTTTCTTTATAAGGCACTTGTGGCAGATGCGTCGTCATCAGCAGATTGCATTTCCGCCGCAGCCGGTTTAGTGCCACTTGGAGATGAATCTCGCCTTGACCCCAAAGGATAACTTCATGAGTATCGCCGTGTTGCTCCCAAGCTAGGGCTGGGTCTTCTTCCAGCAGCTTTGCCAGGGCACTACTGAGCTTGACTTCGTCGTTGCGTTTTTCTGGCGCGAGCGCTAAGGCATAAACTGGTTTTAGTTGCTGGGCTTCGGGTAATTCTGCTGCCAGCCCCTCTGACGAGAGCAGAGCGCCTGTCTTAATGCCCTCTAAGCGGCTCAATGCGACAATTTCACCGCTATCCGCTTCACTTAACTGCCAAGATTGCTGCCCTTGGAGGCGGTAAAGACCACCAGTACGAACCCCATTTAACACAATCCCCTCAGTTAACTTGCCCTGCCAGACTCGCACCAGCGAGAGTTTGCCACCTTGAGGGGTGAAATAAGTTTTCAGCACTTGAGCCAAGGGCGCGTTGGTCGGTCGGACACCCCGACGTTGTGCCGTAGTTTCTGGTTCAGGAGCCTCCCGTAGTAGGGCCTCCAATAGCGGTCGCACTCCATAGTCTTGTTCTGCCACCCCAAAGAAGACAGGCACCACCAAGTCTGCCCCTAATTCCAGCTTTATGTCTTGGAGGATTTCGTCTTGAGCCGGGTTGATTTCTTCTAAAAGTTCTTCCAGTAAGCGATCATCAAAGTTTGCCAGCTCTTCCAGCATTTCGGTCCTTGCTACCTGTTCCTGTTCCTTGAGTGTCTCCGGGAACGGGATGGGGTCAGCGGCAGCGCCTGGATGGTATTGATAGGCAGCTTCACTCACAAGGTCGATAAACCCGGTGAGTTGCTCCCCCTGACCGATAGGATACTGGTGCGGTACCAAAGGACGGTGAGAAACTGACTTGAGGGCGTGCAATATATCCATGAAGTTATTGCTAGCCCGCTCCATTTTATTGATAAAGACTAGGTGCGGAATCTCCCAGTCGTCGAGGAATTTTAATAGGGGGGCAGTGATAATGACGCGTTCAGGGGTTGGTTCTGTGACAACTATTGCTGCATCGACTCCCATCAGGGCATTGTAGGTTTCTTGGGCAAATTCCACCGAGCCAGGACAGTCGAGAAACGTGAAGCGTATACCACCATACTCAGTACAGGCTGGGTTGACTTCCACACTCATTTGGCGATCACGAGCTTCTGTCGCACTATCTCCTACAGTGTTGCCATCCCAAACACTACCTTTACGGGAGATTGCCCCCGTGACAAACAACAAACTTTCGAGCAACGTGGTTTTGCCACTGGAATAAGGACCGACAATAGCGATGTTGCGCGAACCTAATTTGACTTTTTCGTTCATAAAACCTCCCTGGCAGCTTTTTTGCAAAGGAGCCGCCTGTTTTTGACTTTGTAAGGGATAATAAATTGAGCCGTGAGGAATTATTATCCTGTCTTTAATCTGACCATTACCTATTTTTAATGACAGCAATAAAAATCGTAGTTTCTTGTAAGATTTAGCTAAAAAATTATGAAATAAAAAAAAGATTTATTCCAGGAGTTTAATTTTAATGAATTGTCACGCATTCTCGTTATCGAGTTATGTGCCAAACTTACTGGTATGGTACTGAGGGTATCTGCTATGACCGCCGCGCTGACCCAACCGGTCACTCTTGAGGAGTACCTGAAGTTTCAGGTTACTCAAGACACCACATATGAACTCCATCGAGGGGAACTTGTACCTGTGCCTGTAGGTCGCTCGCCCCACGGCAAGATAGCGCGGTTTCTGGAAAATATTTTCAGGGCTGAGATTCAGCGACTAGGATTAGCTTTAGAGACCTATCGAGGTTGTGCAGGTGTTACGATTCCCCAGTACGGGCGACGGGATACCTCCTACGTGCCCGACGTGATGGTGGTGACAGCAGAGCAAGATGCTTACCTCGATAGCCTTACAGATGCTATCTTGGCGGTAGGAATGATTCCTCCCCTGGTTGTAGAGGTTGCCAGTGCTGGAACTGTTGCAATTGATCACCGATACAAACGGCGGGACTACAACGCTATCGAGGTTCCTGAATATTGGATTGTTGATTTCATTAATGACCCTGGCTTTTCTGAAGATCCCAAAGTGACCGTTTGTACCTTAGTGGAAGGGTTGTATGAAGCAACGCCATATAGAGGGAGCGACCCGATTGAGTCGTTGCTATTTCCATCGCTGCTGACGGCAGAACAAGTCATCAACTATCGAAGAAGCGAGGAAATGAGGTTATAATAAGAAGTTTGCAGTGAATCGCGAAGCTTGCTGGAAGGAGTTGTCCCCATGGCCCGGATGTACTATGACGTTGATGCCAATTTAGACTTATTAGCTCAGAAAACAATTGCCATTATTGGCTATGGTTCACAAGGCCATGCCCATGCCTTGAATCTCAAAGATAGCGGTATGAATGTGATTGTGGGGCTGTATCCGGGCAGTAAGTCAGCTAAGAAAGCAGAGGCAGCAGGGCTGGCGGTTCATCCGGTGGCTGAAGCAGCTCAGGCGGCAGACTTCATTATGATTCTCTTACCGGATGAAGTGCAGAAGACAGTATACAAGCACGAGATTGAACCCCATTTGACGGCAGGGAAGGTACTAGCCTTTGCCCACGGTTTCAATATTCATTTTGGTCAGGTTGTACCACCTGATGATGTAGATGTAGTGATGATTGCACCGAAAGGACCAGGGCATTTAGTGCGGCGGACGTATGAACAAGGGCAAGGGGTGCCTTGTCTATTCGCAGTGTATCAGGATGCAACAGGTCAGGCAGGCGATCGGGCGCTGGCCTATGCCAAAGGAATCGGTGGCACCCGCGCTGGGATTCTAGAAACAAGTTTCCGGGAAGAAACAGAAACCGACCTATTTGGCGAGCAAGTCGTGTTGTGTGGTGGTCTCAGTGCGCTGATTAAGGCAGGCTTTGAAACCCTTGTAGCTGCTGGTTATCAGCCGGAGTTGGCATATTTTGAATGCCTCCATGAGGTGAAGCTGATTGTTGACCTAATTGTGGAAGGGGGTCTCGCCAAGATGCGCGACAGCATCTCTAACACGGCTGAATATGGCGACTACACCCGTGGCCCTCGCATCGTTACCGACCAGACTCGCGCCGAAATGCGTAAGATTCTGCAAGAAATTCAATCAGGTCAATTTGCGCGGGATTTCGTTTTGGAAAACCAAGCGGGCAAACCCGGCTTTACCTCCATGCGGCGTCAGGAAGCAGAACACCCGATTGAGGAAGTTGGCAAAGATTTACGAGCGATGTTCAGTTGGATGAAGCAGGATTAGGCCTTGTGGATTCAGAGAGGCGCTTTAGCTAGAGACGAGAAGAGAAGCCCTCTTCCTCTAGCTTAAGTGCTTCTAGTCCAAGACCTTATCTTGTGTTGGTCGATGATCGATAAAGACTTTGCAAGCCGTTGCACTTGCAAGGAGCAACTTATGCAATCGAATGAAAATCTAGCCCATGCAATTGCCAGCCTGCTCCAGGACGCATATCCGTCTACCGAACCCGGTGCAGCAGTGATTGTAGTCAGAGATGGACAAATCATCTTGCGTCAGGGCTATGGCATGGCAAATCTCGAGTTGGGTGTACCAATTGAGCCTAATAAGCTCAAAAAGAATACGACGGGGTAATGGCCACGTTTCCAGTTTAATACTGCCGTACTACTTTGCCCGTGGTGACAGCTTCCGTAACACTACCCCAATTTGGGGCGGCAGGCGTTTCTAGATTTCAAGATGAAAGTCGGGTTGCTCTACCCAGGTTATTGCGAACACCTGTTCGTACAATCATAGATGTGACATACTCCCAGCACCAACAAGCGCAGCTTGGTGTGGGCTTCTCAACCAATCCGGCTATCGCTTAGGAGGCGTTGAGCTTTACTGACGGAATGCCCTGCCGCCAGGTTCTTAATATTAATCGCAGCATTCAGCGCAAAGTCCACTGAGCGGGTTTCCCGCGAATGGAACTTTGTAAGAAAGTCTCGACAAATCTCCAACCCACAAGTACATTGATGTACTCTATCTTTTAGAGTTTTTAGGACTTTAGTGCCACAATTTGAACAATTTTGGGTTGTACCATTTGGATTTACTGTAACCGTCGTCTTGCCAGCATTCTCGGCTGCCGAAGAAAGAGCCGGAGGTTGCCTCCGGCAGGAACGCGGCAGCGCATTCCGCACTTTGAGAGAGACTATCGCAATGATGGGGCAAGTTTAATTTGTTCTAATTCGGTCAAATTAACACCCTTTTTCAGCAGAATGAATTTGCTGCCTTTGACAGTCATTCTGGTTTGTTTACGAACAAGATTTAACTCTTCATTCACTGGTTTCATCACATGAAATCGGTCGAATACCAGTTGGGAAGAGCGGAAAGACGAGTTGCACAAATGCGCGGAAAGCCTCCCCAGATATCCATACTTACTTCCTCGACCTGCTCTCGTAGCTCAATCGGTTGCTGCATCAATACTCTAATGATATCTGACTGGTGATGACTGTCAATCACTTCCAATAGTTTACCTCGGTCAATGTCACAAACAACTGTGGCAAAATCTTGATGCCCTTGACGCTGACTAATCTCATCCATGCTCAGTCGTTTTACTTCACCCCAATCTGCTTTTTTTCTTGGTCGAACTTATGGTTAAAAATACCTTGTACCTGGTCCCAGCTCAAATCCTCTTCCCGGCTTACCTGTTCAATACTTGTCGTTTGAACCCGTTGATAGATAACATTCTTATATCGCTGAGTGAAGCGTCGTTCCCAATCAACAAAACTCAATCGTTCAGTAAAATAACGTTGACATAAAGAGCAATAAAACTGGCGACGCGGCAGATGTAGATGAACGTATTGACCTGAAATCGGCAAATCTCGAATCAATACAGGTCGATTTTGATGCAATTTATCACTCGGATTTTGACAGTGAGGACAATCACTTGTTTCATTGAGAAACCGTAGTTTCAAAACAACCTGCTGCTCTGATTGAGTGCAACTTTCAACAGTGAGGTTTGGTAGATTGAGGAGTGCGTCCAGATGAAAGTCCATTGCCAGTAGAGAAGTTAAGGGTACTCCATTATACAAAGTTCACCAGAAACCCAGAAGAGCCGAACGGGCACTGTATCGTCTTGCAGCGACAACGTTACATACCAACCATCGGCTTTGTGCATGACCGTAGCAGTCTTGATTTTGAACCCGTCCGGCAATGGTCGATGCAGAACTATCCTGACATCACCAATCTTAGGTAACGTTATCCGATTGCTTTCAATACAATCCTGCTTGATTTGTGGAAAGGTGAATGAACGATATCGACTACGTGACTTAAACCGAGGTCTCCCAGAATGTTTACCCTTTTTGTCTCCAAAAATAAATCTCTCAAACGTCTTGTCTACTCTCAAAACACAATCCTGAAGCACTTGCGAGTAGATATCTTTATACCAAGGGCGTTCTACCTTTGTCTGTGGCAAATCGCCTTTCTGCAATGCTTTCCAATCAACATATCCTTGATTGCCGATTCGATTAACTGGAATGTCCTTAAAAATCTCTTCCACTGGTAGAATCGAGCAAATCAGTGGACATGCGTCTAGTCGACACCGCGTCTCGTCATACCAGTCAAACCTCTGCGCCAACCGATAGTTGTATTGAGAGCATAGCATTTCTAACCGCCAATCGACCTGGAGGCAACCTCCAGGTCGCAAGTGGCGGCTTCGCCAATTCTCCATTTGGGCAGATTGGCTAGTTATTGGCTTAAGCCGGTACTGGTACGCTATTCTCATGTGTTGATTATAACATTGCGGAAAGTTGCCAGGGGGGTTTCCCCCCAAGCAAACGACGCCGACACTCTCCTGCGTGCAACGGCAGGAGAGGACGCGGCTTTCCAAGACAGATGCCGTCGTGTGACCACGTCTTGATCGGCAATTCACTCGCTGTGCGCGGTCTTGGGGAGGGGGTGCGGTCTTGGGCTTTGCCCAAGTGGAGCAACCCCCGTCTCTGCCCAAGTGGAGCGACTGGCGTGGACACACCAAACTGCGTTTGGTGGTCGGCTTCTTGCCGTTGAAGCTAAACAAAGTTTACACAGTATCTTAAAAGAAAAAGATATACTGTAGAAACCTTTGGTAGGCCGTCAGGATGTAACTCGCACCTTTGAGTACCACAAAGAGTAGAACACAAAAAGAAACCCATAGAAAGATGAAGAAGAGCAAAGTTCAGGTCAAAGCAACTGTAGATACCAGAGGAAGCTACTCGTGTTCTACTCATGTAACAGCGAAGACAGATTTGGATATTACAGCCGTCTTTGCCGCTGCATCACCGCAGATCCGCGAACTGGCGCTGGAACTACTGAGTAGCTCCAAAGAAGTAACAGCACAGATCTTCCTAACAAGGGCAGTACGAGTGCTTTTGGACCTGGTACCCTCCCATGCTGCGGTGGTAGCTGCAAGTGCTTCGACGGATTATGGAGTGCTCCTGAGTGCCCTTCAGAGTCCTGAGATCGCCGACAAGTTGGTCAAAGCCGATCCACTAGCACGGGCTAAGCTACGTGGGATCGAGGCGAAGAAACGATTTCTAACAGCTGAAGGTGGGATGCTCAGCACTCAAGAGGTCGCCTCTATACTTGGCATCAGTCCACAGGCTATCCACAAGCGTCGCCGCACAGGTAAGCTCATCGGCATTGCCCAGGGCCTCAACCAGTACTCCTTTCCCGCCTGGCAGTTTGAAGGCAATCACACGGTTGCCGGACTCGAAAGCGTACTCGCTGTCCTAGGCGATCACGATCCACTGATGCAAGTGGTCTTCATGCTCAACCCGAATGACCGTTTGGATGGGCAGCGACCACTCGACCTGTTACGTGCGGGCAAGCTGAATGAAGTCCTGACTGCCGCCAATGCTCTCGGAGAGCATGGTGCTACCTGAGAATGCTGGTCGTCCTGGATTGCACCCCTTGCCACCAGTAGACCTCAACGAGCGAAGTCTGCTAGTTATCAAGGAGTTCAGACTATGGAAGCGCATTCACAGGTCGGCATACAATCCGATCTTCTTTGGTAAAACTGGTAGTAGCCGTTTTGACGATCAAGAGCGCGAGTTTGGGGTTCTATATCTTGGTGGAGATGCTCACTGCGCTTTCATCGAGACTTTTGGACAGGCAACTGGCAGCAACACTGTTACTCAGGCTGAACTCGAACAACGCTCGCTCAGTTCCATCAGTACTGAACGCCCGTTGGTACTGGTAGACCTAACTGGACCTGAGCTGGCTCGCATAGGTGCCGACACACGTCTTTTAGCCGGAGAACACTCAATAGCTCAACAGTGGTCGCGGGCGTTGAGGGAGCATCCTGAACGGCCTGATGGGGTCTACTGCCGGGCTAGACACGACCCCTCGAGGATGGCTGTGGCTGTGTGGGAGCCATGCAACGCTGGCTTCTCCACGATCCATACCATGAGGTTAGCTAGTACCGCCTACGCCAGTGAACTAGGAGAAATCCTCGACACCTACGGCTTCGATCTGCTTTGACATCCTCTCTCCATAAACCCGGCTACAGCATAATCGTCACGGAGAACGGAAAATGCAAATCGGCAATTGCTAAAACGAAATCGAGCGAGCAAAGTGAGCGGTAGACTCGTCAGGTGAAAACGCTAGCGGGACAGCGTCGGCATATCCTGCTGCCCTTGCCTCTTGATCACAAGGATCGATAGCTACTAATCAAAGCCCCATCTGGATAATCACCTGAGCCTGAAGCAGTCACGCGTTGGTATCGCAAAGCGACAGCTCTAGCGTAACCCGCTTCGCGTGCATCCACAGCCCAAGGAGCAGGGTGTACAACTAAAATTCCATACTGACAATTGCCCCCCCAGTGCCGCAGCGTGTACGGTAAAGGCACAGCCATTACAAAACCGTCAGCAGTGTAAGTAACCTCAAACTGACATTGGCTGGAGTCTTTGGCATCCAGACATCGTTTACCGTGTAAAGTAGCATATTCAAGATGTCCTGGCCAACAAAACTTCAATTCCACAAAATCATCATTTAGACCGTCGGCTTTCGCAACTGCTGCTGCCTTAGTAACCAGGTCACGCTGGTTAGATATAGCTGAGGCATAGCTTCTTGAAAAGAAGATTTGAATTGCACTAATTGTCGAATTGTTAGGTAGGCGTGCAGCTAGTACCGCAGATAATCTATTTTCAAACAAGCCTACTTCCTGGAGCTGCAAAGGTTTCAAGACGCAGAATGAAATCAGCCATAGGCAATATCCTCGACGCGAACGAGTGACTAGATAGCGCTCGTAGTAATCTGCTACTTCTCCAGCTCTAAAGCCCGTGTCATAAACAATCCGATAGATTAGCACTTGGAGTTGTAATAGCAGGAAACAGCGATATAGCAGCTTGCAGAAAGCGATATACAAGTGTGGTAACATAAAAATAGTGTTCCTCCACCATTAACTAGAACATGCCTTTACTTAGCCAACAGGGCTAAAAAACTTGTCTCAATCTAGCTATTTGTCTGGATCATCCTAATACCTAGAACACCTTCTCAAAGTGTCCATGAAGGTGTCAACCAGAGGGGTTCGCTTAACCTGATGAGCATTAACCCCAAGGTAGTCGGGAAAACATCCAGTTCTCATTAACCAAGGTCATGAACTATCCATGACTATAGTCATGGATAGTTCATGACTGAAGTCAGGTTTTAGTCCACCTCAGGTCGTGTACAACGTAGACTGTTGTGATATTTATTTTTACAGTAAAACTTCATGGTATCTAGCGGAACGCAGCTTGGAACAACCCCTCTTTCGATTCGTTGGACCTTACGCTATGTAGAGTGGGCTACTTTGGTTCTAATTAGCTTAGATAGAGCGCTGGTTAGCCTTTTTATCCCATTAGAAACCAGATTTTTGTTGATTATCGTAATTCTTGGCGCTTTTGCTCTGTTGAGTTTAGTATTCCCTATAGACCGCCCCTATTGGCAGAGAGTAATATACATTTTTTGGGAAATATTTTTGATTAGCTCTGCCTTGCTAGTGAATTTGGTGCTTGCTGCTTTATTGTTCCCGATTGTGATTGTAAAAAGCTGCTTTTTACTTAACCGTAGAGGAGTAGCGCTTACTGTAATTACTGCTGGCATAGGATATATTCTCCCTACAATTTGGTGGCTGCACAAGATTCAGTCCCAAGACATACCAATGCCCAAAACTCCTCCATTCCCCAACCTAATTATTTTAGATGGTGGGATGTTTTTTCTTCAAGCTAGTGTGTTTGCTGTTTTGCTTAGCTTTACAGTGATTGCCGAACAAAAAAGCCGACAGAAGGCGGAAGCCTTGACGCAACAACTGGAAACTTTAGCAGCTAGCCTCGAACGCAGTCGCATTGCCCGAGAAATTCACGATTCCCTCGGTCACACTCTCACTACTCTTGATGTACAGTTAGAGCTAGCACAGAAGTTACGTCAGCGTGAACCTAATCAAGCCCACCAGGCTATTGACACAGCTAAACACCTCGCCAGTCAATCTCTGATGGAGGTGCGCCGGGCTATACAGACAATGCGGCAATCCAGTTTTAATCTCAACGAAGCCTTAGGCGTACTGGTCGAGCAAGTTCAACAAACCCAACCCTTTGCGATCCATCTGAGGCTGAACTTGCCTCAACTACCGCTACAGACTAGCCACCATCTGTACTGCATTGTACAGGAAGGCCTCACTAATATTAAAAAACACGCCCAAGCTTCGTATGTCAGTCTATGGAGCCAGTACACCCGCGATGGGATTCACTTGGAATTGACTGATGATGGCCAAGGCTTCGACCTCCAGTCGCCGCGCAGTGGCTTCGGTTTGCTAGGGATGCAGGAGCGGGTGAAAAGTGTGGGCGGACAGCTTGAGATTGAAAGTTTTCCAGGCCAGGGCACCCGGATTCGGGTGACGCTCCCCCGATGATTCGGCTGTTACTCGTGGATGACCAAACCCTGTTGCGACAGGCGTTAGCTTCCTTATTGTCTTTAGAAGATGATATAGAGGTGGTTGGTCAAGCTAGTCACGGTCGGGAGGCGATCGCTCTAGCACAGCAGCTACAGCCAGATGTGATTCTCATGGATGTGCGTATGCCCATATGCGATGGAGTGATAGCTACCCGTGAAATTCATCAGCAATATTCCTGGATGCGGATTCTGATCCTGACAACGTTTGATGAAGACGAATACATTTGGCAATCCCTGCAAGCGGGAGCTCTCGGCTACCTGCTTAAGAGTACGCCCTCTGAGCAGGTGGCAGCAGCTGTTCGCAGTGTCTATCAGGGCAACAGCCTACTCAGTTCGACGATTGCCTCTAAAATCTTTGCCCAGTTAGGTCCACCTACCTCCGCCAAGAAAGTTAACTCTCAAATCCTACTAAGCGGTCGTGAATTTGAAGTATTGAAGCTCCTAGGACAGGGAAACAGTAACCGCGAAATCGCCCGATTACTCCATCTGAGCGAAGGTACGGTGAAGAACTACATCAGCCGGATTTTGTGCCAACTGGAGGTGCGCGATCGGACTCAAGCCGCTCTGTGGGCGCAACAGAATCTTTTATAGGAACTGTTCTTTTCAGGTAACTATCCATCAAACATTACGAATCAACATAGTTGAGTGCGACTATCCACATTTGCTTTAACGTACCCCACCGGAGCTAACGTCTCGTTGGATGCTAGCCAAGGATTTGTTGTAGTTCACAATCGCGGTGATCCGGCTGCCTTCAGAGTTGGTTAGGTCATTTTCAGCGCTAATGACATCAGTTTGGGTGCCAACACCTGCTTGAAATCGTAACCGTGCTAGCCGCAGGGATTCCCGAGCTTCTTCTAAAGCGACAGAGGATGTCTGAATATTAGCTAAGTTAGCTTGCAAATTGGCATAGTCTTGTTCGACATTGAAGCGGATTCCGTTGCGCTCATTAGCAAAATTAGTTTCCGCGATCGCCTTATTCGCCTCCGATTGAGCGGCGCTGGCTCTTGCTGCTCCGCCATCGAATAAGGTCAGGCTAGCTATAGCTTCCAAAATGTATTCATCACTACCGCCACCACTAGAGTTATGGTAGGAGGTTAAGAACGTATCTGCGACTTGATATTCGGCAGTCAAACTGACTTGCGGTCCTATAGCAGACAGAGCCAGGCGTCGATTCTGCTCGGCAATATTCCGATTTGCCAAATACTGTTCTAACTCGGCCCGGTTCTTGAACGCTAGGACGAGACTCTCTTCCAAAGACAGGTTCCAAAGACCTGCGATCTGAATTGGATCTGCGGCTGAGACATCAACCGAATTAGCCAAACTTAAGTCCTGAGCCAATTGGCGTTGGGCAATTTGCTGATTAGCCTGGGCATTAGTCAAATTTTGGGTTTCATTTGCTAGCTGCACCTGAGCGCGCAAGGTATCGAACCGGGTGCCGATTCCTGCTTGTTCTTGAGCTTGTGCATCGCGTAAACTGGCCAGGGCATTTGTAACAGCAGCCTGATAAATCAATACTTGCGCATTATCGTTTTGCAGATTGTAGTAATCATTAGAGATAGTTAGGCGCAGTTGCTCAGCTTGGATCCCAACTCCCAACTGATTGTAGCGGACCTGTTCCTCAGCGGCGCGGATGCTGGCTTTTCTACTACCAGAAGTGTAAAGTTTGTAACTCAGTGACATAGTACCAAGCAACTCTGTACTAGAAGTCCGTAACGGCGAACTCGACCTAGTGGGAGTTGCTGTCGTAGTGCTAGTAGTGGCAGTGTTATTAGTTCCTGTATTGGTGGCAGGTGGATCGGCGGCGGTAGTTCTAGATGTCGAAGTCCCACTTGTGGTGCTAGAACTGCCTGTTGAAGTCACTGTAGCAGCGCTGGTAGTTCCAGATGTCGAAGTCCCATTTGTAGTGCTAGAACTGCCTATATTAGTGCTAAGTGTGGTGCTAGAACTGCCCGTATTAGTTCCAGTTGTGGTGCCAGAACTGTTTGTATTACTGCCAGTGGAAAAGCTGCTTGTATTATTGCTAGTGGAATTAATAAAAGCATTTCCAAAATTACTGAGCGTAGCACCAATACTAAGCGTAGGATACAGAGCAGCTTGAGCCTCTCGTAGAGCTGCTTTACTACGTTCTAGCGTCAGTTCCGCCACCTGTAACGACCGATTGTTGCGTCGAGCTAATTCAAACGCCTGTTGCAAAGTAATCGGCTGCGTTCCCCTAATCCGCACTTCCTCAGGTCGAGTGGGAAACTGTAGGGGATTCGAGCTAGGGTTGAGATAGCTAGGAACCATCTCTAACAAGTTAGGGCTAGAGTCAAAAAGTCAATGAGTAGAAATACAGGATTTACCTGATTGAGTGGCAATGCGACCGTGAGGGAGTGCCTCGGTTGAGGAATTCCTGTATGGCTAAGTCA
>JAABUQ010008162.1_pt1 | contig 14822 bp, 12 predicted proteins | sample 5560001 | NCBI WGS metagenome assembly JAABUQ01 (sample SAMN10711888, study PRJNA513371) | rock metagenome | isolation source: Antarctica rocks | place: Antarctica: Victoria Land, Finger Mt nord | collected 2015-12-18 | reverse complement strand
TCGTGTGGTAGCTCCACACCCAACCGGGGAGACCCGTCCCCGTTCACCCCGCCCCGCCCCCGAACCCGCTGGTCACAACCTCATGACATGCAACAGCTAGGTCAAGGCCAAGGGCGACGACAGCGGTCAGCAGCTCCGGCCGGATCTTGCCCGGGACATCTTCACCTACAGCCTCGGCTCAGGCCTGCGACCCGACGGTGCTGTACTCGAGGCGGCCCGCGGGGTCGTCGAGCGGATCCAGGGGCTGTCGGAGCTGGAGCTCCCATGGCCGTAGGTCGATCGGAGGGCAGATGCGACTGAGTCCGTTGGTCGTCTGGTCAGCCCACCTCGACGGCCTGACCAAGCACCCCACCACCAGGCCGGACCGCCTAACCCGCGTCGTTCTGGTTGTCGGTCCACTGGCGGTCGCCGTCGTCACCTGGGTCTTCGGTGCCCAGCTCCGCCAACCCGGCGCGCTGCTCGCCGCAGCCTCGCTGCTCGCGGGAACACTCCTCGCCTCCTTCGGGCAGCTCGCGACGCTGCGCGGCCGCCTCACCGACCGCCCGGACACGAGGGCCGTCGCGCTCGACGCGCTCGATGAGACCGTCGCTCACGTCCTGACCGCGGTCTACGCGGCCGTCGCCACGGCCGCGGTCCTCGGGGTCGCGACCACTCTGAGCGCCGGGGCCGTGACCGGCTGGCTGGCCGCAGTCGCGCTCGGCCTCGGGTCGTGGCTGCTGCTACTCGTGCTGCTCATCACTCCGCGCCTGTATCAGGCCTACACCTACGCCTACCCCGTCAGCCCCAAGCTCAACCCCTACCGCCGAGGCGAGATCGCGGACGCGGACGCGGACGACGACGTCACCGCCGATCGGAAGCGCCTCACCCGCCGAGGCTGAGGATCATGCGCGGTTGCTACTCATGTCCCAGCGGGAACAGTCACTCCAGGCGGGACCGTCACGGGCACAGTGCGGGGAGCGGACCCGGGGACTAGGTCCGGTTGGTGATGCCGGCGAGGATGGTGGTGGCGGTGATGCCCCTGGGGCGGTCGGTGACGAGCCAGTGGCGACAGGCGGAGGTGTCGAGGCTGTAGGTGACGTCGACGATGCCGCCGGGGAGGCCCTCGGTGAAGGTGCCGGCTGTCAGGCGTGGGAAACCGGTGTCGACCCGGTAGAGCTCCTGCTGGGTGATCTTGAGTGGGTCGGTGTAGCGGCCGGTCTCCCCGGGTGGGATTCCGATCGTGTCGAGGCGGTCGTCGAGCAGGCTGGTGCAGGACGCGCCCGTGCGGGCGGCGGCATCCCGGGCGCGGCCGAGGAGGGCGTCGAGGCTGTCCGGGCCGGACGGGTCGGCCGCTGCCCGTAGCGACAGCAGGTAGAGCCGGCCGTCGCCGGGTTCGTCGAGTTGGTCCAGCCGGTTGATGCGGTGCACGACGGGTCCGGTGGAACTGCCGGTGGTCTTGACCTCGACGGAGACCTCGTCGCCGACGAAGTCGTGCCGGCCCCCGCCGGGGCCCTGCCAGGCGGTGAGCGCGCCGGTGCCGAAGGTGGGGATCCACTCGAGCAGCGTCCACAGTTCCCCGACGAGGCCGAGTTGTTCCTCGTGACTCAATCCGTCGCGGCCGGCGAGCCAGAACCTGCGCCAGCGGTCCAGGACGGCGCCCAGTGAGGACGCGTCGGGGTCGCCGGCGGCCGGTAGTTCGTCGAGGACGTCGGCGCACAGGCCGGCGAACAGGCGGGTGTCGCCGGGGTCGGTGCAGCTCAGGTCGATCCAGGCCGCGTCGGCGCCGCCTGCGGGGCGGAGTCGGCGGGTGGTCATCCGCAGACCGTGGACGGGTCGGGGTAGTCGTGCACGGACCCCGGCGGGGAGCCGGATGAGCAGGTGACGTGTGTTGTCGGCGGCCAGCGCGGCCAGGACGGGGCCGCCGGCCCAGTCGCGGACGCGCTCTGTGCTCAGGCGGTCCCCGGTGCCCGGTCGCAGGTCCTGCCACCGGGCGTCAAGGTCGACGGGTCCGGTGTTCACACCGGCGCGGCGCCGGCACTGCCGACGACGAACCCGCGTTCGTCGGCGGTGGGGCTGTGGGGGAATGACGCGGTGATCCCGATGACGGTGGCGCCGTCCCGCCCGGGGTCCTCGAACAGCGGTTGTTTGCCCTTGTCGTCGGGTTCGTCGGTGAGTGGCCTGCTGTTCCGGCTGATGGGGTAGATGACGAGCAGCCCCGTGGTGGGGCTGCGTTGGCGGCGCAGCGCGACGGGGTAGCTGAGCTCCCCGGCCGCGGCTGCGGCCCGTGCCGCCTTGATCTGGTGGTCGTCGAGGTCGATGTCCTCGTCCCCGCGGCCGCCCTTGCTGATGGGGTTGACGAGGGTCCCGATGCTGGTGTCGCTGGCCGCCTCGCGGCTGCGGCGGATGCAGGCGACCGGCTGCCCGTCGCCGATGCCCAGGTTCTCGGTGCCGAGCTTGTCGTCGACGGTGAGCAGTCCGCGGACGGCCACGGTCCAGTGCAGGAGTTCGTGACGGCCGGCCTGCGTCTGGATGTAGTCGCGGACGAGGTGGGCGACGAACCGGGTGCTGCCGCTGAAGGTCCGGTAGTCCCCGAGGAAGTCGTAGATGTTCTGCCAGCCGACGCCGGACCATGTCCGGCGTCCGGCGCTGTCCCCGGCGGTGTCCATGCCGTCCACGCCGAGGTCGGCGAGGAAGCGGCGGGTGGCGTCGATGTTGTGTTCGAGCCAGCTGCGGTTGGACAACTCGAAGGCGGAGGTCTGCTGGACGGTCGCGGAGTAGTTGTAGCTGACGGTGCGCGCGGACCCCATCCGGTTGGGGGCGGTGATCTCCATCGAGGGGTGGGTGTGGATCCGGACACCGAAGTCGCCGGGGGTCTGACCGAGCCTGTCGTAGAGCTGGATCTCCTGGCGCAGTTCCTCCTCGTAGGTCGCGAGGTCGCGGAAGTCGTCGGCCAGCTCGGCGGTCGTGTAGAGCCGGGTGAGGTCCAGGTAGTCCTCCCGGTACCCGAACCACCGGCCCATCTGCAGGAGCGTGTCGTAGGCGTTGGCCCGTCGGACGTAGTAGCTGACCAGCAGCCCTTCCAGGGTCAGCCCGCGGGAGAGCTTGTTGCCCCCGATGATCACGGCCCGCAGTGTCGGCTCGCGTTCGTAGTCCAGTTCGTCACCGCTGCGGTTGTGCAGCTGCAGGACGGGCAGGTCGTGTAGCAGGGTGTCGACGGCCTGTTCGACCGCCTCGAACGGCAGTTCCGCGGCCGGGTTCATCGCCCGGGTGACGGGGGTGGACTGCTGCTCCCAGCGGTCCCGCAGCTGGGACCGGACCTTGTCCCCGGCCATCCGGTAGATCCAGCCCTGACGCAGCCCGGCCACCCGGGCCTCGACGAGGCGGGCGAGCACCATCTGCTGGGCGGTGAGCTGGCTGGCGTGGACGAGCATCGCTGCTGCGTTGCGCCGGCCGGTCCTGACGTCGCGGGCGGCCGCGGCCAGGACGAAGTCGAGGATGGCGTGGTCCAGGGTCGCCGGCAGCGCGGTCGGGGCCGGGTCGGCCCGCCGGGGCAGCAGGGTGGCCGCCTCGGCGTCCGGTACCCGCCGCAGGACGTCGGCGGGCGCGACGGGCCCGGCGTCGGCCCCGACCGCGGCGGGCAGCGCGGCCCGGCCGAACAGCCGCTCGGCGCCGACGTAGCCGGGCGGCCGGGGCAGGCTGACGATGAAGTCGCTGGGGTAGAGGTCCTCCCCGACAGAGCGGTCCAGGGAGTCGTGCCCGATCAGGACATTGGCGAACGGTGTCGCTGTGTACCCGACGTAGGCGGCCCGGTTCAGCCGCTCCATCAGTTCCCGGATCAGCCCGTTGATGATGCTCGGGTCGGTCTCCAGCTCGAGGGTCCGGCGGGTGAGTCGGACGGCGCCGCCACCCTCGCCTGCGTCGATGTCGGCCGCCGAGAGGTCCGGGCCGGTATCGGTGGGCGCGTCCGGGTCGGCCTCGTCGTCCCCGGGCCGGTTGCCGCCGGTGTTGACGCTGGCCTGGTCTGCTTCGTCGTCGATGATCAGGACCGGGGTGTCCAGCGGCGTGCGCGGCCCCAGCCAGCTGTTGAGCCGGCGCAGGATGCTGGCGTTCTTCTTCATCACCAACAGCGTCCGGCCGCTCCCGAACAGGTTCGGTGGTGTGCTGCCCTGGTTGAAGTCACCGGCAGGGTCGGCGGTGGTCAGAGCGCTGATCTGCTGGTCGTCGGCGGCCTTCCCGACGGTGGGCCGGGCCGCGATGGTGTCGACCAGCCCGAGTTCGTCCTCCAGCCGCAGCTGGGTCTGGCGGCGCAGGCTGTTGTGCAGCCCCGACAACACGATCACGACCTTGTAGCCGGCGTCGTAGGCCTTCGCGGCCAGGGCACTGAAGTTGGCGGTCTTGCCCGACTGGACGTGCCCGACGACCAGTCCCTTCGTCCTGAAGGAGTCGGGACCGCCCGGCCGGGGGTCCTCGAGCATCTCCAGGATGCGGTCGGTCTCTCGGTCCAGGCTGTCCACGACGGCCTCCGACCGGCCCCGGGAGGTGATCAGGTACTCCCGCAGCCGCCGCCAGTGGTAGCCGTCTGCCGGGCTGTAGTCGGTGAACCAGGCCCGTGGTCCACCGCTGCCCTTGATCCTCGCCGACGGCTCGAGTTCCTGGTGGTCGTCGAACCACCGTTGGACCACCTGCTGCCGGTGGGCGGGGGGCAGGGCCATCAGGAAGCGGTCGGCGGCGTTTGCGACGGCTGCCGGGTCGGCGGTGGTGTCGACGCCGATCAGCCCGGTGCGGAGCATCCTGGACCAGAGGTCCAGGTCTGCGGCGCCGAGGTGGTCACCAGCCGAGGTCACGGGCGGTCCCCGGGTCGGTGGTCAGCAGGTGGCGCCGGATCGCGTCGAGCGCGTCCGCGACGCCTGCGACCGCGGCTGCCTGCTGGAGGGCGGCCGCGAACCGCGCCGGCCCGACCGGTGCCGTGGTAGTCCCCGCAGCGGGGGGACCCGTCCCGGCCCCGTCCGCCCCGGGGATCGGTGCCCCGGGGGCGGTCCGGGGCCCCCGGTCCGGGGTCGGGTCCGGACGGGGGGTCGGCCTGGGGGTGGTCCTCGGCGGCGGGGGCGCCGGCTTGGGGTTGCGGGCGGCGAGCCGGTACCGCTCCTGTGCCTGCCTGGACAGCAGGGAGACCAGGCCCTTGAGCTGGTCCCTAGCTCCTCGGGGATCTTGACCCGCATCTTGGAGATGTTGATCTCGAACTGTTCGTCCAACGCCGGCCAGAACTCCAGCGCGGCCCGCGCGAGCTTGACGTGTTCCTCGGTGCCCCGCAGCCAGGACCAGCCGCCGGACTGGATGAGCCGGTCGGCGCGGTAGATGTAGAGCCCCTGTTGGCGGTTCCACTGGTTCGGCCCGCTGGCCCGCTTCCACGCGTCGTCGCTGCTGAACTCGCGCTGCGGCGGCACCACGTAGGGGCGGTACCGGACGTGTCTGCCGGCGACTCGCAACGTGTGCTCCGGTAGGTACTCGGTCCGCTCCTTCAGGCAGAACGGGTCCCAGGGCTCGACGCGGCGGCCGTTGACGGTGATGGTCAGCGGGGTGGTCCGGCACCGTTCGGCGGTCCCGGACAGGAACCGCTCGAACACCATCCCGAGGTGTTGGTCCAGGCGCTCGGCGTACTTGCCCAGGACGCTCTCTGCGCGGGTGCCGTACGGGTCGGTGACGTTGAGGATCCGGTCCAGCCGGCCCCACAGTACGACCGTCCCCGGTCCGTCCTGCAGTGGCGCCACGACCGCCGCCGGCCGGTCCTCGGGAGCGGGGTGCACGATCTCCCAGCGGTCGGTGCGCAGGACGTCGTCCAGGTCCAGGACGCGGACGTCGATTATCCGGCGGGTCGGGTTGCTGCGGCTGGCGACGGTGATCAAGCGGGCCTGGGACAGGCTGGCCGTCTTCAGGCCCAGCCCGAACTTCCCGAGCTCGTCCACGCGGTAGTCCCGTCCACCCGAACCCAGCCGCATCGCCTCGCTGATGACGGCGGCCGGCATACCGGCGCCGTTGTCGGCGATCCGGACCCACGAGTCGGGCCCGTCGGCCTCGATGGTGACCTCGACGAGGCTGGCGTCCGCGCTGATGCTGTTGTCGACGATGTCGGCGACGGCGTTGGTGAACTCGTAGCCGAGGTCGCGCATGGTGTTCAGCAGCCTTGCGGCGCTCGGGATCAGCTCCTCGCGCCGGCCCCGGACCTCGGTCACGACACGACCCCCGCCGGTTGGGACACTGCCGGGGTGGGAGACCGCCCGGTGGCCAGCAGCGAGCTGGTCCGGCGCCAGATGAGTCGGCAGCCACGGGGCGACACCGCACCGGAGATCGCGTTGCGACGCCAGCTGCACGCCCGGGGGGTCCGGTTCCGGACCGGACTGCGGGTCGGGTCGACCCGGCCGGACGTGGTCCTGACCCGCGCGCGGATCGCCGTCTTCGTGATGGGCGACTTCTGGCACTGCTGCCCGGTGCACGCGACCCGGCCCAAGGCCAACGCGCAGTGGTGGGCGGACAAGCTCGACGCCAACGTCGCCCGGGACAACCGGCAACGTGCCACGCTCGAGGCCGACGGCTGGGTCGTGGACTGGGTGTGGGAATGCGAGGACCCGTCGGCCGCCGCCGACCGGATCGCCGCGCTGTGGGCGGCGCGGACCGGCCGGCCGGGACCGCTCACCGTCCCGTTACGCATAGGACCGTCACGGTAGCGGTCACCATGACGCGCGGCACAGCAGCGATAACGGACAGTGGGCGCAGTCCGGTTCCTCCGCGCGGCACACCTCACGGCCCAGCGCCGCCAGGGCCGCCATCCGCGCGGGTGCCCGCCCACCGGCCCCGACGAGCTCCGCCAACGCCAGACGCCCGTCGGTGAGCTTGTCGACACGGTCGACGGGGCGTCCGGTCACCCGGGCGGCCAGCCGCACCGGGTCGGTGGTGGTTAGCAGGACTGGTTCCCCGAGGGCCAGGACGGCGAACCGCTCGACCTCGGCCGGTCGTAGGACAACCTGGTCCCACCACGACCACCCGGCCGCGGTACCCGCCGCGGGGGCGCCCGTCCCGGGATCCCTGTCCCGCCAGGCCTGCACAGCGGGCGTGAGCCGGCGCATCGCGCGGACGGCCCCGGGGCCGACACCCATCTCGTCGACAGTCGCTGCGGAGTACGCCTCCGGCGTCGGGATCCGCCACAGGACCAGCGCGATCGTCCCGTCGTCGGCGTGGCCGCTGATCAACACGGTCGATACCAGGGCTGTCCACGGGTCGGTGGGGTGGCGCCACGGGGCACCGGCCGCATCCCGCAGGGCCCAGCGGTCCAGTTCGACGCGCGCCGCCTCTACGGCCGCGGCGGCGAAGTGTCGGGGCGGCCGTGACGCCGACCCGATCGGCGTCTGCACCGGCTCCAAGTGGCCGGACGCGACGAGGATCGCGCGCCCGATCCGTTCGGCCAGCCGCGGCGGGACGGCGTTTCCGATCTGGCGGAACGCGTGTGTCCGGTTCCCGGCGAACCGGTACCGGTCGGGGAAGGTCTGCAGCCGGGCGGCCTCGCGGACGGTGAATGTCCGTTCCTCGGTCGGGTGGATGTACCAGTACCCGTCCTTGGCGATGTGCGCGGTGATCGACCGGGCGAGCTCGTCCCTGGCGTGCCGTTTGTACTTGTCGTTGAAGGTGTCGGCGCGGTACCGCCGTAGCTCCTGCGGGAGGTCCCCGTACCGGGTGGTGGAGGTCATCAATCGGAACGCGAGACGGTCGTCGTCGCGGACCGTGCGGGTGACGTGGTCGTAGACCACCGCGCGGTCGGCCTCGTCGACGCCGGCGCGGGCCCGCTCCTGGAACGGGGTGAGGACCCGTTTCCGGTAGGGGAGCACCGGCTCCCCGGCGCCCTCCCCCAACCGGGGGAGGTCGCCGATCGCGTCCCAGATCGTGGTGACGTGGTCATCCGTGGCCGGCCAGGCGAATTCTCGGACCTGGTCACGTAGGCCGACCAGGATCAGCCGCTGCCGGTGCTGCGGGACCCCGTACCGCGGGGCCTCCACGATGTCGAAGTGGGTCTCGTACCCGGCGGTCTGCAGGGCCTCGACGATCCGGCGCAACACGACAGCGTCGTCGCCGAGGGCCATGTCCGGGACGTTCTCCAGCAGGACCGCCCGGGGGCGGACGGCCAGCACGATCCGCAACCACACCTGCCACAGCTCGCGGCGCTCGTCCAGCGCCGGCCGGCGACCGGCGCGGACGAGTGACGGATCGCGCTGCGCCCGGCCCGGCTGAACGGCTGACACGGCGGTCCGCCGGCGACGAGGGCCACTGGTGCCTGCGTGAGCAGATCGACCACCCGCGCCTCGACAGCGGGGTCGGACAGGTCCAGCCGCGCGCTGAGCCCCTGGAAGTTCGCGGCGTGGGTCCGGACCGACCACTCGTCGTGGTCCACCGCGAACCCGACCCGGTACCCCGCGTCCTCCAGACCCAGACTCAACCCGCCGCCGCCCGCGAACAGGTCGACCGCCAACGGCCGGTCCTGCCCGGCCGCCCACTGCCCCCACGTGTCCCAGGTCGGTGAACGCGGGTCCGGTTCGAGTGCGAGCGCAGAGCTGCGGCGGTACTTCACCGTCGGGACGCCACAGGAACTCTTCTACCAGGTGGAGGACCTCGACGGGCGGACCGCCACGGCCCGGCGGGGCCTCACCTGCGCCGGGCCTCCCGGAACACCCGACCGACCAGCGCCAGCAACCCGTCGCAGCCACCGTCCGCCGTCCCGCCGAACGCGAGCGGGTCCACCGACTCCCCCGGCGGGTACACGCCCACCGCCCAGCCCCGGTGCTCTGCGCGCGACCACGCCAGGGAGTCGTCGCGGTCGGTGACCCGCAACCGGCCGCCGCCGTCCAGGACCGACTCGATCGCGGCGTTCATCCCGCCCGTCTGCGTGAACCGCGCCGGGAAGCCTGCCGCCCGCAGGGCAGCGACCGCGTCGGCGTACTCCGCGGCGCCGTGCCGCATCGTCTCCTCGTAGGTCAGCACTGCCGCACCCCTCCCCCTCGGCTCGTGACGTCGGCACATCCGCCCTGCCTCCCGCCGCCGCCGCGGCCACGGTTACTTGCCCGGGGCACCGAGACCAGCTCTGAGAACCGGGCGAACCGCCCGACCCCGACCCCCCGGTCGTCGACCGCGTCGTACGGGACCAGGCCGGCCGCGAGCCTCACCACCGGGCCGGCCCCGGCTCGCCAGGGTCAGACCCGCGCCGGCTCCGCCGCCGCACTCTCGGTCTGCTGGCGGGCGCGCTCCCAGTTGATCTTGCGCGGGACCGCCGCGCTGTAGGTGAGGCTCACGCCAACGACGTCGACCCACAGCTCTCTGACCGGTCCGCTTCTCCCCCGTCGCCCTGTCCGGCCACACCTCGGTCCGCAACCGGCCGACCAGGACCAGTCGGATCCCCCGTCGGGCCGACTCGGCCAGGTTCTCCGCCGAACTCCCCAACACGACGAAGTTGACCGCGGTGGGTTCGGTCTCCCCCCACTCCCCCGCCTCGTTCTGCCGGCGCTCGCTGGCCAGCACCCGGCCCTGACACGCCGCGGTGCCCTTACCGGTGAACCGCAGCTCCGGGTCCGCGGCGAGATTCCCTCGATCACAACGGTGGTACTGAACATGACGATCTCCTCGGGCTCGTGCGCCGGGTTTGTCCCGGTCGCTGCTTATACCTCTGGTCGAAAATAGGGGTATAAGTTCAAGCGATTGCGGGTATAAGCTTCGGTCGATTTATGCTGGTCAGTGATTCCGCGGGTAGGCCCAGTCGGTGATCTCGGCGTAGACCTTGTGGGCGGTGCGGAACGCGAGGACGCTCATCTCGCGAAGTTCGATCGCGTCGGGCTGGGTGCGCCAGGCGGTGTCGAAGGCCTCGATGACCCGGTGTCGGTTCACGTCGACGTTGCAGGCGGCGGTGATGATCCGGCTGCCGGTGCGGGCGGCCATCGCGGCGAAGCCGCTGCGTCGGTTCATGTCCGACCCGTGAGGCCACATGCCGAGGTTAGCCAGGACGACTCCCTCGGCCAGCTTCGCCGTGGTGCTGGCCTGCACTGCCCATGACTGGGACGGGTCGCCCCCGACCGCGATCCGGCGCTGTCCGGGCTGCCCGTCGGCGTCGCTTCGGGCGATCTCGAGCTGGGTGCGCGGCGTAGGCGGCCAACGCCGGCCACAGCTTCCGGGGCACCTCAGCCCCCCCGCCGGTCGGTGCCAGGGCCGCTCCCCGTCACCGGTTCGCCCGATGAGGGCAGTGTTCTCGACGGCGCGGAGCGCGGCGGCGGCGTGGGTGATCACCCTCTCCCAGGTGTCGTCGGTGGCGGTGTCGAGGGCGTAGGAGCTAGTCATCTCAGAAGTCCTTCCGTGGATGCTGCTTATACCCCTACGTTAGTCGACCGGGGTATAAGTGTCCAGTCGGAATGGTCTCTGACCTGCACGAACGGCCCGTCGACCGTGTGTTCGGTTGGCCAGTGTCTCCTGACCGAGGCCCTGGGGTGTGGGGGCGGAGCGCCCCGCGGTCTGTGGGGGCCGGCCCCCTGGGCCGGCAGTAAGCCGGTGGGTGGTCATAGAGGGAGTGGAGGTGGTGTCCCCGTCCCTCGGCGTGACGGGTCAGACCGGGCCGGCCCGGCCCGGGCAGGGGTGGGGTCCCCTCTGGGGTGCCCTTGCCCGGGGTGGGTCGGGCTAGTCCCGTCGAGACGGCGGGGGACGGGGACACCACCGACCCGGACCACCCACCACCACCAGCGCACCCGCACCAGACCGGCTCCCACTGGGTCAGGTGGGCCGACCTGCCTTGAGCTTGCGGTTGACGACCGGGAACGGCTTGCCGTCGTTGAAGGTCTCTTGTAGTCGCCGGACTTCGCTGGCGATCCCCGCCTGGTAGAGCGCGGACAGGTTGGGGGGTCCCTCCTCGCGTCCGGTGAGGGCGTGGACGGCGTCGCGGGCCGCGTCAGCGACATCGCGTTCGACGTAGACCGATATCTGCCGCTTGCTGGCCGGGGGCTGCTTGTACCCCCACGCCTTCCGCCTGACGGGACCGCCCATGCCCGTTTCGGCCGGGTCGGGCCCGGTGTCGGGAGCGGCCTCGTGGTCGGGAGCGGCGGGGATGACCGGGGCGATCCTGGGTCGGCGGGGCTGGTCGAACGGGTCGACGTCTCCGAGACCTCGACGGGCGGCCATCAGCGGTTCCTCCTGGCTTCAAGCAGTTCAGCGGCAGCCGCCCGGTACTGCTCAGCCGCCTTCCCGGTCGGGTCGTAGACGGTGATCGGCTGCCGCTGGGCGTACGCCTCCGCGAGGCGGACGGTGCGTCCGATCACGGTCTGCATGGTCTCGCGCGGGAATCTGCGTCGCAGGGTGGCGACGACGTCGCGGTCCATCCGGGTCCGCGTCCCTGCCCCGCACACCAGCAGGTGCCCGACGTCGAGATCCGGCGCCAGGGCCTCCGCGACCTTGTCGACGGTGCCGAGGAGTTGGGCGACAGCTTCCAGCTCCAGCGCGCCGGGCAGCACGGGCACGAGCACGGTGTCGGCGGCGGCCATCCCGGCGACCGTGAGCAGGCTCAGGGCGGGCAGGCAGTCGAGCAGGACCACGTCCCGGGGAGTGGCCCGGTCCAGCGCAGCGCGTAGCCGGAGCTCGACACCGACCTCACCGGCCAGGGCGCGCTCTACACCGGACAGCTCGCTGACCGCGGGGACGACCTCGACACCGGGAACGGTCGAGGGCACGGCAGCCTCGTCGATCCCGGCCTCGCGCAGCAGCACTGAGAGCGTGTCGAACTTGTCGACCTCCACGCCGAGCCAGGTCGTGGCGTTGGCCTGTGCGTCGAGGTCAACCACCAGCACGGACAGGCCGGTCTCGGCGATGGCGGCGGCCAGGTTGACGACGGTGGTCGTCTTGGCCGTGCCGCCCTTCTGGTTGGCGACTGCGATGCGCACGCCGGACCTCCATCCGTAGGGGTATACAGCCAGTAAGCTTATACCCGCTGGGCGGTATAAGGAGTCGAATCGCCGTAGCGCTTCGGCCGATTCGCGGCGGCGGCTGCAGCCTTCCCCCGTCCCGGCAGCGTCGACACCACCGACCTGCCTTATACCCGCGCGCAGGTATAAGGCAGGTCGAGTAGTGGGTCAGGCGGCCTGGTCGTCGTGGTTGACCGCCGTGTCGTTGCTGGCGGGGGGCCTGCCCGGCTGCGCGGTGCTCGATCTCGCTCAGCTGGTGTCCGCAGTCGGCCGGGAACGTCAGGTAGCGGGCGGTGTCTCGGTCGACGGAGCGCCATGAGTGGGTGTCCTCGTGGGCGGCGAGCAGCAGCACGAGGGTGACGTGCGCGGCTCGTGCATCGGTGGCCTATTCGGCCGCCACGACGAGCTGGTCGGGCTGTCCCCACTCGGGTGCGTCGCTGATCCCGGTGACCAGCTCCCGTCCCAGCCCGTGGGAGCGTTCCCATCGCGCGCCTGGCGGGGTGGGATCACCCGGCGATGGTCGCTGCGGCCCAGCTCGCCGCGCGGGCTGGTCTTGCGGGCCGCGAACTCCGCCAGCCAGCTCCGCCGGACGGTGGTGGCCGACCGCCACGCCTTGTTGCCGTCGAGCACGGTCCGTCGTTCGGCCTTCTTCGCTTCCGGGTCAGTGTCGCCGGGGGCCGGTGACGCGTCCGGTGACGCTGGCCCACCGGTCCCGGTGGCCGTACCCGGCGGGGTCGGTGCACCACGCGCTGAGCTGCCGGCGCGGGCCCTCGGGTGTCCAGTCCCGCTCGACCGTGATGGCGTGGCCAGCACAGGCGGTGAGGGTTTCGGGGTCCAGGGGTTCCCCATCCTGGTGAGTCAGTCGCCGCACGGGCAGCGCGGTGGTGTTGCGGGCTGTGGGATCGAGCAGTCGTTGGCCGGCGTCGACCGCCGTCTGCTCGACGCTGGCCTTGGCTGCGGCGTCGACGCGGTCGTCTCGTAGGCGCTGGGCTAGGTGGTCGAACCCACCGTCCTCGGCGGCCTCGATGAGCCGGTTCACGGCGGCCGCGTCGTCGTCGAACTCCGCGACCACGACGGCCTGGTCGAGCGTGAGCTGGTCGGCGACATCGACCGCGGCAGTGCTGGTGCTCGCGGCCAGCGCGGCGTCGACCTGGCGGCGGGGGACCCGGGTGCGGCGGGCGATCGCGGTTGCACTCAGACCGAAGTCAGCCAGGGCGGCGAGCGCGCCGATCCGCTTGCGTCCGGTCAGTCCGGTGCGGTGTTCGTTGTCGGCCCACTGCTGGACGATCCGCTCGGCGGTATCGATGTCCTCCGCGGTCCCGGCGACCAGGACGGGGACCGTCGCCTGGTCTGCGGCGATTGCGGCGAGGGTGTGCTGGTGCCCCATCCGGACCCGTAGGCGTCCGTCGGGCAGCTCGACCGCGACGATCGGTTCCAGCACGCCCAGAGCGCGAACGGAGGCGACCAGGTCTCGGCTCGCGGTGGCGTCGAGGCGGACGTTCCAGTCGGTGACCAGCTCGCACGGGTCGACGTGGCGGAGCTGGGGCCACTGCGACGCGCTCGCGACCTCGGCGGTCTCGGTGGCGGCGGTGGGGGAGTGCTCGTCGGTCATGGCTCGCTGCTCCTGCTCGGTCGGCGATACTCGACTACTTATACCAGTAAACGGGTATAAGTCGGGACGTGTAGTGGGAGGGTGGCCGGTCAGTCGGCCAGGTGCCTCGTGAGGTAGCCGTCCAGCCAGGACTCGCCGTCGGGGAGCATCACCACGTGGTCGGCGCGCCAGTTGACCGCAGCGCGCCAGACCGTCGCGTCGTCCAGGTTGCGGCTGAGGTAGATGGTGTGCGCGCGCTCCCCGCCGGTGACGATGCGGTCCAGGGAGGGGAGCAGCAGCAGGACACCCGCTCGGGCGGCGATGTCGGCCTGTCCGGCGAACCGCTCGTCGGCCGCGTCGAAGGGCAGCACGTCGACTTGGTCGTTCACCCGTCTCACCGTTGCGGTCAGCTCGGGGTCGGCGGTCACCAGCAGGGCACAGCTGCGATCGGTGGTTCGAGCGCTAGCCAGCTGACTCGGGTGGGTGGTCATCACAGTCTCCGTTCGTCGCTCTTGCTTATACCTCTGTCGTAGCCGTTAGGGGTATAAGTGTCCAGTCGGAATGGCCTCTGACCTGGGCGAACGGCCCGTCGACCGTGTGTTCGATCCACCGGTGTCTCCAGACCGAGGCCCTGGGTGTGGGGGCGGAGCGCCCCGCGGCTTGTCGGGGCCGGCCCCCTGGGGCCGGCGGTGACCCGGGTGGGTGGTCAGAACGGGGGTGGAGCTTGTGTCCCCGTCCCTCGGCGGGGCGGGGTGTTGACCGGGGTGTGGTGGTGGGGGCAAGGGCGCGTAGCGGCGTAGCGGACCCTTGCGGCCACTGCCGCGGGCTGGTCCCGTCGGAGGACGGGGGCGCCGGCGACCCGGACCAACCACCCCCATCAGCGGGCCCGCACCCGGGGGAGCGGTCCCGTGCTGTTGGTCCGGGTGCAGGTTCTGAGCGGTCAGGGGCTCTGCGGGTCCCTGGACGGACGGGTGCCGGGGGCTGCATACCTGTCGACCGGTGCGGCGGGGCCGGCGGGGACGCCGGGCGCGGCGGGGGGGTCCGGCGGCGTCCGCAGCGCCGGCCATGGCACCCGGTTCCCGGTGGCCGCGGGTTCCCCGCCGTCGGCGGGGGACCGCGCGTAGGTCCCGGCGGCCCGGGTGGCGGCGACACGCTGCCGGTGGGACGGCGCCGGAGCCCCGTCGGGGGTGGTCCAGTCCCGCATGCGGGTGATGAGCCAGCCGGCGGGGTTGCGGATGGCGCCGGGTCCGCTGGTGGTGGGGGAGTGCCGGCGGGGT
>JAABUQ010008160.1_pt1 | contig 14824 bp, 9 predicted proteins | sample 5560001 | NCBI WGS metagenome assembly JAABUQ01 (sample SAMN10711888, study PRJNA513371) | rock metagenome | isolation source: Antarctica rocks | place: Antarctica: Victoria Land, Finger Mt nord | collected 2015-12-18 | reverse complement strand
TTATTTCTTCTTTTTGTTTTTTACTTGGTACTTCTTTTATCGGGTAAAATATCAGGTCATCCCCCTTGCCCCCTTCAAAGGGGGAACCTGCAAACGCCGCCTTTCTAAACTCCTGTTATATGCTTTAGAAAGATAGGCACTATATTTCCCCCTTTTGAAGGGGGTTAGGGGGATGAATAATTATACCCGCAAGTAAGATTCCCTAAAAAAAAGATTAAACAACTTCATCTATAAATATAGAACAACTCAATTTTTAACCGATAAAAGAAGCATCTATTTACCTTCAACCTTCATATAACCCCCAGAACTATTTTTTTAAAAAGCTGTTGTGCCGATATGAATAAAAAAACTGTATCCGTAATTGTACTGCTGCTGTTTTTAACAGGTGTTTTTAGTTGTCTCGTTATTTATTTCTCATCCAAACCTGCTGCAATTGCCGGTGCTAAACCGCTTAACGTTTTTTATCAGCATAAAACCATACCGGTGGTTTTGGAAAAGGAAATTGAAAAAGCATTGTCTTTTTACCCGGAACTTAAAGAAACACCGATTGATTTTGTGTTTGATCCAAATACGAGCAAATCCATCATGCTGTCGCAACCCGTAATGGCTTCTTTTTTCCTGGGACAAAAAAACCGGACTTATGTAATAAAAATAAACCCCAGGTTTGTAATGATGCACAGTTCTGTGCCAATTCAAAATGTTCCGCCGGATATTTTAACCGGTTGGTTCGGGCATGAGTTGGGCCATGTGATGGATTATAGCAGCCGCAACAACTGGAACATGCTTGTTTTCGGCATCAGGTACATCAGTTCGGACACGTTTTTGATGCAGGCCGAACGCAATGCAGATACTTATGCCGTAAACCATGGTTTAGGCGCTTATATCATCAAAACAAAAAACTTTATCCTGAATAATGCTGACCTTCCTCAGCAGTACAAAGCACGGATCAGAAAGCTTTATCTTTCCCCGCAGCAAATTATAGATCTCGTAAAGAAACTAAAAAAGCCGATTTAATGCACGGCTTTTTTAACAAAACCTTCCCATTCCAAAAATTGTCCTTCTTTCATTACACGCGGAATTTTAACCTGGCCGCCCAGCTTTTTATTTTCCTCGCTCCATTTGTAAAATGTTTCTACAGGCAGCGGTTCTACTTCCACACCTTTTAAAGCACGGGTGCGGGCAACATTAAAGTTTTTGTTGTTTTCGCGCAGGGTTTTATCTAATGCTTTTGCAACTTCAATCTTGTCAAGTTCTTTATCTGTGCTTATATACCATTTCTGGACGAATTCTTCACCGCGATGCACCGTAGCGGCAATAAACTCGTGGATGCAAACATTAAACTGCTTTTCCATTTCCTGTATGGCAGCGTTCATTTGTATCACAGAAAGCTGCTCGCCTACTACATTGGAGTAGTGTTTTGTCCGTCCGCTGATCCTGATCTCGTGCCGGCTTATGTCCGTAAACATAACCGTATCGCCGATCATATAACGCCAGGCACCGGCAACGGTCGAGATCAGCAGTACATATTCTTTTTCTTCCTGCACATCGGCCAGGGTAATTATTTCTGCATGTTCGGCAATGGTTCCTTCTTCCGTCATGTTCTTTTCTTCAAACGGCACAAATTCAAAATAGATGCCGTTGTCCACCACTAAAGCCATAGCCGAAGTATCCGGCCGTTTCTGCATCGCTAAAAAACCTTCGGAAGCTAAGTAAGTATCAATATAAACCAAAGGGTGCGCCAGCAGCTTTTCAAAGCTTTTTTTATAAGGCTCGAAAGCAACGCCGCCGGAAGTATAAACGGAAAGGTTAGGCCAGATGTCGTGAATGTTGTTGAGTTTGTGATAACTGATCACTTCTTTCAGCATCAGTTCCATCCAGGCCGGAATGCCGGACAAGCTGCCGATATCCCAGTTGGCGGCCTGTTTGGCAATTTCTTTGATCCGCTCATCAAAATCTTCAATGTTGGCAATATCTTTTCCGGGTTTGTAATAACCACGGAACCAGAAAGGGATCTTGCTGGCGCTGATGCCGCTGATCTCGCCTGCCAGGTGGCCGTTAATGTCTTTCAGGTCGGTACTGCTGCCCAGCATCAATATTTGTTTTTCGAAAAAAGACGGCGGCAGGTCGAAATTTGCCAGTGCTGCCACCTGTTGCAAGCCCGAACGCCGGATAGCTGCCAGCATATCGTCCGTTACCGGGATTTGTTTGCTATGGCTGGTTGTGCCGCTGCTTAAAGCCAGGTAAGGCGTGCTGCCAGGCCAGGTAATATCGTTTTTCCCTTCCACCACTAAATGCCACCAATCGTTGTACAAACGGTCGTAATCAAAAACCGGAACGGCTTGCGCAAAAGCTTTTGCGGTGTTTTCGCTGTTTAAAATACCTTCGAAATCGTAATGCTTGCCAAAAGAGGTATCTGTAGCTGCTTCCAGCAGGTCTTCCAGCACTTGTTTTTGTGCCTGTATTGGGTCCGGGTTTTTTACGATCTTATCGGTTAATTCAATTGCTGATTTAATCAGCTCACCTATAATGGCCATGCTTCTTTTATCTATCTAAAATTTGTGTCGGATAACAGCAAATCAACTAAAAAGATTAGGGAAATTGTTAAATAAATTAAGCCGTTGCTATTAAAACTCATAAATGTAGATTTTTTAAGAGAGGTTGCGTGAAGTTCAACTAAATATGATGCTTCTTTTATGGGATGAATTTATACAAGCGGACCGAATTTGTTTTACAAATAACTTTATATTTAGAACTTTACGGCTTTTAAGGCAAATTTCCGATAATGCTTATTTATAACATCATTACAGTTGTTATTCTGCTTACAACCGTATTCGCTTATGTAAACGACAGATATATCAGGTGGTCATCTACCATCGGTATTATGGCCCTTTCTTTAATGGCTTCGATGCTGGTTGTATTGTTTGGGCATTTTGAACCTGCTTTAATCACCGGCCTGGTAAAGCTTGTCAAATCCCTCAATTTTGAAGAAGTTTTGCTGAAAGTAATGCTGGGTTTCCTGCTTTTTGCCGGGGCCATGCAAATAAATTACAACAAATTAAAAAAAGAGGTGCTCCTGGTAATGGTGCTGGCAACACTTGGTGTTTTAATATCCACTTTTTTGGTAAGTGTGCTTTCCTACTGCATTTTCAACCTGTTCCACCTCAGCATGCCCTATATCTATTGCCTTCTTTTTGGTGCATTGATTTCGCCTACAGACCCTATTGCCGTTATGGGCGTATTAAAAAAGGCCGGAATACCCGAAAGCCTGGAACTGAAAATAACCGGCGAATCTTTGTTTAATGATGGTGTGGCAGTAGTGATATTTTTGACCATTGCAGAAGTGGCAGTTAAGGGAACAGATCAGTTAACGGTTTGGAACGTTGGAGGCCTTTTCCTGCAGGAAGCTGTAGGGGGATTGGTATTTGGTGCCCTGCTGGGCTTTTTTGGCTATTTTATACTGCGGTCCATCAATAATTACCGGGTAGAAGTATTAATAACACTTTCTATGGTAATGCCGGGCTATGCGCTTGCCAATTATTTACATGTATCAGGTGCTTTGGCCATGGTTGTTGCCGGCCTGATGATGGGCAATCTGGTTAGGGATACGGCTTTGTCACGCAAATCCTGGGACTATCTGGGTAAGTTTTGGGGCCTGGTGGATGAAATTTTTAACGCCGTGTTGTTTCTGCTGATTGGGTTTATGATGCTGGTGATCAAAATCACTTCTCCCATTGTGATAATCGGATTGGCCATGATTGCGGTCGTGCTTTTTGCCAGATGGCTTTCTGTACTGTTCCCGGTTTGGCTTTTACGAAATAAAATACGGTTTGAAAAAAATGCAATAATTATACTTACCTGGGGAGGGTTGCGTGGCGGCTTGTCTGTTGCCCTGGCCCTGTCTTTGCCGGCAGCCCTGCACAAAAATGAATTTCTTTTGATCACTTATATCATTGTTGTGTTTTCTATCATCGTACAAGGCTTAACCATCGGAAAATTAAGCGAGCGGTTGCGATAAACGTTGAGCAGCCATCGGCAGGACCATTTATATCAATAGCAAAATATAAAGGCAACAGTAATATCCGCTGTTTTTAACTTGTAATCCTGATGAGGGGAAGTTTTCAATGCTTCTTTTACCCTACAAAAAACAATAATCTTTTTCTGCCCCCTTAAAATACAAATATTGAATTTTAAGGGCTAAAAGAAGTACTATATTTTTTATTTAGAAATTTAAACAGTCCTTAAACTGCAAAAAACCCAATTATAAAAATTGATTGTTTTTTTTCGATAGAAAATAAAGGATTAAATTAAGTTTTGGCAAAATTTATATTAAATATTTATTAATTTACGCAAGTTTTAAATAAAGCAGTTAAAAAACTCAAAATGAAATTTGATTATCCTGACAAAGATCTTTTCCTGGAGTTAAAACAGGGAAAAGTTTCTGTATTTAAAAGGATTTATGATGATTATTGGTATGATCTTTATAGATATGCCTATAATATTGTCCGTGACAAGGGCGTTTCAGAAGAGATTGTCCAGGAAACATTTTTTTCCTTGTGGAACAAACGGCAGAAATTACAGGTTGACCGTTCCATTCGGGCTTACCTGTTCACTGCCGTAAAATATCAGACGATTAGCTATATACGTGCGGCAAAAGTGCGCAACAATTATGCTGCGGGCTTTGCCTGGTTTGAAAGTACCATGGCTGACAATTCCAATGAAGAAAACATCCATTTTTCCGATTTGAAAAGGCATATCGAGTCGGAAACGGCAAAACTGCCGGAAAAGTGCCGGCAGATATTCCAAATGAGCCGGAACGAACACCAGTCCGTTCAAGCCATTTCAGACATGCTCAACCTGTCCCATAAGACTGTTGAAAACCAACTGAGCAAGGCTTTAAAGCACCTCCGGTCTTCTTTAGGCCATTTTTTGTTCGTGTTTGTTGCTTTTGCCCTTTCTTTATAGATACTGTTTGTCCCTTTGCCCTGTCTTTTTCTCTGGCCTGTTTGTTTTTTTGGAAATAATTGAAAAGCGTATAGGTGTTTGGCCCTTCTGTGCCGACTTACATATATATTGCCATAGATGCGGCAGTGTTTTTAATGAAGGGCACAGGGTTTTACAAATTGCTTGACGGGTATTTAAAAGGCCGTTTGAAAGCAGAAGAAAGGCAGAGGGCTGAAAACTGGCCGGATCATTTTAAACTGGCCTTTTTCAGCTTAAAAGGCTCCAGCCTGGCCAACAGGCAGTTCTCGTTCGCGCTTAACTGGGAAGGCAGAGGTAAAGTTGATTGTGCTTTATGCCAGCCGCAATGCAGAACAAGCTTGCCTGCCTGTCCCATCGTCATCCCTTGCCCCGGCAACCAATACCCCAACCCCAACCTTATCAGTTCCCGGGTAAGGTTTAAAAGCCAATAAACAATTTATGAACATCAAAAAAAGGTGCATAAAAACAGTATGGGTGCTAAAACCAAATGCCAAACCATCAGCATAAAAAAGAAGAACAAAACCAATTTATCAAACCAAAATAAACTATGATCCGTAAATTTTACCTCATGCTTCTTTTACCGGTGGTTTTTTCCATCCCGATAGCGCAGGCACAAAAAAAGGTTCCTTCACCAAAAGAACATTTTGGTTTTAACATTGGGGACGATTACAAGCTGGCCAACTATACCCAAACCGAAGCGTACTTTAAGAAATTAGCTGCTTCTGGCCGGGCGCGTTTAGTTGATATCGGTTTGACGGAAGAAGGCCGCCATCAATATATGCTGATCGTTTCTTCCCCTGAGAATTTAAAAAAATTAGACCGTTATAAAACTATTTCTCAAAAACTGGCTCATGCAGATGGTTTGACAAACGGACAAGCCAAAAGCCTGGCCGCTGAAGGAAGATCAGTTGTTTGGATTGATGGCGGCTTGCATGCCACCGAAGTAGTTGGCGCACACCAGCTCATAGAAACGATGTGGCAATTGATCAGCCGCAACGATGAGGAAACGATGAACATTTTAAAGAACGATATTGTCCTGCTCACGCATGACAATCCCGACGGGCAGGAACTGGTGTCTAACTGGTACATGCGCGAGCCCAACCCAAAGAACCGAAAAATGGACGTGCCGCGTTTATGGCAAAAATATGTGGGCCACGACAACAACCGCGATTTTTATATGATGAACATGAAGGAAAGCCAGAACATCAGCCGCCAGCTTTTTGTGGAATGGATCCCGCAGATCATGTATAACCACCACCAGCGCGGGCCTGCAGGTTCTGTACTGGCCGGGCCACCTTACCGCGATCCTTTTAATTACGTTTTTGATCCTTTGATTGTAACCAGTATTGATGCCGTTGGCGCCGCGATGAACAACCGTTTGAACGCAGAAGGAAAACCAGGTTATACACAACGTTCAGGTTCTCAGTTTTCTACCTGGTGGAACGGAGGTTTGCGTACAACGCCTTATTTTCACAATATGATTGGTTTGCTTACAGAAATTATCGGAAACCCTACTCCGGAAACTGTTGCTTTGGTGCCCGACCGTTTAATTCCGAATGGCGCTACGCCAAACCCGGTGGTGCCTCAGCAATGGCATTTCCGCCAGTCGATAGATTATTCTGTTTCCTTAAATTATGCCGTATTGGATTATGCGGCACGTTATCGAAGCGAACTGCTTTACAATATTTACAAGATGGGGAAAAATTCCATCGAGCGCGGCAGCAGCGATCACTGGACTTTCTATCCGAGATTTGTTGATTCGATCAAAACAGCTTATCAAAAAGATAAAAAACCGGCCAAAAAAGACAGCAGCAAAAGCACATCTACTGAATTTTCCTTCGGCAGGGAAGATACCATTCCGAATAAATATTATAGCGTTGTTTTGAAGGATCCGGCAAACCGTGATGCACGGAGTTATATTATTCCTGCCGATCAAACCGATTTTCCAACGGCTGTAAAGTTTATCAATTCGTTGCTTTGGTCCGGCATTCAGGTTCAAAAAGCTACGGCTGATTTTACCGTTGCCGGAAAAAAATATCCGGCTGGCTCTTATATAGTTAAAACCGATCAGGCTTTTCGGCCGCATGTGATGGATATGTTCGAACCGCAGGACCATCCGAACGATTTCCAGTACGAAGGCGGCCCGCCCATTCGTCCGTATGATTCTGCCGGCTGGACCCTGGCTTTCCAAATGGGCGTAAAATTTGACCGGATGATGGAAGGGTTTACTGGTCCGTTTCAAAAAGTACCTTATGGCGCTATCCAATCTCCGCCAAAACAAAATATAGCAGCTGCTAAAGGTGGTTATTTAATCAGTCCTGCCATCAACAACGGTTTCATTGCAGTGAATGATCTGTTGAAAGCAGGCGTAAAAGTTTACCGTTTGCCAAAAGGTGCAGGCGGAATGCCGGAAGACGGGCCGGGCACTTTTTATGTTCCTGCTTCTGCAAACGCACAAAATATACTGGTAAAAGAAGCATCCGGTTTGGGCTTGAAAATTTCTGGTATTGCGCAGGCTCCGGCTGGTGCTGTTGAAATTTCCCCGGTTCGGATCGGGATTTTTAATACTTACGGCGGTTCTATCCCGGCAGGCTGGGTGCAGTGGCTGACGGAGCAATACCATTATTCTGCCCAAACCATTTACACACAGGAAATAGATGCCGGCGACCTCAACAAAAAATACGATGTGCTGATTTTTGTTACCGGTGCTATTCCGCCTGTTGGCCGCGCAGAAACGCCTCTTTTCCCGGACCGACAGCCAAAAGCGGATTCTATCCCGGCAGAGTACCGGCCATGGCTGGGAAAGATTACCGCAAATAAATCTGTTCCCCAATTGAAAAAATTTATGGAAGCTGGCGGAACGGTCATCGCCATCGGCACCAGTACCAATCTGGCTTATCATTTAAACTTGCCTGTTCATAACTATTTAACAGAAGTTGGGCCGAATGGTAAAGAGCGGCCAATTCCCGGAACGAAATATTATATTCCCGGAAGCTTGCTGCGTGCCAGTTTTGAAACTTCTGAACCTGCTAATTATGGAATGCCATCGCAAAACGATGTCAATTTTGACAGAAGCCCGGTATTTAAGTTTGATGCAGATGCTGCTGCAAAAGGCCTGAAACGCTTAGCCTGGTTTGCAACGGACAAACCTTTGGGCAGCGGCTGGGCCTGGGGCCAAAAATATTTGAAGGATGGCGTAGCTGCTTTTGTGGCACCGCTTGGCGCAGGCAAGTTGTATGCTTTCGGACCGGAAATTACCTTTCGCGGGCAAGCGCACAGCACGTTTAGGTTGCTGTTTAACCAATTGTATTCAAGTAAACCAGCAAGTTTATAGAACACCAATTTTTATCCGGTAAAAGAAGCGTTGTGTTTGGATGATGCTTCTTTTACCTATTAAAACTTACGATCACACAAATACCATTTTTTATGACCAGAAAACTTTTCTATTCATTCGCAGTCCTGTTTTTACTTAACATTTCTGCCCGGGCACAAACTATTCCATCGCCAAAAGAACATTTTGGTTTTAACATCGGCGATGATTACCAATTGGCTAATTACACACAAACATCGGCTTATTTTAAAAAGCTGGCCGCTTCGTCCAACCGTACCAAACTGGTCGATATTGGTTTAACAGAAGAAGGGCGGCATCAATATATGATGGTTGTTTCTTCCCCTGCAAACATCAAAAACCTGAACCGCTACAAAGAGATCGCCCAAAAACTGGCACATGCCGAAGGATTGACGGACGCACAAGCACGTGCCCTTTCTGCAGAAGGTAAAGCAGTGGTTTGGATTGATGGCGGTTTGCATGCCACGGAAGTAGTTGGCGCACACCAGTTGGTCGAAACGATGTATAACCTGGTAAGCCGGAAAGACCCGGAAACGATGCGGATTCTGGACAACGTAATTGTGCTGATGACACATGCCAACCCCGATGGGCAGGAACTGGTATCGAACTGGTACATGCAGGAAAAGGACCCTAAAAAAAGAAATACCACTATTCCCCGCTTATATGAGAAATATATCGGCCACGACAACAACCGCGATTTCTATATGATGAATACGAAGGAAAGCAGCAATATGGGGCGGCAACTGTTTGTGGAGTGGTTTCCGCAGATCATGTACAACCACCACCAGCGCGGGCCGGAAGGTTCGGTACTGGCCGGCCCGCCTTACCGTGATCCTTTTAACTATGTTTTTGATCCTTTGATGATTACCGGTATCGATGCACTCGGCGCAGCTATGTACAGCAGGTTAAACGTAGAAAATAAGCCGGGCTACACACGGCTGACCGGTTCCAGCTTTTCTACCTGGTACAACGGCGGCTTGCGCACTACCACGCAATTTCACAACATGATTGGTTTGCTGACAGAAATTATCGGTAACCCAACGCCTGAAAAAATACCGGTCGTGCCACAGCGATTGATCCCGAATGGCGCTACACCAAACCCAATCTTTCCGCAGGATGTATGGCATTTCAAACAATCTATAGATTATTCGGTGTCGCTTAATTACGCTGTTTTGGATTATGCTGCCCGTCAACGGGACGAGGTGTTGTTCAACATTTACCGCATGGGGGAAAATTCTATCGAACGAGGCAGCAAAGATTACTGGACGCTTTCGCCAAAACGTTCTGACGCCATTATGCAAGCTTATAAAAGCGATCAAAAAAGTACCGACAAAAGCAGTACGCCTGCTGCCGGTGACCCGATGGGCTGGATGACAAGGGGAAGCGACATCCCGATGAAATATTATGATGCCGTATTGAAAAACCCGGAGCTGCGCGATCCGCGTGGTTATATCCTGACTGCCGATCAGCCTGATTTTCCTACTGCAACCAAATTTATTAACGCGCTCATTAAAGCAGGGATCCAAGTACAAAAAGCAACGGCAGCTTTTACGGTGGAAGGAAAAAATTATCCGGCAGGTTCTTATATTGTTAAAACCGATCAGGCATTTCGGCCGCACGTGCTGGACATGTTCGAGCCGCAGGACCATCCCAACGATTTTCTGTATCCCGGCGGGCCGCCAATCCGCCCTTATGATGCCGCCGGATGGACACTGGCTTTCCAGATGGGTGTACATTTTGACCGTATCCTCGATGCTTTTAATGGCCCTTTTCAACGTATTCCTTACGGGGAAACCCAATCGCCCATCAAACAAATAGTTGCTTCTGCCAACGGTGCCGGATATTTGCTCAGTTCCCAGGTAAACAATTCTTTTATCGCCGTGAACGATCTGCTAAAAGCCGGAGTGGAGGTTTACCGTGTGCCAAACGGCGGAGGCAGTCTAACAGAAACAGGTACTTTTTTTATTCCCGCAGGAACAAAAGCAAAAGCTGTTTTAGATAGATCAGCAACAGAACTGGGTTTGAAAGTGGCAGTTGCCGCACAGAAACCGACAGGAGCTGTACAAGTTTCTCCGATGCGGATTGCCCTTTGGGACACTTACGGCGGTTCTATCCCTTCCGGCTGGATCCGTTGGATGATGGAGCAATACCATTTTTCCTGTGTACAGGTTTACGCACAGGATATTGACGCCGGAAACCTCAAAAGTAAATATGATGTGATCGTATTTGTAACCCGGGCTATTCCACCGGTTGGCGGAGAGGTAAGCGAAAGAAATAGTTTATTTGCCGAACGAATGCCAAAACCGGAAGAAGTGCCTGCTGAATTCCGAAAAACATTGGGCAAGCTAACACCCGAAAAATCCATCCCGCAGTTGAAAGCTTTTTTGGAAGCCGGAGGGGAAATCGTTGCTTTAGGCAGCAGCACGAACTTAGCTTATCATCTCGGCCTGCCTGTACATAATTTTTTGGTCGAGAAGAATGCCGCCGGGCAGGAAAAGCCGCTTCCTGGAACCAAATATTATGTGCCCGGAAGTATTTTGCATGCCGCGGTTGATCCTTCCCAAACTGCTGCCTGGGGAATGACGAATGAAACAGACCTGAATTTCGACAACAGTCCGGTTTTTAAATTAGACGCCGGTGCTGCCGAAAAAGGCGTAAAGCCCATTGTTTGGTTTACAACAGACAAACCGCTACGGAGCGGCTGGGCCTTTGGGCAAACCTATTTAAAAGATGGGGTTGCCGGATTTACAGCACCCGTAGGCGCAGGAAAATTATACGCTTTCGGTCCGGATATTACTTTCCGCGGCCAGTCTCACGCTACATTCAAATTACTTTTCAACACCTTGTACAGTATGAAATAAATGCTTCTTTTACCCCCTTAAAATAGGTAAATAAGTTTTTGCAAATCATCATTTTGATTGCAGAATCCGTAAAAATTTTAGTTCTTTTATCAATTAGAAATCATGTTGATAAAAGAACTATTTTTTGAAAACCAAACCTATGTTAAAACCCGCCGGATTCCTTTTTTGCTGTCTGTTATCGTTTATTACTGCTTTCAGCCAGGTTATTACTAAACCCATCTCGATTATTCCCCAGCCTGTCAGCATGGTTAAAAATACAGGCCGGTTTGTATTGCCTGCAACTATCGGCATTAGTGCCCCTGCTTCGGTTGAGGTAACGCCGGTTACTGCTTATTTGAAAAATAAATTACAAACGGCTTCCGGCAGAACGGTTACGGTGAGGAACAATGCTTCTTTTACCCCAATAAAACTGGTGCTTAATAAAACCGAAAACGCTGCCATCGGGAAAGAAGGTTATCAGCTTAACATCACCCCAAAAAGTATTGTGATCAGGGCGAATGCCGCAGCCGGACTGTTTTATGGTGTGCAAACGCTGGTGCAATTGCTGCCAAAAGAAATTGAAAGTAAAACTGCAGTTAAAAACGTTAAATGGACAGTCCCTTGCTTAAAAATTACGGATTATCCAAGGTTTGGCTGGAGAGGGTTAATGTTTGATGTTTCCCGTCATTTTTTTACCAAACAGGAAGTGAAGCAATACATCGATGCGATGGTCCGGTACAAATACAATTTGCTGCACCTGCATTTAGCGGATGACGAAGGCTGGCGGATAGAAATAAAAGGCTTGCCACGCTTAACCGAAGTTGGTGCATATAATGCAAAAAGGGTTGGTTATTTTGGCACTTTTGCCCCTCCGGCAGCCAATGAACCGCGTACTTATGGCGGATTTTACACACAGGAGGACATTAAAGAAATTGTACAATATGCCAAAGAACGTTTTGTAAATATTTTGCCCGAAATTGATGTTCCCGGCCATAGTTTAGCGGCTGTGGTTGCTTACCCCGATTTATCCTGTACGCCTGGCGCTGAAAATTACCATGTTCGTTCCGGGGAAGTACTTATGGATTTTTCGCATGGCCTGCCGCCTACATCTTTAGTTGACAATACTTTGTGCCCGGCAAACGAAAAAGTTTATGAGTTTATGGATAAAGTGCTTACGCAAGTAGCACAGCTTTTTCCTTTTGAATACATCCATTTGGGAGGAGATGAATGCCCGAAGAATTTCTGGGAAAAGAGTCCTGCCATTAAAACATTGATGCAAAAAGAAGGCCTTAAAAACATGGAAGAAGTGCAGAGCTATTTTGAGAAACGGGTAGAAAAAATTGTGGAATCCAAAGGCAAAAAGTTTTTGGGTTGGGACGAGATCCTGGAAGGCGGCCTGGCACCAGATGCTGCGGTAATGAGTTGGCGCGGGATGAAAGGCGGTATCGAAGCAGCTAAAATGGGGCATGAAGTGGTGATGAGCCCGACTACTTTTGCTTACATCGATTACATGCAGGGCGACCCGTCTATCGAATCAAAAGTTTATGCTACGCTCAGGCTGAATAAAGCTTATGAATTTGAGCCGGTGCCGGATAGTGTGGATGCCAAACTGATCAAAGGCGGACAGGCAAACTTGTGGACAGAGCAGGTGTACAACATGCGCAAAGCGGAATACATGACCTGGCCGCGTGGTTTTGCCATTGCCGAGACTTTATGGTCGCCAAAAGCAGCTAAAAACTGGGACAATTTCTCTAAAAGGGTAGAAGGCCAGTTCCCGAGGTTGGAAATGGCAGACATTAACTATGCGCCCAGCATTTATGATCCGATCGTGAATGTTTCCAGAAGGGACAGCACGATGAATATTGCCTTGTCCACAGAAGTGAAAGACCTGGACATTTATTACAGTTTTGATAATTCCTTTCCCGACAGGTTTTATCCGAAATATACAGAACCACTTACGGTGCCGAAAGAAGCGGCGCAGCTTAAAATGATCACCTATCGCGGCAAGCAACCCATTGGGCGGATGATGAGCATTCCTATTGCCGATCTTACCGCAAGGCTGCCAAAAAGAAAGTAAGCCACCAATTTTTATAGGGTAAAAGAAGTATTTGGGTTTTATACTTCTTTTATCAATACTTTTTTAAGTCCTGCTTCCAAAAAGAGCAGGCTTTTTTTGCTGTAAAAAATATTTTTTAAAAATACTTGCATCTTAAATATTCTTATTTACATTTGTAGTGTACTATTTATCTAATACACTATTTATGATAAAGATCTCTAATTTAACTTTTGGGTACAGCAGGAAAAAAACCCTGTTTCAGGACCTGAGCCTGCACATGCAGGAAGGGCATATTTATGGTTTGCTGGGGAAGAACGGCGCCGGAAAATCAACGCTATTGAAAAATATTGCCGGCCTGGTTTTTCCGCAAAAAGGCATTTGCGAGGTGAACGGATACAACGCGGCCAAACGTTTGCCGGCATTTTTGCAAGACTTGTTTTTTATCCCGGAAGAAGTTTACATGCCAGCATTAACGGCAAAACAATTTGTTAAAAGCACGGCACATTTTTATCCTGCCTTTGATGGAATACAATTCAATAAAATGCTTACCGAGTTTGATGTTCCGAATGACAGTTTGTTAAGCAAACTTTCCTTTGGGCAGCAAAAAAAGGTGATGATCGCTTTCGGGCTTTCCACCAATACTTCCCTGCTCATCATGGACGAACCGACCAATGGTTTGGATATTCCTTCCAAAAGCCAGTTCCGCAAGATCATTGCTTCCGCTTTAACAGAAAACCGTTGCATCATTATTTCTACACACCAGGTGCGCGATCTGGACAACCTGATCGACACTTTGATAGTGGTGCACAACAAGCAAATTGTATTGAACAAAAGCCTGGATGAGATTTCGGAACGTTTAAACTTCGGTACGGCTTCAACAGCCGGAACGGATGTTTTGTATGCCGAAGAAAGTATGCGCGGCATGAACAGCATCACTAAAAACACCAACGGCAGCTACAGCAAAGTGGATATGGAACTGCTTTTCAACGCCATCATCAATAACGATCAAACCATTACCGAAATTTTAAAATAAGTATCATGAACCAAACATTTAACATAAAAAGGTTTACAATGCTTTTTAAAAAGCATACCATCGAAAACTACCGTACTTACTTCATGTCCACAGCGGTTCTGGCTGGCATGTTGCTTTTGTTTATGGCCTTTGTTTCTTATCAAGACGATGGTCACCTACCACAATCTGTTCAATTTGGATTTTTTGGTGCTTTTTTACTGCTCGCCGGCTGCATTTTTACCAGTATGATTTTTACAGATTTAGGTGATAAAAAGAAAGCCATTCCGGCACTTACTTTACCAGCTTCAAGTTTTGAGAAATACTTTGTCGGCTGGTTATATTCCTTCGTTATTTTCCAGGTTTTATATGTCGCGCTGTTTTATCTCATCGCAACAATAGTTGTTCAACTTGGGCATCCAAGTACACCACAGCAAGACAATTCAGTCATAAATCTATTTACAAATGATTTCAGGCCTCATCCATATTACGCTTTCATCATCTACACATTTTTGCATTCGATTACTTTTTTAGGAGCGATTTATTTTGAGAAGATGCACTTCATCAAAACAGCCTTTGCTTTTTTTATC
>JAABUQ010008159.1_pt1 | contig 14825 bp, 21 predicted proteins | sample 5560001 | NCBI WGS metagenome assembly JAABUQ01 (sample SAMN10711888, study PRJNA513371) | rock metagenome | isolation source: Antarctica rocks | place: Antarctica: Victoria Land, Finger Mt nord | collected 2015-12-18 | reverse complement strand
TGCGGCCCGCCGCGCCGCAGGTGGTGCCGCACGGAGAAGTAGAGGACCAGCACGTGCTGCGTGGCCGCCGGGCTCTGCAGGTTCCTGCGCGGGCGCGGGCGGGCGCTGTGAGCGGGGGCCGCTGGCTGGCGAAACGCGGCCGCGCTGGCGGCGCCGGCCGCCGGCTGGCGCGGGAGCGCCGCAAGAGCTGACACACTGGCAGTGCCGCCCCGAGCTGTCACACATGTGCTAGTGCTTACACACATAGGTGTCAACAAGTCGGCCGCAGCGGACGCAGGCAGGCGGCCGCGCCGGCACTCCCGCTGTCAGCGCAAGCGAGCACGGCGACCGCGGCCGGGCCGCAAGGGGCGCGCCTGAAGTACCACTCCAGGTTGCACGCCTCCATGTCATCCAACAGCAAGAGCAGCTCATCGATCGTCCACTCGCCCAGGCACTGCGCGGCGAGCACCGCGGCGTCCGATGCCACCGCCTTGTCCACGATGTTCATCCGCTGCGCCGGGCATGGGTGGATCCAGCCCCACTGCAGGCCGCCCATCGCCGCGCCGGCCGGCCGCCGGGCCTACCCCGACCCGCGCCCAGGCGGCCGCCGGCCGCGCGCGCCGTGCAGCAGCAGCGGCGCGGATCGCTGTACCAGCGCGCTCCGCGCGGTGCGGCAGGCAGCTTGCAGCCTGCGCGCGTGCACGTTGGCGGTGGCCAGGCCTCCCGTGCGGCAGGGGGCGGGCGGAAGGCATATGCCAATGCCAACATGGAGGAGTGAGTCAGGCAGGCGCCCGTCAGCTGCATGGCGCCGCGTGCGGTGCAATGCAGCTGCATTGCGCGCGCATCCAGGCCAGGCACCGGCCACAGCGCAAAACCCGCAGCCTCACTGCTGGCACAGCGCGGCGTCGAGCCCCGTGCCACCGACCGGCTCGGTCAGTCCCTCGAGCAGAGGCAAACCAGCGAGTGTGCTGGCTGCAGAGCTGACCTCGAGAGCAGCAGAGCGCTCGGCAGCCTGTTGTCGCCGCCCTGACTGCGCCTTGCCTCGACGGTCTGTACCGAGCTGCCCGAACGGTGCAGGTGGTGCACGTGCTACCAGTGTGCCAGCCGTGTAGCTACGCACGCGTTGCAGATGGGCTGCCTCTTCGTGCGTCGTCGTGCTCCCTTCTCTCCCGGCCGCTGTGCGTGTGCCTGATACGGCAATCTTTCTTGCTGAACCTAAACCCTGCTTAAGCTAACCTACCTGTAAGTGCATGCATCAAGCCACGCTGATGCACATGGCGTGAGTCATTGCCCAGATTGCTCAGATTGCCCATGCCGGTGTCCTCTGGCCGTGTAGTGCGCGCTCGTGCATGCACTCCGCCAATAGTGCCTCCAGCCAAGCACGCCCCTCTGAACCAGGCCTTACAGCGCACTGGCCGGGCTGGAAGCAAGCTCGCAGCGCCTGCGGGACTGCCTGCGCCGCATATGCCATGCGCGCGGGCTGCGGTGCAATTCATTGTTACCTGCAGTAGTAAGTGAGCATTGTGTTTGAGCACTGTGTTTGAAGGTCGGGGCGGGCTCATGTATGTGCGCCGCTATTCTAAGCACGGCCTGCTGGCTAAAAGGCAAATGGAACATAATATGCATGCAGACACTTGATGATGCCACCAGTAAAAGATGCGAAGGAGACTGACAGGCAGGCTGCTTTGGGATGCGCGTCCAAAAGGGGGCTAACATCATGAGTGCCCCACCAACTCAGGCTTGCGGTGAGCATGTTCAGCAAGGGTGGACCCCGACAAAGGGACGGGCCTGGGACCGGGATGCTGCATGGAGCGGGGCACGCATGCATCGTGGGCATGGCATGGAGTCTGACTACAGGCACTGTCGAGACGCTCGCCTGTGAGCGGTCGAGTCCCCTGCCAGGCAGGCTGCATGTCGGTTCTCGTCCCTTTTGTGAGAACAGGAGCTTGTCAACATGCACATTCCCTCAGCGCTGAGCGCTTCTATACATGAGCTGGTCAGGCGTGGGCACTGTGTGCACTCCCTCTGCGCAGAGCGCTCACAAACATGGGCGGGTCAGGCGTGAGCAGTATGCACACTCCCTCTGCGTAGAGCGCTGACACTCACGGGCGGGTCAGCCTGACCCGTTCAGGCGTGAGCAAGGTTTTTACATATGCAAGGGCCTTACATGTCTGCCCTACAGTGAGTTCAGCACCCCGCCACTTGGTAAGCACCATGTGCACCAAAGAGCCATAATGCTGCAGAGAGCGTATTGCCACAGTAATGCTGGGCCAGTAGGGCTGGAGCAGTGTTGGAAGGTCGGGGCGGGCCTATGTTTGTGCGCCGCTTATTCAGTGCGCGGCCTGCTGACAAGAAGAGTTTGGAGCGGGTGGGAGCACTTGCATGCCACCAGTGAGGTATGCTGACAAGACCAAGGCAGGCTGCTTTGCATTGCCTGTGCAAAATGGCGCTGACATAGTGCCCCCCACCTCCGGCTTGCTGTGAGGCATGGTCAGCAAGGGTCTGGGGCCTAACAAATGATGACGGGCCTAGGACCGCGATACTGCATCCGTGGCGCATTCATGCATTCATGGGCATGGCATGGAGCCTGGACTGCAGGAACCGTCAAGACGCATCCCCTGCCGGGCAGGCAGCACCTCGTCACCTTTGTCACTTTGTGCAAAGGAGCTTAATGTCAATTATGCACATCCCTCTGCGAAGAGCGCTTGCACAGATGTCCTGGTCAGGCGTGAGCGACGTTCTTCACTAACGTGTCTTACAAACTTAACAAAAGTGGAAGCACTGAAGACTAACACATCACCTCCTAAGAACCATGTGCACCAATGTGCCACGATCACATACACAGATGTGAAGTAGAAGCAAATGCCTCTACCCCACCCAAAAAACACAGGGCTCTGACGAGAACAGAACACGGGACCACTCCATCCAAAAAACACAGGGCTGAGCCGTGAATTGAACACGGGACCTCTCCCATGTTAAGGGGAACCCTATAGGGCTCGGAACCCTAAGGGAGAATCATACCACTAGACCACACAGCCGTAAGGGTATAGGGGTTTGCTCACCACATACCTTGTTGCTCTCCGCATTTTCCTACCAAATATAAATGCCAAACGCAGCTCTATCAACAAGCGCATGGGTGCAAATGCAGCCGGATCTCCGGTCTGCTACGACTTGCTGGTATTGCAAAGGTAAGAACGCCCACCTGGGCATCGTGCTCGGTGCCTGGCGTCGTGTGCCAGCTGTTTCCCCACCCTGCATGCAATATACAATGGCGCCTGTGGTGACACCAACACAGTGAGCAGACTCCTAAACCAGCTTCTGCCGTACCATGCACACCTTGAGGCGACCACGCAGCGCCCCTGAACATGGGTCACCTGCTGTACCCATCTACACGCCGTTAGCAACAAGGCACCTGACACGTATGCATGCATCTGAGGGCCTGCAGGAGCGTCATGAGCTGCGGCTTACACGTCTGCGTCATGAGCTGCGGCTATTAGTTTAACTTTTGCCTCACACCTGAGTGTGGAACCTTGCCTGACCTGCCAGTGTGTTTGATACGCTCCTGATTCACAAGCTGCAGCGACAAGAACTCGACATGCCGCCTGCCTGAGGGGTGGAACTTGACCACTCACAGGCGAGCATCTTGATAGTGCCAGTTTGTCCAGGCCCCACGCGATGCCCACAAACGCATGTGTGCCCCGCTACAATGCGGAATCCTAGAAACAGGCCCCTGTCCGCTTGTTGGCTCCCAGAAACTTGCTGTCCACGCCCACCGCAAGCCTATGCCGTAGCAGCCAAAGTGGCTGATACACGGTCGTATATCAATCATTCTATGTGGAGGCACTACGATGTACCCCCCTACTGCACATGGTGCGTGAGCAGCCTGCATGACCGTCTCCGGCGTCCTGCCAAATCTGAGGCTCCTCCCAGTCGTTCTGTGGTTTGGAGTTTACATGTTGCTGTGGAAGTACGACGGCAGAGGTTGGTACAGCGCCACTGGCAGGTCGCACAAGCGCCTCGCGCGGTGCAAGACACATCACTAGCCATATGCTGTAGTGTGGCTGTTCAGAGAGTGTTCTTGAGCGTAGCGGCTGTTGAGGCGTATGCTGCTCTGAGCGCTGCCTGAGCACCTGCCCTCCACATAGTTTGCTGCTACAGGAGGACACTGGGCAATCAAATGATGAGCGATGCTGACTCTGGTGCTCGTCAAAAATGAGGTGTTGGATTCAACTTGATCTTGACTTTTGCCTTACATGTGGACCTTCCTCATGCGGCATGACAACGCTCATGTGTGTGAGCGCTCTACGCAAAGGGAGTGTGCATACTTACAAATTCCTGGTCTGGCAACGGTGACGAGATACTGACATGCTGCCTGCCTGGCAGACGAGGGGACTACTCACAGGCGAGCGCTTTCAAAGCGCTCGTAAACACAGTCCAGCTACATGCCATGCTCATGGATGCATGTGTTCTCTGCTGTATCCTAGTTCAGCCCCGCTAGATGCTGTATCCCAAGTTTTAGGCCCAGCCGCTTGCCGAGCCCTAGACCCTTGCTGGCCATGCCTCACCGCAAGCCTGAGTGGGAGGGGGCCCGTATCATGCACCAAAATAAGTTGGCCAGCAGGCCGCACACTGAACTAGCAGCGTACAAACATGGGGTTGCCCAGACCTTCTAACACTGCTCACATACCATTGCAGGTGCAGCCGGTGCACGGTTACGGTGTGGTAAGCAAGATGTAGTATGGCGTCGACTGCCACAGCCCGCACACATGGCATATGCAGCACAGGCACTCACGCATGGCACTGCAAACTTGCTTCCGGCCCGGCCCATGCGCTGCAAGGCCGAGCCCAGCGGGGCGTGCTTGGCTGAGGGCATCAGCAGCTGGCGGAATGTATGCGCGGGCAGCCGCCCTTTTGGCGCAGCAGACAGCCAGGCAACGAGTGTCATTGGACTCACCAATCTCACAATGTGTGGAACTTTGCCATGCAGCGCCATTGCCGGCCTCCGCAATCACCCTTCTATTGCTCCGCGCTCGGCCCCGCAGCGGCAGCGGCGGCGCCGGCGGCAGCAGGCGCGTCCTGCTTGCCATGCACACGCGTCAGGTCCTGCGGCAGCACAGCACTCTGCCTGCAAGCTGCGAGCTCGCACCGCACACCTGTAACACAACTTACCGTTGCGAAAGGGCGCTGTGGCAGACCTGTGCAAGTCAGGCGGGTCATGTGCAACACCTGTGGATGCAGGCCATGACAACCGCTGCCCCGCGGAGGGCTGCACAAAGACCCGCATGAAGGGCGAGGAGCTCTGCTCCATCCACTTGATGCTGGAGGGCATGCGCTTTGAGATACAGACGCTGGCGGCCCTCACCGCCAACGGCTACCGTGTCGTACACAACGGAACACTCTACAACATCAACGGCCTGGTGCCGCCGACAGCTGCCGCCTGGCTGATGCTGCAGCCTACCCATGTAAGGATTCTGATGTGCTCGCGACTGCGCAGTGCATCCGACCGGACTTTGTGATCCACTACGACACCCACACAGTTGTGCTGGAGGTGGACGAAGAAGCGCACAAGAACCGCACGCCCGAGGACGAAGTCGACCGTTTCGAGCTCATGAGGGAGATCATGGAGGGCCGGCTTGTGCTCATCCGCTACGTGCCTGAGCACGAGGGCGCAATCGCGAAGCTGCTGTACGTGCTGCGGCACGCGTCCGAGTACGCCGCCAAGATGGATGACGCAAATCTTTTCATAGTCTACATTGGGTACACCATGGCGCGCGTGGCCAAGCTGGCCATGGTGTACCCAATGTAGACAATAAAAAGATTGGCATCATCCACCTTCGCTGCGTACTCGTACGAGTGCCGCAGCACGTACAGCAGCTTCGCGAGTGCGCCCGCGTGCTCAGGCACGTAGCGGATGAGCACAAGCCGGCCCTTCATGATCTACGTCATAAGCTCGACACGGTCGACTTTGTCCTCGGGCGTGCGGTTCTTGTGCGCTTCTTCGTCCACCTCCAGCACAACTGTGTGGGTGTCGTAGTGGATCACAAAGTCCGGTCACAAAGTGGATCACAAAGTCCGGTGCGAGCAGCAGCATCCACTTGCTGGAGTCGACATGCATGCGTGGGCAAGCTCGGCATCGGCTGCATGGCGCACCTTGCGGCGGCAGACGACCGTGGCTGGGCGCTCCGCGCTCGGCCCCGCAGCGGCGGCGGCGCCGGCAGCAGGCGCGTCCTGCTTGCCATGCACACCCGTCGGTGCCCTATGCCATGCAGGTCCTGCTGCAGCACCGCACTCTGCCTGCAAGCTGCGAGCTCGCATGCTCCTGACGCAGCGAGTGAACGCTTCTAACAACCAGCAGCAGAGCATGTCGGGCAGCAGGCGGGGCCAGCATACCAGGAACGGCAGCCGCTCCTCCGCCGCCAGTGCCGACCAGTGCCGCGGCGCGTCGATCTTCGCCGCGGCGGTCACCCTGGCGTTGCTCCAGCCCGGGCGCCTGCCTACATGCACATGCCGCACGCATCAGACAACCTGGCAGCGCGTTGCGGCCGGCGCTGCTTCACACACGACGCCGCAGCCCGCATTTAAGGACCACATGCCATTATAGCCAGGTCTCAGACACAAGGCGCACCCGCAACCTCCTTGCGCATGTGCTCCGTATATGCGTCTGGTGGAGCCTCCAGGCGCTTGGCGGGCGGGGCCGCGCCAGCCGCATCGGCCACCCGCTTGCCCACCGCGTCTGGTGCCTGTGCGGCATGAGCACAGGTGCCAGGTCGTGCACAGCTGGGTTGGAGGTCAGCATGCGCCGCCATCAAGTTACACAGCTGGAGGCAGGCTCCCGTGGCGGACCTTGCTGATGTTGCGCTCGGCCTGCTCGAGCGCCACGGCCTCCGCGAGCTGCACTTCCAGGACCGCGACCTGGTTGTCCGCGGCCGCGGCGTGCTGCCTCGCCTCGACAAGGCGCTGCCTGGCATTGTTGCGGTCGAGCTTCCTCATTGCCAACCAGCCCCTCAGGAACGCCTGCGGGCAGCGCAGCTCGCGCTTATGTCACCGCCTTGAACGCAGCCCCAGCATGGCTGCCAGGAGCTGGGCATCAACCGACTTGCAAGCAGCTACTGGCAAAGCAAAGTAGGAAGGCAGGAGTGTCACGTACAACCCGGGCTGCGGGGTCGTCGTTCATGTCCTCAAAGCGCGCGGGCCAGAGTGCGACCGCTTGCCGTAGGCTCAGCTGTTACAATTTGCGCAGTGTGCCGCCCAAAACAGCAGTGGTGATCAGCTATTTTGCTGGGCGGCAGTCCACTTGCTATGTGGCATGCATGCATTACAGCTAGGGTCGGAAATGTGCACATCAGGGGCACTGGCCCAGCCACCATGCCATCCAGTGTGGCCGGCAGAACGTTTTCGGTCTGGGCAGAACGGTAGCGCTTTTCGGCAGTGTGGCAAAAGCCTGGGCAGGACTTCTGCCGGCCACATTGCCATTGATGGCATTGCCATCAACCCATGTGTAGCTGGAGCTCCGGTCCGCTACAATGGGATACCTCGGGCGCCTGTAGTAACATTCACTCAGCGAGCAGACTCCTGAACCAGCTCCTGTTATTGGCTGCAAGGCTAGTGTGGCTCATGTGGTGGTGAGCATGCATTACACTGTAATGATTACAGCTAGGCTTGGACATGTGCACATCAGGTGCATGCCCTCTCTAGGGCCGCCAAGGGGCGGCACCTCCTTGGCATGGGATACCTTGGGCGCCTGTAGTAAAACTCACTTAAGGAGCAGACTCCTGAACCAGGTTCTGCCGTACCATGCACACCTTGAGGCGACCACGCAGCGCCACTGAACATGGGCCACCTACTGTACCCTCCTACACGCTGCAGACCAACCAGGCACGGAAGCAACACACATGCATGCATCTGAGGGGCGCAAAGGAGCGTCATGAGCTGCAGCGTGCACTGAAAACACGCAGCAACAGCAGAGAGCGTTCCCCTGTGCGGCAGCAGGCCACACGACGTTGCCAAGCACACCTGCTCGATGCCCGCGACACAGGCGCAGCAGAGCATAATCTAATTCAGTGCAGCCGGGCATGGTACGGCGCATCCTTGAGGCAACCCTGCTAGAGCATACGCTGCCCATGCAGGTGCCGCGTGGCGTGCATGCCGTGTGTCCTACACGCTCCCGGGCTGTGCAGGATCGCGTTATACGGCGCAGAGGCTCAGTCCCGCGCGGGGCCAGATGCCCGTCCCGGCAGCGCACTAAGCAGCTCGGCAGCGCCCGGGCGCAGCGCAGGCTGCGGCGCGCCGGCGCGCTCCCCCTTGGGGTTGTCACGAGGCCCTACGCCACGGCCACCGCCGGCGCGCCGGCCGCCTCCGCCGGCGCGGCGGCCGCCTCCGCCGGCGCGGCGCGCGCCGGCAGCCGGAAGCGCTCGTCGAACACGCGCGCATTCACGGCCGAGGTCCACAGCGTGAGCGCGCCGCCAGGCGCGGCCGCCAGTCGCAGCGCCGTGTGCGCCGGCAGGAAGAACACATCGCCCTTGCGCAGCTGGGGCGCGGCCTCCAGCGCGGACGCGCCGCCGTTGAGCTCGGCGTGCGCGCCCGAAGCGCGCGCATCGCCCGCGCCCGCCTCCACCAGCAGCAGCACCGGGCCCTGCGCGCCGTACCGCACTGGGTTAGGGTTAGGGCCCGACGCGCGCGCGTCGCCCGCGCCCGCCTCCACCTGCAGCAGCACCGAGCCCTGCGCGCCGGGGGTCGCGCTTGTCTGATGCCCGCGCACGCCGCAGCGCTGGAGAGGCGCGCTCTGTGACGTGCAGGCGTCCTCCCTGAGCCGAAGCCCAGGCGCGTCCATGCGCAGTGCGCCCCACTCTGCGGACAGCTGCAGGGGCAGCACATCCCGCACCCCGCCGCGCTGCATCTCCGTCTCAGGCGGCGGCGGCCAAAATGCGTTTACGTCGTCCATGGGGCCGCCGCACCGGCTTGGCAGGCAGCGGTGTGCGCGCACGCGCCGGCACGCGTCGTATCGCACCCCAAGCCAGGCACAGCCATGCGGTGCTGCTGCCTGAGGCCAGCGCGCGCAGGCGGCGCCGCACCGGGTTGGCGGGCAGCAGCGTGGACGCGCCGGCCGGCAGCTCCACGCGCTGCACCTCGAACTCGTCAAAGGGCGGCGCGTAGCGCCGCGTGAACTCCTGCACCTCCTCGCCGCGCAGCACCGCCGGCGGCCCCTGCTCGTACGTCAGCGACGCGCACAGCACCTCGGTGTCCCTGCGCGCGCGCGCGCAGCCTTGCCTCAGCCCTGTGCAGGGGAATTGGTGTCCCTGCGCGCACGCTCGCAGCTTTGCCATTATCGAGTGCGGGTGAGTGGCTGTCCCTGCGCGAATGCTCAAAGCATTGCCACGGGCGTGTGCAGGTGTTGGGCACATGATGAATCGGTGAAACAGCGCATGCGCCCGGCCGGCGCGGGCGCACCGCAGCTTGGGCGTGAGCCCCGCGCGGACCACGTTGTCCGAGGTGGCCATGCACTCCACCAGCTCGCCCGAGACGTACGCGTGCGGCACGTTGGCGGCCAGGTAGATGGCCTGCCGCGCGGCGGGTTTGATACGTGTGCCCCGCAAGGATGCAGACAGCCGCGATGGCCAATTGGTGGTTGCAACGTCCGTTAGCCAAAGACTCTGCGTCTGAGGTGGAAATGCAACAAGAAAATGCAACAAGAATGGCGAGGATGGCGCTGCCGGCGTCCACGCGGTCAGGACCCCAGCTCCGGCAGAGGTGCGGCAGTTGAGGATCGCTTTGCCAGCAGGCATCTGGCGCCCTCGCAGGGCCATGGCTGCGTTGTGTTCTCCGCCGCTTGGGCCAGGGGCCCAGGCGGCGCGTCGTGGCGGTGAGGCGGCCGAGACAGCAATCCAGCAGGAGGTCCGCTAGAAGCGTATCATCGCCCACATCATCAAGGAAGATCTCGTACATGCGGCGGTGCAGCTCATACACCAGGCGCAGCCTCACCCTGCACCCAACCCTTGGCCCATAATCCCACCGCAGCGCCTGGTGAAAACCCGTAAGCAGCCCATGACCAGCCAAAGGTGGCTGATACACGGCTGTGATCCATTCTCATAAGCTGGACCGTCGTGTGTACGAGTCGTCCCTGATGATGTGGGCGATGTTTCGCTGCTAGCGGCCCTGCCGCTGGAGTGCTTTCACGGCCGCGTCACCGTCACGATGCGCCGCACGGGCCTTCAGCCCAGGCGCTCGGCGCCAGCGTGGGGCGCAGCGGCCCAGCGGCCGCGGCGCGCGCGCGGCCGTCACGGCCGGGGCGGGGCGGCGCGCGCGCCTGCGTGGGCGCGAGCACAACCAGGTTGAGGAAGTAGGCGGAGAGGACGCCCACGTCGGCCGGGTACTGCGCGTTGAGGCGCAGCACCAGCGCGTCCTTGGCCGCCAGCGCGGCGCCGGCTGCGCGGTCGGCCTCCAGCCGCGCCACCAGCGCGGCCACCTGGCGCGCCACCTACAACCGCGCGGCGGGGCCGTCAGGCCCGCCTCGGGCACGAAGCCGCGGGCGCCCGGCGCGGCGCCGCGGCGCCGGCGCGCGCGTGAGCCGGCGGGGCCCCGCGCGCAAGGGCGCCCGCCGCGCCACGGGCGGCGTGTGGCCGGCCGCCCGCGTGGCGCCGGGTTGCCGTGCGCCCAGCACAGTCACCCGGCAAGCATGTACTGGGCTGCCTTGCTGCACACGCGTTGAAGTGCCGTGTCCTCCATCGTGTGGAAGTGCCGTGTCCTCCATCGCGTGCATGGCCGGGCAAGCCGGCTGACTGGGTGCAGGCCGCCCGCCTTCTCAACGTGTCAAGCTGAGCCGGCGGGCGCCCGGCACGGCCCTGCGCACAGCGCGCGGCGCGCACCTCGCCCGCGTCGCACAGCATGAGCGCGGTGAAGGCCTCGCGCAGCGCGGCGCGCCGCGCGCCGCCGCCGCCGCCGGCCGTGCGCAGCGCGGCCACGCGCTCGCGGCCGACGCAGGCCGCCAGCTCCGGCGCGCCCGCCAGCGCTTCCACCAGCTCCTCGTGCGCCACAAAGCCGCACAGCGCCTCAAAGTCGGTCAGCGCGATGGCCATCTCCGGCTTGTGGTTGGCGTCCTTGTACACCTGGCGCGCGCGCGGCTGCCCTGCTCAGGCGGGCTGCCGCAGCAGGCCCTAAAGGTTTGTGGCCCGCCCGGCGCGGCTTCAAACTGTCCATATGCTCTCAAGGCGTCCTTGTACACCTGGCGCGCGCGCGGCCGCCCTGCTGGGGCGGGCTGCCGCGGCATGCCCTAAAGGTTTGTGGCACGCCCGGCGCGCGTGCAGGCACTCTGCTGAGGCGGGCTGCCGCAGGGGCCCCATCTGGTCTGGCACGCCAGCGCGACTTCTTTGCGTTCGCATGCCCTGAAAGCCCACCTCAGAATGACACAAACTACACGGAGCAGGGCGTGGGCGCGTGCCTTTGGCCGCTCGGCGTGCAGCCGCTCCGCGAGCGCCTTGTCCGGGTGCGACTGGATGGACAGCGCCGTCTCCACTGACAGCACCTGCGCCGGCCCGCCGTCAGCAAACCGGCTCACCCGGCGAGCGCCCGCCAGGGCGTCCGCGCGGACTTCCTGGAAGCGGACTCCCTGGAAGTACTGCTCAGAAGGCAGTGGATGAGCAGAGGCGTATGGGCCAGCTGGTCGCGGTGCCAGCCGTGCCACCTCCTCTCCCCTCCCTCTCACTCTACCACGCTGGGCAGCTGCAGGCGGCGCCGCGCAGGGCCAGCGGAGGCCAGGGCGTGCGGTCAGTGCAGAAGTGGCAGAGGTTTCAAGCGCGGGGCGGCAGCCCGCACAGTCAGTCTGAGTGATAACAACGCACCGTACACACGTGAGCGCAGGTCGCTGCAGGGGCCGTGCGCACGGCGCCGGGAAGAGCCCGGGACCAGGCACTCGCCGACTACGCGCAGCTCGGCGGGACGCTGCCAGAGGTGAAAAGCAGGCGTGCGGCCAACGATGTCTGGCCACGCGCCTTGAACAGGAAGGGCAGGTCGCCGCCGAAGCGGCGCCGCGCGGCATCGCCGAGCGCGGCCGGGTGCGCGCCCAGCCACGCGTCGAGCGTGGTGCCCTCGTCCGCCAGCAGGCGCGCCGGGCCGCTCGGGTGCGTGCCCATCCTGAGACGACAGCGCCAGGGTCAGCACACACGTCACACTTGCGCACCAACGTTGCCGAAACGGTGCTGCTTGCCAATCCTTTGCAGGCAACCCGCGGTTGAGCACCGTGCTGGTCCAGGACAGGGGCTCGGCGGCTCTGAGTCATAGCGGCAAGCGCACAGCAATTGAACAACACGTTGGCGGGAGTGTCCTTGGAGTCTCGTGCGCAGCGCACCACAGCTCAGCATAAGGCTTGTTGTCGTCCACCTTGTCGCCTGCCGCCTCAGCGAGCGCTGCGACCTGCATGCAGCTACCGCGTCAAATCGATACTCTGCTTTAGAGTACCCGAAGAATACGGTCGTGCGTCACCAATAGCAGAGCAGGCAAACAGCAAGTGAGCAGTGTGCAACGGCAGACGTGGCCAGTGTCGCTGCTCCGCGACAAGAGGAGGCAACAGTGACACTTGCGCGTCAGGCTGGCTCAGGGCCCCCACCGAACAGGTTCGTCCAGCCTCCCCCTTTGCAGGTCTTCCCCAAGCGTAGTTCTGCACGGGGCACCTGAGGCGCAACATTCTGGCCAGCCCTCACGCGAGCTACGGCCTGAATTGCTGACGTTGACTGCACCTTTTTGATTATATAGAAACTGGCAGCTGCCTGGCGCCGGGCTTCTTGCAGGATACGGTCGAGGTCCCTGACAGTTGACTGACTTCAGTTGATTGCTTTTTTTATTTCTGTCTTTCCCGAGAGAGTTCACAACCAAGCGCGAACCCTACAAGGGACCTTTATTGTGCTGGCGTTACTGGTGGTGCTGGGTCTTCGGCCTGCAGTCTCATGACCACTGGATGGCGGTCCTTGCAGACAGCGCACTGTGCAATGGCATCATTTTGTAGAGTGCCACGGTCTCCAGACCAGGATTTTAACTGAATTAAAGGCACTTCCCCCCTACACTGACAGCCACTCTTGAGCATGCATCAGTGCACCCGCCCTCTGGAAAAGAAATGGTTGCAACTGCAAGCATGCCCTGATCTATGCATAAAATCCAGCAAAGCTTGTAAACGGTGCACGCGTCAACCAACTAAGCATACTAGCTTGTGGCAACTAAGTAAGCATTCTAGCATGGCAGATATGTAGGAAAGCAAGCCTAGCATCCGTGGCAAACCACAGGACATGATCAGGCCCAGCCTCCCCCAGAACATCTTTGCAGGGCATGATCCTATCAGCAGTGAACCATGAGCCGAGAGAAAAACACCTATGCATGCAAGCAGCCGGGACAGCCCCGCGTCAACTACAACCAGTGAAATAAGACACACGCGCAGCGAGCAATGTACTCACAGGGTGGGATGTATTCTGAAACGTGCTAGGGCAGACTGGTGGCAACAGCCGGTATCTGAGTGGCCCAGACAACCTTCAGATGTGCTCCCACACTGCCGCAGAGCGACAAAACTGTATGCATCTCAGCGCATGCAACCACCATCAAATCGATGCATGCAGGGCCAAATTCGACAGACATTAGTCACGGCAACCCAGTCAGTGATTGCCCAGGGTCAATGCGACTCTGTAGCAGACATTCTTTCACGCAATTTGGCGAGGACAGCATGTATTTGCTGCACGATGCCCCCGCCACTGCAAGTAAAGCCGCGCGCCTTGGCGCGCGCAATAGCAGTCCATGTGCTTCCACACGATTGCCAGCAACAGCACACCACAGGAAGCGTCCGGGTGCCGGCAACCTGCATACTGGCCTACTTCCAGATTAAATTGCCGGATCAATTGCCGGGAGGCAGTTGCCCATGGGGCGCAAGCTGGCATGCGCCAGTGCCAACGCAAGCTGCAGAATGCTGCAGGACTCACCCCAGCGCCTGGGCGACAGCAGCGCACTTTGGATCACGCTTTTGCGTCAGCTGCACCAGTCCTTGTATCGAGCACAGAACCTATCCGCAGCCCTCACCAACTCTGCTCATCGGCGTCCAAGCAGACACGGAGCGGGCGATAGATGGACATGCAGACTCCAGAGATGGCCTCCAAGTCCTCCGGCTCCGGCAATGATCGCTCCTGCAATAACCTGAGGAGGCATACTTCAAATTAGTTTCTCGAGGTGACGACCGCAAGCGCGAGCATCCCGCATCAGCACTGCATGGAGCAGCCGCCCGGATGCCGAGCAGCGCCAAACACACATTGCACCTCAGCCTCAATGTGGGACCAAGCAGCTCACCAGGTGCTGGGCGCAGGGCGGGGCGCGCACTAGCTCTTGTACCAGGGCGTCAGGCCGATCGTGTTCTGCAGCCAGGCGACCTTTGAGGGGATGAGCTGCCGCCGCCGCACAGCCGCGCGCGGGTTCAGGGGCCGAGCGCGAGCGCCTCTTGCTGCCATGCATGCAGGTCGCAGCAGCGCAGTCTTGGGGCGGCACGGCAGCGGAGAGAGGGAGGCAGGAGAGCAGCCTCCCGTGTCCCTGCTGTCGGCCGTGCATCCATGCAGCAGCCACATCCGGCCACGCTCGCCTCTGGCAAGCACCTTTGGCAGGCGCGACTCACATGCGCTCCACACAGGGATGCGCACGGGCAAGCTCCGGGTGTGATGCAATGCACACATTTCACTATATCCAATGGCCTTAATTTGACGGCGCGGCGCGCCGCGCGCACCGTGTACCAGTTCGTGTCGGTGAGGCCGCCCATGGGCTCCGCGTCGCCGTTCCAGGACCACCTGCGCGGCCCCGCGCAGGCCGCTCACCCTCGCGCCCGCAAGCCC
>JAABUQ010008158.1_pt1 | contig 14825 bp, 10 predicted proteins | sample 5560001 | NCBI WGS metagenome assembly JAABUQ01 (sample SAMN10711888, study PRJNA513371) | rock metagenome | isolation source: Antarctica rocks | place: Antarctica: Victoria Land, Finger Mt nord | collected 2015-12-18 | reverse complement strand
CAACTCGGTCAGGTCCTTGCGCGATTCGGGGTCGAGGAAACCGGCGCGGATCATGACACCGATAGAATCCGCCCAGCACCGCTTGGCAAGGGGGCGCGCCGGATTCTCAAAGAGTCGGGGTATAGATCGTGAGTTCACAGAGCCCAGGCTTCGCCTCCAAGATGCAGCCGGCGCGAAGGCTGGTGATCTCGCCGACGCGGCGGCCTCCGAAGACCCCTACCAGGATCGCGCAGGCCGTCAGGAGGTGCGCCACTGCGCTGCCGAGTAAGAGCCGTGGGACGTCGCCTATCCCCCGGGCAGAATCGGCTGTCCAACCCAACCAAAGCTTCGGCATCCCGATAGGGAGCGCGTCGTCGAGCGCGGCTGAGGCCTTCAGTCTGGCCTGCCAAGTGTCTTTGCGCTTCGTGGACAGCTCGACGGCTTTGGAGGCCTCCACCGCAGCGAGGATGTGCGGCGCGTAGTCTAGCGCCCACCTCGCCGCAGAGTTCAGCAGCCTCAGGAGGCTCTGCGGATGGATGGTCAAGGTCCGCCCAGTTGCCCGTCCGATCTGGTCCGCAATGCTCCAGAGTGGCCGCGGCTTGAAAGGCGAGAAGCGGAGCGGGTCGTGATCCAGCAACCCGCTCCCGGTAAAGTGGTCGAGGTATGCCCAGATTGCCAGAATCTTACCTATTTGCTTCGCCGTACGCACCCCTCGTTCGGTAATCTTGTTCTTGGCGATCGCAACGCCCAACTCCCTAGCCTGCAGAGGACAGAGGTATTGCAACCGGTCAGTGAGCTCGGCACGGAATTCGCTCGAGTGAATGATCTGCTTGAAGCTAACACCCAGCATCGCGGCCAGCGCATGCCAGTCTAAGGTCCACCCCCCTCCCTTGTGTCCGCTCCGCCCCCCGGAGCTGACGCACCTCATCGGGAAGGTCAGCCGGCCGGCGGTGACGTCCGTCACGAGACGGTCGAGGCGTTCGAACACCGGAACCATGTCCATGGCCTTGCCGCCGAGGAGGGCCACAAAGCCGTCGAAGTGCTGTGGCGTCAGGAGGCTGTTCCGGTTCAGGCCGATGCTTCGTCGCCAGCGGACAAAGTCGTTGTATACCGTATTGAGGCCGACGGTCCCCTGCGCGTTCACCCTCTTGCCGACCAAGCCTGTCGTGAGGGCGGCGACGCAGAGGAGCTTTTTGCTTAGGCAGTCGTGCAGGAACGCATCGTCAGATAGGCGCACGCCGCCGTAATCGACGGCGGAGTCAAAGTAGCAGTTGAACACCACCTGGTCGTATTTTTTGGTCAGGTCGGTCGTGCAGAGGCGCCAGCAGTCGTGATTGAAGCTGCGATCGTCGCCTACGCTCCAGTGCTCGGACGTGATACCCGGCTTCGTCGCGATGACGGATGGAGGCAAGTCGTGGAACGATGTTCTGCGCTCGTATTCCTCGCGCGTGAACCATGCGCCTAGGAGTGGGGGGACCACGTCCATAATCAGTCCTCCAACAGTGGCGGTAGCGCAACGGATCCATCGGCGAGGTCGCGGCTGGCGCGCCGCGCCGCTGCTAGGTAGCTCGCCCCGAGCCCCTTGGAGTGCAGTATTCTCCCAACTGCTTTCACGGCGGCGAGCAGGGGCAGTCCCTGCACCTTCCAGCGTCCCGGCAGCATGCGCCCTTGGGCCCGCCGCAGCGACAGGTGCGAGAGGTATAGGTCGCGGAGGTTCTCTTCGGTTGGATTGAAGCACAGGGCCTCGCGGGGCAGTCCGGACGAGGACGGCGGAGTCCCGCCGAAGGCCGCCGCGACGCCCGACACCGTCCCGAGCCGCCCGAACCACCGGAGCGCGTCGTCCGGCACTCCCAACAGCGCCGATGCGTCCTTCCGGCCCGCCACGACCACTCCCTGAAGAATGTTCTGGAACAGGCGGACCGCCTGGTCCATCTCCGCCTTTATGTCGTCGCTGTTGAGGTAGTGCGGCATCAGGACGCTTGTGCTCCATTGCCCCGCGACGACTCGTGCGGCCGCGACCGTGCCCAACTCCCGGAATGTGAGCGAGACGAAGCTTCTCCGGATTGCTTGGAACGAGAGGTCCGCCCGCCCAAGCGGGCCGCTGAGCTTGATTTTGGAGATCGGCCCGTCCTGAGAACGCAGCCCAGCCCTCACAGTCAAATGGACAAAGAACCGATCTTGGAACTCGCCGGACCGATCGTAAGGACGTATAACGTCGGTCATCGCGCGGTAGCGGTCGAGGAGGTCGAGCAAGCCGCCTCCCCGATCCTTCCTGACCATTGCGTAGCCGTCTTGTCTACCCGATATGTCGGAGTCGTCCGCCGTGGCCCTCCAAACGGCTTTCGCGTCCTCCTCGACGAGGCCCGACACGGTCGCATTCCGATCGAGGTAGGCGAGCACCTCGTGTCGTGCCCGATTCTTATAGGACGCCACGAATGCGGACGTCGCGAGGCCACACTCCGTGTCGGTCCGCATTAGAAAAGGCTCCGCAGGAAGTTCCCGCATGGGTTGATGGTTCCATCCGGTCTCGCAGCAGAAGGCGATCATCGCGGGCCAGGTCGCGCCCGCTGTGGCACCCAGGCAGGAAACCGCTATTTGGGACAGGAGTAGGTGTTTGTGGAAGCTGTTCCCGTTCTTAGCCTCCCAGGAGACCATCTGCGCCGCGGCAGGCGGCAGGCCGGCACGGAGCCAGGTCTCCTGGTTGAGCTGCGCGGCGCCAAGCGACCGGACTTCGTCGGAACAATCGGTCGACCTGTTGAACTGCGACCGCCCCTCGGCGGACCAGAAGCGATCTTCCGTCGTCAACAGAGTCCTCACGGCTTCCCAAGCCCGACTATCCACACCGGCGGGTCGCCCTTCCGCCCCGAGGACCGCCCGCCCGAACAGGAACCATGCTTCCCATCTGCCAAACTCCTGCAGCGCCGCCTTCCACACTACGTCGAGGCAGCGCCGCTCGCGGGCAGCCCCTTCGAGCCCCTCGGCCTCGGGCCATGCGAGCGAGCCCAGGGAATGCGTGACGCTCGTCGGCGTAGGCATAGTCATGGCGCGTCGCTGGAAGCGTAGGAGCGGCCGTCCGGGCTTTGCCCCGAGCCGTTCGAGGACCGCTGCCATGCTTCTGCCGTGGTTCGACACGGTGAGTGCGCGAAAACGCCCGCTGCTGACCAGTTCGGCGGTCCAGTCACCTAACGCCGACAGGAGCATCTGCGAGACTTGCGCGTGGGTGACCGCATCGACCTCGATGCCGGCGAGCGCTTTAGTGAGGAGCGCTGATCTCATGTGCTTGCCAGCCGACAGCCAGCAGAGGAAACGGCGCGCCGCGACGTCCCAGTCACTGCCTTCCGTGGCAACCTGTCTGGCATCGGCAACGAGTGATTCGCCATACGCTTCCTGGACCATCTCCCAAGTCATGGCCGTCTCGGCAACAGCACCCCGCCCGCCCGTCCTGCGGGCGGGCGGGCGGGCGGGGTGCGGGATTGACTGCCGCACCAGAAAACTCAGCACTGACCTCGTCGGGTCCGATATGTCGCCGCCGGACCTTGGCCTGCAGTACCGCATCATTTTTCGGGTTCCGGCGGAGGCGGCCCGCAGGTGGTGCCACCGGTGACGGGGACCGTGGCACTGCGCCACCGGACGAACTAACGCCAATGTTGGGCGTGATTGGGTCCGTGCTTCTGAAGGCGTCAGTTTCAAGCCGGGCGATAGCAGAGATGACATCCATAGCCGTAGCATACGCACATTCCTGCCACTTGCCTACTGCAACACAATAAGTTTCTTCCTACAGCAAATGTCATCCGTGAAACTAGAAAACGTCCCTGGCCTGCGAGGCCGCGGGGCGGACCGGATCCTGCACGACCTGGAGTCTGCAGGCTACGCCTGCTGGCCGCTGGTGGTGGGTGCTGTCCATGCCGGCGCCCCGCACCGGCGTGCGCGCGTGTGGCTGGTGGCCCAAAACCTTGCTGCCAACGCCGGTGGCGCGGGATTGGAAATGGGGGAGCGCTGCGCAGCAGGGCCGGCGCCGGGCCTGCCAGTTGAACGACGCGGTAGGTGGCCGGCTGAACCCGTCCTACGCCGAGTGGATGATGGGCTTCCCGCCGGGCTGGACCAGTCCGGACATGGGCGGGTAGCCCGGCTTCGCGCCCTGGGCAATGCTGCAGTGCCGCAGAGCGCAGCCATGCTGGGCCGGGCAGTGATGGCAGCCAGCCCTGAATGGACAGCAACGGCACTGAAAAGCGGCGGATGTGACGCGTCTGTAACCGAACCTGCTTGTCAATGCGGCAAACAGCATTAATGTTTAATTAAGGTAACACTATCCTACAATCGGTGATACCTGTCGCTCCCCAAGGTGCAAGCATGATGCCGTCTTACCAGCCCGGTGCTAAAACCACCCTTACCGTGCTGCCCAGGAACGGGGACAGGCTGTTGGATCATGCTGGACATGCAGTGCCGCACTTGCTGGGAACGCCGGAAGGCGGTGATGCCCGAATCGGGGCAATCAGCCGTGCCGGAGCGGCGTTGTTTGCGGCGCCGGCGGCCTTTGTGTCGCTGCTGGATCAGGGCACCCCAGGGGTGCCGGCAGTGTCGTCCGGGCCCTGGCAACGGCTTGCGGAGGCGCTGAGCTGCCCATCCATCCTGTCATCCCTGCTTGATGCTCCCGGGGGCACGGTAGTCGTTGACAATACGGCCCGGGATCGCCGCTTCGCCGGTCTTCCGCTGGGCAATGGACCGGACCAGGTCCGGTTTATCATCCTTGCCAAGCTGGTGGACGGTGATGGGCGCCTGATGGGCGCTTTATGCGTCGTGGACTACAAATGCCGGGACCAACGGACCGGCCCGCTGTCGCAGGCAAGGCTCGATCAGCTTGCCAGCCTGGCCGATGCCGCGGCGGCAGTGCTGGAGCTGCGCCGGACCGAGGCGGCGCTGCACCACCGCGCGACGCATGACCCGCTGACCGGCCTGCCGAACCGGGCGCTGCTGCAGGCGCGGGTCGCCGACGCGATTGGCCCGGCAGAGCTGCGGCGCTGTGCCATGCTGACCATAGACCTCGGCCGGTTCAGCAAGGTGACCGACCTGGCCGGTCATGCCGGTGGCGAGGCGCTGCTGCAGCAAGCCGCGCAACGGCTGCGGGCCGTGACGACGGTACGGAGCGTGCTGGGACGGCTGAGCGGCGATGAGTTCGGATTCCTGGTGCCCGGCGCCGGCGGCGGCAGCGCCGCCCAGGCGATGGCCGACGAGGTGCTGGATCTGCTCGCCCGTCCCTTTGTCATTGACGGCGTGCCCATCTTGCTCAGCCCGTCCGTTGGCATTGCCTGCTGTCCGGATGATGCGACGTGCGCCGACACCCTGATGCGTCGCTCCGCCGACGCCCTGTACTGGGCGAAGCGGCGCGGTCGCGGCCAGTCCTACCGGTTCGACGCCGGCCTGCAGCGGCAGGTGATGGACCGCCACCTGCTGGAGCGGGATCTTCGCGCTGCCCTGGCCGGCAACGCCTTCACCCTGGACTGGCAACCCTTCGTCGCAACGCGGACGGGGCAGTTGCTGGGGTTTGAGGCTCTGCTTCGCTGGTCGCGCCCCGGCCACGGCCCGATGGCGCCGGACGACCTCATGGCGGTTGCGGAGGCGTGCGGACTAGGGCCAGCAGTTGATCGCTGGGCGCTGGAGGCCGTGTGCCGGGCTGCCGCAGCCTGGCCAGATGGGCGCCTGGTGTCCATGAACCTGTCGGCCGACTGCTTCTGCAGGACCGATCTGCAGGAGATGGTGGTGCGCACGCTGCGGGACACTGGCCTGGCGCCTGAGTGCCTGCAACTGGAGGTGGGATCCCGCGCCTTCACTGCGCCAGGCCGGGATGCGGTGACGCAGGCGGCAGCATTGCGGCGGCTCGGCGTGCGCTTGGCCTTGAACGACTTTGGCGCCGGGTGCTTCGTGCTCAGCCAGATGAGCGACCTGCCATTCGACAAGATCAAGATCAACCGCCTGTTCCTGCAGGGAATCGGCATGAACGGACGGGCCGGCTTGGTGGCCAAGGCCGCGTTGCAGCTTGGTCGTGCGTTGGGTGCGACGCTATGCGCGACGGGTCTGGAAACGGCGGAGGAGTACACTTTCCTGCTGGACCACGGTTGCGACGAGATGCAGGGCACCTACGTCGCCATGCCGGGGTCGGTCGCGGTGGACCCCGGTTTTGGCCGCGCAGCTGTGCTGGCGGAGCTGGAGGTCAACGGCATGAAGGACCCGCTCGGCGCAATGCGCGGCTTGGCCGTCGCCGCAGCAGCATCGTCGGCGATTTGGTTCGGGGCTGTGCAGGCGATCAGGCTGCTGCATTGAAATAGGCTGCAGGCAGGTCCGGCCGCGCCCGGACCTGCAACGGCAACTGCCCTACGCCGCCGCCTGGGTGACGAACTTGGTGTTCAGGTAAGCCTCGATCGCCTCCGACCCGCCTTCGGACCCGTATCCGCTGTCCCGCACGCCGCCGAACGGCACTTCGGGCAGCGCAAGGCCGAGGTGGTTGATCGTCATCATCCCGACCTCCACCGAGGCAGCCAGCGCCGAAGCGGTCTTGGCTGACCGGGTGAAGGCATAGGAGGCCAGCCCATACGGCAGCCGGTTGGCCTCCTGCACCAAGTCGTCCATGCCTTCGAACGGCATGATGGCGGCCAGCGGGCCGAACGGCTCCTCGTTCATCACCCGCATGTCGGCGTTCACGCCGGTCAGCACCGTCGGCTCGAAGAAGTTGCCCTTGTTGCCGATGCGCTTGCCGCCCGTGCGCACCTCCGCCCCCTTCTGCAGGGCATCGCCGATCAGCTCCTCCATCGCAGTCACCCGGCGGGCGTTGGCAAGCGGCCCCATCTGCGTATCCGCCTCCAGCCCGTCGCCCACCTTCACGCCCCTAGCAATGGTGCTGAAGCGGTCCACGAACTGCTCATACACGCCCGCCTGCACCAGGAACCGCGTGGGGCTGACGCAGACCTGGCCGGCGTTGCGGAACTTGGCGACGGCCAACTGCTTGGTTGCCGCCTCCACGTCGGCGTCGGCGAACACGATGGCGGGCGCATGGCCGCCCAGCTCCATCGTCGCCCGCTTCATGTGCAGCCCGGCCAGCGCCGCAAGCTGCTTGCCCACCGGCGTAGAGCCGGTGAACGAGATCTTGCGGATCACCGGGTGCGGGATGAGGTAGCTGCTGATCTCGGACGGTGTGCCGAACACCAACTGCACCACCCCGGGCGGCAGGCCGGCGTCAACGTAGCAGCGGATCAGCTCGGCGCAGGAGGCCGGCGTTTCCTCCGGCCCCTTCAGGATGATGCTGCACCCTGCGGCCAGCGCAATCGCCGTCTTGCGGTTCGCCTGGTTGATTGGGAAGTTCCACGGCGCGAAGGCGGCAACCGGCCCCACAGGCTCGCGTAGGCTCATCTGGTAAATGCCCTCCGCCCGGGCCGGTATGACCCGGCCGTAGGTGCGCCGCGCTTCCTCGGCGAACCAGTCAATGATGTCCGCGCCGAACAGCGTCTCCATCCGCGCCTCGGCCAGCGGCTTGCCCTGCTCCAGCGTCATCAGCCGCGCGATATCCTCCGCCCGTTCGCGCAGCAGGTCGGCGGCCTGGCGCAAGACCTTGCTGCGGTCGAAGGCGGACACCTTGCGCCAGGCGGCAAAGCCGCGGACCGTCGCCTCAAGCGCGCGGTCCAGGTCGTCAATGCCGGCATGGGCCAGGAGGCCGTTCACCTCGCCGGTCGCCGGGTTCAACACCTCCAGCGTACGACCGGAGGCGGCGCCGGTTCATTGGCCATCTATGTGCAGTTGGACGTTCGGATACATCGGCTTGGTTCCCGCTCTGTCCCGGCCGATGCTAGGCCGCCGGGACGCTATGGTCGAGTGACGGCCAGGGCGCCGCCTACAACGGGGCCGCAGCCCGGGCGGCAGTAACCTCACGCTCCCGGCCGGCATCGGTCATGAACTCGGCGATGTGCGGCCGGACCTGCAATTGACGGCTGTGCAGCGCATGTGTCGCAGCCACCAGCGACCCGCCACGGTCGAGCGCGGCGTCGCCCAGCTCGATCAGCCGCAGGTTGGGCCACGCCTTCTCCCGAATGCCGTGCACAGTGCGCAGCACGTCGGCCGCCGCCATGTCCGGCAGTGCCTGCGCGATTAGCAGCGCCATGCTGGCCGTCGAGCGGGAAACGCCGGCGTGGCAATGCACCAGCAGGCTCGCGCCTTCTGGATGCAGGGTGCGGCCGAACGCCAGGATGGAGTCCACATGCGCGGGGCTGGGCAGGATCTCGCCGGGGCGGGGATCAACGATGTCGTGGAACCGCAGCTCCAGCTTCGCATGCTCGCCGAATGCGCCGAAGGCTTCAGGCACGGGGTGGTCGGGATCGAGGATGGACAGGACATGGCTGGCGCCCAGCCCGCCGTGCCCCGCCAGCTCCTCGATGCCGCATACGGTAATGACGAAGGGCGGCGCGGCAGTGGTCATGCGAGTCGGTTCCGGGGTGACGTGCGCTGGCATAAGGGCAACCGGGCGCGGGCGCCAGGGGTCAATGCAGGCGTGCGCCGCCGGGTCAAGCACAGTGCGGAGGGCGGGGCGTCCGTCGTGGATGCAGGGAGGTTGCGGCGATAAGGCCTGGCTAAAGCACGAGCCTGCCCCCGACCACGAGCAGGGTGATCGCAAGTGCGAACCGCAGGACCCGGTCCGGCACGTGCGCCGCGCAGTAGCTGCCGAGCACGATGCCGGGCAGTGAACCGGTCAGGAGCTGGCCGAGCAGGCGCTGGTCCACCGAGCCGATCATCCAGTGTCCAAGCCCGGCCAGCAGGGTGAGCGGCACCGCGTGGGCGATGTCCGAGCCAACGATCTGGACCATGGGCAGGCGCGGGTAGAGCAGCAGCAGTGCGGTCACCCCGACCGCCCCCGCTCCGATCGAGGAAACCGAAACGAGCGCGCCCACGAGTGCGCCCACCGCCACCGTGAACGCCGCAGTGGCGCGCGGACCCAGCTCGCCCACGCGGGCCGCATACAAGTCCAGGAGCTGCTGGCGGAAGATCAGGGTCACCGCGGTGAAAAGCAGGGAGCATGCCAGGACCTGGGTGATAAGCTGGTCGAGGGCTGCGTCCCTTAGGTCGAAGCGGGACAGGACGAACAGGGTCAGGGCAGTGGCCGGCACGCTGCCGCAGGCGAGCCGTCCGACGATGCCCCAGCGAACGGTCCTGCCCAGGCCATGGACGAGGGTGCCGACGCTCTTGGTCGCCGCGGCGAAGAACAGGTCGGTGCCGACCGCCGTGGCGGGGTGGATCCCAAACAGGAGGACAAGGAGCGGCGTCATCAGCGAGCCGCCGCCAACGCCGGTCATACCGACTAGGACCCCGACCCCGAAGCCGGACAGCACGTGGGCTAACGTGATGGAGTTCAGCGCGTTCATGACTTGCTTCTTATCACTTCATGCCGCGAGTTTTCGACTCCAGGGATCGCACACCGGCCGGCATCCGGCCCTGCACCCCGGCCTCGGCTTCCGCGCCTGGCTCGGCCTTGCCTGATCCGGCGTTGCAGCGCGAGAGTTGGGTGGCGGCTGCGTCCCGCCGGTGCAGGGCCTGCGTATCCTGCGGCTGGGGGTCTTCAACCCCTGGGCACAGAGCGAATGAGACCGGGGACAGCCATGGTGCGGGCGCGGATGCTGGCACGGGCACGGCTGGCGCCGCCTTCGTCAATCCGCCTCGCTCGCCACGATCCTGAAAAGCAGGGCTTCCCCATCCGGCCGGCCTAGCCGCACCAGCTCCCCTGGACGGAACACGTGCCCCTCGAACGTCCACAGCGGGTCGTCGGCGTCCCTCATGCTTTGCAGCGCCCAGCCCTCGTCGAGACGGATCAGCTCGACATGGATCGGCTCGTCGCCGGGCCGTTCGCGGACGGCAAGCCAGGGGTTCGGGTCTTGGTCATAGGCGGCAGCGTCAATCTGGCCCTGGGGATTCAGCTGCAGGTGCGTAACCAGGCGATCCGCCAGGTTTCCGTCCGGCATCCCCGGACCCTGGGCCAGCAGCATCGTCAGCTTCGCCATCACCTCGCCCTGTCCCGTTTCCGCCACCAGACGGAACGCGGCAGCAACCGGCAAGGTTCGCCATCAAGCCAATTCGTCCAACCGCCGTCCGCCAAGTTGCCGGGAAAGCAGGTCGCGCCTGATCAGATTGCCACCCGGACACCCAGCTCCACCACCCGGTCGCTGGGAATCCGGAAGAACTCCGTCGCCGGCACGGCATTGCGCGCCATGAACAGGAACAGGAGTAGCCGCCACGCATTCAGCTTCGGCACCATCGCGCGGACCAGCACCTCCCGCCCCAGGAAGAAGCTCGCCTGCATCGGCTGATAGTCCAGCCCGTGCGTGCCCAGCTCCTCCAGTGCGCGCGGGATGTTCGGCGACTCCATGAAGCCGTAGCGCAGCACGACGCGATGGACGTTCGGCGCAAGCTCGATCACCTCGGTCCGCCCCTCCGGCCCGGCCTCCGGCACATCCAGGTTCTGCACCGTCACGAACAGCACCCGCTCGTGCAGGACCTTGTTGTGCTTCAGGTTGTGCAGCAGCGCCGCCGGCACATAGTCCGGGTTGCCGGTCAGGAACACCGCGATCCCCGGCACCCGGATGGTGCGCGACTGCGGCAGCCGCGCGAGGAAGGACGCGAGCGGCAGGCTGTCCTGCTTCCACCGCGCCAGCATCAGCTCCCGCCCGCTATGCCAACTCGTCATCATCGCCATCAGCGCCCCGCCGACCAGCAGCGGCACCCAGCCGCCCTCGGGTATCTTGAGCGCGTTGGCGGCGAAGAACACCGCGTCTATGACGAAGAACCCGCCGAACACCCCGAGCGCCAGCAGCCGCGGCCAGCCGAACTGCCGCCGAAACGCCACCGTGGCCAGCACGCAGGTGCAGAGGAAAGTGCCAGTGACGGCGATGCCATAGGCCGCGGCCAGCGCGTCGCTGCTGCGGAACGCCAGCACCAGCACCAGCACGCCGACCAGCAGCGCGGTGTTGATCTGGGGCACGTAGATTTGCCCCTCCTCGGTCGTGCTGGTGTGCAGCACCGCCATGCGCGGCAGGAACGCCATCTGCATGCACTGCCGTGCGATGCTGTAGGCGCCGCTGATCAGCGCCTGGCTGGCGATCACCGTGGCGGCCGTGGCCAGCACCACCAGCGGCAGCCGCAGGAACTCGGGCGCCATCAGGTAAAACGGGTTCTCCAGCGAAGCCGGGTCGGCCAGCACGAGCGCACCCTGGCCGAAGTAGTTCAGCACCAGGCAGGGCAGCACGAAGCCGATCCAGGCTACCCGGATCGGCCTGGCGCCGAAGTGGCCCATGTCGGCATACAGCGCCTCCGCCCCCGTCACAGCCAGCACGACCGAGCCGAGCGTGACGAAGGCCAGCCAGCCATGCGCGGCGCAGACCTCGACGGCGTAATGCGGCGAGACCGCGCGCAGGATGCCGGGATTTAACGCGATCTGGTACAGCCCCATGACGGCCAGCACCAGGAACCACACCGCCATCACCGGGCCGAACAGCCGCCCGATGGTGTGGGTGCCGCGGATTTGCACGGCGAACAGCGCCACGATGATGACGATGGACAACGGCAGCACGAAGCGCTGGAAGGTCGGCGAGACGACCGACAATCCCTCGACCGCCGACAGCACGGAGATCGCGGGCGTGATCGCGCCGTCGCCGAAGAACAGGCAGGCGCCGCCGATGCCGATCAGGCCCAGGGCGTTCCGCATTCGGGTGCCCACGGTCCCGCGCTGGGCCAGCGCCATCAGCGCCAGGATGCCGCCCTCGCCGTTGTTGTCCGCGCGCATGACCAGCAGCACGTACTTGATCGTCACGATCAGGATCAGCGCCCAGAAAATGAGCGACAGGATGCCGAGGGTCTCGGTCTCGTGGATGCCCACGTCCTTGAACTGGGTCAGGCTGGCCTTGAGGGCGTAAAGCGGGCTGGTGCCGATGTCGCCATACACGATGCCGAGTACGCCCAGCAGCGCCCCCCCGGTCAGCGGGCGGGCAGCGCCATGCGGCAGGGCAGGTCCTCTCGCGGCGGGACTGACGGTGGCGCTCATCGCGCAATCCACGCCGGGGAGTGGCAACGGTCAGGGCGTTGCAGAGTCATTGATGGTCCATCCCTTGAGGGTGCGGTCCGCAGTGGTGTCTAGCACGCCCGCATTCCGCCGCAATTGGCGCGGGCTGGGCAGTTCGCCAAGATCACTAGGCAAACCTTCGGAGGTCCGGCGCGCGCATGAAAAGCCAAGCAGGCTTGCGCGGCCTGGCACGGCCGCAGAGCGTCCATATGACAGGCCGCGCAAGCCTGCTTAGAGCATCATCGGATCAAACGTGTATACGTTCCGATAAAGATGCTCGCAAAAACAAAGCCTAGAGCATGTTCGGTGTAACTGGGGCAAAACCCCGGGCAAAGACGAACCGCATTCCAATCTATATCACTAAAAGAACGAAAAAAGCCGCATATATTCAAGGTGGTAGAGTTACCGACCCACTCTGACCTTTGTTCTGCTGCAACTGCGTGCCCGGGGTTTTGCCCCAGTTACTGTTCGGTGCGTCTATCCGCACCGAACATGCTCTAGGGGCTGCGGGAACCGCCGGCGCCGGGGCAGGTGGGCGCGGCGGGCCGGCGTCGCTGTCCGGACCGGAACGCGAAGACCTATACAACCGCTCTGGCAGGCCGGCCGGCCTTGCGCAGCAGCCAGACGCCGGCACGGTGCTGGACGCATGAAGGATCGCGCTGGCCGCCGCTGCGTCCTCTCATCGCCCGTGGTGACAGGGGGGTGCGCGGGTGCATCACCTGATGGCGGGCCATGCAAGCCCGGTTAGCGGCGGCACATCCAACGGCGGGCGGCATGGCTGCGTCGTGGCGCTCTCAGCCCTTTGCCGCGGGTGCCCCCGGCCCCGGCTGTGCCTGGGGCGGCCGCGCGCCGAAGATCGCGCTACCGACTCTGACATGCGTGGCGCCTTGGGCAATGGCGGCCTCGTAATCCCCTGACATTCCCATGGACAAGGTGCCCAGCCCATGCCGCGCCGCGCATGCCGCCAGCCAGGCGAAGTGCGGCGCCGGGTCCCCGTCCGCTGGCGGGATGCACATCAGCCCGGTCAGAAGCGGCCCGAACCGGCGCCTGCACGCCTCGATGAAGCCATCGGCGTCCCGGGTGGGGATGCCGGCCTTCTGCGGCTCGTCGCCGACGTTCACCTGCACCAGCAGGCGGGGGCCGGACGCGGCGCCATCCTTGGCAAGCGCATCGGCGATGGCGTCGGCCAAGCGAGGGCGGTCCAGGCTTTCGATCACGTCCGCGGTCCGCACGGCGTCCCGCGCCTTGTTGGTCTGCAGGCCGCCGATCAGGTGCAGCTGCAGTCCGGGATGGCCGGCGCGCAGTGGCCCGAACTTGGCCGCGGCTTCCTGCACGCGGTTTTCCCCGAACACGAGCTGCCCGGCGCCCACGACAGCCAGCACGTCCGCCGCAGGATAAGTCTTGGACACCGCGACAAGCTGCACGGACCCGGCGGGCCGTCCGGCGCGGGCAGCCGCGGCGGCGATGCGGGCCTGGACCTGGGCCAGCCGGCCCAGCAGGGTGTCGGCGGCGGGTCCGGCGGGATTGGAAAGTTGCATGGACAAGAGGCTTGCCGCCTGGGCGCGCCAGGTCAAGGCGCGCAGCAGAACGCGGGGCGGCAAGGCGGTGGGCGGCAAGGCAGGGAGCGGGCTGCCGGCCTTGTGGCTGTTCACGGACGCCGTCCGGCTGCCGGACCCCTTGCCGGCCATCGCGCGGCTGCCGCGGGGGTGCGGCGTGGTGTTCCGCCATGACGGCGTGCCTGGCCGGGCGGCGCTGGCGGCCGCGGCGGCGCGCCTATGCCGGCGGCGCGGCATCCTGATGGTGGTGGCGGGCGACCCGCGGCTTGCGGCGGCGGTGGGCGCCGGGCTGCACCTGCGGGGCGGCAGGGCGGCACGGCCGTGGCGCCGGGGATGGCTGCGTCCCGGGCAGTTCTTGACCAGCTCCGCCCATGCCGCACCGGATCTGGTGCGGGCAAGACGGGCCGGGGCAAGCGCGGTGTTCGTGTCGCCGCTGTTTGCCACCCTCAGCCATCCCGGCGCCCGCCCGCTCGGGCCGGTGCGCTGGGCAGCGCTGGCGCGGCAGGCACGCGGCCCGGTCCTGGCGCTTGGCGGGGTCTCGGGCTCGACGGTCCGGCGAGTCCCGCCAGGGACGCGGGGAGTCGGCGTCATCGGCGCCGCGTCCCTGCCACCGTCAAGTCCGTGAGCAGCATGCGGCGGTCCAGGCAGAGGTGCCCACGCACAAACCATAGCGTAACACGCACAAATCATAGCGTAATCTGACTTGCGCGGCCGAATTTTCGTCCAGGTTCTACGCCGTGCAGCCGGCTCAAACCCCTTGTGGCACATGCGCCACAGTGTCCCGAGATAGCCATAACCGGCGCACACGAGGAATTGCGGTGCCCGGCGGGGCGGTCCAATACTCTTGCAGGTCTGGCTGTCCCCGGCCTGTGGGGGATGCGTCGCACGGCGATGCGTTCACTTCCTGCGGGGCGGGGCCTTGGATATCCGCCGAACGAACGGCGCTATGAGGAGAAGTTCAATGCGTAAGCTCCTGCTGGCCACGGTGGCCGTGATGGGTGGGTTGACGGGAGCGGCGGCAGTGGCCGACGCCCAAATGCTGTCCGACACTGCCGGCCAAACGACGGTTGATACCGCCGGCCAAACGACGGTTGATACCGCCGGGCAGACGGCGTCCCCTGCGCCGGGCACGATCACTGTCCGGCTGAACGGCCGCTTCCGGGCCTATGCGACCTACACCACCGACCGCGGCACCGACGTCA
>JAABUQ010008157.1_pt1 | contig 14826 bp, 9 predicted proteins | sample 5560001 | NCBI WGS metagenome assembly JAABUQ01 (sample SAMN10711888, study PRJNA513371) | rock metagenome | isolation source: Antarctica rocks | place: Antarctica: Victoria Land, Finger Mt nord | collected 2015-12-18 | reverse complement strand
ACAGTGGATCTCGACGCCTTGGCCACGCGCTACAGCGATCCTGAGTACTGGAGCAAGGTGCTGCAGGAAGAGTTTGACGAGCCCTTGGGTTGATTTTACATTTGTGGGGGTTGGGCAAAAACAGCCATAATGCTATTCCTCTTTCCTGGCGCAATGGGGGTCAGGGCTGGTCCGGCGCACGAGAACGGTCAGTAACGTCGGCCGGGTGAGCAGGTTGTGGCCCCCAGCCTCGCTGTCCGCCCATGCAATGGGGATCGGGTGGAGTAGAATTGCTACTCGCCGCTCCCAATATCGTCATAGTAGGGCGCGGCGGGCGCGTTGCCTTCGACAAAATGAACCAGATTTCCCACGACAAATGGTCTAGTTCATTTAAGGGATGGCGGCGATTCGCGGTGGTACCCGACATACGGGGGCGGCGAGGATGCGTCAGGACTCGGAACGCCCTAGGGGTATAGCAGACTTTTGACTGCTTGATTTGACCATTAGAGCGTCAAACAACTTGAAGAATTGTAGATAAACGGGCAGGTGTCGTTGGGACGTGCTGAGGTTGAAACTGAAACGCCGCTGCGAGGACGCCATCACAGTCCAGTGGATGCGTCAGGACTCAGAACCACGGGTGGTGCATGAACGAGGCGGTCTCCCTCGCTGACCAGCGACAGCTCTTCGTAAAGCGGTGGGGCGAGGTGTGCGCGGTACTGGAGGCCGCGTAGGCGAGATAAGGTGAGCCACACTGCAGCCTAACGCACGCAACTGCCTGTTTGCATTCCGAAAGCTGACGCATCCCCCCAGGGATCGCATGGCGACGCGGCATCGGCGCCGACGAACATAGCGGTGAGGGGACGCAGGCGCTCCGCGCGCACCGTGGCCACGCCGGCGCGCCGCTCCACGGTCCCCATCACCCAGACCAGCGCCTCGCCGCGCGCCACGCGTCGGTCGCGTTCGTAGACTTCCGACGGGACGACCACGTTGAGCAAGCCCCACTCGTCGGACAGGCCCAGGAAGAAGACGCCGCGCGCCGTCGGCGGGCGCTGGCGCGAGATGACCTGCCCCACCACCTCGACGCGCGTCCCCGCTGGGAGCCCCGCCAGATCGCCCGACCGGCGTAGCGGCCGATGCGCCAGGTCCGCGCGCAGCGGCGCCAGGACATGGCGCCCCGGCGTGAGGCCCAGCGCGGCCTGCTCCAGCGCCAGGTCCTCCCGCTCGGTCGCGCGCGGCAGCGCCACGGGCGGATCCACGGCCTCGCGCAGACGCGGCAGCCACCGCTCGCGGGCGGCGCGCGCCGCGAGCGGGGCCGTCCACAAGGCCTGCCGCCGATCGGGGATGTAGCCGCGCAGCGCGCCGCTGCGGGCCAGGGCGCGCGCCTCGTCCTCCTCCAGCCGCGCCCGCGCGCACAGGTCGGCCGGGTCGGCCGGAGGCACGGGGGACAGCGCCTCCTCCAGCCTCGCGCAGGCCTCCGCGCCGAGTCCCCGCACCAGGCGCAGCCCCAGGCGTAGCGCCCCCGCCTCGATGGCGCAGTCGGCGCGGCTGTGGCGCATGTCCACCGGCAGCACGCGCACGCCGTGGCGCTCGGCGTCCTGCACCAGCGTCGCGATGGGGTAGAAGCCCAGCGGCTGCATGTCCAGCAGCGCCGCGCAGAACGCGGCGGGATGGTACAGCTTGAACCAGGCCGAGACGTAGGCCAGGTAGGCGAACGCCGCCGCGTGGCCCTTGACGAAGCCGTAGCCCGCGAAGGCGGCCACGGTGTCCAGCACCGCGGCGCGGGCCGCCGCGTCCAGCCCGTGCGCGGCCAGCCCCTCTTCCAGCCGCCCGCGCAACGCCGCCATGCGCTCCGCGCTGCGGGCGCTGCTCATGGCCCGCCGCAGCTCGGCCGCCTCGTCCGCGTCGAGGCCGCAGGCCACGCCGACGGCGATGACCTGGTCCTGGTACAGGCAGACGCCCAGGGTTTCGCCCAGCACCGGCTCCAACAGGCGGCGGCCCGCCTCCCCTCCGGGGTAGTGCACCGGCTCCAGCCCCTGCCGGCGGCGCAGGAAAGGGTGGGTGGCGTTGCCCTGAAGCGGTCCCGGTCGGATCAGGGCCACGGCGGCGATGAGATCTTCGTAGCGGCGCGGACGCAGCTGCGGCAGGCAGGCCGTCATCTGCGCCCGCGACTCCAGCTGGAAAACGCCCACCGTGTCGGCGGCGCACAGCAGGTCGTACACGCGCGGGTCGTCGCAGCGCCGGCCGTGCAGGGCGGGCCGCGTCCCGGTTTGCCGCTCGATCAGGTCGCAGCAGCGGTCGATGGCCGCGAGCATGCCGAGCCCCAGGAGGTCGATCTTGACCAGGCCGGCGATCTCCGCGGCGTCCTTGTCCCACTGCACGATCAGCCGGCCCTCCATGGCCGGGCGCTGCAGCGGCGCCACCTCGCACAGCGGCCGCGCCGTGATCACCACGCCGGCGGGATGCTGGCCCAGGTGGCGGGGCAAGCCGTCGAGGCGCGCGCACAACGCGCGCAACCGGCGCAGCATCCCGCCGGCGGGCAGATCGAGCGGATGGTCGCCGCCCTCGCCCATGGCCTGCGCCCCTCGTCGCCCAGGGAGGACACGCTTGCCCGTTGCCCCGACCCGCGGGCCAACAGGCGGGTCGTCCTGGGCGGAGGGTACGTCGTCCCTCTCCTGGTCGCGGGCCAGCGCGTCGATCTGGGCGGGGGCCAGGCCGAGCGCCAGGCCCACGTCGCGGATGGCCGAGCGCGCGCGGAAGGTGATCGTGTTGGCAACCAGCGCGGCGTGGCCGGCGTAGCGCGCGAGCGCGTACCCGATCAGCGCCTCGCGGGCCAGCCCCGTCCCCGGCCGATCCGAGGCTATATCCAGGTCGATGTCCGGCGGGTCGGCGCGCCCGCCGGAGAGGAAACGCTCGAAGAGCAGCCCGTGGGCCAGCGGCTCGACCGCCGTGATGCCCAGGCAGTAGCAGACGGCCGAGCCCACCGCACTGCCGCGTCCCTGCGCCAAAATGCGCCGCTCCCGCGCCTCGCGCGCCAGGTCCCACACGATTAGAAAATAGGCGGCCAGCCCCAGCCGCTCGATCACGGCCAGTTCGTGCTCCAGCCGCGCCCGCACCGGCGTGGTCCCAACGTCCACGCCGTAGCGATCCGCGGCCCCGCTCCACGTCAGGTGGCGCAGATAGCCGGCGGCGCTCTGCCCGTCTGGGACGGGGACGCTCGGCAGCGCCGCGTCGACGTGGGAGAGGTCGAAGCCGCACCGCTCGGCCAAGATGGCCGCGCCCCGCAGCGCGCCGGGCGCCGCGGCGAAGCGGGCCGCCACCTCGGCCGGGGAGCGCAGATGCCACGCGGCGCCCGGGCGCAGCAGCGGGCGCGCCCGGTCGAGCGGGACGCGGTGGCGGATGCAGGTCATGACGTCCTGCAGGTCGCGGTCGCGCGCGTGGGCGTAGTGGGCGTTGCCCGTGGCGACCAGCGGCAGGCCCGCGCGGCGCGCCAGCTCCGTCAGGCCGTGCAGCACCTGGCCGTCGTCGGGCGCCCCATACCGCTGCGCCTCGACCCAGACGTGGTCCGCGCCGAAGATCTCCCGCAGCGCGCGCAGGGCGGCGGCGGCGCCGGCCTCGTCCCCACGCAGGATCGCCGCCGCCACGCGCCCCGTGCGGCACCCGGTCAGGCACTCCAGGCCCGCACTCCAGGCGGCGACGAGGTCGAGCGCGACCCGCGGGCGCTCGCGCTCGCCGCCCAGATGGGCCTGAGAAACCAGCCGGCACAGCGAGCGATAGCCCACGCCGTCGCGCGCCAGCAAGGTCAGGTGGCTGCCGTCGTCCAGCGTGAGCTCGACGCCGGCGATGGGACGGACGCCGGCGGCGGCGCAGGCCCGCGCGTGGGCCACGATCCCGGCGAGGCTGTCGTGGTCGGTCAGGGCCAGCGCGGGATAGCCCAGCTCCGCCGCGCGGCGCCCCAGGTCGTCGGGGCGGGACACTCCGTCGCGCAGGCTATAGGCGGAGTGGCAGTGCAGTTCGCACCAGCCGTCGCTAATCAATGATCCGCTCCAGGTACCACCGGCCGTCCGTCGTGGCAAAGATCTCCAGCGCGACCGCGCCGTCGGCGATGACGCGGTAGTAGGTGCGCTCCAGCAGCAGCGGGTCGGGACCCGTCCCGTCGGCGCGGTCCGTCCACCACGCGGCCGGCCGCACCCACGTCGCGGCCACGTGCGTGACCACGCGCTCGCGCCCGGCCCGCCGCAGCAGCGTCGGCGCCCCGTCGGGTCGGCAGCGGACCGCCAGGGGTGCGGGCGGCCGTAGCCGGCGCGTCACCCGCCCCACTCCGGTTCGACCGGCGCACCCCTGTTCGCCGCGCGGCCTCTCCCTCTGCTTCGGTCTTTGCCCATGCCGTCCTGCCCGTCCGCGGACTCCAGGTCCAGCCAGCGCCAGCCGTCCGGCGCGGTGGGGTCGCGTTGCAGCCGTTGCAGCCCGCCGTGCCCATAGCGCCGCGCGTGCGCCGCCAGGACCGTCTCAAGCCGGGTGGCGTCCGATCGGCCGCGCCCGTCGTCCCACAGATCCTGTTGCCGCGGCGGCGGGACGCACAGGTCTCCCGCCATCAGCGCCATGTCTGTCACCGACGCGGCCGGACGTAGCGCGGCGAGGAGATCGCAGGCCGTCGCCGTCACGGTCTGGGACGCCTGCAGGGGCGGTTGATGCGCGCGGGAGCGGACGAGGCGCCCGCCGTCGGCGCAGGTCAGGCGCAGCGTCAGCAGGGCAGTGGCCTGCCCGCGCGCGGCCAACTGGCCGGCCAGGTCGGCGCCCATGGTCGCCACGAGGTTCTGTAACACCAGGGCGTCGGCGCTGCCCTCGTCGTCGCGGCGCGCGACCGTCAGGGTCTCGGGCGATGACCAGGGACGGAGCGGGGGCTCGGGGCGTCCCGTCACCCGCTCCCAGGCCGCCAGCTCCTCCGTCCCGAAGCGCAGGCCGACGGCGGCGGCCGGCAGGCGGCCCAACGCGCCCGCCGTGGCCACGCCCACCTCGCGCAGGCGCAGGGTGGCGCGGGGAGACAGACCCAGGACGGGCGCGTCGATGGGGAGGGCCTCGACCGCCCGCCGCGCCGCGTCCCCCTCCAGGGCGCGGGCCGCTCTCCTGCATGTCCCACGCCAGGGCCTGGGCGACCAGGCGGCTCGGCCCCGCGCCGGCCCGTGCCCCTATCCCCTCCCCCGCGAGCGCGCGCAGCGCCTGCCGGGCCACCGCCGCCGCGTCTCCCCACACGCCCTCCAGCCCGCGCGCGTCCAGGTAGGCCACGCCCGCGGCGGGGTCGGCCGCCTCGACAACGGGCAAGACGGTGGTCAGGGCGCGCAACGTTTCCTCCCAGAGCAGCGCCGCCGCCGCGTGATCGGGCGGGACGATGCGCACGGCCGGGCAGCGCAGCCGCGCCTGCGCCGCGCCGTGCCCCGCGATGACACCGGCGGCAATGGCCAGGGGAGAGGCGGCCAGGACGGGGCCGCCGGGCGCCGCGACGGCCAGCGGCGTCATACGGCTGCCGGGGACGGTCCACCAGGCGGCCTGGACAAGCGGGGATGGGGCAAGAACAACGGCGACGAGAGAGGGAGGCGACGGCAGGCGCGGCGGAGCGGTGGTAGGAGAGGGGCGACGCGACCGGCGGCCCATCAGTGGCCTCCGTCCTGGATACCTATGTGAGGGACCAACGACGCGCGCCAGGCCGTGCGGATACGCCGCTCCAGGTCCGTCGCGATCGCTGGATGGGTCTCTAGAGTTGCGGCGGCGCGATCCGCGTTGCGTCCAAGGATGTGGTCATCCAGGGCCAGGCCCAGCGTCGTCTCACGTAGACAGCCGGTGCGCAGCCCCAGGGCGACGAGCTCGGCCGCCCGCCTGAGCCCATCGGGGCCGAACTCCAGCGCGACAGGCTCCGCGTGCGCCATGCCCCGATGCTTGACCACGACGGCGGTCGCGCGCACCCCCGCGATGTCGCCCCACGCCGCGAGGCGGAAGCCGGCCGGCCGGAGCGCGACGCGCAGCCGCGCCGCCTGCGCCATGGCGCCGCCGTGCGTCGTCCAGGGAGAGACGGGGAGGGGCTGGTTGACCAGCAGCGCCGTCGTCGCGCGGCCCTGTAGCGCCATCGTGAGCCGGGCTAGGCCGCGGGCCAGGCGCGTCCCGCCGACCATGCGCCCCTCATCGCCGGGCAAGGACAGCAGGCCGGGCAGGGACAGCAACACGACGAGATCGAGCGCGTCGGCTCGGGCCAGCGAGACCAGGATGTGCCAGGCCTCGACGGCGGCCGTCGGGCAGGCCAGCACGAGCCGGTCGAGATCGACGCCGGCGGCGCAGAGGGCATCGGGGTCGACGGCGCCGCCGGCGTCGACGAGCAGGGCCGTCCCGTGCGCGCGCTGGCAGGCGGCCAGCGCCGCGACGGCCAGCGCCTCCTTGCCCGACCCGTCGACGCCGGCGTACTCGGCGATGCCCCCCCGCGGGAGCCCCTCCGCGACCAGGTCGAGCCCGAGGGAACCCGTGCTGAGAGGACGGCTGTGCTGCGAGACGGCGGTGGGCAGCGCCAGGACCTCGGCCCCGGTGCGGATAATGGAGGGACCATAGCGCGCGGAGCGCCGCGATGACGGTGCGCAGCCGCTGCGCCTGTGCGCCGCCGCTGTGTTTGAGGGGACGGGAGGGGGAGGTTGCGCGTCGTGTCGCCGTCGCGCGTCGTGTCGCCATGGACCACCTCGCCAATCGCAATTAAGTAGGACGTATGTTCTATATATAGGAGGCGGCCAGGCTTGTCAATGACGTGAGCCTCACTTTGTGGATAACAAGGCCTCCCGCCACGACACGATCCGTTCTCTGTGCGCCGCTTGCCCAACAGGGTTACCCGCGCGATGGCAGGGTCAATCGGCGCGGCACAGCGGCGACGGGATCGACCAAACGCGTCGCGCCATGGACTGGCAGCCGGCTTACGTCGGCCTGTGCGGAGCGCGTCGAAGGCACGATCGAGATCGACGACCTGCTGGCGCCGCCGTGCGGCCACGCCTTGGCCGAGGCCCGGTCGTCCTTATCGGAGCGGCGGCTCGTGCGAGCACTGGCCACGGCAGGCCTACCCATCGTCACGGGGCTGGCCGTGCCTACCAGGAGGCGCCACTCCGACCCAGTCTGTCAGAACTATTGGCCCGATGCGGCGCTACGCGACAGGACGGCGCTCCTGCTCGTCGATATCGAGTGTGACGGCACGGGACATCACGGGACATGATGTTCGTGCAGCGTCCAGGGCAACCGGACGATGACGCGCGGAGGGCAGTGTGGGAGAGGGTGCGATGACGCGCCGACACACCGGTCAGTCATCTGAATGACCGCCACGCTCATCCATGCTGTGTTCTCTGACCCAGGCGCCAATCTAAGTAGACACTGGTAAGTTCTTGCACGGCCGGCACGCCTGGATGTATCCCTCGCGCAGCCTGTATGAGTTGTACGAACTTAGCAACACCTACTTAGCCGCAAGAGGGTCGTGGTTCCGATACATGACTGCGCCTCGGTCCCGGATGCGGCCCGCGCCGCGGGCGCGTGAAGCGGGCGAGGTCGTCCTCCGGGATACGCCAGATAGGTCCGCGCTCGGTCTGGTCCCGGTAGGCGTGGGGGAAGAGGCCGCCCTGGCACCAGTTTCGGACCGTGCGGGGCGTGGCCTGCAGGCGCTCCGCCGCATGCTCGACCGTCAACGTCATGGCTGGAGGTCCGGGGGACGTCCGGCCTCCAGCGCGGCCTGGATCTCGCCGAGCCAGGTCATGGCCCGACCGAATTGCTCAATCGAGATGGCTTGATACGACGGGACAGCGAAGCGCCGGTTCAACTCCCCGAAGAGGGACTGGAAGGGGCCGGAACTCCTGGACGATGACCAGCCGTGCCAGATCAGCTCCCGCGCCACGGCATGGACCTTGGCCTTGAGTTCGGTCGCCTGCTCCTGGCTGATGACGTTGCCGGGATAGAGGCGCTGTTCGAGGGTCATGAGACGGCGTAGCGCGCCGCCGACGACCCTGGCCGCCTGATCCAGGCGCTCGCGCTGGACCGCCACATCATATGTTACCGGACGCGGAAAAATTAGGCCGTGAGTTATCCCCGCATTCGACGGATTGGTCATGCTACACTAAACCTGTAAGAACTTCTTACAAAGGCGCTGGGTACATCGGCTGTTTGCCACGTCAAGACGTTGCGCCAGGGCGGAGGAGTGGTCACATGCCGAACACGCGGGACGAGGCGCCGTCTCCCCTGATCGTGGTCATCGCCGGCCGCAAAGGCGGGGCCGGCAAAACAACAACCGCGCTGAACCTCGCGGGCGCATTGGCGGAGCGCGGGCAGCGCGTGCTCCTCGTCGACCTGGACCCCCAGGCATCGCTTACTCGCCTGCTGCTTGGCGCCGACGCGGCCGGGCTAGAGGGCATCGGCACGCGCATCCTCGCGCCGCAGCGCGGCATCGACGGCCTGGCAACCGCCGTCTTGCCGGGCGTCCAGCTCATGCCCGGCGACCGTGCAATCGAGACGGCGGCCATGACTCTCGCCGACAACCCGACGGGGCCATTGCGCCTGCGCAAGCTGCTCGCCGGCGTCCGCGATTGCGACGTCATCCTCCTCGACACGCCGCCGGCGCTCGGCTTTGCCCTCAATACGGCGCTGCTCGCCGCGCACGTCGCCGTCCTGCCGACGGCGCTGGCCCAGCAGGATTTCGATGCCCTGGCCGACACGCTGGCCCTGCGCGACGAACTCGACGAGTTGCGCGCGGCCCGCGTGCTCGCCATCGTCCCCAACGCCGTGCGGCGAGACGGACACGACCAGGAGGGCGTGGACCTCCTGCGCCGGTGTTATGGGTCGCTCGTCTCCGCCCCTATCCCCCTCTCCGTGGCCGTGAAACGCGCGGGCAACAGCCGACGCCCGGTCGTCGCCTACGAGCCTCACGGCGCGGCCGCGCAGGCCTATCGCGCCCTGGCCGATATCGTCGAGAAGGGTCGCGACGATGGCGCGTAGGCGCGAGGCCGACGCCCGCACCATCGGACGCGCGCAGGCTGGCCGTCCGCAGGCCACACCCGAGGCGCACCGGCACATCGAGGGCGAGCGCGGACTCGTCGGCGCCCTCTCCGTCCCCATCGAGCAAATCTCGCCGGACCCCGACCAGCCGCGCAAGGAGTTTCATGAGCAACGGTTGGAGGAGTTAGCCGCCTCGATCGCGACGGAGGGGATCTTGCAACCGCTCGTCGTGCGCGAGGACGGCCTGCTCGACGATGGGCGCACCCACTACATGATCGTGGTCGGAGGGCGCCGGTACGAGGCGGCCCGCAGGGCCAAGCTGACCCGACTGCCGGTCCTGGTCCGCCATAGCGACGGGGCGAAGTTACGGGTCCTGCAGCTCATCGAGAACGTGCAGCGTGAGGCGCTCGACCCCGTCGACGAGGCGCGCGCGTACAAAGAGTTGATGGGGCTGGTAGGGATCGACACGCGCGCACTGGCCGAACAAATCCACCGCAGCCATACGTACGTCGCCGACCGGCTCAAGATCCTCGTTCACGACGATGTCGCGGCCGCGGTCACCCGGAAGATCCTGACCCCCTCCGCGGCGGCCGAGGTTGCGCGCGAACGCGACGCCGCGCGACGGCAGGCGCTCATCGAGCAGGCCCAAACGGGGGGGCTGCAGAAGCGCGACATCCAGCGCGCCCGCCGAGAACAACACGAGCCGGCCTCGGCGGAACAGCAGCAGGCCGGGGGGGCGCCGACGCTGCGCGAGGTCGCGCGCCAGATGGGCGCGACCGAGGAACAGGTCGCGGACGCCGCCCGCGCGCGTCGCGACGCGCCGGACCTGACGTCCGCGGAGGCCGTGGCCCTGGCCATGCACGCTCCTCCCCCGGCCGTGCCCGCCGGCCTCGGGGTTGATAGCGCAACGACGCTTGAACCGCTGTCCATGGCCGCGTCGGCCCCTGACGCACCAGCCGACGTAGAGCAACATCGACTGGAGCAATTGGTATCGGACGCGGGAGGACCGGCGCCCGTTCTACAATTGATCGATTGGGCCATCACACATGACCTCTCCCTGGATGCGCTCCAGGCGCGCATCCGGGAGTTGACCGAGACGCGAACCGTCTGACCATCGGACGGCCAGCCGCCGTTCCTGTAAGAACTTCTTACAACTTGACCATAACAAGCGTCAACTCAGGCGCTCAACGTCAGACTGACCATCTCGTTGGCGTCGAGCGGCAGGGGGTGCGGCGCGTAGTCATGCAGAACGCCGTCGGCGCGGAGGCGGTCGAGCGCCTTGGCCAGCGTCTGCGTCGCCTGCCGACGTCGCGCGTCCGTGATCCCCGACTGCAGGAGGAGAGCCTCACGCGTGAGGCGGATGCTGCCGTTCGGAGCGTGGGCGCGCGCGACGTCGAGGTACGACGTCAGGCGATGATAGGGGGTGAGGCGTCGCCCTTTGCGGCCTCCCGGGGCGAGCAACGGGGGTCCATCGCGGGGAACCAGCGCATACCCCTCCAGGGGCCGGCCGTTCGCATCGCGGACGCGATACCACCGGGAGTTGAGGGTGATCACGATGTCCTCCGGCAGGCCCTGCGCGAACACTTCGACCGGGCTGAGATCGCTCACCGGGACGCGCGTACGATACTGCATCCCCGAGATGAGCGAGCCGATCGTGCCGACGCTGACTCCGCCCTCGTCGTGCTGGACGCCAACCTGGGTGAACTGCAAGGCGAGGAGCGTCTGCGACAGGCTGCGCCGGTTACCGGATCGATGCACGCCGCGCTCGTCGCGCGTGTAGCCCAGGTCGTCCATCAACTCGGAGAGCGTGGCCCGGATGTCCTGATTGCGCCAGTGCGGCGGGTCATTGGCCTTGCGATACAACAACTGCATCAGATCGGCGGCCACCTCGCCGATGGCCTTCCGCGCGATGGTCACGCCAAGGTCCTCGAGATTCTGACCGCCGGGTTCGACGACACCCACGTTGCCATTGCCGATGCTGCCGAAGCTGATGCGCAGCATCGTCTTGTTGCGCCGTCGTAGCTCCCAATCCCCATCCTCGACGACCACACCCTTCTCGTTGAGAAGCGGTTGGTGGATCTCCTGGGCGTGGGCGTGATAGAGCGGGTCCATCGCGATGAGCCCGCGCTCCGCCTCGCCGCGGATGACGCCGCGGTACTGGCTCTCCTCCGCGGACAGCATCGCGCCCGTCCGCGGATCGATCGGCTCGATGTCCCACGACCCATCGAGGACCAACTGGGCCGGACGGTCGGCGCCCTTACCCTCTGTGCCCCCGCCTGTCGGACGGCGAACAGTCGTCTTTCCCATCGGTCTCTTCTCCTTACCCGGCAGGATAGCATGGGATGCATGCGTCGTGCCCGCGTTGTCCCCGTCGCGGCGTCAACGTCGGTTGTCCTGGTCGTAGCAGGGTGGTGCTAAGTGTAGTCGCCGCATAGGCGCGCGGCACCAACTATAGATCCCGTGGTGCTAAGTGTAGTCGTCTCGACGCGCCGATAGAGTCGCGTCGCGCTATCTATAGGCCTGTTCCGCTAACTATAGACGGCGTGTGCTAACTATAATCGCTTTTCCGCTAGCATCTACGCGTTCCCGTGCTATCTCTACGCGCCGTCGCGCCTCCTATAGCCGCCCTGTGCTAACTGTAGTCAGTGGACGGTTCCTTGTCAGTCGCGCCAACAAGAGGCAAAGTAACATCAGATGCGCGGCCCGGTGGGTATCTGGTAGGGATAGAGAGCGGCGCATCAACCGATTCAGATGAGAGGGACTGAAGGAGCGCACATCGGACATAGCCACATCGTGCGAGATGCACGAAGCCCACCGAGTTTCCTCGGTGGGCCGCGTCCGCCGCCTATAGACGCGGTACTGGTGCAGTTGTTGGAATCTCTACCAGCGCCGCTAGATTGGAACCGGGAACCCCTGGACAAGGTTCCCGGTTCTCGCTAAGGAGGTTTGTACCTCCAAAGGAGTACCTATGACCAATCATACGGTAGCAATACCCGTTTGTCAACCGGCCGAAAACGCCGCCGCGCCGCGGACACTCCCCCTACATGGCGACAGACGTCTCGTCACGCGCTACGGCGCGGCCGCGCTAGAGGATGGCTACGCGGCGATCCCGCATGTCGTGGTCAAGTACCGGCGGGCGCTTCAGATCACGGCGGGCGAATGGGATTACATTTGCGAACTGTGGTCCTACTGGCGCTCAGCCGTGCTGCCCGCTCCGAGCGTCGAGACGCTGGCCCGGGGGTTGGGGGTGGATCAGAGCACGGTCCGACGCTATCGAGCGCATCTCGAGAGCAAGGGCTTGCTCCGCGTCGTTCCCGACGGACCGTACAATCGCTACGACCTGCGTCCCCTGATCGACGCCGCCGTGGGACTTAACCGCCTGCAAGGCAACCAGGATGCTCCGACGATGCAAGCGCCGGGACCGCGCGATTCACACAGCGGCGACCGCGCGGAAATGCACGCCATTAAAGAAGTCGAAAAGAATCTCGACTTCGATTCGATACCCCCTTACCCCCTATTGAGCGCATCTCCCTGCGCCTACAGCGCGGACTCGGTCTCCGACGATCCGACCGTCGACAGGCTTACCATTGCGGTTGGTCTCCTGAGCGCAGAGTTTGGAGACGACGCGCCGCTATCGAGCTTGACCCGTGCCCGCACTCTCCAGCAGGACGCTGGCCTGTCCACGGACCGGTTTCTGCACCTCCTGGGCGAAGCGGCGACCCGCACTCGCGCTCGTCACGATCACATCATCAGGCGTCGTCGCGACGACCATGCGCCCAACGGTATGCCCTATCTACTCGCCGTGCTGACCGACTTGCTGCATCCCGCGCCGCCCCGCGCGCGCGCGGGAACGGCCGATGGACGTCAGCGCCCCGCTGCACGCGCTCACCGACAACGGCGTCCCGGGGTCGAGCGCCCCATCGACTATGGCGCCTGGAATGGAGCCACCACCGACCCCGACTCCAACCACGATTGCGGTGGGCCGGTCGCGTCGGCGCCCGACGCGAATCCGACCTGGAACCGCGTCCTCGCTGAGCTGAGCACCGACATGTTACGCGAGAATTACGCGCGCTGGTTCGGCCCCACCCGTGTCATCGGAGACGACGGCGCGCTGCTGCGCATCTCCGTCCCCGACGACTTCCACCGGCAATGGCTCGATCGCCGCCTGCGGCCCATCGTTGAGCGGGCGCTGGCGCGGGTCGCGGTCGGCGTGCGCGTCGAGTTTGTCGCCACGGCAGCGTGACCGCTCGGCGCTGTCCACGCGTTGACGGTGACATCCGACATCCACCAGAGCGGCATAGCTGTCCCTTCAAGGTTGTACACAAGCGCGTCCCGGTTCCGGGACCGTCTTCCTCACCTCAGCGCATCCCAACGACACCGTTTATCGTATGTTTCCGAATGAATAGCCGCGCTTTATGGCGTGCGGGCAGCGAACAGCCGCCCGGTTTCAGGGGCGACGCGGCGTTGACAGCCTCACCCCGTCGGGAGTACCATATCCAACATGTGATGAATCGCGCGCGACATGCCTGGTCTCACCTCACGGATGGATACGGAGGAGATAGAACGCATGAGATACGGCGCCGCTTACTACCCCGAGCACTGGCCCGAGGATCGCTGGGCGACCGACGCGCGCCTGATGCGCGAGGCTGGCTTCAATGTGGCGCGGCTCGGCGAGTTCGCCTGGCGCCGCATGGAGCCGGCGCCCGACCGTTATGACTTTGCCTGGCTCGACCAGGCCATCGCCGTCCTCAACGCGGAGGGCATCGGGGTGCTGCTGGGCACGCCCACGGCCGGCCCGCCGGTGTGGCTGGTGGTCCCGCGGCCCGGCTGCCCCGACTGCCGCCAGGTCTACGAGGACGGACGGCGCTGGGAGGCGGGCGGGCGCAGCCTGTGCTGTGTCAACCACCCCTACTTTATTGAGCGGTCAGAGCGCATCGCGGCCGCCCTGGGGGCGCGCTACGCCGGCCACCCAGGCGTGATCGGCTTCCAGATCGACAACGAACTGGGCATGTACGGCACGCGCTGCTACTGCGAGGTATGCCTGGCCGGCTTCCGCGCCTGGCTGCGCGACAAGTATGGCTCCGTTGGCGAGCTTAACCGGCGCCTGGGCCTTGTCTTCGGCGGCAACGAATTCATTGACGTCGACGACGCGCCCATTCCCCGCCGCGGCCAGGATCTGCACAACCCCGGCCTGCTGCTGGACTCGCAGCGCTACTTCTCCGACGTCAACGTGCGCTACCTGCGCGCCCAGGAGAGGGCGCTACGCGCGGCAGGGGTACAACAGCGCATCACCACCAACGTGTGCCACATGTTCGCGGGCGGCGACGCCATCGACGGCCGCGCGCTGTTCGAGACGCTCGACGTGGTGGGCTGGGACCTCTATCCCAGCCAGTTCGCCGCCGACCCGCACCCCGCGACGATGGCGCTGCTGCACGCCGTGGCCCGCGGCTACAAGGAGCAGGGCGCCCGCTACTGGATGCTGGAGCAACAGAGCGGCTCGCCGATGGGCGAGGCGGCCGACGACCCGCGGCGCAGCCGCCTGTGGGCCTGGCAGTCCGTCGCCCATGGGGCCGAGCTGATCCTGTACTTCCGCTGGCGCACCGGTCGCTTCGGCGGTGAGCAGTACTGGCGCGGCATCCTGGACCACGACGGGGAGCCCAACGCGCGCTACGACGTCGTGGCCCGCATGGGGGCCGAGGTCGGCCGCCTGGCGCCGTTGCTGGACGGGCTGCGCCACGACAACGACGTGGCCATCTTGCTCGACGCGGACGCCAACGTCTCGCTCGACTTCAACCCGCCCGGCGCCGGCCTGCGCTACCGCGCCCAGGCGGACATGTTTTACGCCGC
>JAABUQ010008156.1_pt1 | contig 14829 bp, 12 predicted proteins | sample 5560001 | NCBI WGS metagenome assembly JAABUQ01 (sample SAMN10711888, study PRJNA513371) | rock metagenome | isolation source: Antarctica rocks | place: Antarctica: Victoria Land, Finger Mt nord | collected 2015-12-18 | reverse complement strand
CTGGCGAAAGCCACCGCCTGCGTGTACGCAAGGGCGGAAAAGCCGCCACCGCTGCCCAATCTCCTGCGCCATAGGGGGTCAAAACTAGAATCCCGTTACGGGGTCATTTCTAACGTAGCGTTTCCAACGAAGTTCTCCGAGGTGCGCTGCCGAACCAACCGCTACTCGGTCCCAACACGTTACGTCGGCAGCCCCGCAACCGTCGAGCTGTTCGCCGATCGGAGTCGGATCGTCGTCGGCGGTGAGCTGGCGGCCGAACACTCGCGGCTCTTCGAGCGCAACGGCGCCATGCTGGACCCGCCGCACTACATCGCTGCGCTCGCATACAAACATCGCGCCGTTGAGCGAGCTGAAGTGTTCAACAACGCACGTTTTCCCGAGGCGTTGCGCGACTTACTGCGGCGCCTGGTTCAACGCGACCGCGATGCCGCCGGCTAAGACTTCGTCCGCGTCATCGCGCTGCTTGAGCACCACCGGCTCAGCGACGTCGTTCACGCTGTGGAGCGCGGTGCCGAACGCGGCGTGTGCGGTCCCGCTGCCATCGCGCTTCTGCTCGATCAGCGCGCGCCGGCTTCTCCGGCGCCGCTTAACGACGAGATGCTTCCCGAAGAAGCCAAGATCGCCGCATCGCAAGCTTGGCTCGACGGCTACGTGGTCAGCGAACCCAAGGAGGTTGCCGCATGACCACAAGCGTCTCGCTAAATCGAGACTTCCGCATAGGATTTCCTTTCGGCCCAACGGCCTGGAACCCACGGCCTCAAATTGGACCGGTTAGGGGGCTACGTCGTCGCCTCCCCCTGAACCGACGTGCGATCGTCGCTGGAATGGCAGATGTGCCAGTCGCATGGCTGCTAAGGCTGATATGAAGAGCTGGTTCCCGGGAAGTATCCCCGCCTCATTCCGAAGACTTCGAAAGAGGCCTAAAAAGCTGACGAGGGCTAGCAGGAGTTGACGAGGCGACGAAGCATTCGCCCACGATGCGGCATGTACGGCTATCCGTACACTGTCCGCCGCAACGCCATTTAACGGGAGGTTCAAGTGACGATTTCAGAACTAAACCACGCGCTGGGAATTGTTGAACCGCTTAAAGGGTTAGGCGGCTCCGGGGGAACTGATGTAGTTGGAACCCAGCACACCTGTGATGACTGGCTTTCGTGCAGCTTTACGGTCAACTGTGGTTCAGCATCGGGGGCGAGCTGCGGTTGCCACGGTTGTTGACGCGACGTAAGTGTCGAAGATCGGCTAGCCCATTATAAGTCGATTCCCACGGATGTCCGGAGATTCGTGATTGGTTGGCATGGATGTCCGGACATCGTCGGGGTGCAGTATGATGCGCGTCAGAAATCTATGATGCCCAAAGAACGCATCTAGTTTCCAGTGACCGGATGCCAAGGGCACCGCAGAATACGCGATTGTAGTGCTGCATCGCGGGACGGTTCGCGATCACTAGGTTAATGTCGAATTTTGCATAGCATGTCGCGCCTTTTGCATGCGAACCATCGATGGATCGGCATGACAGCGGATCGCTTTCCGCCAGTTTGAGGCTGAGTGTCCACGCTTTATCGTCCCATTGGGTCTTTGCCAGTAATTGTGCGAGTGCCCCTTCGCCCGGCCTCGATGGCGACAGCGGCTTACGGTCATGAGTCGCTTGATAGCATCGTCTACCGCGCGTTAGCCGATCCAGTTATCAGCGCGGCGTTGCTCGTAGCCAGTCCGGCTCTGTACCATGCTCTGGTTGGTCCGGCTAAGGGAAGATTGTCGGGCTCGCACCGCGCCCTTGAAAGTGCTTTCCGGTATATCGTGCGGATGGCGACGCGATCTACGCCATTCGGGCTATTCTCCGCCGTATCAGCGATCCGGATGGGTGGAAACACCAACTTGCGCGTGCGCGGAAATTCAAGAGCCGTTCACGCGCGAATCGATAGAGGCCTTATCGCCCAGCTCGTATCCGCAATCGAGAAACGCCACGATCTACGTACTTCGCTCTTATTATTTCCAAATGATTTCATTAAGAATCGCGGTAAAATACAGATCACCTACTCTTGTTCCCGAAGTAGTCCTTCGATGCAGTCGCAACTGTTGCAGCCAACACAGCTAATACAATCGATTCGAGACCTGGCCCGGAATGGTATAGCTGCCGGCACTTTGCGGAATTGGATCGCCGACAACATGCAAATCGAGCAGTCCATGGCCGACATAACAATTGACCAACTCCTTGATCGTGGCGTGTTGGTCAGCGATCTTTGGTCCAGTATGGTTAGGTTTGAAGACGGGACCGTCTTGAGCAAGTGGGCCGAGCAATCCATCAGTCATGCGACCGCCGTGAGCGAACTAACGCAGCATTTGTCGAATTTAAACAACACGCCGGTTCAGAACCAATGCAATGAAGCATACGAAACAGCCATTGCTTTGGCAAAAGACGCGTTCGGGGATTCAAAGCGTTATCTCCAGGTGGACAGCGTTATATCGCTCGATGGCACAATCCGCGAACGCATTGTGGCCGAAGCATGTCTCATCGCTGAGTTCTTCTTGAGAAGCAGTCGGCCGCCAAATCTCGTGGATGCGGCAAATGAGTTTCTGGCCCGATACGAAGGCGATTCACTTGTGCCGCTAGTGGACCTTGCTGGCAGCAGCATCATTGGTAGATCGAAACTTGGTTCCCCTCAGAAAAGGATACATGATTATTCGGGTGAGGGGCATTTCAGACTCATGCGCATGATCTCCGATGCGGTTATACGCAATACAAATATCAACCTTACTTGCGAAGAGTTTAGGGCTTTATTGAACCCCTGCGTTGCTGAGGAGTTTCCGGGGGCTGTCGAGATCGGCTTTGAGGTGGCTGCTTCTAGCATAGAAGACATTGAACGTGGCGAGTACCTTATTGTGCCGTCGGCATTTGGTGTCGTGACGGGAATCGGTAGGAGCTCGGGCCGGTTTTTGCACTTGCTGCCAAACCAAACGGAGGCACTCCGGCAGTGGTATAACGCTCCCCAACCGGAGCTCTCGGCCATCCAAGCAGAGTTGGCGTTTAATCCTAGCGTGCCTCAACTCGCTGGCGTGCTGGCCAGTCAGCGCGTACTAACGCATCAGTTGCAAGTCGGGGTTCATGATCGCGATGGCGTCTGTAGCCGCATGGGACCTGGCGACATCTACGTTGGTTTAAGAAACCATCGGTTCTTTCTGTGGTCAAAATCACTCGAGCGCGAGGTCGTTCTTCAACGGCATGACCTCCTTGCAGTCTCGCATTTGGGATCAGATGTCCTCACCTTCCTTGCGGCGCTTCACCTTGACGGGACCAGGTGGGCTAGTAAGTTATCGCTTGGCGACGCCGATCAGGTGCCCTACGTCCCCCGCATTTCGATCGGGCGCGTCGTTCTGTCGCCACGTCGCTGGACCGTCGAAGCCTTCGGGCCCAATACCGACTTTGAGACGTGGCGGACCACGTATAATGTTCCCAGGTTCATAAGACTGGTGGAGGGCTTAGACCAAACGCTGTTGGTGGATGTAGAAACAGGCATCGGTCGCGAGCAACTCGACTTAGCCCTAAAGCGCGCATCGCGATCAGAATCAAGTCGTTTGTTGGTTGAAGAAGCAATTGGCGCCGAGTCGCCTTGGTTACACGGCGAGGATGGGCTATATGCGGCCGAGTTTGTCGCGTCGGTAGCGCTTAGAAATCCTTCATCCCGCTTACAACATTCGAATCCGCGCCGAACGCATTATCCGAGTGACGAACGTGCGAAGGGGCCGGACGACGGGTGGCTGTTTTTCAAAATATTTTGCGACGCTGAGGTACAATCTTGGGTTTTATGCAATCTGATGGAGCCTTTGCGCACCGAACTGGAATTGAAATATGCGGTCAAAATATGGTTCTTCGTCCGCTATGCTATTCCTAGAGCACACATGCGGATCCGTTTATACGTGGCTGAATCAAAGGCGCGCGGAGAGTGTGCCGCGATGCTGTGGCGAGTTCTCTCGGACGCCGTAAAAAAGAACCTCATCGATGACGTTCAGCAGAGCACGTATCAGCAAGAGATTGAGCGTTACGGTGGCCTTGAAGGTATGGCACTTGCCGAGTCTGTCTTCACGCTCGATAGCCTTTGGGTTACGCGGGCACTCGCCGTATCCGATAATAGCGATCGTGAATTGTTTGAGGCGGTGCGCCAAGCTTATGTTCTCTTGTCCGGCCTTCTCGGAAGAGACGATCTCAGGATCTGGTTTCAGCGTCCATGGGGAAACGCGATAAAATTAAACAAAGACGAGTGGTCAGAGATTCGCCGGCTCAAGGAAGGCATTTCCAGCTCCGCTAGCTTCCCCTATAAGCCCCAATTGGACTCCATGCGTGAGCGCCTTTACGCGATTTTTCCCACAACACGGGAGGTACGCGGGAAGTTCGAGTTCTTAGACTCAATTGTCCATATGCACTTCAACCGATATGGTATTAGCGACCGCTTAGAGCAACGAGCTCGGACTGCACTGTGGCATCTAGGCGCAGGCGTGGAGGCTCGGTCTCAAGTCGAGGTTGTGCTATAGTGATGAGCGCCGAAGTGGCCGCACTGTCAAAATACGTTGATGCGCTAAATCGGGCGGAGCAGGGGGCGGTTCCAACACTCACGTTAGAGGGTGGTATCGCCGGAATAGGATATGCTAGCTTTCTGCTGGGCCGCGAATACGGAGACGCTAGCCTCATCATGGCATCGTACCAGATGATGCTGAAGATGCTGACGTTTATAGACGAAGGCGCGGCATTCGAGCCCGAACATGCCAATGTGCACTTTGAGCTTGTTCAATCCCATTTTCAAGGGTCGCTGTTTTATGGGCCGGCGGGTTACTGGTTCACTCTAGCCATGCTTGCGAGCAACGTCGGGGACCGAAGTACGGCCACGATGGCGGTCAATGAATTTCTGTCGCGATGCTCTGGGCCGCATACCCACGCGGAGTTCCTTTTTGGTTCGGCCGGAGTACTTTGGGCCGCCGGACACCTGCTGAGACAAAGCCTCAGCCACAATGACCTTAATCGAGTGGTTCAGGTTTCGTCGATGCTCCTAGCAGAAACATGGGGCAACTTTTGCCAGGGTGAAAAGTATCGGTCCATCTTCGGAATGGGGGAGCTCGGCTTTGCGCACGGCACAGCTGGCATTCTTTATTGTGTATTAGTCTTTTGCACGGCGTTAGAGTGCGCGTTACCTGATGGCTTCATCGCTGAGATGGAAGAGCTCGCGTGTCTCGCTGCGGTTTCTTCACGAGGCACGTCGTGGCCAGTTGCCTATCCGGACGAGATCCCGCTGGTTCTTCCCGGCGTGAGGGAAAGCTGGTGCAACGGCGCCGCCGGCTTCGTGCCGCTCTGGAATCTAGCGCATGACGTTTTCGGGGGAAATCTGTATAGAGACTTGACACTAAAGACTGCCGCGTTCATCACGGGCGTTGGACCTGGCGCGAAACCTACGCTTTGCTGCGGCCTTGCAGGGCACATGGTCGCCTTCGGCTACGCGGCACGCATCGAACCTGCAGAAAAATGGGGAAGTTTTATCGCGCAAATATTGCAAGCACTTTCTCCATCCCACGTATCGCTCAATAGCCAAAATCATGGGCTCTTCAAGGGCGTTGTGGGGGCACTTCTCGGAGGTACGGCGTGGCTGTAGAGCAAAATGACAAGGCCCTTAGCTCAACAGCGGAAATGACGGGCTCTTCAAGAGGATTGGTGGCCGCTTCTTGGGACGACGGCGCGGTTGTGTTATGTCTGATCGGTGGGTACCGTGGACGCTGACGTAAATCTCCGTATACTCGAGATGCTCGTTGATGGCGTTCCTCCCGTCACGATCGTGGACAGTATCAATCAGGCCGGTCTGGACATTCGTGAAGCAATTTTAGCCATTGGCGCGTTCGGTCCTAAATTACGAGAATCTGCCCGCCGCCGTGAAGCGTGCAAGGATCACGCATACTGGATGGCTGGCGTTCGTCGAGGCCTTGACAAGTGGCCCCGAACGATTCCTTGCGTAACCACAATGGAGGCAGCTCATTTCTACCGAGAGTACTATGCTGTAAACCGGCCCATCTTTTTTGAAACGGTGACTGACGATGCCTCCCCGTTCGCCTGGTCGTTCGAGCGCATCCAACGAGAAATGGGCGAACACATTGTCGAAGTGATGCGTAACCGAGCGGGCGGTAAGCCGGACTACATTGATCCCCAAGACCACAGGTCGCTTCTGCCGCTTTCGGAATTTGTTGACGAGATCCAATCAGTTGAAACAAATGACGTTTACCTTACGGCTTACAACCATGGCATTGTGGGCCCATTGGGCGATGTTTTGTCCGACTTTTTCCCGCTGAACCATCTAATGGATCAAAAGAACGCGATGGACGCTTCCCTTTGGATGGGCCCCAAGGGCGCCATGTCGCCTTTGCACTACGACAAGACAAACGTGGTGATAGTCCAACTCCTTGGAACTAAGCGGGTTGTTCTGTTGGCGCCTTACGAAGAACGTTTCTTATATCACGATGATACGACGCTGACCAGTCCCATCAATCCTTGCGCGCCGGATATAAAAGCATTCCCCTCGTTCCGATTCGCAAAATCAAGTGAAATAGTACTGACCGAAGGTTCGGCGCTCTTCGTGCCGGTCGGATGGTGGCATTTCGTCGAAAGCCTTGCGCCCAGCCTGTCCTTATCGATGTCGAATTTTTGTGCCCCGAATTATTTTCCAGCGAGTCTATTCTGAGCGAACTTGTGCCTGAAGATCTCCCGCGGCAAATTCTCCTAAAACTCCTCGACGGCGTTCCAGCAGATGTGATGCTGGGTGGCCTCGAGCGCGCTGGGCTGGACACCGAAGACTTCATTGGCGCGCTAAGTGCGGTTCACAGAAGTAGGCGGGACACTTCAAAGTCGCGTGAGGTTTCGAGAGCACACGCATATTGGATGGCAGGTATTAGGCGGAGGTTGAGCTCCAGCGCGGGAAACGTTACCTCGCTTCAGACCCTTGCGGCGCCGGATTTCTACAAGGACTATTATGCGGAGAATCGTCCCGTACTTATTGAAGACGCAAGCGCTTCTCACGATTGGTCTTTTGATAGAATTCGGAGCGCGCTCGGGGACACTACGATTGAGGTAATGCGTGGACCGACAACGGATCCCATTGACCCGGATCTTAACCCAACGCACTATCGAGAGTCCCTGAGGCTCGGGCAGTATATCGATGAAATACTTGCGGGCGCCTCGCCTGATAGCTATTTGACGGCTAAGAATGAGGGCAATGCAAGAGCGCTAGGAAAGGTCTTGGACGATTTCAAGCCTCTTCCTGAAATTCTTCCGACGCATGCTGAGATCCGAAGTAAATACTTGTTTATGGGTCCTAAAGGTGCAGTGTCTCCGTTGCACTACGATGGCGGCAACGCCATGCTTGTGGAGATGCTCGGCTCTAAGCGCTGCATCCTTTATGCTCCGCATGATTATTGCTTCATGTATGAAGGCGAAAAGCGGGTTAGCCGGGTGGACGTGACCTGCCCAGACTATGCCGCATTCCCGCTTTTCACGTTTGCGTTTCCCTGCGAGGTAACCGTTCCTCCCGGCGGTGCGCTATTTATTCCCGCAGGCTGGTGGCACTTTGTCGAGAGCTTAGAGCCAACGCTGTCGGTGTCGATGACGACTTTTCGCGTCCCCAACTCCTTTCCATTTGATGCATTCTGACTGCGGAAAGAGCGATCACGTTTGATACTTCCATCACCTGTTAAGACGGGGACTTCGGTCATACAAGGTCGAGGGATTGAGCGACTGTTGCATAGACATCTCGTTGCACTGCGTCAACGTGTGAACCCGGATGTTGCTCATACGCGCTTCGCTGAGCCGCGCGTTGCCTGCGCCTCGGCTTTTGAAACAGTGTTTAGCTGTTCCAATACGCCAGTGTAACAGCCCGGACGGCAGATGAGACCAATAACCTTCGGGCTTCTGATTCTTGTCCTAAGTGCGTGTGCCTCGAGGCCTCCAACTGCCAATCGCGTGCTGCTAGATTACCTCTCTAACGAGATGACGTTCCAATACCACGAATGCGTCCCACTGGGATGGGCTCCCGTGCCTGTGGCGGGCACTTATGTCGAGGGATATTCCGCGACGCTCGGAGGGTACGATGAATTCCTTGACGCGATTTGGAGAGGCAGAATTGAAACGAGCACGCTTCACAAAAGAGATGTTTTTGTCGTTTTTAATGTACTAAACCATCTAGTATACGCCGGCCTGCTTGCTCGGTCAGACAGGGCGGATGGCTACGACTATTTCTTGACGTGGAACGCCGTCCCATACTTTTATGCGTCGTCTCGATATAGCAATAATCGTGGTAGCAAACCTTACCTGTGTTACTCAACGGTCGTACCCGATCGCATCGCGTGGGTGCAACGGCTTCATATTGAAAAGACCCTGAGCGTGCACGTTTCGCAACTGCAAGAGTTCATTATATCATTCGAGTGGAAGCCAAGCCCCCGTGCAGACTGGGCAAACGATCAATTTTTGCGTTCACATAGTGTCATTCTGGCTCCCATAACGAGTCCCACAACAGCGAAGCTTTACTACCTGCACGCACAATGGCACCTATTAAGTATTTATGGTCGAGGCTGTATGTCGCCGGCGCCTAGCCGGTCAGGGATGTGGCCAACATGGCCCATGATCCAAGACGCGCGTTCGGTGCGCATCGGCCCCGATCGGATCCACGCTGAGCTAATGCCTACTGACAGGGTGACCGTCGTTCACAAAGAGTCTTTCGGTGGGACTCGCTGCGCCAGTCACGCACGAGGGACGCGAATCGTCGTAAGCAAGTGCACTCTCGGGAGATAGGATGATGATGCGGGAGCTGACAATTTGTGTGATCAGCGCGTGGGTTTGGCTTCTTCTTATCGTTGCTGCCTCACCCGTGCATGCAGGGCAAAGCACTGCAGTACGCGTAGCGATTGTGGACGCGAAAACAAACAAACCGCTTATTTTTGCACAGGTTTCCGTTTATGGTGGGCGCTCTGCGCGTGGCGAAAGCGGGCTGGATGGCACCGTCACGTTCGAAGGACTACCGGCAGGCTCGTACGAGCTCGTGGTGGACAAAGCAGGTTACGTTCCGCAGACGCTGCACGCCATAGGGGTTACTTTGTCGCGCGTTACAGCCGTACCGATACGATTGCAGCGTGAGGCGAGGCGGCCTCCGGATTGGTTGCGCACGATCGCGCGCGTTGGCTCAAAGGAAAAGCCGAAAGCGTCGACTACGCAGACGACTAGCGATAGTCCTGAGGCGAAGCTCTCGAACTCGATGGTAGCAGCGCTGCAAACCCTCCCGAACGTCGCTACGGAGCGCAGCGGTTTCGCTCAGTATCCCTCGATTGGCGGGCATCCGGCGAATGAAACGGCCGTTAGCATCGAAGGCGTTCCGGTCAATGGATTTGGTGGAACCCCAAACCTTCAGCCGTTTAATTTAGATCTTTTTAGTTCGGTAAACATCAGCAAGGATAGTGCGTACGCTGACGCGGGTGGTACGATCAATTTCGACGTGCCCGATCCGACTCTGGATTGGACAGGCCTGGGCAATGGCGTCGAAGGCTCGTTCGGAGACGCTGGTCTGGCTCTAACGGAAAAGGGGACGACGGGCCGATTGGGTCTGGTTGCGACCCTTGCGACGCGCGATGAAGGCAATCCACTTGACGGCATGCGGTTCTTGGATTCGAGTGGACTGAGCTACGTACACAATGCGCTCGCGCATACAACGGGCTACGCGTTAAAGGCCCGCTATCCGTTCTCGCTCAACAACGTGTTGTCAGCGTCGATAGTCACGCTTCAATCGAATGTGCCATTATTTTGCACCGTCTTCACCGGCCCAACCCCTTGCGGGTACGGCCCGCTGAACGAACAAAGCGCGACGCTCACGAGTGCCAAGCTCCGCGATTCGGTCGTTATCGGTCGACTATCTGCGGACGTGTCCCTATTCCACAATCGTAATTCCCTCGATGTCGATCAGAGTGGCCGCTATGTGAATGGCGTACACCTGCCTCAAGTCAGCGACTATAGCACATTAGGCAACGGTATTATTCTGAATGGGCAACTGCAAGTCGGGCGCGGCTATCCGGTAACTTTCAACCTGACCCGCGATAGCCAGACGAACGCGTCATCGGGTAATGCGTTTGGAACGATAGTGCCGCCGCCGCAGTCTAGCCTCGCCTACACGAACGCGTCTATTTCGGCGCCGCTCCTTAAGCAGCGGCGCTTCTCCTCAGACCTCAGCTTGGGCACTCAGCGCGAAGGCACGCAGTCACACGCCAACGCGCAGCTCTCCATCTCTTACAATCTGAGGACATCCGACGCCTTCGCCTTGCACTATTCTGCTGGACTTCTCTCGGCACCGGTGGCAGCGTATGCCGGCATCGCGGATGCGCCCTCGCTGCAATTCAACTGCGAGTCACACGATGCTGTTGGGTTCGGCCCTTCAACGCCCAGCAACGATTCCGGTACGAGAAAGACGACACTTTCCTGGAACCATACGGGGCGTAAGATATCTGCGGAACTTTCTCTGCACCATGAAATTGATCGCAACGCCTCGGTTTCCGCGCTAGTCAACGCAAGAGCGTTTGATCCGGCTTTCTTTACTCAGCCCTATTTAGCAGCGGTGGAGTCGAACAGCGCTGCAAACTGCGGCGCGACGGCACCACCACTTACGCTCGACGACCTTTACTACCAAGTGAATGCTGCGGTATCGCGCGTCGTTTACGACGGCGGCGAGTTAGCCCTACATGTCGATGCCAGCCGTAATGTGTCAGCGGATATATCCTACGGGACCGTACTCGCGCGCGCTTATGGCAGCGGTGGCTTACTCTTTTCTAATCGTTCAACCCTCGTGTCAGGTCGCCAGCTACCGAACCACCCGGGCCATACGGCGAATATTTCCCTTGCCGGATTAATCGGTCATGCGGGCATAACGGCGCTTGCAAACGTGCGGTACGTTTCTGCCAACAACGCCAATAACCTACCGGCATACTCGATCGTCGATGCGGGGCTACAATTGCCGCTCAAACACGGTGGAACTCTGACGATCAGCTTACTAAATGCTACGAACAGGGATGCTGGAACGTTTGCAACGACCCGAAATGCCGTTCCACTTACAACGGAGGTTGGATCATTCGCAACTATCGCAACGCCGTTGCGGCCGCATTCCATCAACGTCGCGTGGCGCATGCCCGTCGGCTACGGCGCTCAGCTCATCGACGTGCCGAACTATGATGCCGGCCCGAACGCCTACGGATTTAAATTGTATCCCTATCCCGCTAGTCCGCCGACAGATCCGTTTGCGATCAATCGCCGTTCGGGCCGTTGCGGCCCCGAAACGGTGCCCGGCGGGACGAAATATTTGAACATCATCCGTCAATACGTGCGCAGCATTGAATCGGCCCGTGCGCAGAGCGGTAGCTATCCGCTTACGTTCCGGGACGCCAACGTGCAAGGTTTGCGGCTATATTACCGCCGCAATGGCAATAGCTTTGCCGTGTTAGTCGCAGTGGACAAGAGCCTGTCCTGGGACGACCAGGTGGCCATTTTGAAGCCTCTTTCCGGATGCGCGCGCATATATTCTGGTTTCTTACCTGAGACGCAGCGACGCCATCTCTACATCTCGCCCTACGACGAGCAGCAAGACCTCATGCCGATCTTCGATTTCGCCCCGGAAGTAGGCGTGTACCATCCGCCATCCCTGATTGAGAACGAATCGTTGTTCCCAGCGTATGCAGACGTTCCGAATTCTCAGCCGCCTGATCCTTTCGCGCTTTCTAGCACCTCTGTGTGTTCTTCCAATGTCCGCTCCGGCGCGCAAGCCCTGGTCTCGCTGCTGCGACCTTATATTACCGCGTTGTACAATCACCATGAGAAGCCGGCCGCACCTGAAGGCTTCACGATAACGCCGCACGCCGGTCCTGGAGGCACATGGCTAGCGATTCAGTCGGAGGATCTCGACGTAAAATTACTTTCTCAGTGCATGATGATCGTCGGAGTAGACCAGGATCAACTGTACAAACTAGGACTCGATGGCACCACGCTTTCGCTTGATTATGCGCCGCGGTTGGGCTTTTACAATAAATTGTAGCGCTTGGAGATGGCTCGAGACCCGAATAGTATCCCTGAGATAAAGCCGAATCTTCAGGCAATCGCGCCTTGGAGGTGCCCCGGTTGCAGGAGTAGCGGCAGGGGCGCTGGTCACATCGTTGGTAGATCTCGCCGCGCTCGAAGCCCCCAAGCGCCAGGAAAACGGCGTAAAGTCGCGCATTGTTGCGGATCACTGGTAACGGTCGTCGAGGTTTGACCCCCTTGAAGAGGTGCGTCCTTCCGAAGAAGGCGGCAATCGCCGCTCTTTGGAAGAAGCACATGGAGATTGGTCACGTTGGACGTTTGGGAGAAAATCGGGATACGCTGCGCGTGATCGCGGCCGCGAAAGCGCGTAGCTCGCGAACCTGGAATCTCGAAGAACACCGTAAAGAAACGTCCTCGGCGGCCACCCAAAGTGTACCAGTCGTGGCCACTTCAAAGTGTACCACTTGACCTGAACTCGGCCCGGGCACGCCGACGGCGCGAAAGTCGCCATGAACGAGTTGAGCGTGACCGAGAGACAACGAGTTGTGGGGCTGCTACGCCTAGGTTGGAGCGAGCGACGCGTAGCCCGAGAGGCAGGTTGCCATCGGCTGACCGTGCGGCGGATCGCACAGCAGTTGGCGATCGAGCCCGAAGGCGTGCAAGTCGCACTCGAAACGGGGGCAACTGCACCGTCCGAGAAACCCGCGACGTCGCGCAGTTCTTGTGAACCTCACCGCACCTTTATCGAAGTCGAGTTCGGCAAGGGCCGCAACGCCATGGCGATCTTTCGGGATCTCGTGGAGCATCACGGCTACGAGGGCAGCTACAACGCCGTCAAGCGTTTTGCGCACGTCTTGCGACCGCGCGATCCGTGGGTGAGTTGCCGCTTCGAAACGGCGCCAGGCCAAGAAGGGCAAGTCGATTACGGTGAAGGCGCGCCGACGCTCGATCCGCGCACCGGCAAGTATCGCCGGCCACATTTGTTCGTCCTGACGCTGGGTTACAGCCGACACGCCTTTCGCAAGGTCGTTTGGAGATCATCGTCCGAGGTGTGTTGCCAACTCCAGGAGGAAGCGTTTGCATTCTTCGGTGGCTCCGTGTGCATGCTGCGCTTCGATTCCCTCAAGGAAGGTGTCATCAAAGCGGACATCTACGATCCCTACCTCAACGCGCTGTTCGCCGCGATGTTCGCGTACTACAACGTTGTTGCGCTACCGTGTCGACCGTACGCTCCAGACCTGAAAGGCAAAGTCGAGTCTGCCGTTGGCTACACGCAACGAACGGCACTGCAAGGCCGGCGCTTCGAGAGCCTCGATGCGCAGAACACGTTCTTGGCGCACTGGAACGAGCGTTGGGCCGCCAATCGCATTCACGGAACCGTCAAGCGCCAAGTGCGTGAAATGTTTCTTGAGGAGTGGGCCGCCCTTGCGCCGCACCCGACGAGGCGCTTTGGGTATTATCGGATCGTAGAGCGGCGCGTCCACCTCGACGGCTGCATCCAGCTCGACGGCGCATACTATTGCGTGCCGACACGTTACGTCGGCAGCACCGTCGTCGTGCATGCCGGCCGGCTCTGGGTTCGTATACTCGACCCCGCCAGCCAGCAATGCGTGCGCGAACATTCGGTCACTGGTAAAGGCCAGCGCCGTATGGTCGACGCGGATCGCCCCAAGCAGACTCCACCCAAGATCGAGCTGATGCTGTTCCGCTTTCGTGGACGGTTAGTGATTGGGGATCAAGCTGCCTGAGTCATGCGGCGCTCGTACTCCATGGGTGACAGCATGCCGAGCGAGGTGTGCCTTCGGCGCGGATTATACCAGCCCTCGATAAAGTCGAATACCGCAAGGGCTGCATCGCGTTGGTTCTTGAAACGGTTTTGCACCAGCAGTTCGCACTCGAGCGTCGCGTTGAAGCTTTCGCACATGGCGTTATCAAAGCAGTCGCCGACGGATCCCATTGAGGGCTTGACGCCAGCTTCCTCACAACGCTTACCGAACGCGATCGACGTGTACTGGCAACCTTGATGGAGTGATGGACAACGTCCTTCGGTTTACGACGGAAGATCGCCATGTTGAGCGCGTCGAGCACGAGCTCGGTACGCAGATGCGTTGCCATGGCCCAACCGACGACACGCCGGCTGAAGACGTCCAGGACGACCGCAAGAAACAGAAAGCCGGACCACGTCGGCACGTAGGTTATGTCAGCGACCCAAAGCTGATCCGGTGCGGTCGCTGTAAAGTTCCGCTCGACCAAATCCGGTGCCGGTCGCGCATCGCGATCGCGTATCGTGGTCTTGAAACCCTTGCGACGACTGGCTCCTTGAATTCCCCGCTCCCGCATGAGACGCGCAACACGCTTGTCGCTTGCGTGAACACCTTCATCACGCAAGTCCGCTTGGATGCGCGGACGGCCGTATGTGGAGCGTGACTTCCGGTGCAGCGTCTCGATGCGGTCCCCGAGCAGCAGATCGGCTTGCCGATGCTCAGACGGAGGACGGTTGCGCCACGCATAGTAGCCGCTGGGCGAGACCTCCAGCACACGGCACTGCGTTGCGACGGGCCAAATAGCTTGGTGCGCTTTCACGAATTTGATGGAATCGAATCGGTCTCGCGAGCGAACCAAGCTGCGGCGAGTTCAACCGGTCAGCGCAACAGCTCGCTTAGCGTAGCAGCTGGCGTATGATATGACAAGGTCTTTCTCGGACGCCTGTTGAGCTTCAGTGCTATACGATCGAGACCGCGCTGTGAGAACTG
>JAABUQ010008155.1_pt1 | contig 14830 bp, 16 predicted proteins | sample 5560001 | NCBI WGS metagenome assembly JAABUQ01 (sample SAMN10711888, study PRJNA513371) | rock metagenome | isolation source: Antarctica rocks | place: Antarctica: Victoria Land, Finger Mt nord | collected 2015-12-18 | reverse complement strand
CGGGGCGGGAGGATGGCCGAAGGAGGGGGGGTGGGGGGGAGTACATTATGCTGGCGTCGGCGGTGAGGAAGACGAGGGTGCAGAGGAGGATGTGGAAGGGTTGCATGGTTTGTCGTGTCGCGCTCTCAGGCGTTTTTCTTCGCGGGATAGTAGGTGAATATGAATCGTGGAAGCACGCGACCGGGCGTGAATTAGAAGACAAAGCTGGGAAGATGGAGAAAGCAATCGTATCAAGCGACCGCGGGAGGAGAAACGAATGTATGGTCTTCACAATTAATGAGTCGTAGCAAGTAATTCTTCGAAGCAGCAGTCTTCCTAAGAAGTCGGGATTCCATCCCACTTTAAGACCCCCCAAAGCATCCTCAAACGCCAAGCACCCCTCCTCCTTTCCAGCTCTGCCACCGGTAGCCTAGCCCCGTCTGGGCATCTTGAGTTGGTTCAATAGGCGGAAGAGGGAGTGGGAACAAGTAGGGGCGCGGCGCGTGGAGGCGTAGCAAAATGGAGGATTCGAGGAAGGGGTAGGGTTGGTGGTACATACAGTACAGTACTGTAAGCGCAGAGTAAGAGCAATAGGTTTTCGAAGGCCATCGATTAGGAATAAGAATGTCAAGGCATTGAGCGAGATCTATCAATGCCCTATTGGTTGGCAAATGGCCTTTTGTTGTGTTTACCTTGGTCGATATCCCAGAATTGTGGTTCCAGGCTTTTTCCTGGAGACCTTCCTAGATAAATCCGGTAATCTTTAGGCGCAAGTTTTGGATCTTGGGGAACGGCTCCGGCCATGGCTCCGGGCGGCTTTTGCGGGCCCGGAGCTTGGGAGGATTTTCTGTTTTGACGAGGCCTACCAGGAAGTCCTTCAGAAGCTGGCCTAGCGCTCACACCAATACTGTACCAAAGTACAGAGACTCAATTATTGTCGCATTTGGGAAGAGCTTCTTAGCAAAGAAAGCTTCCTGGCTTGGGTCGGGAGGAGAACCGGGGAACATGTATCATGTTTGTTCCTACACGTCGTTTCATACACCGACAGCTAAACCTTCGGCTTCACCAATCCTATCATCAAAGCATCCTTTGATTCCTTTAGTAGTCAGAGACTCTGAAGTGTGGCGGTAGCCTCATCACTTTGACTTATTCGACTCGTTCCCAGTCCGCCTTTCCTCTGGTCTCTTCTCTTGTCACAACTTTCTCGCTGTCTGGCCGCGTTCCTGCGTTTCTCCCGCATTGGAGCTAAAATCCTCATTGCCCAAGGACTTTAGTTCGTCATCGAGAGTCTGGAGGCTTCCTAATAATTACGCTTTCTACCTATCGAAGAGCAGCATAACGAGCATCGGAAGCCAGAAGCGGAAATTTCTTACCATTTCGTTGACCTGACGCTTCCCAACGCTGTGCAAGAGCAACTGTCGACACAATGGCCGATGCAAACGATATCGACTATATTTACAATGACTCTTAACTCAATCTCAAAGTCTGCATCCCGAACGATACATCTTGGTCACCATGGAAGAATACTGGAGATGTCTCCGAACAAATGCTCCGGAGTATGATTTACAGCCCTTGTGATGGCAGGTTTTGTTACGGTAAGGCAAATCTTCGCAACGTAAACCTCCACAGTGTAAGGCTCATGCTACTTACCAATACCACGCTTGGATAGAGCTACCAAATTTACAAGTCCCGCGATATCACTGGACTTTTACTCACTAAGATCAGCGCCGGTGCCAAGACGTTTTGCTATTGATACGGAGGCAATATTCACGGTCTGGAAAAGTGGTTCCCTAAGACTGGAGTTATACAATGACCAAGTCTGCACTGCCTCCGATGACAATCGAAGTTTGGGTCGTATATGCTAGCAAAATTAAGCTTCTGTTTTGAGATAATCTTCGCTCATAAAAGTTTTCTATATAGACGAGAGGCCGTCGCCGAAGTCTGCGAGAGTGATGACTTTGAAGGCGCTTGTTCAGGTCTGGAGCGTCAGTGCAGTGGGTGTAGAGGGCACAATAGCCGGACATTATCATCACATTAAAGGTGGTAGAGGTCTGTTGTCCCTGGATCTTTTTCACGTTTGATGAACTTCTCGGTACAATATAAGTGCCGGGTGTAGATACTTACTCTAACCGTATTAATTTGAGTTTTACTATGCCCCAGTATCTCAGACTCTAGTACGTGCCGTACCGATTGAGCTTAACGCAAATTGATGCAATAGATTAGTAGAAGGACCTGGGCATGACCTTTGCAAGTCTGTATAATTGGAGCAGGCCTCACAGTTGCTTGTTCTTTTGAGGTCTCAACGTGGACTGAGTGCAAGCAGGTACTATTTTTCATAAGCAAAGATGACAAGAAAGCCAACCTCAGCAGACCAATGAGGCTGATGTACCGAAATGCAGCGACGCCGCTCTGTTTGAGTGCTTGCCCCCACGGCGAGCCAAAAGGAGCCATGGCTCAAGGACTCATCTTCCGTGCCCCTACAGTGCCTTGTGCCCTTCTGTGTCCCTCAAGATTATCCCTCCTTCGCTTGATGTTGAAATGAACCCCCTTAGTGCTGATAGTTCTCTCCGATACTCATGCCGCATGATCAACTACTTCTGAATTCATGCCACGAGTCAGGTCAACAGGAGGCAATAACCATGAAGATCTAGATTTCGGTCTCTCTGCGAGCTGTGCCACTTTTGCGCTGCGAGGCTGCAAAGTTTGATGCATTTTGGGCTTCGTTTACCCTCGAGGCGCTTCGCTAAAGTCATTCTCAAGAGGTCTTGCTGTGCTTATGCGTTGGATGCTTTTGGATACTAAAATGTGTTGAAAATACAATCGCACTTTGTACTAGGTTATTTGGTTATATAATGACATCTGACATTATGACTTGGCCTGAACCATCTGTCTTTCTCGAACATTCACGTCGCCCCTTGTCCCTCGTCTATCATGCTACTCTACGTCCTCTTCCCATGCTTTCTTCTCATCTCTTACGCTACGAGTGATCCTCTTAGCACAATGGCCCTCTTCCTCGACGAGTAATGTACCCACGCCAGTCGGATCAATCCTTCGGTCAATTTCGCCCTCGACACGTGTCTCGTTACTCATGGCGAACTTGGTCTTGCCTTTAAGATCTTACCGGCATGCACCTCTGGGGACGCCACACTGGTCATGTATAAAGATAGCTCGTGCGTGACACCGGTAGACAGCAACATCAATTACCACAACTGCTTCTTCGACGGTCCAGGAGGTGTCCCAGCCGTGATGCTCACTTGCCCCAACGAAGCCTCGGCCGCTAGAACCACATCAACCGTATCTGCACGATCGTCGAGCCTAGCAGTGGCCACGAATGTGCCATCGAGCCCGGCAGGTACTTCGCCCGGGTCTGCATCGATGCAAGATACGCCAGCCTCGAACACAGCTAATGCCACTACTGCACTCACTTCTTCTGCGTCCGCGTCCTCGGATCCCTCCCAAACAAACGCGGGCAGCAGCAATGGTGGCGGCAGCGGAGACCCGGGATCAGGACTCAGTCACGAGGCTACCATCGCGTTGAGTGTGGGGCTCCCAGTCGCAACGCTTGGGTTGCTGCTCTGGCATGGGTTTGGCCGAAGCCTGGCAGGAAGAAGAGACACCGTTCAGGCGATCAGTACCAGATGTTCACTTCGTCTCACACTTTGAGTCCACCTCAGGCCCATAGCCCATCCCACACTTTCAGTCCATCTCGCACGCCTTGTGTGTCTTGGCTTATGGAAGGTGTTCATTATAATAATTCTGGAGGGATTGTTGGACAGGTTAGTGCGCCTGGCCTATGGTAGGTGCCATGACTCCTGCCAGAAGAGTGAATGAGAAGGGGAGCATGTGGCTCCTTTTGAGGCTGGTACGAAGATGGAACGGCCTGTTGATCTCAATCAAGGCCATGAAAACTCGGCAGTATTGTGATAGGGTCTGTTTGCCAAAGGGACATTGTTGTATTTCTCTGCGACGAAATGACGGTTTCAAGATCGATAATGAAGATAGGGCTCAATGGCAGACTTTTGGGTACTTTCAAGGCGCAAGGGTGAGGACTGCTTTTCTGCCTTCAACGCGTGGTGCAATTTTTACTTCGGATGTAAAATATGTTCCCATAGACCCTCCCTTTCGACGAGCATTCTACTTAAGATATCTTCAATGGCTCTTTCTTTGATTTTTTCCACCATAGTATCGATTCTAGATTTATCTCTAGGAAAGAGTCTCAGGGTAAGATTGGCCCGGGTAGTAGACCGCAGCTAGTCCTTCTAGACTGGGCTCTGCGAGAGACCGCACTTTTGGTTGTGCCAGGCCAGGGGGTTGATGAATAGAATCATGGTTATCTATAAAGCGTAGGATGCGCGTCACCCTTATTGGCTCACCCGATTACGAGTACCGACAGCTTCGTAAGAGTACCGGCAGCTTCGAGTGAGCTTCAACTGTATTGAGGGGACATTTTTTGCCATCTTTGCTGGAAGCACAAGGGGGAAGCACCCTAGCAGAGCCGAATATAAGGTAGTTGGTACGGACTAGGTAGAAATAGTCTCTAGTAAATTCACCTTGGTCAGTCCTCTGGAACTCCATACTAAGAAAGTCAGTGCACGTACTATTCTACCTTACCCACTAGAGCTGGAACCCTACTTACCATCTTCTGATATCAAGCATGTGTACCAAAAAAAGCTGGAGCCCAATCTTTTGTACATTATTTGCTGCTGCCAAACGCTCCAACTTGGTCCACACTCCGCGCTATCACTAATTTTACAATATCATTCATAAAGCATGAATGACACCGCAGAGACGGAGACAGCCTCCCCCAAGAGAAGAAAATTCGAGACAACGGAATCCATACTTGCGCTAGACCCCTCCCAGGCCATCGATGACATTGATGACATAATTGGGCCGTCAAAGGTACAGGCTGAGTCCCCAGGGCAACTCAAACAGGCCAGGAGCCCACCACTGGGCAAGGCATCAAGTTCTCAAGAGCAGAATCTTCGTTTACCAGGGCTAGGTTTACTAGACGACCGGCCTGAATCAGGGAATGGCAGTGAAGTACTCAGCTTCGCATCTACGACGTCGCCGGAGCAGGCAAAGTCGCCGCGAAGAGGCAAAGCGGAGACCAAATCTGAAGGTCTCGATGCGGATCAGACATTACAAGGAACACGTGAAGCCGGAGTAGTGATGGATGCGGTGCCTCGCTCTGCGGCCAAGGACACATTGTCAGTTACAACACAAGAAACCCAAGCGTCATCCGCAGAAGAGTTGGCTGCGAATGTGGTTGGCTCAATTGTGGTGGACGTAGGAACGAATATGCCAAATGCGGCTCCAGATCGTCAACTGCGAAACGACTCAAAGGAGGCTGATCCAGCAAGGGGGCTGCCTGAGGGCCTACGGCTACATCATGGGGAGGACTTGAGGGGCGCTGTGCTTACAGGAAGAAGCGGCGAAGAGGACGGGGTTATGTATGGTAATGAAAATGGATCAGAGCCAGACCGCTGTGCCAGAGAATCACTTGCACAACCAGAGCCTGAGACAGAGTCGGAGCACCCGGCAGCAGTGGTACCGGCAAGTTTTGAAGAGATGGCAGACGCCAACAAGACAAATGGTGATGCCGAGTTCGAGCTTGACTCCTCTCCACTCGGATCTTCGTCATCAGATACCTCAGACGACTCCTCTTCATCGGATGATAGCGATGCGGATGACTACAAGTTACTAAGTCCAGAAGAACAAGCTCGGAGGTTGATGGCGGAGGAAGGCGATTCAGACGATGACGGTCCTGGCCCTGGCAGAAGCCGCAAAACAGGCGGACAATTACGAACGATGAACGAAAAGCCAGATGAGGTTGTCACAAAGCCAGATATCGTCATTACAGCGGATATGAAAATCGAAGAGCTTGGACAAGTGGAGAACGTGGTCGAAAACCTTGTGCTAATCAAGGCCAAAACATCCGGCGAATACCAAGTCCTCGAATCCGGCTCGGTCCTCTGTCTCGAGAACAAGGCCGTCATCGGCGTAGTAGCAGAAACGCTAGGTCGCGTTCAGCAGCCATACTACTCCGTCCGCTTCACCAACGCAGCAGCCATAGCCGAGGCCGACATATCCAAATACAAGCGAATTTTCTATGTTGGACAGCATTCCACCTACGTCTTTACCCATTCCCTCAAAGCCTTCAAAGGCTCCGACGCCTCCAACCTCCACGACGAAGAGGTTGGGGATGATGAGATCGAATTCTCCGATGATGAAGCAGAGGCGGAACATAAAAGAATGGTCAAGGTGCAAAGGCAGGCAAAACGGGATGCTCGCAATGGTGAAGGTGATGGCTTCCCTAAGCCGCCAAAGCAGCGTGGCAGAGGTGGACGGAGACAGCGAGGCCTCCCACATTCGTTCGGTAATGGATTACACTCCCTGCCAGAGCGGCCACCTGACCCTACAGAAGCGCCCCTCAACTACGATGACGGGGATGGCATGGATGTGGACGAGGAGCTGTATACTCCACTAGTGAGACCCGAGAATCTACACGAAATGATGGGGCCGCGAGAAGCACCAGTTGAGACACAAACCCCCTTCCGAGGTGGACACAGAGGTGGAGTTCGAGGCCGGCAGAACAGGGGCAGAGGAGACCGCGGTCCTCGTGGAGGTCACCAGCAGCCGCGAGGCACGGACCGTGAAAGCAGTGGTGCACGAGGTGGTCAAAGCACCTACCACTCCAATCCCCAACCAACCCGCTTCCAGCCCCTGTCGAGGGCTCAAGCCAACAGCTTCCCCCTGCCACCTCCACCTCCCCTACCCGCACAATCCGCAGCAAACACCCAGTCCCCGTCGCAAGCATACCCCCAGCTCAACAATCATCAACCGCAATACCCACCCTCCTACGCCCAGCTCAACCAACAAGCCTACCCATCCTACCAGCAACCCTACCCCTACAACTTCCAAACCCCTCTGCAGAACCCACCTGCCTTCCAACCGCCAGCTCCCACGCCAACGTCGCCAGGGACCGGTATACCCCCAGGGGCGCATATCAATCCGGCCTTCTTCCGCCAGCAGCAGATGCATCAACAGCAGCAGAATGGGTGGGGGAACGGGTACGGTCATCATGGGAGCAAGGGTTAGAATAAAAGGGGAATGAAAGAGGGGTACGCCAGTAGGACAGTGCTTGGAGGTGTACAAGCTAGATAGCCTTGAAAAGAAGATAGAGCCGTGATGGCTACATAGTTGCAGACATACCACACGCGATGAAATCAACTAAAACAGCAATTGCCTGAAGGATTGGCTGCAAAAACATGTTGTTTTTTTGTGGTAATACCTAATCTCTATCTACAATATCTACACCCACGACTCCCGGCTATGCATAACCGCTTCAACCAACACGCACCGAAAGCAGAAAAGTGGTACAGGGGTATGATAACATGCATGCCTCGTCATCATTCGTACAATTCACCACCACCTCCCCCCCCCCCAACCCCACACCCACCACCATCCGCGGAGTAGAGAGGAAGGGGGTCCTATACTATACAATCGTGCACACACCCTTTCATGAAACCACCCAGTTCCATGCACGCAAACGAACCGATTAAAACAGATAGTAGTAACAATAGTATTAGAGCCTCGACCCTAAGGGAGGCAACGCAAGAAAGAAAGACATGCCGAACGCCTCAAACCATAGAATCAAATCAGATCAAACCAATTCCACGCAGAAGCGCAAGCACGCTTTTCTCTCTCTGGTTTTTTTATTTTCTGACGCCTTGAATGACGAGGAAGAAAAGCCCCAACGCCGCGCTCGCTAACACCCGGCACGGTCGAGTAATGGCAATCGGTGTAAAAATGGCAAATGGTCGTTACAAGGGATGGTCGTGTGGTAGGGCGGCCAGCGCCGCTGATCCGTGCCTGCAACCTCCACCACGGTCTTCGTCGCCTGCGTCCTCCTCCTGTTTCCTGCATCCGCTTCCCCCCCTCATGTCATTTCTCTTTCTGGAGATTCTGAAGGAGCTTCATACCCCGGCCCTTCCCCTCCGGACCTTCCCCGGGAAATCCACATCCGGGTGCACAACTCGCATATGCCGCGTGAGGGCATCGTTCCTCGAGAAGAATTTCTCCACGCACATGTGACAGCGCACCTTCTGCTTGCGGTTATTGTGTATCGTGTCCTCGTGCCGTGTCAGGTCGTAGCTGCGGCTGAAGACCGTGTTGCACGGTTTGCCCGTGCTGGGATTGACGCGCTCGCACTTGTGCGGGCCCGGGGCGTTGTTCCGCGAGGCGTTGTTTTGGGCCGCTTGGAGGTTTTGGGCTGAGGTTGGGGTGGAGGGTGTGGCGGGGGTGGAAGGGCGGGGGGAGGCGCGGTGGGGGGTGGTGGGGGGGGGGGGGGGGGGGGGGGGGGTCCGGGGGGGGGGGCGGCGCGGTGGGCTTCGCGGCGGTGCTTTTGGAGCCTTGCGGAGGTGTCAAAGCGGGAGTTGCAGTTTTGGGCTGTGCAGGTGTAGGTGCCTGCATTGGCGGTGGTATGGGAGGGGCGGCGCGGAGGGGAGCTGGCGGATTCCTGGGAGGAGAAGCCGGCGGGGCGGATGTTATCGCCGGCGGTGTCGGATTTGGTGGACTCCATGCTGGTGAGGGAGGCGGGGAAGTCGGGAACGGCAGCGTCATTGGAGCGCATGCTGGAGGATTGGCGGCGGGATTGGGATATGAAGGGGTATTGAGGGGGTGCGCCGACGTTTGGGGGCATGAAGGTGTAGTTTGTGGTGTTTTGTTGGGGAGAGGGGAGATTTGAGCTTTGGCGGCGGGAGGTGGCCATGGAGGAGAAGTTTTGATCGGTGGTAGATTCGTCGGGATTACCTCGACTGTAGTGAGCTTGGCCGGGGTTCGCCGAGGTGAAAGCAATAGGTTCTTGTTGGGCCTGGGACATTGAAGTCATCGGGCCATCGGTGTCGGATTCATAGTCGGGGAGGAATTCCTTTGGCGAGATGGTTTTTGGCGTCTCTACTTCTTGCGGCTGATGCTGGTAGTAGGCCTGAGCATCAGATTCTATTTTTTGCTGTTCACGTATTTGCGCAGCGGAATTTAGCCGAGAGGCGGGCGTATTCGGGTTGGACTGCGAAAAAGCCTGTGCTCCATACTCCGAGCTGTCAGGGCGGAAGGGCGAACGCTCTCGAGATGCGTTGGCCACTGGTGATGCCGATCTCGCCGTGTTGGCTGCTCGCAAGCGCTCATTGAAGACCGACCTGTACCCTGGTGACAGCAGGCTTGCTTGGCTGTTTTGTTGGGAGACCTGCGACTGTGGTGCTGTGGTTGCCAGATTTGGGTTGAACAGTTCGTCATTGTAAACATCCGACATGGTCCGATCAAATTTTGGTGTGTTGCTGGACCCATCATATCCTCCTCTGAATGACCTCCTCTGTTCCTGGCCCCCACTTGTATTAGATCCTCCTTGTCCAACCATTGCTTGCCTCATCGCTGCATCTGCTGCCATCATCGAGACTGCATTGTTCCCAGATGGATCGATGCGTTGGAAAGCAGGATTCACTAGAGGCCCTGTATGAGCGTTTGAAGGCGCAAAGAGAGGCTTCGCGAACTGCGCCGCTTGTAAGTAAGATCCGTCAAAGGATTCTTGGTGCGGGGATTGTGCAGATTGCGCGTCCAAGTCCACGATGTGTGGATACACGGAGGACGCGGTGTAAGGCGAATCAGGCCCAGCAGATGCAACCGAGGACCCGGATGACAGTCTCTTATGTGTCCGAATGTTGGGCTGACTGTATTGCTGCTGACTCTGCGGGCTTAAATATAGCTGATCTTGGAAGTTGGTCCACGATGGCTGTGGAGGATTGTACGAGCCTTCGCTCATCGGCGGAGGAGTGTGTGTCGATGATGGAGCGTTGAGGGATGTTGACTGCTGTACACGGAGCCGTGCGTTTTGTGTTAATGGGTTCGTCATGTATTGCGGATCAGAAAAGCTGTTGAAGGACTGGTCGTAGGGAGTCGACTGTCTCGAGTTGACGTAATAGTCGTCGCTGGCTGAGTCGCAATACGACAAATCCAATGCGGGTGGTAGAGAGGATGTGTATGCTGTTTGATCAAGGTCCAAGCCTGACTCTGAGAAGAATACCGGGTCCAGGTATGGAGAGTTTGATGACGACGGAGAGTGTTTGATAGAGATTTCTTGGTTGATATCCTGACGTCGTTGCATAGAATGAGCTAATTGCATATTTCGCGGCGCACGGGTTTCGGGATGAGGGTTCGGGGATGGAAGGTGTGGCGATCGTTATAAATTGGACGGGTGGAAGGGAATCGAGGGGGAACAATGCAAATAAATACAGAAAGATGACTGTTTCCGGTCTCACGGAGAAGAAGGATTACTCATCCAAGTTTGGAAAAGATTAGAAGGTAGTGAAGGGATTTGTGAGTCAAATGAAAATATATTGCAGACTCGATGGTTGATGCTTTGTTATTTATTGTTATTTGTTCATTATTCTGGCCGATGGGCATTAAAGGGTATATCTATTCCATCCTCGGCAGTATAGGTTAGGAATACGTCATTTCACATGTTTTCTCTCGTTAGTCATGCGCAGGGATGAACTTCGGCCGAGGCACTAGAAGATTGGGTAAAAAAAACCGCTGTCTTCCGCCCATTCGAATGCAAGCGGGCCTTAGTGTCGGCCAAGACTTCCTCGATGGTTTGAGTCTCAGTCCACGCGAACTGGGAAAAGTGAAAAAGCGAACGAAAAAATGAAAAAGTGGAGGACCTCGCTTCCGGGAGCCAGACCCTGCAAATCTTGGTGCCCTTCCAGAACAACCACTGACCCAGCTAGGAATCTAGTACATGGGACAACGCTTCGGTTCCAATTTTAGCCCATCTGTTCCATATCCAGCCTGCTTGGCAATTCACCTGACTCTTTGCTACCCTATCCCGAATATCCCACACACGTATGTTGAGGCGCAGTCGTGGATGATGTGGCACTCTCCACTGCTGTGCTGCCTATCATCCAACTCTATTCACACGACAGCTGGACCGAGTTGGCGGTACACCCCGGATCCAATCGCATGGTCCCGCCATGGTGTGGTCACATTCACGCTGCGTGGGGACGCACTGACTGGCCAAAGCGCGAAGCAGCAAACAAGCTTCAGGCTTCAGGCTCCAGCTGACTTTGTCCCTGGTGTATCTAGATTTGTGTATCGAACAACGAACGCGTAAGAGCTATGCCATTCTTGGCCCTACACTTCATGGCGAGAAAGTCAGGTGAACAAGATCAGCTGACGAGGACATCTTTCACGACGATGTAAGGTCAAAGCAAGTATGCACTTGCCTTCAAGCTCTATTCCTACATCCAGGCTGCAATAATTGTGACCGAGTACGAGCATCGCTCACCCTTCATCATTACTACGACCACTAACCAAATTCCAAGCTTATAGGTGGTCGTTATGGCTTGCGTGTGAGAATTTGGGTGGTAGACTTTAGAGCACAGTAATTTTCGCACGGGAAGGCCGATATCCTGTGCTTTGCGTTCTCCACGGTGTGGCTGAAGCAGCGGTAACCCCCACCAAGATCCAGCGCTTACTATGGAAGATACGAAACCATGGAACGGTTGGAAGAGCATGCTTCGCTGCAGGAACAGATTGGGTCCGTGCCAGCTGAATGAAAGCGACTGATGATCTGGGGTTAATGCAGCATGTCAGAACTTTCACTGTTAGCTCTCATACGAATCTCATGGATCCGGTACAGGCCGAACTAGACCTATGGCTGAGGCATCCCATTAATACCTTTTAGGCAAGCGCACCCGTTAGCGCCTGACTGATTGATCCCGGCGAGAGCCGGGCGGAAGTCTCCAGGCCGAGGTCGTCTTTATGTGACCCTCGGACTTCGACTCTTTCTTCTTCCTTCCATCGTACATTACAGCGAAATGCAACTCTTCAATCAGACACCATCTCCAATCGCTGGTGGCTGAGTCCATCGGCCTCTCTAAAATACAAGAGAATTTTATTGATCTTCAAGCAATCACAGTTCGGTCGATGAGCTCCGATTATGTCCGGCCTAAAGTCCGTTCATCCATCAGAGTGGTGAAAAGGGTCAAAGGGTCAAAGGGTCTCTAAATCAATGCACCAGCATCAAGCATCTGAGCCCATAGGTCCATTTCGTCAAGACAAACAGAAGAGCTAAGCCATCACAGTGAAGCCAACATCTACCTTGCTCGTACAACGTGCCCGCACGCGCGTCGTTGTTGTTGTCGGTCCGAGAATCGGCACAATCGATGACTGACGCGAATACTGCAAAACAGCTACACCACCAACGACGTTGCAATGCATTCGCCATCAGGCGCCGTTTGAAGGAACCATCTCGAGCGGTAGGCCTGGATAGTTAGTGATCATGACCAAGCATGTTGCCTCAAGTTACGGGCTGAGAAGCTTGCGAGTCCGACTTTTGCCGGTGCCATCAAGCCGGATGCCGATGCTTTTTCGTGAACAGCATGCGAGGTATCGTGTGCTATAATACAGATACGGATAGTTTTGAGGAGATGCCGGCCGGTGATGGTCATCAGCAATGAGGCCAACATGTGCAATGTCGCTGCCTGCTGCGAACAGCTTTGCTGTCATTTTGGTGGAAGTCTTCCGCAAGAGGCAACCAAATCGGGACGAAGGGGTCCTGGGAGGGCCTGCGTATCTTCTCGCTCTCAAAATCTTGCAACTCGAATATGAAGAACGTAAAGGACCAGCTCTTTTGTGCGATTTGGCGCGACTTCAATGAGGACGATCAGCTGTATACTCGGTAGAAAAGAAAGAATATACGGTGTGAAGGTGTCCTCGATACCAGCTCGAATAAGCAACAAACATGCATTACAGCTATTGAGATGCCTATCCCAAAGTTCTTGCTTCTCGATGGAATGCTCCACAGCCCAACGAATTTTCGGAAGCGATACAGTCACTACTGTGATGGATGTAGAGAGTGATCTACTCTCGTTTTCTACAGGCGGCCGGATTAGTAATCGACAGGATCGCCTTGCTGTGCTCCATGTCTGTAACAAATTTGCATCCACAGAAAATGAAGTCGCCAGTGCGTCTTCTTTATTTAGATTACGGCAGTTGTATCGGCAGTAGAAGGACCGCAGCATCAATAATGCAAGTGCCAAAGGAAGGTTGCACCAGCCACCTTCACCAGCCACCTTCACCAGCCACACTTCCAACCATGGTGGCCGATCCTTGGATCGACATTAATGACATACTCCGTATACGCCTTTCAATACGACCAACCGAGAGATCACCACAGCTCTCACGCACCGCAGACACCCCACCACCACTTCCAGCATCCCCCTATACCCCCCTTCTCCCTGAGTATGGCACGCACCGCCCTAGTCACTGGCGCAAACCGCGGCATCGGCCTCGCCATCGTCCGCAACCTGTGCCTGCAATACCCATCCTCGCCTCTAAACAACGGCCCCCTCCTCGTCTACCTTACGGCGCGCGACAGAGAAAAGGGCGAAGCCGCGCTCAAGAGCCTGCAAGAAGACATGCAGCTGTTGAAAGCGAAGGCGCTGGCCGCGCAGGGGGGCCTGAGCACCGTCAAGTTCCGCGAGCTGGATATCAGCAACGGCGGCAGCATCGATGCGTGCGGGGAGTTCCTGGGGCGCGAGCACCCGAGGGGTGTGGATGTGGTGGTGAATAATGCCGGGATTGCTATGGATGGCTTCGGTACCTCTTCCTCATCCGCCCCCCGCTTCAATCCCCACAGGCCGCCCTTGCCGTTGCACAGCGTACTCACCACTGTTTTTATCCATAGACTCGAACGTAGTCAGAACAACCCTCCAATCCAACTACCACGGCACCCTCCACTGCACGCGCACCTTCCTCCCCCTCCTCACCCCCACAGGCCGCCTCGTCAACCTCGCCTCAATGGTTGGCATCCTCTCGCGCTACTCCCCCGCCCTGCGCGCCCGCTTCCTCGCCTCGAAGACCGTCGCCGATGTCACGGCTCTAATGGACGAATTCACCAGCGCTGTGGAACGGGGCCGGGAGCGGGAAGAGGGTTGGCCCAGCGCGGCGTATGCGGTTAGTAAGGCGGGGGTTATTGGGATGACGAGGGCGATTGCGAGGGAGGAGAGGGAGAGGGTGGCGGGGGAGGGGAGGCGGGTGAATAGTTGTTGTCCGGGTTATGTGAAGACGGATATGACGAAGCAAAGGGGGGTGAAGAGTGTGGACCAGGGGGCGGAGACGCCGGTTTGGTTGGCGCTGGGGGAGTATGAGGGGAGCGGGGAATTTTGGGAGAAGTGTCGAGTGAGCGAGTGGTAGATTCCGTGGCTATTGAAGTCGTGGTGTGAGAAAGGAGGGATTTGGGAGATAGTACTAGGATGAAGATGGGAGTGGTGGTTGTTGCTCCGTCTGGCTAGAGGAGCTATAAGGAAATGTGTGATATGTACATCAGAACATGACTATCATATATTCATGACCGAATAAGACTTACGATCTTTCCATTCATCCCGAAAACCATCTGTATTCAAACCAAATCAATAGTGGTACCCAAACCCCCTCCAACACCCCTCTACAAACACCTCCAAAACTTCCCCCCCCTCAAAAAACCATTCCCCTACCATCCCCTCCCATTCTTACACGCTCCCAACCCTTTCCCTCAAAAATTCGCTGTAAAAATATTGTCCCCAGCAACACTACAGCAATTTAACTAATTTTCTTCTCATTCCCGCACAAAAATATAAAAACCCCACGAAAAATCCTCAACGCGCAGGAATCTATTCTCTATGCCTAAAAACCGAGATTCGGGGTTTCTACACCTGGGAGAATAGCTGCGCATACCAGACTGCGTGTGTTTAGATTAGGTGGCTGCTGGATTGGCCCCGGGGGGGGGGGGTGTTTGGTGTATTTCTTTATGCCGGGG
>JAABUQ010008154.1_pt1 | contig 14831 bp, 14 predicted proteins | sample 5560001 | NCBI WGS metagenome assembly JAABUQ01 (sample SAMN10711888, study PRJNA513371) | rock metagenome | isolation source: Antarctica rocks | place: Antarctica: Victoria Land, Finger Mt nord | collected 2015-12-18 | reverse complement strand
AACGGTTCAATGGCAACATGTCCGGGGTCATGCAGGTAATATTGGTAACGAACGGTGTGACACAATTGCTCGTGCCTTTGCTAATGGCAAAACGTTATCTCTCCAACAGAATGAATCTACTTTTGCCGAGCATCAGATATCTGAAGTAGTAAGCTCTGATGCAGACAAGGTGCCTGGAATAATTCAAAATATACAATCTAGTCTTCTCACCTCAGATCCGACTATGACAGATTCGCCACCTTCAACTCAAATTACTAATAGCGAAGAATTACCCCGCGAGGTGAGGGTTGTACAACTCCGCCATTTGGTTGAAACTCTACATGTAGCTGATGAGATTGCTGCCAAAGGCTACTTAATTACTAGTTCGGAATTAGCTGATTTAATGGATGTTCATGCCAGTGCCGTCACCAGTAGAGGAGATGAGTGGCGCTGGCGGAACTGGATTGTCTCAAGAGTGCGACGCGAGGGAAATCAAATTCTTTGGGAACTAGAACGAGGAGATCAGGTATCAGAAGTTAATACTTCCGCCCCCGCCACTGAGTAGGAGTACTACGGGCAGATAAGAAGATCCGCAGCACTGCTAGAGGATCTGCTAATGGTGAGAGCCAGAATAAAAAGCCTCCTGAAGCTTGAGTGCGATCGTAGGAAGGCGCGATCGCCAGTAGTAAGGCGCATCGGATGGTTATGAGGAATAGATTTAGTCCCAATAGAAGAGGAGGGGGGGAAAGGAGAGGGGGAGAGGGGGAGAGGGGGGGAGGGGGTGGGAGAAACAGGTAGGTGAGTACAACCAGTAGAGGGAGTCCTTGTACTGCTGTTAGCAGCCAGAGATCGCCCCATAATTGAGCTTTAGAGCAAGCATCTTTGAGGTCAAGCGATCGCCCCCACTCTTTCCATGTCTGGAGTGCCCCTTCATACATCCGTACCTTTAGTACCTTAGCTCCGTCCAGAAAGCCCACTTTAAAACCTTGAGCGGCAATATTCCTGGCTAAAGTCACATCATCGCAAAAAGAACTACGGGCGCTGACATAACCATCAAGTTGAGCTAAAACCGAGCGGCGACAAAAGAAGCATTGCCCATTTGCCATCACTCGCTCAGCTACTTGAGTATCAGTTCCAGCAGGGTTAAAGCGATAGAGGAGAGTCATTAATAATGCTGGTTGCAGCCAACACTCTCCTGGGTACTTGAGAATGAACTGAGGTGAAAGAGATATCAGGTCATATCCCCGATCTTGTGCCGTCTTGACTAAACTGGCAACTAAACCAGGTTGAGGCTGTGTGTCAGCATCTATCCCTAAAATCCACTCTACAGGCGCATGAATGTGTTCTTGGACATGCAAAAAACCATTATGCAAAGCCCAAGGACGACCTACCCAACCAGGCGGTAGCTGATCGTCTCCAATCAAGTGAAAGCGCGGATCTTTCTGTTGAGCTGCCTTGACTAAATCGGGCGTTCCGTCCTGAGAGTTGCTGTCTACAACAATAACTTCCCGGACTTCATAGCTTTGCCGACTCAAGCCTGATAGACAAGGCTCAATGCGTTCCGCTTCGTTGAGAGTAGGTACCACAACGCTGACAGTCCCTAACAGTTCTGGTGTTGCTAAACCAGGTTTGAGCGGAGGCTGGCGGCTAGGACCTTTCACTAGACGTGACAAGAGAATCGCTGTTGCTGGTACTTGGAACAGTAGCAACAACAGTGAGATTGCACTTTCTAACATGGACCAGTCAACCACAATTGTTACCAGTCCAGCTCATTTCAATGCCACTTTGATTGGAGCCACCGGAATTTGAGTGGCTGTGTCTATGGCAGCAGTTGCGGTTGTCGGTTGTACTATCCAACATAAGGCGATCGCTGGAATAACACCTACTACTAAACCAAGTAATACTGGGATTGGGAACCCAGAAGCCCAACTGATGATTGCCCCAAACGCAAAATTTGTCAGATAAATTGTTAAGGGCACAAGCAGTTGCGATCGCTCTAACTTGATTGATGCCTGACTCCACAAAAATGCCGCCACACTCATAAACAGGGCACTGGTGCCAAACCAACCAGCATAGTTTCGGTAAGGTGTGCCGAAAAAAGCCCCCGATTTTTCCCAAAACCAAAAAGGAAAACCTGTCTGGCTCATGGCTGGTTCTAGAGCAAAGTCCCAGCAGGTGAATAGCATTGCTCCTATAGCTACCGCTGCTATTTGACGTAACATGCTGGATTTTTGATTCACTCCCAGTCCAATCCGAGCGATTAAGTAAGCAGAAATACCTACATAAAACCACGATAGAGGAATGGTGAAAGGGACTAGCCCAGCAATTTTGTATCCCAAACCACTCAAGTAGCTATACTCACCAAAAGGAAAGCCAGTACTAGTACCTAGTAATTCACTACCTAATGAGAGAGTCATTGCTGGCAGCATGAATGCCAGAGTTGTCTGTATTCCCAGAACCCGACAGGCATAGAGGAAGGTGGCGACTGTTCCTAAAAGGATATCAACTACTCCTCCTCCAGCCAGGCTCAACTGCATAACAGTTTGTCCAGCCCCTGTATTCAATACCGCTTCAGCATGAGGCACGACTAGCAGCAATCCGGCCAGCCCAAAAGCTTTTGACAAAATATGACCAGCGAGACAGAAGCGCTCGGCGATAACAAGTTGCTTCATGAAGATACCCTAAGAAGACGTAACACTCAAAAAAGTGTCTATAACAGTATTACAAATCTTTAAGAACATTAGATAACACTTTCAGATAACAGATCTAGTTGATGCGTTGAGAAAATTATTGCAGAGACGGTTACATTTGGAGCGCCACCAAGATATTGGTACCGTCCGCTGCAACATAGTTAGGTTAGCCTGTAATACGCCTGTCTAAATTTAAGCGATCGCTTCAACTGGTTCCGCAAATCGAGATGGCTGAGAATTCTGCCCGAAACCGCATCCATTCTGCCCAGAGCTAGGATTGACACCCTCCCCTGCCTTCATGCGAGGGAATTCCAAGAATCACTTCTTAGATCCTTCTGCTTCATAGCAACTGCCATCTGACTTATGCCTATCAGGTCTTACGTTCGCTCCACAGAGTGTCACCGCAAGCCCTGCCCCTTAGCTTCTATCAAGCTTTGCTAATTTCTTCCCACCACAAAGCTTTTTGCTCGGTGGTACACAGGTATCTTTCACTCCAATCCAACATTACCTGTAAAACAGGTTTCAAACTTAACCCTAGCTCCGTCAACGAGTATTCGACCCTTAAAGGAACTTCAGCATAAACTGTGCGCTGAACAATACCAGCTTGTTCAAGTTCTCTCAACTGCATCGTCAGCATTCGTTCAGTCACTCCAGGAATTTGCTGTTTGAGTTCTCCATAGCGTTTAGTAGCTTGAAACAGAAGAGACAGGACTGGTATTTTCCATTTCCCCCCAATTACATCAACTAGCACTTCTACAGGACACATATACTGTTTTTGTAGCATTATTACTGACTCCAACGATAATTTTTGATAGTTCCCGATAATATTGTACGTACTTGAATTATTATCGCAACCTATTCATACTTTAATTACTAAAGCAATAGAAGCGATGGGAGGAACCAACGTGAAACAAGGTTTAATACTAGTTGACATTCAGAATGATTATTTTTCTGGAGGCAATCTAGAGCTTGTCGGAATAGAGCAAGCTGCAAATAATGCTCGAAAACTTCTCCAGCAGTTTCGAGACAACCAGGCTCCTATATTTCATATCCAACACATGTCAAAGCAACCAGGAAAAAGGGTTTTTCTACTCGGTACAAGCGGAGTCGAAATTCATAAGAGTGTTGCACCTCAGCCCAGTGAAACTGTTATTATTAAACACTTTCCCAACAGTTTTAGAGAAACCAACTTACTGGATCATCTCAAAGACTTAGGAGTGGAGGAAGTAGTCATTTGTGGTGCAATGAGTCATATGTGCATTGATGCTACAACCCGTGCCGCATTTGATTTCGGCTTACAATGTATTGTCATTGAGGATGCTTGTGCAACGCGGAACTTAGAGTTTCAAGGTGAAACAATCACCGCCGCTAAAGTTCATGCTAGTTTTATGGCAGCGCTCGCAATGCCTTATGCAAATGTTATGACTACCAATGAATTTGATAGTGTTAGCGCTGCCCTCGTGACAGAATAAATCTATGCAGCAATCAAGAGAAGCATAATTCTTTACTTATTCTTCATCTGAGTCTTTGCCTGCTCGATGGCAATTTCTCTCATTGCTTGGAATGAGTTCGCACTCGAAGCTCCCTCAATCGCTTTTACTGCCAAGTCTTGAACTTGCTTCAGAGCTGATTCCAGTTGTTTCGAGAGGTTGCCAATCCGAGCTTCCTGATTTTGAATAGTTTCCTGCAATGACTGCACTCTTAATTCATAGAAGCGCTTGCCACCTTCCACATCTTTAGCAGCCAAATCCGCTTTGATTTTTGCCTGATAGTGAGCAATTCCTTTACCTTCCTCTTTGGCTCGTTTAATCGCCGCTTCCAAATCTTTAGGAAATGCTTCGACCTTAACTTTCAAATCTTCAAATTCTTTTTCGCGCTCAGCAATACCTTTTTCCCTTTCAGCCCATTGCTTTTCTTGTGTCTGCTGATATTCTTCTAGCTCCTGGTTCAGCCTCTTTCTTTCTTGTTCAAATTCATCTCCCTCTAGCTTTCTTTGGAGGTGGAGGTTATAAGTATATTCTTTAAGATCTCGTTGGCGAGTTTTGCTCTGCGTCTCATTTCGCTCTTTGAGCAATCTCTTGTATTCCTCTTGTTCCTTCATCCAAGTCTTTTTCGCCAAGCTACTTTCTTGCTCAACGATTTCTCTTCTCTGGCTTAGTTCTGTATTAAAAGCTTTCTGGCTTTCTCCATACTGTTCAATTAAAGTATCTAAGCTGCCTTCTGTAACTTGTAAACTGTGTAGAGATTCTAATTGTTCAACTTCTGACGCGACAGTCTGCCTGACTTCTTGTAAATTCAAAGCTTCTAAAGTCAGTTTCTCTGATAGATCGCTGACAGCACCGCCGAAATTCAGTTGTAGCTTAGTCAACCCTTCGAGAATATTATCTATTTTTTGTGGCTCAAGCTGGGCTGGTTTGGTCATAACTTCCGGAGTTGAAGATTGTTTTCCGTTTGGTTTTGGCTCAGGCTGTTTTTCACTAACCCCTGCTACAAGCTGGGCTTCTAAAGTCTTTTTTTCCTTCAACAATTCGTCAAATGCTGTCAGAATTTCAGCTTTAGTACTCTTCTCGCTGGGTCTTTTGATCATGGGTAGCTCCTGAATTGTAGTAATGTTCTTGCTCTAATTTCGTCCACAATTTATGTGTGTAACACGAAAACAATCTAGATCGCATTCATTCGGCTTTTTCGCCTTTCGCTCCACGATTTGAGGAACTTTCAAAAGCTCTCATTGCCAAGTCTTGAGCTTGTCTTGTAGCTGCCTGGAGTTGAGTATTTATTTCGGCAATTTGGTCAGTTTGTCTTTGAATCTTTGCTTCTAAAGATTGAACTTGGAGTTCATATCCCTGCTTGGTAGACTGCCATTCTTTCTCTAACAAGTCTGCTTTGACTTTGGCTTCTTGGTTAATGTCCCTAATTCCTTCTTCTCTAGCTTTCTTAATTGCTTCTTCTAGTTCAGTAGTGAAGGCGGCGGTTTTCTTTTGATACTGAGTAAATAAGGCTTGGTTGGCAGTTAATAGCTGTTCGCGTTCCGACCATTGTTTTTCTTTAGTGAGCAGCGTTTCTTGCAACTCTCGTTCCTTGTAGCGTTTGATTTCCTTATAGGCATCAGTGGCTCTTTGGCGCGATCGCTCTTGTTCGTACTGGTAATCTTCTTCTTGCCGTTGCCGTTCCCGACTCAGTAACTCGTCGCCTTCTCTAAGTAAAACTGCTTGTTCTTCTTGCTCTTGTTGCCAACTTTTGCGAGTGAGTGCAATTTGTGCTTCCAGAGTTTCGCGATCGCTTGCTGCTGTTTGTTCTAGTACCCTTAATTTTTCTTGATGTTCCTGAGTCAAGATATAGAGCGCGTCAGCGACAACTCTAGTTTGTTGTAACTCCTGTAAATGCTGAGTCTCAACATTTAGTGCTAACTTGAGTTCGTCTAGCTTAAAAGTTTCTGTTGTCAATCTAGCAGCTAGCGCGTTGACAATAGTACCGAACTCTAATTGTAAATCAGCCAATCCCCTGACAATTGTGTCAGATGTGTACTGAGAAGCAACTTCCAGCACCTTTTGGCTCTGCGCTTTTTGGGCTTCTTCTTCTTTAGTCGCTACCTTTGATTCAACTTTTTGCCGCTCTGCCAGGATTTGCTGAAATCTTTCGAGGATTTTTGCTTTGCTGTCTTTGGCTACTACTTGGATCATGCAATGCCTCTTTAGCTGCTAGAGTAGAGTTGGTAATGCAAACTGTAGTTTGCAAATCTTGTACACTGTTATAACATTTATCGCTTATCTATGTCAACCGTAACGACCAAATTTGTAATCTACAGTTGTCAAGCACGAAAACTAGCCTGACTAAGCTGTGGGCACAGTGCAATTCGTCATTGAACACAAGAGCAATGGAAATGGATGAATTTGGCAAGAAAGTACGCGATCGCAGGACAGAGGAAGGACTAAGCCAAGAGAAGTTGGCACAAGCCGTCGGCATCTCCCGCAACTACCTCTCTCAAATCGAGCGAGGGCAGGCAACTAACCTTTCCTGGCAAGTGATGGAACGTCTCACATCTGAGTTGGGACTCAAGGTTGAGTCAGGAGGCGAGACGGTATTACCTCCTAGCTTGGCGGAGTTTGCCAAAACGGCGGGACTACCACCTGATGATGTGTTGATGCTAGCTGGCTTAAAATACCGAGGACAGCAGCCAACTACGATTGAGAAATGGGAGTTGTTGTACAATGTGATAAAAATGACAGTTGGCAAGTAAAGTGTGAGTGAGGGTCAACAACGGTATCGACATCCGGGACAGGTCTTTATGTCTCGTTATTGGTTACTACACAATGAAGAAAGTGTATTCCGGTATGTTGACTTTTTACGTCAGGAAGCAGGCCTCGGTGATGAACCACCCATCGATCTGTCATTGATTTATCAGCACTTTGGCATTCCCACACCACTCCGTGCCCCTCTAGGAGATCAGCAGGGGATATTAGTAGATAGCGATGCGGGTGTGATCTTAATTAAAGAAGATGATCCAATTGTCCGCCAGCGCTTCACTGAGGGTCATGAGTTGATGGAATTACTGTTTGATGCTCAACAGAGGGTAGCAAGCCATAGATGGAACGAGCAGGAAAAGGAACAACTGTGCGATCGCGGGGCGGCAGATTTACTGATGCCTCAATCCTCTTTTTTGCCAAGGCTGCACGAGATGGGAATTTCGTTTAATACAGGTCAAACTTTAGCTAATCTGTACCAAACCTCGTTACTAGCTACGTTAGTGCGCACGATTCAACATGGAAAAGGTGCTTGTGCGTTGGTGATGTGGCACTATGCCTTGAGACGGAAAGAAATCGATTGCCTCAAAGATGCAGATGCTCAACCACAGAAGAAATTACGGGTGTGGTGGAGGACTTGGACAAAAAGTTGGACAAGTGGCTTTATTCCCAAAAACAAATCAATTTCACCAGACTCGCTCATCTCTTTTGCCTATATGACTGGACAACCCCAGACTGGGAGAGAAATTCTCGATTTTGGTAGTGGTCCAATCTGCTGCCAAGTTGAGGCAAGACCGATGCAAATCGGCGGTAAAAACTGTGTCCTGTCTTTGATATACTTACTCAAATAAGATAATCTTCTTTGCTAGCTCCTAAATCAAGGCGAAACTTAGGTGTCCATGCCAGGATAGAAATATGTGAGCGAAATTTGACCAGAGGGTAGCGGCTTTGTTGTGCAGATTACATTTTTAGGAACGAGTTCTGGTGTCCCGACGCGATCGCGCAATGTTTCTAGCGTCGCCTTGCGTCTGCCGCAAAAAGCAGAGTTTTGGCTGTTTGACTGTGGCGAAGGAACTCAGCATCAGATTCTGCGGAGCGACCTAAAAATCAGCCAACTTACCCGCATTTTTATCACTCACATGCACGGGGATCATATCTTTGGCTTGATGGGACTCCTTGCCACTTGCGGTTTGGCTGGTAATCCCGACCGGATTGATATTTATGGTCCTCCTAAGTTAGACGAATATCTCCGAGCTTGTAGCCGTTACTCTTCTACTCATTTGTCCTACCCCATCCAAGTTCACACTGTGCAGCCAGGTATTTTGTACGAGGATGCGGATTTTATTGTTAGCTGCACTCAACTAGAGCATCGCGTTACAGACTTTGGTTACCGAGTCACAGAAAAAGATCGACCAGGACGGTTTGATATCGAAAAAGCAAAAGCGCTCTCCATTCCTCCAGGTAGAGTTTACGGTCTTTTAAAACGGGGTGAAAATGTCACATTAATTGATGGACGGCAGTTTGATGGAGCCGATTTTTGCGGACCAACAGAAATTGGTCGTAAAATTGCTTATTGCACTGACACTGTTTACTGTCAAGGTGCAGTGGAACTAGCACAGGATGTAGATTTGTTGATTCATGAAGCGACTTTTGCTCATCAAGATGCCGAACTTGCATTCCAACGGTTACACTCTACTTCCACAATGGCAGCACAAGTTGCGTTATCCGCTCAAGCAAGACATCTGTTCATGACCCACTTTAGCCCCCGCTATGCTCCAGGGAACGAGCTAGAGTTGAAAGATCTGCTCCAAGAAGCTCGTGCTATTTTTCCCAATACAGAAATAGCCTATGATTTCTTGACTTATGAAGTACCGCGCCGACGGCAAATTGAAGCAACTCAGGCAAGCGTGTAAACAGGGCTACTCGAAGTTGTCGTCTCCTGAGATTTGTGCAATTCTACCAACTTCTCTAACTCAGTAAAAGCAACTTGAGCTTGAAGATTTTTCTGCAACAAAGAGCGGGCGGTAATCTCTCCCGTCTGAGCTGCTTCGGTTAGTTCTTGGACTAAAACTTTAAACCGATTAGCCAGTTGGGTGACTTGAGAACTAGTCTCAAAAGTTTGCTCTCCTAAAGAGCGCATTTCGGTAGCAATGGGAGTTAAACCAGGTATTTCCCCTCCCGACTTACTAACAATTAAGGCAGCTTGTACTGCTAAACGCCTAACTTGCTTACTCACATTTTCAATCATTTTAGTAGTGTCATCAACAGTTTCTAGTTCTGACTGTAAAGCTTTACCTGTTGTGACAATTTTATCTGTACCGCGACAAATCGAATTAACACCAGTAAAGGTGGCAAAAAAAGCCTCTTTACCTTCTTGTGAAAGTACCTGACTAATACGGATAAACTGTTGATTTAACTCGGAAATTTCTCTAGCTTGCTGTTGCAGTTCAGTTTGTTGTTGCTCTAGTATTTGATTGCGCTTCTGATTTTCAACTTGTAATGCCGCTAGAACTTGAGATTGAGCGAGTAGTAAAACATTCATATTTAATAGACGTAGTTGATTGTCTTGAGTGACTACAACTATTGGTTCATAAAGCAACTCTGCCGCTCTTCCTAATGCACTTCTAGCCGCTAACTCAATTTTACAGCTACTTGGAAGCTGGAGAGCTTGGTTTGTTAAGCTGTTTAATAAAACTTTTATTGGTCGCTTGAGATAAATTTCTAAACTGTAAGGCTGGCTCATACGTTCGAGAAATCTATTTTGAGAAATCATGCCAACCATTCGTCCTCTATCTGTCACAATCACTCCCGGAATTTCTGGGTGATTTTGAAAATTTTCGCTAACTACTTGCCCCGTAACGGTGATATCTATCTGAAAGTTGTGAGTTTCGAGATTAGCTAGGGTAGAGTTAGAAGTTAACTGAGTTAAGTCGAGCTGGCTCATGTTTTTCCCTTTGGTTTGATCTTGGCTGACTTTACCGATCCTGTAGCTTGAACCCAACAATAAAGCGTAGAAAATTCTAAGCCTCGCCGCCATTGGATGATTTCTGACAATCTGCGGTGGATTAAGGAATAGTGCCAATACCACTGCATGTATAGCCGAATACTTTGTCTGAAATTATGTCCTGGAAACGGTTGCATTAGGTTCATTAATTGTGTTGCTACTATGGCTTGATACCTAGAACATTTACCAGAGCAGTAGTAGTTTTGGCAAGAGTGTTCTAAAACACTGTCTGTAAAGGTTTAGAGAAGATTTGAAACCACAAAAAAAGTGACCCTACATTATGCAGAGCCACTTGATTTTAATCAAAGTACTGAGACTTAGCGGATTTTACCTTGAGAGACAGCCGCTTCCATTGGTTTCATTAAGTACAGCCGTAAAAATTGCCAACCATTTGAGATGTACAGAGGAAGCTTTTGGCACAATTGCCAGACTTTGGCAGCGCCTGAGTTGGCGATCGCACTCAATTTCTCGTTGTTTTTGGTACAAATATCGAGTCGTTGGTAAAACTCTGGATTTTCCACATCTAGAATGATGGGGAACACCCGTCCCGCAGTTTCATTCGTCTTCTTAATCACGTAAATATCATAGTCCCGCGCATCTAGCCCAATTGCTTGGTAGAATCCAGCTCGCTGAATGTCGTTGAGATACATAGTGCCAAACACTGATAGCAGGAAGAATCGGCACCATAGCCTTGCCCTCCAGTCATTCAGCATCTGTGGCTGCGACTTCATCAAAGCATCGAAGAAATCTCCGTGGCGGTTTTCATCCTGACACCAGTTCTCAAAGAACCGGAAGATTGGATAAACCCGATTTTCGGGGTGCGCTTCTAAATGCCGATAAATGGTGATGTACCGCCAGTAACCAATCTTCTCAGAAAGGTAGGTAGCGTAGAAGATGAACTTTGGCTTAAAAAACGTGTAGTTGTGATTTTTGGTTAAGAAACCTAAATCTAGCGATAGATTGAAGTCTGACAGCGCTTTGTTTAAGAACCCAGCATGACGTGCCTCATCGCGAGACATCAAGTTAAAAGACTCTGCCAGCAATGGGCTTTTATCTTTCAAGCGGCGACTCAATTCTTTATAAAGCAAAAAGCCAGAAAACTCCGCCGTGCAGGAACGCTCTAAAAATTCAACGAACAGCTTGCGAGTTTCGTCATCAATGTGTTCCCAGGATTGGTCGAATTCTGCATCCCGGACAAAGTGATGACGGTTGTAGTCGGTGCGGAACTCTTCTAGCAGCGCTTTTAGCTCGGCTTCATTAACCGAGATATCCATCCGCGCCATTTCATCAAAGTCGGTGGTATAAAACCGGGGTGTCAGTAGGGTTTCTTTCGCTGGGACTTTCACCCCAGGTCTGATCTCTTCAAAACTCGGTTTTTTCAGGGAATCTACCATGTCATGATTGCTCTGTCGCTGTGAATATCTTCCTTGTCACTCAGTTTACCAATCTCTGCTATTACAGGTAATACCAATTGCGTTAAGAGTTGCTACAGAACTTCAAATTTCTTTGCAAACACGGATGAACGCGGATGGACGCTGATGTTCGCAGTCCTGGTAGAAACATCGGCTTTGCGGTATCATACAAGCATTGATCTTAAGTTGAAACCTGAAAACGAATCTTGAGGTAGTCTGCTTCCATCTTGGCACCAGCAGGCTGTAAAGCGGCTAGAGCTTGTGGTAGTACCAAGTTACGACGGTGATTGCCGATTGTAATATTTAATTCATCGCCAGTTTTATTCAACTGCACCTGGTCTTTGGGAATGCCAGGTAAATAAATTTCTAAGCTAAATTGACCTTTATCTTGAATGATTTTAACCGTGGTCTCTTTGTAATAAACTTGAGTCGGGTCTTCATCTTGATAGAGCGTTTCCTTTAGTCGGTCTAAAGCTGCAAGTCCACACATTTCTTCTGAGTAAAGTGGAACTTCTTTAACTGGTAAAGGATGGAAATTTTCATGGATTTCCTGGCGGTACTGCTGTTGACTCTCCTTCCAACGCTGGAAGAAAGGATCGCTCACCTGTTCGGGAATAATCCGATTGGCGACGATCAAATCGGTGGCAACACCATATAAGCTCAAATAAGCATGAGCGCGGAGAGATTCTTTAATCACCATCTTCTCTGGATTGGTGACAAGGCGTACTGAAGTTTGAGTATTGTCGGTCAAAACTTTTTCTAGCGCTTCAATCTGTTGGTAAAACTCGTAAGGCGCATCCATTACTTCTTTATCTGGTAGAGAGAAACCAGCAAGTGGTCTGAAGATTGGTTCAACCAGAGGTCGAAGGGCGACTGATAGACCTTGTAATGGTTTGTAAAATCTCCTCATATACCAGCCCCCGACTTCTGGCAGACTTAGCAGCCGCAGGGCAGTACCAGTAGGTGCAGAGTCAATAATCAAAACATCGAATTCGCCCTCATCGTAGTGGCGTTTCATTCGTACCAAGCCAAAGATCTCATCCATGCCTGGTAAGATTGCTAGTTCTTCCGCCTGAACACCGTCTAGTCCGCGTGCCTGTAGAACCTGAGTAATGTAACGCTTAACTGCACCCCAGTTGCCTTCTAATTCCATGAGTGCATCTAGTTCTGCACCCCACAAATTTGTCCGCACTTTCTGAGGAGCGTGTCCTAATTCCAGGTCAAAACTATCTGCCAACGAGTGAGCGGGATCTGTACTTAATACCAGGGTTCTGTAGCCAAGTTCGGCACAACGCAAGCCTGTGGCAGCAGCTACAGACGTTTTCCCCACTCCACCTTTACCAGTCATGAGTATTACGCGCATATGTAGTCGATACCTGGTGTGAAAATTGTTTAACTTTCTTTACTCTATCGACTATTAACGGTAATTTGTTCTACAGGCGAGCGTGACTGTTATGTCTCAATCCACGAGATTCTTGCTGTACCTCGCCAGACATCGCAGCTAATTGTAACTTCATAAAGGCATTGAGGTCTTCTTGGTCGTACCGGGTCTTTAAAAGCTGTCGCAGATGGGCTTCGGCAGCTATTGTCAAGACACCTGTCATTAAAGCCTGGTGGACTAATTCACGGATAAGTACCATCGCTCGACACTGATGAGAATTGTCATACCAGAAGTAGATCCGCTTGATTACAGCACCTATAACTCCTAGCAATAAGTTGAGCATTCAAGCTGTGGCTTCATCATGCCAACATAAAGCCGATTAAAACAGACCAAAAAGTGGTCAATCTTTACTCAAAATTTATTCATTTTTGCCAAAAATAGTCTATAGGAGTAAAAGTCAGATGGAACCTTCATCAGAACTTGATAGATCCAGCAATCATCCCAGCAAGTAACACAAAACCGATCCAGACGTTCTGGCGGAACATTTCACTATAAGCAGGATGGGGAAGTTGTGGATCGTTAAGTCTGGTGTATTGCCAAAGCCAACTGAGACTAGCAAGACAGAGGGCAATCCAGAAACTTAAATTTAGCTGCATCAAAATTCCTAGCCAACCCAGGAGAAAAACGGTACCAGCAAAGAAGGTGCCAATGGCAACAGGAGCATATTTACCAAAGAATAAAGCGCTAGAGTTAATCCCGATGCGTCGATCGTCAGCGCGATCGCTCATGGCATAGATAGTGTCGAAGCCCAAAGCCCAAAGTAAAGTTGCACCCCAGAGTAACCAAGTAGAAGATTTCAAGGGCATGACAGCACTCCAACTGATTAACACTCCAAAGCCCCAGGCAATAGCCATAACTAACTGCGGTACTGGAAACACACGCTTGGCTAAGGGATAGAAAATAATTACTGGTAATGCTGCTACGCAAAGCCAAAAACTTAAAGGATTGAGATACAAAGCCAGAATCCCAGCACAACTCATCCCAATTAAAGCAACTATGACACCAACTTTGATCGACAGGGCACGAGAAGCCAAAGGGCGATCGCGCGTTCTTGCCACTTGCGCATCAATGTCTCGATCCCATAAATCATTAACCACGCACCCCATCGCACTAGTAGCCAAACTACCTAAGACAATGACTAAAACTAGCGGTAATGGTGGCGTACCTCGTGCTGCCAAAAATACTGCCCATAAGGCAGGGATCATTAAAATTAACCTTCCTTCTGGCTTATCCCATCTCAAAAGCCGGATAATTGCTAGCCATACAGGTTCTATTTCACGTTCTTCCTGGGTCAACATAGTCTGGAATAATTGTAGATAGATGCGATTAATTGTGTCTTTTAGAATATCTTTATTCTAGGCATCCAGATTGGGATAATACTCTTGATAAAGGTAAATGGTTAATTCAGTTTCAGCTAATTTGGATCTCACTGGTGTACGCCTGCACACCCCTACTGTAGTCGCTCAACGAGTGCTTGCTGCCATCGATTTAGGCACGAACTCTTTACATATGGTAGTTGTGCAGATTGAGCCGACACTACCAGCTTTTACTATTATCGCCAGAGAAAAAGAAACGGTCAGACTAGGCGATCGCACCTCCAATGGTGAGCTAAAACCGGAGGTGATGAAACGAGCGATCGCGACTTTGCAACGCTTCCAAGCAATTGCCCAAAGCCTGCATCCTCAAGTATCAATTGTGGCAGTAGCAACTAGTGCTGTGCGCGAAGCTCCCAATGGTAGAGAGTTTTTACAGCAGGTAGATCGGGAATTGGGTTTGAGCGTTGACTTAATTTCTGGTCAAGAGGAAGCACGGCGGATCTACCTGGGTGTTTTGTCGGGGATGGAATTTAACAACCAACTCCATACAATTATTGATATTGGCGGCGGCTCCACTGAATTAGTCTTAGGAGATGGTCGCGAACCTCTTTCTCTCAGTAGTACTAAAGTTGGTGCAGTCCGACTCACTGCTGAATATATTAGCACTGACCCGATTAGCGATGCCGAGTTTAAGTATCTGGAAGCTTACATATGCGGCATGTTAGAGCGACCAATTGATGATTTGCTG
>JAABUQ010008153.1_pt1 | contig 14831 bp, 9 predicted proteins | sample 5560001 | NCBI WGS metagenome assembly JAABUQ01 (sample SAMN10711888, study PRJNA513371) | rock metagenome | isolation source: Antarctica rocks | place: Antarctica: Victoria Land, Finger Mt nord | collected 2015-12-18 | reverse complement strand
TTCGCGATAGAGGATGGCGCGGCGCTCGGGGGAGTAGCCAAGGCGGGAAGCATCGAAGGCGGTGATGAGCACTCCGTCACGCTGAAAGCCGGCATCGAGCGTGATGAGATTGCGGAGACTGCGAACGAACAGGAGAGCGCCGACGAGCAACACGAGCGACAGCGCGACCTGGCTGACGACGAGTATGCGGCGAAGACTGAAGCGCCCGCGGTCTGCCGTGACGCCCCGCCCTGCCGCCTTCATAGCGGCTGCGGGGTGAGCGCGGGTGGCTCGCAGGGCCGGTGTGAGGCCAAATAGAAGACATGTCAAGATGGCGAGCCCGGCGGTGAAGCTGAGGACACGCCAGTCCGGTGACAGTTCGACAAAGAGCGGATTGTCGGCTGTGCTTAGGAACCCGACCAGGTACTCGCTTAAGAGTCGCGCCAGAAGGACGCCGATAGCCGCGCCGCAGATGGTCAGCGCTAAGCTTTCGACGAGCAATTGACGGATGAGACGGCCACGATTTGCGCCGATGGCGAGCCGGACAGCCATTTCGCGTTCACGGCTGCTGGCTCGGGCGAGTAACAGATTCGCCAGGTTGGAACAGGCGATGAGCAGCACGAGGCCGGCAATGCCAAGCAACAACAAGAGTGGCTCCTCATAGGTTTCACGAAGCGACGAGACGCCGGCGACGGCAGGCAGCGCGGTCAATTTGTAGCTGGTGTAATACTTGGCGAGATTCACCCGGTAATCAGGGGGAACCGTGTTGCCAAACACGCCAGGAGAGATCGCGCTCGCTTGGGCTACGGCCGTTGCATTGTCCAACCTGGCTTCAGGCGGCCGATGATGGCGAGCCACCAGCCATTTCGTTTTGCGAGCTGGCTATTCTCGCCATTGAGCAGGGGTTCAGCACAAGACGGGAACCGCAACGTCGAAGCTTTTGCCGACTTCCACGCCGAAGAAGTTGGCCGGAGTGATGCCAATGATGTCGAGCCGATGGCCGTCCACCGAAACTTGTTTTCCAAGCGCCCCAGGATCTCCCGCGAATTGACGCTGCCAGAACGAATAACTGATTACGACGCCGGGCGAGCCGCATCCGGCGTGATCGTCCATCGTGGTGATCACGCGACCTAACAAAGGCTGCACCGCTAGAGTTTTGAAGAAGTCGCCAGTAACCCAGAGTCCTTCCGCAAAACGAGGCTCGCCGCCTTCAGCCAAGTTGAAGCGCTGGTCTCCCCAGGCAAACACGTTTGAGAATGCTTGCTGCTGATGGCGAATCTGCTCCCACTGCGCGTACGTGAAATCGGAATGACGGCCAGAAAAATGGCCATTGCAACAGTGTTCGTTTTTCGCGATTTTGAGTTGGGCAAGCTCGCCGGCATGGGATACGGGAAGGGTACGCAGGCGCACGGCGTCAAGCAGCTGAAAGATTGCGGTGTTGGCGCCGATGCCAAGCGCGAGCGAGAGGGTCGCTATGGCGAAAAAGCCTTTGTTCAGCCGAAAGGTACGAATGGCATAGAAAAGGTCGTACCAGGCGCTTTCGAACAAAGCAGGCATGCTCATGATTGCTGCAGACTTGCATTTGCGAAGCCAACCGGCAGCTGACGAATCAGTAGTTCGAATACAGCGAGAGGGAAGTTGCGACTGTCCGAACCTGGTACTCACGAGTTCGAAAACGGACAGCGCGGCCGCTTACTGTTCCACAGCGAATGCATACAGAGTGTCGCCGCCTGCGACGATCAGGTGCTGTTTTCCATCGAGCATCCAAGTCGAGGGGCCGTTGCTGACGTTTGAGGAAAGCCGGGCGTGCCAGAGGATCGCGCCGCTCGCCGGGTCGAAGGCGGCCAGATGGCCGGAGTCACCGGTGAAGAGAAGCTTGCCTGCGGTCGTGAGAACGCCACCAGACATGTTTCCTTCGCCGGCTTTGATCTCGTGCTTCCACTTCAGCTTTCCTGTGCGGACGTCGAGGGCAAAGAGCGCCGATCGTGAATCGAACGTGCCGCCGCTGCCACCGCCATAACCTTGCGGGTTTTCGGACGCATCGTAGAGATAGGCGAGGCCGTAACCTTCGGTTCCGTTCAGATAGAAGAGCTCGGTTTGGGGATCGTAGCTGGGAGGCGGCCAGTTAGTAGCGCCGAAGACGGGCATGTCGATCATGGAGCCATCGACCTGAGGTTCTTTAGCGGGATCGGGGATGGGCTGCCCTTGCGCGTCGACGGCCTTGGCCCAATTGCCGGTGCCGGAGAAGGGTTGCGAAACGAAATTCTTGCCGTTTGTGCGATCGAGGACGAAGAACCATCCGCAGCGCGCGCCTTGGGCAAGCAGCTTGCGCGGTTTGCCGTCGATGACGAGATCGAAGAGAACGGGCGTCTCGACGTTGTCCCAGTCATGCGTGTCGTGCGGGGAAGCTTGAAACCACCACGCGAGCTTGCCTTTATCGGGGTCGAGCGCGACGATGGAGGCGGTCCACAGGTTGGCTCCTTTGCGGCTCTGACCTGCGAAGACCGGGTTGGCGTTGCCGGTGCCCCAGTAGATGAGATTCAGTTCCGGATCATAGGTACCGGGGATCCAGGTCATGCCCCCGCCGTGATCCATAGCACCTTGATTGGGCCAGGTTTCCGCGCCGGGATCGCCGGGCTTTTGAGGCTCGGTCCACCAGCGCCACTGCATGTCGCCGGTCTCGGGGTCGCGCGCTTCGAGATAACCGCGCACATCCATCGCGTCACCGCCCACTCCCACTAGCACATGATTTTTGACGATGAGAGGCGCCATGGTGGTGAAGTATTGCAGCTTCTCGTCGGCGATTTTCTTGCGCCAGCGTACGGAGCCGTCGCGGGCATTGAGCGAGATGAACCAGCCGTCGGGCGTGAGGAAGTAGAGCCAGTTGCCATACATACCGACGCCGCGCTGGCCGGTGAGGTGGCCGCCGTGATCTTCGAAATCGAATTGCCAGAGGCGCTCACCGGTGCGGGCATTGACTGCGAAGACGTGATCGGGAATGGTGAAGTAGAGGACGCCGCCGACCATCAGCGGCGTCGATTTAATTTCAGGATTACCGACTCCGCGCTGCTCGCCTACGCCGGTAATGCGATAGGCCCATTCCTGCTTGAGCTGGCGGATGTTGTTTTGATTGATCTGATCGAGCGCACTGAAGCGCCGCCCGGAGTAGTCGCCGTTGTAGGTGGGCCATACATCCGGCGGTTGGTGAAAGAGGGTGAGGGCCTTGGGGTCGAGCGTTTGCTTGGCGAGCGTGATGGCGGCGGCAGCGAGCAACAGAAATCGCATGGTCATTTGAATTCGAGCAGATAAGCGGTGAGATTGTGGAGATCGGCGTCTGAGTATTGGGGAAGCAGCGCGCGGTGCCCGCTCAGTTTGTCATCGACGTGGACTTGGACCTGATCGCGCGGCCACTCGTGCAAGCCGCCGTGAGTATCGCGCAGAGTGACATCGAAATCGTTGAGTTTGACGATCGAGCCGGAAACGGTTTCGCCCGAAGCCGTCCGCACGGTGGCAGCGGCAGGTTGACGGGAAGCGGGCCAGATGAAGCGGGCCTGCATGGCTGCGGCTTGCGAAAACTTTGTGCCGATCTTCGCGAGGTCGCCAGTTGCAGAGTGACAGCTTGAACAGTGGGCATCGAAAAACTGCTTGCCCTGTTGCGGGTCGCCGCTGGTATGGCTGCGCTGGTTGGCGTAGACACTTGAGTAGAGGCCGCGATTCGCAGCCTGCTCGACCTGCAGGTGGATGTACTCCGCGATCTGATAGATCTGATCCTCCTTGAGATTTGGGAAGGCGGGCATGCCGGCTTCGGGACGGCCGTTTTGCACGACTTGCCCGATATCCGAACCTTTCTCATCGTGCAGCACGAGTGGGGAGCGCAGCAGATTTGGCCCTTGCGCGCCACGCGCATTTGCACCGTGGCAGGCAGAACAGTTTTGCTTGTAGAGAGGCTCACCGAGTTTAGCGGCAGCTTCATCGGGCGGCGCGCCCAAGCCGAGGAAATTATGCAAGTCGCGTCGCTGGGCATCCAAGCTGAGCACCGAGAGAGCGAGAAGGATCAGGCAGAGGGGCGCGCTCTTCGGGCAGATCAACGGCCAGACGAGGCGAGAGTCGCGGGAGCTCATAACTGTGATATAAACACGGTCGCGACGATCAGGTGATAGGTGAGGGGAGGGGTCAATGAAGAAAGTGCTCCGGTTCAGAAAGTTTTCCGGCGCTTGCTTGGGATTCGTGCTCGCGTGTTCCGGGCTGCTGCATGGGCAGGAAAGGGAGCATAGCTACCGCAATCCACTTTCGCTGAATGACTCGCGATTGGGACCGGCGGTGAGTTGCCCGGATCCAGCGATCACGAAAGAGCGCCGCGAGGGAGCAGACACCTGGTATCTGTACTGCACGGGCGATCCGCTCAACTCGCATGACGTGGACGCGAGCGGCAATCTGGTGAACCATCTGATCGCATCGTACAGGTCGCTCGATTTGATTCATTGGACGTACATCGGCGACGTGTTGCCAGCGTTGCCGGCCTGGATGGGGAATGTGGTGACAAATTTGTGGGCGCCGGCGGTAAAGCACTTCAACGGACAATATTATCTCTATTATGTCGCGCCAACGACCGCAGCAGGAGGCGCGGCGATCGGCGTGGCAACGAGCAAGCACCCTGGAGGCCCCTGGACCGACAGCGGCAAGGCGGTAGTGCCGCCCGAAGCGAATCCTTACAACGGTGCTCCAGGGCGCGCGGTGATCGATCCGGATGAGATCGAGGACCAATGGGGACAGCGCTACATTTCGTATGGGAGTTTCTTCGGCGGGATCAGCATTCGAAAGCTGTCGGCTGACGGCTTGACGTCGGATGCTTCGTCTGAACAGCAGATCGCCGTCGACAATGTCTTTGAAGGTGGAAACTTCTATCAGCACGATGGCTTTTACTACTTCTTTGTCTCGACATCAAGCTGCTGTGACGGACCGTTGAGCGGCTATAGCGTGGCAGTCGGGCGCTCGCAGAATCCGACGGGACCGTTTCTCGATAAGAATGGCGTTTCGCTGGTAACGTTTGCGCCGGGAGGTTTCATCTCAATCGCGGCGAATGGAAACACGTGGGTGGGCCCGGGCGGCAACGTTGTGTTTGCGGATGATGCGGGGCAGGATTACATGCTGTACCACGCGGTGGATGTCGAGAGCCCCTATTTCGATGGGTATCCGGGATTCACGCGCCGGCCTGCGTTGCTGGATCCGATTGAGTGGGTGGACGGATGGCCCGAAGTGCGAGGCGGGTATTGGGCATCCGCTAAACGGCAGCCTGCTCCGGCGGCACAGATCTGGCAGGACAATGATACCCGGCGGAGGATCAAGCCCGAAGATGAACCGGGACGGAAAATTGCCGCGCTGTCGGACGAGTTCAATGGATCGGCACTCTCGAAGCAATGGCACTTCTTGCATCCGCTGGCTGACAATACGTATGCGCTGACAGGCGGCGTTTACGAAGTCGAGACGCGTGGTCCTGATGAGAACGGTGATCCGCAGCATGTTTCGATATTGGCTGAACCGGCGCCGGTCGAGGGCGATTACCTGGTGGAGACGCGCGTGACCACAACTATCCCATTCGACAATTCGTGCTGCTATAACTTCGCGCAGGGTGCGCTTTTTATTTACGGCGACGACGGGAATAGCATCAAGCTGGATGTGTTTGCGGATTATGACACTCGGCAGACGGAGTTCGGGAAGCAAGTGACGCCGGTGCCGGCGAACTATCCCGGATATGATCACATGACCGTGGGGCCGATGGGCGTCACGACCTGGCTACGCATCGTGAAACACGAAGGAAACGACGGGCTCGAGCTGTATACGGCTTACACGAGCAACGATGGGGAATACTGGACCAAAGGCGGGACGTGGCGGCATAACCTGGGCAGCGGGGCACAGATCGGCATCTCAGCGCAGAACATGGCGGGCTTCACGGTCGATTTCGACTACGTGCGGGTATTCCGGTTAGCCGAACACGATCGCGATCACTAGCTCACGTGAATGATGGGCCGGCGTTTTCTATCGGGGATGGCGCGGCGTAACACTTCATGAACCAGCGGAGCAGCGTCGCCGGCGCCCAGGAACAAAAATTTAAACAGGTTCCCGATGGGGTTTCCTTCTGTCCAGCTGAAGTAGGCGTGTGGCACTTGACCCGTTTCGTGCTCGAGGTGGATTAGCACGGCCGCGATGGCATTAGCGACCACGGGGCTGGAGGCCCGAAGAACGGCATGATTGCCGTAGCGGGAGCCGCTTACCGAGAGCGTGGATTCGAAAGTGGAAGCATCGCCCTGCTCGACTTCGAAGAAGTACAAGCGTTCGCTGGGAGCGAGGTTGTGACAGTAGCGAACTCCGACATCGGCTTTATCAAGGTCCTCGACCGTTTCTTGTCTCGGTTTCCGCGCGATGAGATGAATGGCCTGATCTGCGTCTTCCGCAAGCAGTGCACGGGCCGTTTCATCGAGGTTTACGGCATCGATGCGGAGTTCGGTCGAGCGGACTGCGCGCGAGACCAGAGAAGTCACAATGATGACGAGAATAAAGAACGAAGCGATCTTCAAGCCCTCGGGACGTTCGTAGATGTTGAGTACCGTTGTATAGACAAAGACACAAGCAATCAAGAAGAACGGAATGCGGAGCCACTGCTTCCACACGGTGAGTGTGACAGCGATGGCTGCCGATGTCATGAGGACAAGAACACCGGTTGCGTAAGCGCCGCCCTGCGCGTCGACGTTAGCTCGAAAGAGGATGGTGACAGCGAAGGCGAGGGCGAGAAAGACGAGTACGAGCGGACGTGCAGCCCGCGCCCACTCAGGGGCCATGCCGAAGCGGGGAAGGTAGCGTGGAATGAGGTTCAAAAGACCGGCCATAGCGGAAGCGCCGGCGAAGGCAAGGATGAGAATCGTACTGATGTCGTAAACGGTGCCGAAAACGTTTCCGAGATAGAGGTGGCAGAGATAGGCAAGAGCGCGGCCATTTGCTTCACCGCCTTCCTTGAATTTTTCGGGCGCGATGAGGAGCGTGGTGGCGAAACTGGTCGCCATGAGGAAGGCGCTCATAATTACGGCAGCGGTGACCAGAAGTTTTCGAGTATTTCTGATCCGAGCGGCTACATCAGCGCCTTTGATAAGGGGCATGACAGCGACACCGGTCTCAAATCCGGAGAGGCCTAAGGCCAGTTTTGGAAACAAGATCAGAGCCACTCCAAGCATCACCAGTGGACTGCCATGGGTGCGAGTGAGCGCGTCAATCCAGTGCGGGACAAGCTGCGGATGCAGAAACACATGCCACAGCGCCACGCACGTAACAATCAGGTTCAGAAACAGGTAGACGCCGACGAGGATTACGGCGATGCCGATTGCTTCTTTAAAACCTTTTAAGAAGATAGCTCCGAGAACGGAGAGCAGGACGATGGTTACACCCATCTGGCTTTTCATCCAAGGCGGGGTAAACGGATTCTGCGTAAAGTGATTGGCGGCATCGGCGGCCGAGAGCGTCATGGTGATGATGAAGTCGGTTGTGGCGAAACCGAGCAGGATGAGGACGAAGGTTTTGCCAGTCCATTTCGGGAAAAGGTTCTCGAGCATGGCGATGCTGCCCTGGCCGTTGGGGCTGGCTTCGGCAACGCGGCTATAGACGGGGAGCGCGGCAGCTAACGTCACGATGACGAGGACGAGAGTGGCAAGCGGAGAGAGCAGGCCAGCAGCTAAGAAGGCGATACCGGGTTGGTAACCCAGAGTTGAGAAATAATCGACTCCGGTGAGACACATGACTCGCCACCAGGCATGGTTCGCCTCGGGATGACCTCCGACGCCCTTGGGCAAACGGAGATCGGCGAGCAACCAGTCGACAAGAGTCACGAATCCAAATATAAACTGTGACGTTTTTAACAGGGTTTACGGGCCACTACTGTTCCCAACCGCCGCCGAGGGTATTGTAGACCTGAACGAGAGCGAGACGCTCATTCAGCCGTGCGCGAGCGAGATTGATCTCGGCGGCAAAGTAGTTGGTCTCGTTGGTCAGGACTTCGAGATAGCTGGTGACGCCGCCCTGATAGCGCGTGTGGGACAGATCGGAAGCGCCTTGCGCCGCGGCGGTGAGTGATTCCTGGTGCGTGCGGAACTGGCGATACTTCGAGTACGAGATCAGCGAGTCGGAGACTTCTCGGAATGCCTGCTGAATGTTCTGCTCATACGTGAGCAGCGCCTGCTGCTGCTGCGCTTGAGAGTAGCGGACGTTGGCGCGGAGGGAGCCGGAGTTGAAGATGGGCTGACTGGCAGACGAGGTCCAGTTCCAGGTGCGCGAAGGCCAGGTAAACAGATTGCCTAAGCCGACGCTTTCGAGGCCAGCGGTTCCGGTGAGCGAAATTTGTGGGAAGAGCTGGGCGCGCGCCACACCGATTTGGGCGTTAGCGGCGGCGAGCTGCTGTTCGGCCTGCTGAATATCGGGACGACGTTCGAGAAGACGCGAGGGCAGACCGGGAGGGATGGTATCCGGAAGCGGTTGCTCGGTGATGGAACGTCCTCGCGGGATGTTTTCGGGGTTCTCACCGAGCAGGATACTGATCTGGTTCTCCGCTTGTTGAATGGCGCGCTCAGCGGCGGGAATGGACTCGGCGGCCTCCTCCACAAGCTGCTCTGCCTGCCGCACGTCGACGAGCGAGGTTGCGCCGCCTTGTTCGAGAGTCTGGGTCAACTTGAGGGACTGCTGGCGTGAGCCGAGCGCACGCTGCGCAATATCGAGTTCGAGATCGTACTCGCGCAACTGAAAATAGGCGACAGCCAGGTTGGCAACGAGGCTGCTGAGAACTGAACGCCGACCCCATTCGGTGGCGCGCAGATTGGCGCGGGAAGCTTCGGTCGCGCGCCGGTAGCGGCCCCAGAAATCGACGTTCCAGGAAGCGGAAAGCGCGATCTGGTCCGCAAGATAGGAGTAACCATTCAGGAAACCGGGTATGGTCGGCTGACGGACACCGCTGACGGCCGGGCCACCGGACACAAACGGGAACTGATTAGAACGTGTCATGATCAGCTGCTCCTGTGCCTGGAGGACGCGGGTCGCGGCAATCCGCACATCGAAGTTCTGCTTCAGCGCGGTTCGCACGAGCTTTTGCAACTGCTCATCCTGGAAGACAGTCCACCATCTTTCGTCACCAAGAGAAGCCGCATCCGGCGCGTTCGACCGGGTTTCATCGCCGCCACGATAGGTTCCTGGAACATTCACTACGGGACGTTTATAGTTTGGACCAACTGTGCAGCCGGCAAGCAGAAGCAAGGCTGCGCAGAGGCCCCAGAGAGAGGTACGCCTCATGCGGGCTCCTGCTCCTCCTCTCGCACTTCGACCGGGGCAGCTTGTTTTTTCCCACTGCCACTCACTCGATGAGAGAGCTTTTCGACCACATCGAAGGTGACCGGTATGAGGAATATGGCGATCGCGGTAGCGGCCGTCATGCCGCCGATCACGGCCGTTCCCAGAATTCGACGTGACATTGCGCCGGAACCGGAGGCCGTCCACAAGGGGACGCAGCCGAGGATGAATGCGAAAGCGGTCATAAGAATGGGACGGAAACGGATGCGTGCGGCCTCTTCGATACTCTTGCCTTTGTCGTATTCGGATTTAGCAAATTCGACGATCAGGATGGCGTTTAGACCGATCAGCATCACGAGGCCGATCTGGGCGTACACATCGTCTTCGAAATGACGCAGCCAGAGAAACAGATACGCTCCAAAGACAGCTATGGGAGTGCCGAGCAAAACACTGAACGGCAGCGACCAGCTTTCATATTGGGCGGCCAGAATGAGGAAGACAAACAGCAGCGAGAGACCGAAGATGACTGCTGGAGGAACACCCTGGCCAGCCTGTTTTTCCTGATAGGACATGCCGGTGTAATCGAAGCCCATTTCGCGCGGCATGGTTTTGGCGAAGACGTCTTCGAGAGCTTGCATGGCCTGCCCGGAGCTGTAGCCCGGGGCGGCCGCCGCTATGATTTGCGCAGTATGGTACTCGTTGAAACGCATTGTGAACTCGGGGCCGGATAGCGGCCTGGTGGTTGTGACCGCATTGAGCGGAACCATCTCACGGCGATTGTTTGACACGTAAAACCGATTCATGTCAGCGGTGGATTTGCGGAAGTCGCCCTCCGCTTCTACATAGACCTGCCATTGACGCCCGAAGCGGTTGAAGTAATTCACGAGATAACCGCCGAGGAAGGTCTGGAGAGTCTGGTACACGTCCGCTACGTTGACACCCTGGCGCTCGACCTTGACGCGATCGACATCCGCATAAATTTGCGGAACGCTCGGCAGATAGGTGGTTGCAACGTTTGTCAGATCCTTTCTTTTGGAAGCGGCCTGAATGAACTTGGTGACGTTATCAGAGAGGAACGATAGATCTGCGCCGGAACGGTCCTCGAGCATGAAGGTGACGCCGCCAGAACTGCCGACGCCGGGAATCGAAGGCGGCGGGAAAGAAAAGCCCATGCCATCCTGAACCTGCTGCAGGCCACTGGTGATGTGGTTTCGGATGGCGGCGTATTGCTCGTTAGCAGCTTTGCGCTCGTCCCAGGGCTTCTCGGTTACGAAGAAGAACGCGCTATAGGTATCCTGCACGAAACTCAAGAGACTAAAGCCGATGACGGATGTGCAGCCTTTGACGCCGGGGGTGTGCATGATGATGTCTTCGACTTTCCGGGCGGCTTCGGAAGTGCGCTGTAGCGATGCAGCGTTGGGCAACTGGAGCGCTACGTAGAGATAGCCCTGGTCTTCTTCGGGCAGGAAGGAACCCGGCAATTGCTTTCCGATGAAGACGGCCAGCACTCCCATGATGAGGAGAAAGACCAGGCTGATCCAGGCGCGGCGGAGCAGGACAGCGGAGAAACTGACGTAGCCGTTGGTGATGCGGCCGAAGACGCGATTGAATCCGTCGAAGAAGCGCGCGAGCGGACCACGCGTCTTTTTCTTGGGTTTCAAAAGAAGCGCAGCCAAGGCGGGGCTGAGCGAGAGCGCGTTGAAGGCGGAGAGGATGACCGAGATGGCGATGGTGACCGCAAACTGCTGGTAGAGCCGGCCGGTGATGCCGGGAATGAAGATCGTAGGTACGAAGACGGCAGTCAGGATTAAAGCGATCGCGACAACGGGCCCCGCGACCTCTTCCATCGCTTTGAGCGCGGCATTGCGGGGAGTCATACCCTCCTCGATGTGGCGTTCGACTGCTTCGACAACGACGATCGCATCATCGACGACGAGGCCGATCGCGAGGACAAGCCCGAACAGAGAAAGCGTGTTGATTGAGAAGCCGAGGAGCGGAAAGATGGCGAATGTACCGATGAGCGAGACGGGAACGGCCGCTAGCGGAATGAGTGTGGCGCGCCATCCTTGCAGGAAGATGTAGACGACGAGAACGACGAGAGCGAGCGCTTCGAGCAAGGTATAGACAATCTCTTTCATGCCGGAGGTGACTGCCAGCGTGGTGTCCAGACTGACCTGTGAGGTCAGGTTCTGGGGAAAGCGCGCCTGTAGTTGAGCAAGGCGCTTCTGCACACTTTGAGCGGCTTGTACGGCGTTAGATCCGGGAAGCTGATAGATCGCGAGAATGGCGGAAGGCTTACCGTTATAGCGCCCGGTGAGGTTATAGGTTTGGGCACCGAGTTCGAGCCGCGCCACATCACCGAGGCGTAGATTCGATCCATCCGGATTCGCTCGCAGGACGATGTTGCCAAACTGCTCGGGCGATTGGAGACGGCCCTGCGCCTGCACTGTATACGTGAACTGCTGGCCATTGGGCACCGGCTCGCCGCCGATTTGGCCGGCTGGATTGACGGTGTTCTGGCTTTGCAGCGCAGAAACAATTTGCGGAACGGTGACGTTGAGCTTATTCAACTGATCGGGATTGACCCAGGCACGCATCGCGTACTGCCCTGCGCCGAAGACCTGCACGCGGGCGATTCCAGGAACGCGGGTTAACTCATCGACTAAGTTGATGTAGGCGTAGTTGGCGAGGAACACACTGTCGTAACTGCCACTCGGAGAGTAAAGTGAAATCAACATCAAGGGCGCCGACAAGGATTTGAGGACAGTGAGGCCGGCCGTATTGACCTGAGGCGGCAGCTGCGATTGCGCCTGCGAAACGCGCAGCTGGGTGAGGACCTGGTCAATATTGGGATCGGTATTCACGTCGAAGTTGATGCGGATCTGCGATTGTCCGTTGTTGGCGTTGATCGAGTACATGTAGGCCATCTGATCGACACCGCTGATCTGCGCTTCGAGCGGGGTGGCTACCGATTGCTCGAGCGTCAGGGCGTCGGCGCCCGGGTAGTTGGCCTGTACGAGAATCTCGGGCGGAACGATGTTGGGAAACTGCGCGATGGGCAGCCGCAGCATCGATACCAATCCGAGTATGACGGTGACGATTGAGATGACGATCGCGACGATCGGGCGATTGATGAAAAATTTTGACATGTTTTACTTGCCTGCGCTCTGGCTAGTTTCGCCGGCCGCCGATTCACTGGTATCGGGCGCAGGGTCGACCGTTGCGCCGGCGCGAACCTTTGAGGTACCTTCGCTCACTACGCGGTCACCCGCGCGCAAGCCTTTGTTGATGACCCACATTTGACCGACGCGATCACCGACTTCGACGGCGTGAACAGCGACCTTGTTGTCGTTTCCTACGACCGCAACTTGATAACGGCCTTGCAGTTCGGTTACGGCGCGCTGCGGAACCAGGAGAGCGTTCGTCTGTGTAGCAGTCTTCGCCCGGATGCGGCCAAACTGACCGGGACGAAGTATATTTCCGGGATTGCTGAAAGCCGCGACAATACGAATGGTTCCGGTAGATGGATCGACCTGGCGATCAGCAAACAGAATGCGGCCTTGATGCGGGTACACGCTGTTGTTCGAAAGTGCCAGCTGCAGCGGGACGGGGTTCTTTACGCGAAGAAGATCGACACCGGGTTTGATCTTGTCGGAAATTTTCAAATATTCTTGCTCGCTTATCGGGAAATACGCCTTGATTGGATTGACTTGAGAAACGGCGGTCAGCACGGTACTTTGGCTCACCAGATTGCCGATCTGGACTGTCGCCTGCCCGGCGATGCCGTCGACCAGAGAATGCACTTTGGTAAATCCCAGGTTGAGTTGAGCGTTCTCAACTGCCGCTTGCGCACCTTGAATGGCCGCCTGTCCGGATGAGATCAAAGCTTGCGTCTGCTTCTCTGTTTGAAGATCGTTGTCCAGCTGGCTCTGGGCGATGGCGTGCGCCTGTGCGAGCGGCGTGTCGCGTTTTACGTTGATCTGCGCGAGACCCAATTGAGCTTGCGCCTGACCGAGCTGACCTTTCGCCTGGGCCAATTGCCCCTTCGCCTGATCTAATGCAGCCTGAAAGGGCCGGGGATCAATTTCGAATAAAACATCTCCCTTACGCACGGCCGTGCCCTCGCGGTAAGTTTGCCGGATCAGATATCCGGAGACCTGTGGCTGAATGTTTGCGTTGACGTACCCGTCGAGGGTGGCAACCCACTCGCCGAAAATCTCGACATCCTGCTGTTTGACATCGACAACGCCCACTTTGGGGGGAGGCATTGCCGGGGGAGGAGCGGATTTTGAAGTGCAGCCGCTGCTGAAAGCCCATGCCGCTGCAAGGCTCAAAGCTGTCAGGCTGGCGCGCCGATATCTCATACTGCTCAGTATTGTTTGAATCACTTTCTGTTTGGCCCTTTTCCGCGCGACTTGGGCGCTTCAAAATTCGGTTGTAAGTAACAGGTAAGAACGCGTTCGTATTCCTTTACGACGATTTTGCGATGGCCGCCGCTAGATTCGGCGTAGATCTCGTTCATCCCCTTCATCATCTGCAAAGCGACGGCCGCAAGAAGGGCAGCTCTTTTCTTAGATAGATGCGGCGAAGACTTGCGCAAGATTCGGGCAAGGCGCTCTCGCAGGAAATCGCGGAGCGATGCGTCTCGTGCGTTACACGGGCTAACAAGGAGCTCGAGGAGAGCAGGCCGCTCATTGAGAAAGAGAACTGTCTCATCTACCAGACGCTCGGCCAGGGTCCGCACATCGAGACAATCCGCTTCATCCAAAGAAGCCCAAAGAGCCCGCAGCTCCTCCGAGTAGTGCTCTCGTAACGCCTCTGTAATAGATGCTTTGTTGGGGAAGAACTGGTAGAGGGATCCGATGCACGCCCCGGCGCGGACGGCAATTTCGGACATCGTAGCGGCGTCATACCCCGCATCGGCAATTACCGAAGCAGCGGCATCGAGGAGGCCCGTCACACGTTGTTGTCCGCGTTCCTGCTGCGGCGTACGTCGCGGCCCACTTTCAATATGTGAGGCCATGCTCACATTCTACAAAAGTGAGTGTGAGCTCACGTTTTAGCGTGAGCTCAGTAGCCGGCTGGAGTACGCGTTTCCTCACTCGTCTTCACAAACACTTGCCCGTCTTTCAACAGGACATCGAGCACAGGCTGCGGATGGACGGCGGGGCCGTCGAGAACGACGCCGGTTCGAAGACAGAAGCGAGATCCGTGCCAGGGGCAACGGACGCTGTCTCCGGTGACTTCGCCTTCTGAAAGCGGGCCACCCAGGTGAGAGCAGGCCTCCCCCAGGGCGAAGATTTCAGAACCACGCTTCAACAGGAAGATGGCGGTGCCCTGGTAATTCGCTTTGACCGGCTTGCCTTCGACGAGTTCATGCTCGGCGATTACGGGTGAGAACTCGCGCGGTAGATCTTCATCGGCATTGGCCGCATGGTCGACGCCAATACGCTGCCGGTAGGAGATCGCTCCGCCCAGATAAGCGCCGGCAGCGACAAGGCCGTAGCCGGCAAATGCCAGGGCACGGCCCA
>JAABUQ010008152.1_pt1 | contig 14832 bp, 14 predicted proteins | sample 5560001 | NCBI WGS metagenome assembly JAABUQ01 (sample SAMN10711888, study PRJNA513371) | rock metagenome | isolation source: Antarctica rocks | place: Antarctica: Victoria Land, Finger Mt nord | collected 2015-12-18 | reverse complement strand
AACCCACCACCCCCCCCCCCACCAGCCCCCGCCCCCCCCAACCCCCCCCCCCCCCCCCCCCCCCCCACTCCCACATGGGTCCTCCGGGGTGATCGTCTCGACGCGCCAGTGGTGGGTATTCTGCAGCCCCCGAGAATCATCGGTTCCATCAGGGATGTGATGGATCGTCTCGACGCGCCAGTGGTGGGTATTCTGCAGCGACTTCGATCGCAGCCTGCGACCGCCGATGACGCGGTCGCGGAGGGCCTTGAGGCGGACGCCGATGGCCTTCGCGGACGGGAGGTCGCTGGTGTGCGACAGGCCCAGGAGCGCGTCCCTCAGCGTGCCGTAGTGCTGGTGGTCGCCCTGGAGGAGCCGGATCGCCGCGGCGACGGTCAGGCCCTTGTCCGATCTGGGCAGTTCCGCCCAGCCGCCGACGATCGCCTCGCGGACGGCGGTGTCGGGATCGTTGGCGCGGAGATCCTCCCGGGTCGCACAGGGATCAACCTCCGTGGCCCAGTGGACCGCGGCCCGCATGACCTGCGACCAGCTCTCGAAAGAGCCGATCGGTTTCAGCCCATCCGCAGGACGGCCCGCGAGGGCATGGGCCCTCAGCAGCGTGAGGGCGTCGACCACGAGGCGGGGCCGCTCCCGCCGGACGTGCTCCAGGAGGTCGCCCTCGACCGTGAAGTTGCCCCGCTCCTCCGGCCGCTCCTCCGGGCTCTGGAGCCGGCACGGGAGCACCCGGCGGAGGATGTCACCCCGGAAGGTCAAGTTATTGCCGGTCGCGAACCAGACGGTGAACATCGGCATCCCGGCCGTCATCTCGGATTTGCCAGCGTGCGGTCCCTCCAGGTCGAGGCCGTCAGGGCCGAGTCCAGGGCCGACCCTCCGAACACGGTCGCGATGTTGTCCAGGAGCATGAGCCGATCGCCGGCCGCCGCGATCCTCGTGATCCTCTTCCGCATCTCCTCGTCGTTGTCCGGGTAGGCCGTTCGGGGCATGTCGCGGCCGGTGCTGATGATGGCCGCGATGTCCGTCAGCTTGCTCTTGCCGGTTCCCGGGGAATTCCCGTCGATGGCGAACAGCGGGCACGGGCCGTTGATCGCGAACCTCGCGATCGGGGTCAGCACGCCGGCCAGCCATGCGGCCTCGTGAGCTGGGCCCTCGAACGGGAAGTCGCACGCGAGGAACATCAGGCTTTGGGCCGCCGCCCTCGCATCTTCGCGGTCTGGTGACTCGGGGATCTTCGGGAACGTCGCGTTCGGCTCGTACAGGAGCCCCGTCGCCTCATCCCACCCCGGAGTGTCGAGGATCGACCCGTCCGGCCGGATCGAGGGGGCCTCGGTGATTGACTCCAGATGCCGGATGCCCGACCATTCGCCCCGGGCTTCGACCTCCGCGACGGCCCAATCCGGCGGGTGGGTATCTACGATCTCGATCTTGTCCGTCCGGGTCTTGCAGGACTTCCGCCAGCGGGCGTGCTTGGCCAGCATCTCCCTCAGCCTGGGCCTCGGGAGGATGGCGATCCTCGCGGCCCCCGCGGGCCGATCGAACTTCGATTTTACGGCTCCTGCCGAGTCGCGGAGCACGGTCACGAGGACATTGCCGCGCTGGTACAGGTTGTCCTCGGCGGCCAGAGCCCGGATTGCCCCGTTGACGACCTGATCCTCGCGGGTCGTGATGAGGATCTCAGGCCGGTCGTCGGCAGCTGTCTCGGTCACGCCGGGGATGGGGATCGTTGAGACGGCGGATTCTTCGGGCCCTCGCGTCTCGGCCGGCTTGCTCTTGGGCTTGGCTCCCATCACGCCACCGCCTGACCGGCCATCTGGCCGACGAGATGGGCGATGCGACCGCGGAGCTTGCTCGCCCTTTGGGGGTCGCCGATTTGTTCGGCGTGGAGGGCATCAGCGGTCAAGCTGGCGATGATTTCCCGGGTGCCGACTGCGGTTTGCTCGGCCTCTGTCCGTTGCTGTGGCTGGCCGTTTCCGTTAAGATAGAGAGCGTTCATCGGGGGTCCTGATTGTCGGGTCGGCCGGGGCTGCGGCCGTCTCTCTGGGTCTTGACTCGCCTCGCCTTACACGCGGGGCGATGTCGTTCATATCTCGATCAACGCATACTTACTCTCCTGCCTTGTCACCGCGATGTAGCTTGCCGCCCGGCCGTGGCCTGGCGGGTGGGCGTCCGTGTCCTGGGACGGGGTCAGACCCCGAGGGCGGCAAGCTGCCGGTCGGCGGCCTCGGCCCGGTCGCGACTGGTGCCCGATGCGGGGACTGCACCATCGCCGTAGCCGGGGGTGATCCGAGTGAAAAACTCGCGGATCGCCGAGGCGGTCGTGATCCAGCCGCCGGGTGTGCGGACAGCCTCCAGCCTCACGACCTCGCCGGTGCCGATCACGCGGCCGGCGGTGATCCAGCGGACGATCGTGGCGGGGTGCGTCGGCACGGGGTGCATCTGCCCGTCCGGGCCGACGCGGTGGCGGATGGGCGGTACGGTCCGGGCCGCCTGGCACGGCCGAAGTCCGGGCTCGCGGGTCAGGTCGATAGCCATTATGTAGTGCCTCGCGTGTCGTCGGGCGGTTTCGCGGATCACACTTGTACCATATGGCGGATTGCCACTATCCGTCAATACCCATCCATATAATTTTGATTGAAGTGATTGACGTGCAAACGTCGCGTTACTACAAACCCCACGCATCTGAGTTCGCCACGCCGACGATGGGACGAAAAAACGCGGGCGGAAGACCGATTGGCCCTCCGCCCGCGTAGCGTATCCGGATCGTTCCGGCCGCCGGCTCTCAGCCGACTTCGCCCATGACTGCCAGGGCCTTGTCACGGTCGAGTTCGGCGTAGGTATCCGTCACGGTCGGGCTGGAGTGTCCGAGGATGATCCTCGCGGTATCGAGCCCGTATTCTTTCCTCAGCCAGGTCGCGGCATTATGCCGCAATTGGTGCGCGTGCCATCGTTGGGACTTCCTCCACGCTCGCAGTTCGGCCCGCTGGTCGGCCGTCAACTTCTTCCTCGCGACCTTCGCCAGCTCGGGATGCAGGAAGGCCCGATCGCAGGCCCTCGCGATCGCGTGCCCGTAGGCCCTGGCGTCGTACCGTTCGCCCGGCGTCTTCCTCGGTTTGGCCTTCCGCGTCCTGGCTCGCTGCGAGGGCGTGAGCGGTGTCCTGCGGTTCTTCCGGGCCTCGGCCCGCCGCTCCTCCTCGGCCTCCCTTGGCCGAAACAGGTAGGCCGAGGGGTCGGCCCGCAACCAGGGCCGGAGGACTTCCTGGGCTCGCGGCCCGATGAAGACCGTCCGGGCGTGCCCGTGGTGGGCCGTCTTGTGCTCGGTCGGCGTGAAGATCCACACGGGGCCGGACCTGTCGAGATCGCCGGTCCGCATGATGCAGACCTCGCCCGACCGCATGCCGGTCATGCGTTGCATCTGGATGATGGCCCAGACCTGACGGCTGACGTGGGGCTCCACGGCGTCCACGCGGGCATCGTCCACGGGCCGGATTCTCTTGCTCTCCCTCGCCCCGGATCGCCCCGCCTTGAGCCCCGCTACGGCCTTGAGCCCGTGGTGGACGGCCGGGGGGATCAGTTCGTTCTCGACCGCCCACCGGAACGCCCGGACGATCCGGCTGACCCTCTGGTTGGCGGTCCGGCGGCAGAGCCCGGAGTCGACCATCGCCTGCCGGATGACCTTCAGGGCCTTCGGCCCGAAGTCCCGGGCGGGCGTCATCCCGTAGAGTTCCCGGAGCGGCCGGAGGGCCAGGCGGAGGTTGTCGAGTTCCCCGGCGGGCGACCCGTCGGGCCGGCGATAGTGGATCTGGGCGTGGCCCCAGTAGGCCAGGACCATCTCCGCGACCGACGGGGCCGGAGACTCGTCCGGGGGCGTGCTCGGTGCCTTCGGCAGCGGGGGGCCGGAGCCCGCGAGCCACTCAGCCAGGACCCGGCGGTATTTCTCGCGGCTCTCGGGGGAGTCGTACTTCCCGAGGTACACGTCCCGGCCGTCGATCCTGACGACCGCGAGATTCTTCGGGCGGAAGTGGCGATATTTCGGGAGATGGGGGGCGGGCGAGGTCATGGCGCGGCACCTGTTCGGTCCGTGAGTAGTACCGGTACTACCCGTTCGGGACTTCCAGGCCGCACCTCCGACCGCCGGAGGGTAAAGCTAAAGGCTTTCGGCGAAGGGACTTACACCCAAAGCCACCGGGGGGACTTGAACCCTCAACCCCCGCTTTACGAAAGCGGTGCTCTACCAATTGAGCTACGGTGGCCGCGTCGTGGTTATCGTAAAAGACCCCGACCTTGCGTGTCAATGTCGTCCCCCGGCGATGACGAGGTAGGGCGGTTCCCTTCTGATCTAGCCAGAAGGCTCATTCGAGTTTATATCCATCCGGCGAGGTCGATGACACCGGACAGCCTTCTGATAAGGACTCGGGAATGGATGCCCCAGCCTCCTTGATGGAACTCTTGGAAGGGCTTCATGATCCGCGACGGGCCCAGGGCAAGCGGCACCCGCTGCCCGCCTTGCTCGGGCTGGCCGTCGTCGGCATGCTCGCCGGCATGACCAGCTACGAAGCGATCGCCCAGTATGGCAAGGAGCGGGGCTGGCCCTTCCTCCAACTCCTCGGGTTCACGACCCGGTGGGGCCTCTGTAAGGCCACCTACTCGCGGGTCTTCCGCCGCATCGACGCCGCCGACTTCGAGGCGCGGGTCGGCCGGTGGATCGGGGCGCGTCTGGGGCGGGATGACGCCCCGCACCTCTCCATCGACGGCAAGACCGCCCGGGGCAGTCGCGAAGGCACCACGCCCGGGGTCCACCTGGTCTCCGCCTACGCCCCGGACGTCAAGGCGGTCCTGGCCCAGCTCCGCGTCGATGCCAAGACCAACGAGCACAAGGCCGCCTTGGAGCTGCTGGGGGTGCCCCCGCTGAAGGGCAGGATCATCACCGGCGATGCGATGTTCACGCATCGCGACATCTGTTCGGCCGTGATCGCGGCGGGGGGGATTACGTGCTGCCGGTCAAGGACAACCAGCCGACGCTCGCCCGCGACATCGAGGCCGCCTTCGCCGAGCCGGAGGCCGGCCTTTCCCCCCCTCCAGGCCGCGCGACATGAGGCCGAGATCGAGCGGGCCGAGGAGGTCGACAAGGGGCACGGCCGGATCGAGAAGCGGTCGATCGAGGTGACCTCGTCGCTGGCCGATTACCTGGGCTCGGACTGGCTGGGATGCTCGCGAGTGTACCGCCTGAGGCGCGAGCGAAGGGCGGGCGCGAAGGTCGAGGTCGAGGTCGTGCTGGGGATCGCGAGCCTCTCGCGCGAGCGGGCCGGCGCGAAGGAGTTGCTCGCCCTGACGCGGGGCCATTGGGGCATCGAGAATGGCCTCCACGGCGTGCGGGACGGGACGCTCCGCGAGGACACCAGCCGGATCAGGAGGGGGTCGGCGGCCCAGGTGATGGCCATCGTGAGGAACATTGCCGTCTTCGTCTTCGACCGGCAGGGCTACAAGAGCGCCGCGGCGGCCACGAGACATTACGTCTGCCACCCCGAGGAGACGCTGGAAATCCTGTCAACACCAGATTGAGAATGAAACAGCCCTGGATGACGAGGCGGATGCCGTTGCGGGGGCTCTCGGGCCAGACGTACAATCGCCGACGGAGATCGGCCCGGGACTTCGGTTCGCCGCAAGTCGAGTAGGCCCGACCCCGATGGCTGAGCGAGGGTCCAGGATGATCCGACATGGTCCGAGGTCGATCGCGCTGTTGGGCATCGGGATGGCCCTGCTGGCGACGGGGGGTGGTCATGAACCGGACGCGGGGCCTCAGGCGCCTCTCAAGGGTTGGGTACAGGGGAAGGGTTGGGGATGGGTCTGGGGAAAGGACGACGAGGTCGGCAGTCTCAATGCAATGACCGACGCCTCGCGCGCCGCGGCCTTGCGGCTGGCGACGAGGGGCGAGGTGTTCGACCTCGGCCGGGCGTATAACCGCGAGAGCTTCAAATGGCCCGGCCACAGCCCCGGTGAGATTCTGACGTTCCGAAGTCCCGATGGAATCGACCGGATGAAGGACAAGGATGCCCCGGCCGCCGCGGACAATCCCGGCAAGGTCCTCTGGCATTCGGCGGCGATGTTCCTCAGCGACAACATCGCCACCCAGATTGATGGCCTGGCCCACATCACCGCTGGGCCGGACTACCATTGGTATAACGGCTTCAAGGAGGCTGATTGGGGCGGCGATTGGGGACCCCGCAAGTGCGACGCGAGCACGATCCCGCCGATCCTCGCTCGCGGCGTTCTGATCGACGTTGCGGCGTTCAAGCGGGTCGAGGTTTTGCCCGGCCGAACGGCGATCAGCACGCAGGACTTGCAAGAAACGCTCATCTGGGAGGGGGTGGACCTGCAACCCGGCGACGTCGTCCTGGTCCGCACCGGGGCGGGCCGGCTCTGGGGGGACGTGGGAGCCGACCACGAGCGGATCGCCGCCCACGACTCGGCCGGGCCCGACCTGGGGGCGACGCGTTGGCTCGTCGAGGAGCGGGGGGCCATGATGGTCGGCTCCGACACCAGCGGGTACGAGGTCGCCAGGCCCGGGGAGTTCAGCCCCTGCCATCGCTATCTGCTGGTCGACCAGGGGGTCCACATCGGTGAGCTGCACCATCTGGAGGGGCTCTCCGAAGCCCACGCCTTCACCTTCTGCTACGTGGCGACGACCAACAAGATCAAGGGGACGGCCGCCGGCTTCGCCCTCCGCCCGATCGCCCTGCGTTGAGGGAAAGCCCTCGGGCCATGCCCGCCTTGTCCGCGGCGAAAGGCGCCTTGTATGATGGCCCACGAGACGTCGACGACCGACGCCGCCGGATTCTGGTAGGCAGGAGGGACAGGGAATGGCACACGCCGAGCGGACTCGCGGCCGGATTTACGACGACATCACCCAGACGATCGGCAACACCCCGCTGATCCGCCTGAGGCGCGTCAGCGAAGGCTGCGCGGCGGAGGTGGTCGCCAAGCTGGAGAACTTCAACCCGCTCTGGTCGGTCAAGGACCGGATCGGCGTGGCGATGATCGACGCGGCCGAGGCCGACGGCAAGATCAACGCCGAGACCCTGATCGTCGAGCCGACCAGCGGCAACACCGGGATTGCCCTGGCCTTCACCTGCGCCGCCCGCGGCTACCGCCTGATGGTCACCATGCCCGAGAGCATGAGCATGGAACGCCGCCGGCTCCTCAAGGCCTTCGGCGCCGAGATCGTCCTGACCCCCGCCACCGAGGGGATGCCCGGCGCCGTGCGGAGGGCCGAGGAGCTGGTCAAGTCGAACCCCAACGCCTTCATGCCCCAGCAGTTCAAGAACCCCGCCAACCCGGCGATCCACCGCAAGACCACCGCCGAGGAGATCTGGCGTGACACCGACGGGCGAATCGACGTCCTCGTCTGCGGCGTCGGCACCGGCGGCACGATCACCGGCTGCGGCGAGGTCCTGAAACAGCGCAAGCCGAGCCTGCACGTCGTGGCCATCGAGCCGGCGAACTCGCCGATCCTGGGCCAGAAGCGCAAAGGGGAGTCGCTGAAGCCCGGCCCCCACAAGATCCAGGGCATCGGCGCGGGGTTCATCCCCGACGTGTTGAACATGGACATCATCGACGAGGTCCTGACCGTCCGCGACGACGAGTCGTTCGAGATGACTCGCCGCCTCGCCCGCGAGGAGGGGATGCTCTGCGGGATCTCCTGCGGCGCCGCCGCCGCCGGCGCGATTCAGGTCGCCAAACGCGCCGAGAACGCCGGGAAGATGGTCGTGGTCATCTTGCCCGACCTCGGCGAACGCTATCTCTCCACCCCGCTGTTTCCCGAGTGACCGACGGGATCGAGCATCCCGAGCAGCTGCTGATCTCCGCGGCCGTCCTCGACGCGATGGTCGCCCACTGCCGGCGGGAACTCCCCGACGAGTGCTGCGGCATCCTCGGGGGACTCCCGCCCCTTGCCTCGTCGTTCTACCCCCTGCGCAATCGCGCCGAGGACCCCCGGACTCGCTACGACGCCGACCCGCTGGAGATCATCGAGGGCCATCGCCAGCTACGCGAGCGAGGCGAGGAGTTCGTGGCCATCTACCACTCGCATCCCACGTCGAGGGCCTTCCCCAGCCGCGCCGACCTCGCCCTGAATTACTACGGCGCCCTGCCGAGGATCATTGTCTCCCTGCGGGAAGAACCGCCGGACGTCCGCGCCTGGAGGCTCGACCCCGATTCGTACCGGGAACTCCCCTGGCGGGCCGTCCCGGTTGAACCGACGCCCCCGCGCGGATAAACTGCTCGTCCGAACCCGAACCGACGAAACAAGCAAGGTCCCGCCCGCCATGCAACGCACCCTCGTCATCTTCAAGCCCGACTGCGTCCAGCGCCGCCTCGTCGGCGAGATCCTCCGCCGCTTCGAGGCCAAAGGGCTCCGCATGGCCGCGCTCAAGCTCCTCAAGGTCGACCGCGCCCTGGGCGAGAAGCACTACGCCGAGCACCAGGGCAAGCCGTTCTTCGAGGGCCTGATCGACTTCATCACCGGCGGCCCGGTCGTCGTCGGCGTCCTCCAGGGCAACGAGGCGATCACCGTCGTCCGCGCGATGCTCGGGGCCACCAATGGCACGGTCGCCGCGGCGGGCACGGTCCGGGGCGACTTCTCCATCAGCAAGCAAAACAACCTTGTCCACGGCAGCGACAGCCCCGAGTCGGCCACCCGCGAGATCGCCCTCTGGTTCCGCCCCGAAGAGCTGGTCGACTACGAGATCGCTGGCGGACAGTGGGTCTTCGGGGCCTGATCCGAGCCGAATCGAGCCGAGGACCAACCAATGCCCACGCCCTCTCCGAGCCCGAAGCCGCGGCCGAATCCGTTCTTCGTCCTGCTGCTCCTGTCCAGCACCGCGTTCGCCGTCACGGCGTGGGTCGGCTACGTCGGACCGCTCCTGGCCCAGGCCCCCGCACGGCCGGGCGCGGCCGAGCCCGGCGCCGATCCGCAAGCCCTCGCCGACTGGTTCAACCGGCGGGGCACCACGGCGTTGGCGATCGAGTTCGCCGTGATGTTCGCCACGGCGATCCTGGCGATGGCCACCGATCGCCACTTCGCGCCCAAGGCGACCCCGCGCGGCCCGGGGCCGGATGCTCCCTGAGGGAACGGAACGGAGGCCCGATTTGGCGACTCCCCAGGCCATTTGGCAGGAGGCGGAACGGCTCCGGGCCGAGATCGACCGCCACAATCGCCTGTATTACGTCGCCGCGGCGCCCGAGATCAGCGACCGCGAATACGACACGCTGATGAAGCGCCTTGAGGCGATCGAGGCCGAGCATCCCCAGATCGCCACGCCCGACAGCCCGACCCAGCGCGTCGGGGGCGAGCCGCTCGGCGCCTTCGCCACGGTCAAGCACGCCGTGCCGATGCTCTCGATCGAGAACACGTACAACGCCGACGAGATCCGCGAGTGGGACGCCCGCATCCGCCGCGGCCTCACCGCCGACGACCCGGTGCGCTACGTCGTCGAGCTGAAAGTCGACGGCGTCGCCGTGTCGCTCCGCTACGAGGCCGGAAAATTCACCCTTGGCGCCACGAGGGGAGACGGCGAGCAGGGCGACGACGTTTCGGCCAACCTCCGCACCGTCCGCGGCATCCCCCTGCAACTGGCCGACACGCCGCCGCCACTGCTGGAAGTGCGCGGCGAGGTCTACATGACCAACGGCGAACTCGTCCGGCTCAACGACCTGAGACGCGTGGCGGAGGAAACTCCCTTCGCCAACCCCCGCAACGCGACGGCCGGCTCGCTCAAGCTCCTGGACCCCAAACTCTGCGTCCTCCGCCGCCTGCGGTTCCTCGCGCACGGGCTGGGAGAATGTAAGGGGCTGGCGGCGACGACGTATTCCAGGATTCTCGATGACCTCAAGCGCTGGGGCATCCCTGTCGGCGGGCACACGGCCGTTTACGAGTCGATCGACGAGGTGATCGACCACGCCGACCGCTGGGCAAGCCTGCGCAATGCGCTCGACTACCAGACCGACGGCCTGGTCGTCAAGGTCGACGACCTCGGCCAGCGGGCGCGGCTGGGGGTTCGCTCCAAGAGCCCCCGATGGGTGATCGCCTACAAGTACGAGGCCGAGCAGGCGGTCACGAAGGTCCTGCACATCGGCATCCAGGTCGGGAAGACCGGCAAGCTGACCCCCGTCGCCGACCTGACCGCCGTCCCGCTGGCAGGTACGACGGTGAAGCGGGCCACGCTGCACAATGCCGACGACATCCTGCGCAAGGACGTCCGCGTCGGCGACACCGTCGTCATCCAGAAGGCTGGCGAGATCATCCCGCAGGTTGTCCGCGTCGAGGTCGACGCCCGCGATGGCACCGAAGTCCCCTTCGTCTTCCCCTCCACCTGCCCGAGTTGCGGCGCCCCTGCCGTACGCGAGCCGGAGGAGGTCGACTATCGCTGCTCCAACCCCCCGTCCGCCTGCCCCGACCAGCTTCGTGAACTGATCCGCTGGTACGCGAGCCGCAAGGCGATGGATGTCGAGGACCTGGGTGCGAAGCTGATCCACAAGCTCGTCGACACCAAGATGGTCCGCAGCCTGGCCGACCTCTACCGGCTCGACGCGGCGACCCTGGCCGACATGGAGCGCATGGGCAAGAAGTCGGCCGCCAACCTCGTCGCCGCGCTGGAGGCGAGCAAGACGCGCACGCTCGACCGCCTCCTCGCCGGCCTGGCGATCCGCCACGTCGGCGAGCGTGGCGCCGAGATCCTGGCGGGGCGATTCCCGACGCTCGACGCCCTGCGGAAGGCCAGCCTCGCCGACCTGGAGGCGATCCCCGGCCTCGGCCCGATCGTCGCCGCCAGCGTTTTCCAGTTCTTCCAGGACCCCGACAACAACCGGCAGGTCGACGACCTCCTGGCCGTCGGCGTCGCGCCGACCCCGCTGGCCGTCGTCCGCACCGACGATGCGAGCCTGCCGTTCGCGGGCAAGACGTTCGTCATCACCGGCACCCTGCCGAAGCGTTCGCGCGCCGAGGCCGAGGCGATGATTAAGCGCCTCGGGGGCAAGGTCACCGGCTCGATCTCCAAGTCCACCGGCTACCTGCTCGCGGGCGAGGAAGCCGGCAGCAAGCTGGAGAAGGCCCGCCAACTCAACATCCCGACCATCGACGAGGCCGAATTCGAGCGGATGGCGCAGGGCGCTGCGGCTGGGGGCCTCTGAGACATGTCGGGTGGGTCGAGCGCAACGAGGCCCACCAAATCGAGGGTCGATGGTGGGCCTAAACTCGCAGGAGAGCCCTGATATGCGATTCGCTCGCGAATACCGCCCCGCGATCCGGATCGCTCTCCTGCAAGAGATCCCGCTCCTGGCACTGGCTTCGTTGATCCTCGATGGCGGCGGAATGTTCCGGGTCCTGAGCGTCGCCGTGCTGAGCCATTGGGCGGCCATACTTTTTATCCTCGGACGCCGTCCGAGGTCGCCCACTCGCCTTGACCTTGCCTTGATCCGTTTCGGGTTCTGGTCCATGCCGATTATTATCGGGATGGTTGCTCCGATCGTCTGGAGACTGACCGGGCAAGAGCGTCTCCCCTGAACGTTGCCGGCGAACCTGCGAGTAATCCCTCGACGCTCAGCCTTTGCCGTAGCGTTTCTCCAGCTCTTGCCAGTCCTCCAGCCCGACGATCTGCTCGAACTCGCGGAAATCGACACTTTCCTCCTTCACCAACAGCGTCCCGGCCTTGAGGTCGGCGACGGCCCGTTCGATGGCGCGAGTCACCCGGAACAGAATGGAGGTCGGGTACAGGACCATCGCGAACCCCAACGCGTGCAGGTCCTCGGGCGGGAGGATCGGCGTCTTGCCGCCGCCTTCCAGCATGTTGACGATCTTCGGGACGCCCTTGAGGGCCTTGCCGACGCGTTCCATCTCCTCGACGCTCTTGAGGGCCTCGATGAAGATGCCATCGGCGCCGCTCTCCACGTAAAGCTCGGCGCGGCGGAGCGCCTCGTCGAGGCCGTCGGAAGCGTTCGAGTCGGTGCGCGCGACCAGGAAGAGGTCGGGGTTGCGCCTCGCCCCGACGGCGGCCTTGACCTTCGAGGCCATGTCGTTCGCGGGGATGACCTCCTTTCCGACCATGTGGCCGCAGCGCTTCGGGGCGACCTGGTCCTCGAAGAAGATCGCCGAGACCCCGAGGGCCTCGTATCCCCGGATGGTCCGCGTGACGTTCTTGACGTCGCCGTAGCAGTCGTCGGCGTCGACCATCACCGGCAGGGACGAGGCGGCCATGACATCGCGCACGCCGGCGCTCTGCTCGCCGTAATGGACGAGGTCGATGTCGGGAAAGGCATGGCGGGCGCCCGTCAGGGCGAAACCGCCGACCTGATAGGCCCGGAACCCGGCACGCTCGATGATCTTCGCCGTCAAGCCGTCGTGCGCGGCGGGCAGGAGCAGGGGCGCCTCGTGCTTGAGGAGGGATTTCCAGGTCGGCTTTTTCGTTCCATCCGTCGGCATGCGTCGCGGCCTCTGGTTTTCGGGGTCAGAGCCTCCGCCAGTGGGCGCCGTCGCGGGCGAGCAGCGCGTCGGCGGCATCCGGTCCCCACGTCCCGGCGGGATAGGTCACGGGCAGGGGGGCGTCGGGAAGGGCCCAGGCGTCGAGGATCGGGGTGATGAACTGCCAGGCGCTATCCACCTCGTCGGTGCGGGTGAAGAGGGTCGGATCACCCAGCATCACGTCCAGCAGCAGGCGCTCATACGCCTCGGGGGAGGGGATCGCAAAGGCGGTGCCGTAGCGGAAGTCCATCCGCACCTGCTGGAGCCGGCGGCGCGAACCGGGGATCTTGCCCTGGAAGGCGAGGCTCGTCCCCTCCTTCGGCTGGATCAGAAGGATGAGCTGATTGATGCGGCCTGAGCCCTCGGTGTCGGGCTCGAAGAGCATCGTCGGCGGGTTGCGGAACTGGATGGCGATCTCGGTGGTCCGCTTCGGGAGGCATTTGCCCGTCCGCAGGTAGAACGGCACGCCCGCCCACCGCCAGTTGTCGAGTGTCAGCCGCAAGGCGAGGTACGTCTCGGTGCGGGAATCGGGCTTGACGCCTTTCTCCTGGTGATAACCCACGGTCTCCTTGCCCTGGGTCGAGCCGGCGGTGTACTGACCGCGGACGACATTGCGCGCGACTTCCTCGGGGGACCAGCGGGGGAGGGCCTGGAGCACCTTGACCTTCTCGCTGCGGACCGCGTCGGCCGACAGGTTGACGGGCGCCTCCATCGCCACCAGGCAGAGGAGTTGCATCATGTGGTTCTGAACGATGTCGCGGATCGCGCCGGCCTCCTCGTAGAAGGCCCCCCGGCTGCCGACGGGGACTTCCTCGGCCACGGTGATCTGCACCGACTCGACGTGGTTGCGATCCCAGAGGGGCTCGAAGATGGCGTTGCCGAACCGGAAGGCCAGGATATTCTGCACCGTCTCCTTGCCGAGGTAGTGGTCGATGCGATACGTCTGCGCCTCGGCCAGGACGTGCGACAGGTCGCGACTCAGCGCGCGGGCGCTCGCCAGGTCGCGGCCGAAGGGTTTCTCGATCACCACGCGCGTCCAGGGGCTCTGATCCGAGTCCCTGGCAATCAGGCCCGCCTTGCCCAACTGATCGACGATCGTCTGGAAGAACTCGGGCGCGACGGCCAAATAGTACAGCCGGTTCCCGCGCGTCCCCTGAGTCCGGTCAAGTTCCTCAAGCTTCGCCTTGAGGTTCTCGTAAGTCCTCGGGTCGTCAAAGGTGCCGCTGGAGAAGGCGATGTGCGGAGCGAATTGCGGCCAGGCCTTCTCGAACTCCGGCCCAGCGTTCTTCGCCAGCGTCTTCTTCAATTCCTCCCGGAACGCGTCGTCCGACCAGTCGCGCCGAGCCACGCCCACCACGGCGAACTGCGCGGGCAAGTTGCCCTCGCGCGCGAGGTGGTACAGCGCCGGCGCGAGCTTGCGGTGAGTGAGGTCGCCCGTGGCGCCGAAAAGAACGACGGCGCACGGGTCGATCGTCTGCCCACGCGGCAGGTGCGAACGCAGCGGGTTAGCGACGCTCTCGGAGGTCAAAGGCTCACTCATCCGGCGGGCTCCGGGGGCGCGTCGCGGTTCGGTAATCAGGCCCGGCCGACGATTGCGCGGGCCGGCGCAGCACCGACCGGAGTCTACGGGTCTGCCCCCCGGCCGATCAAGTGGACTCGAACAGGTGTCAGGCCGGCGGGGTCTCGGAGAATTGACGGGGACTGTCAGTCCCCTTCGTGGTCGTACCGCGCGCGTCCCACTGATCCTCGGCGGCGCTGCGGCGGAGGTAATGCGGTTCCAGGAACCAGGGGTCGTCGCGCCTCCCGGCGTCCAGGGCCTCGCGAGCCATTGCGGCGAGGATGTCGCCCCGCGGTTGGGCCTCGATGGACTGGGCAACGCGCACCGCGACCGGAAGCGCAACGGCCAAACGGGCGAGGCCGGGGCCGATCGCGGTGATGGGCCCCGGCCCTTCCAGCCCGGCCGCCCATTGCGGGGCCGGTTCGATCCGGGTCGGGGAATTGCGGCGGAGCGGCTCGCCGGCTCGCTCGCGGCTGAAGTTGGCGGCGTAGAGGTCGCCGCGCTGGGCATCGGCCACCACGGCGACGCGCAAGGCGTCGGGCGGGGCGTTGCGCGCGATCGCCTCCAGGCTGTCGAGCCCGACCAGAGGGCGGCCAAACGCGAAGGCCAGGACTTTGGCCGCCGTCAGGCCGACGCGCAGGCCCGTGTACGAGCCGGGTCCGAGGCCCACGGCCAGAGCATCCAGGTCGGCCGGCCGCAGCCCGGCCGAGCGCAGGAGGTCGCGGATCGCCGGCACGAGCCCTCGCCCGTGGCGTTGCGCGGGGTC
>JAABUQ010008151.1_pt1 | contig 14832 bp, 20 predicted proteins | sample 5560001 | NCBI WGS metagenome assembly JAABUQ01 (sample SAMN10711888, study PRJNA513371) | rock metagenome | isolation source: Antarctica rocks | place: Antarctica: Victoria Land, Finger Mt nord | collected 2015-12-18 | reverse complement strand
AATCTTTAATCTCAGTCGCGGTTCACTAAAAAGTTTAGTCCCAGGGAGAGTATCCGGTAAGCCTGCACGCATTGCAGAGCCCCAGAAAGCCCCCGCTGCCGCTGCTGCACCATTACCGCCACCAGCCGATGCGATGTCATGGCCGACGCCCGATAATGCTCAAGACGAAGAGAAGAAGAAGGCTCAGGATCGAGCCGACAAAGCAGAAAAGGAGAAGGTGAACCCCTCAGTGCCGAAGCCTCATGGTAAAGAGAAGTGGACGGCAATACCATTTGTTCCTTCAGCGGTTTTCAATACGCCTATACCTCAGATGCGTAGGGGAGGCGGAGGCCGTCCTAGTCGCGGCGGTAGGGACGGTGGTACTGGTCGCGGTGGTAACGCCGATCTACTAAGCAACGATAATGATAGACCAGGATCTCATAGTGGCTTCGGCAACCAGCCTGCTGCAACATTTAATGATCGTGGAAGAGCAGATCTGAGCTCGTCGAAAACCCAATCAACTGGGGCAAAATCGAAGAGATCTGCAAGTGCAGGACCTCCTACTGTTCGTGAGCAGCGCAAAGGTGGTGAATCCCCGTCTACAGAGAAACGCAAGGAACAGATATCGAATGGCCTGAAATCAAGCACGAACCAATCTCCATTCGCCAACGACGTACGAGAAGCTCCGACTGCTACACATATCAATCAAGAAATATCTGGACATTCACCTTCCAAAGTACTAGCTAACGATGCAGGACCATTGAATACCCAGTACGCGCTGGTCAATGCAGAATCAGGTGACAGACGCCAGAACGTGCCTATCGACACATATCCTTACCCACGATCTAATGGTCCTGATCGACGGAGTGAAGGGCCGAGGCCATACGACTACTCAAGGGAACTCTTTGGATCAAATGCTATGCGCGAACGAGGGGATGGACGACCTGAACGCGGTCGTGGTGGCTATCGTGGTAGGGGCAATGGCAGTCATGGATTCTCCAATCAACCATACATGAATGGTAACGGCTATGGTAATGGTCATGCCTCTGGATACCAGGCGCCAATGATGCCACCAACAAAGTCTCAATCGAATCACGAGCGCCATCCCTCGCAACAACATGGATCTTCAGCAGTCCATCCTCACCCAAGAAGTCTCCGCTCAAACTCACGTTCGCAATCCATTCCACATTCGGCACCGTATGGCAGATATTCTAATGGGCAGTATCCGGCGGCGTCTCACCTCGCCAGCATCCAGACAGACATTGCCAACGCCTATGGCTACCAACCGGGAAATCAAGGCACCATGAGTGCATTCCCATATAGCCCTTACGTAGATCAAGTCAACTTGTACGGGATGGTCTCCATGCAGATGTAAGTCAAAGATTGTGATCAGTGGTAATGGCTTGCTAATGCTAATCAGGGAATATTACTTTTCTCTCGATAATCTCTGCAAAGACATGTTCCTGCGTAAGCACATGGACTCAAAGGGCTTTGTTTTCCTCAGCGTCCTGGCAAACTTCAATCGGATCAGACAGCTTACACAGGATATGGAACTGATCAAACTAGTATGCCTCAACTCGGTGACTATCGAGATCCGTACTGGAGAAGACGGTATCGATCGTTTACGTAAAAACGAAGGATGGCAGCAGTGGGTCCTTAACATGGAGGAGCGGGATCCTTCGGCACAGAACGAAGGCTCAAGCCATATGCATCAACCTCGAATTACTCAGCCATCAGTGTTCGCCATTCCCTATGGCTTTGACGAGATACCAGAAACGCCTGCACCGTATATTCCTCAAGCTCACATGGCTGACGGCAATTTACACAAGCAGCACGACAGCATCCATCCGTCAGTGTACCTTTCAAACGCCGCTGGTCCCACGACCAACGGAAATCCAAGCCTGGCCTCTGCCACGCAGACACCGAATCCTGCTGCAGTCCCGGACTTCGCTTCAGCCGGCGAACCCGCTATGAACGGTCGTGATGTATCGCCGACTGATCCTCAGGTGCACAATGCAAGCTCATTCACCGATGAGCAAGTTGAAAGTCTCATGATCGTTGTCCGTAAGCCAGTCAGTACTTCGGCTGCTTTACCACCTCCGTTCCACTCGGCTTCATCACGGACATTCTCCAACGGCTCTATTGATGGACGGACCATCACTGACGAGTTCTCTAAATTTGAGGAACGTCAGTCACGTCCAATCGTCAACAGCACGACCGGGCCCCAACTGTAAGGACTTCCGAACCTAAACCAAGGAAACTGGAATAGCATCCAACTGACTTCTAACCAGGAGTGAATTCAACTTGGCGCAACGCACGCGGAGTCCTCTCCCGATGGGTTCACCTAAGCGCCAAGCCACCAGCAATGCATCACCTGTTTTTTGGGTCAAAGACAAGGAGACGCCCATCGACTCTTTGCCTAGCGACTTGACCCATGAGTCGTATCATGGCTTCCGTATCAATGCATTGCAGCAGCGTGAGCTTTCTGGACCCGGAGCATGCCATCGTGATATGGATATTCTGTATCAGTTCTGGTCTCATTTTTTGATACGCAACTTCAATACCCGTATGTACGAGGAGTTCCGTCGAACTGCATTCGAAGATGCGAATCAACGCAACTCGATGGTTGGATTGAAAAATCTCGTTCAGTACTACGATGAAGCTACGCTAGGCCAGAAGGTCATGACGGACGGCATCGCTCGCGACTATGTGGATCTTGTGCAAGGCGAAGGCGCTGGACAGGAACAGCCTGCCTTCGACAAGCTTAGATCGGCGTGGCGGAATGGTGCGACCAACATGAAGAACCGCAAGAAGATTGGCGACTTCCTAGACCCGGAGCTCAAAGCCAAGCTTGAGCGATGAGTTGTTGGACTGACACAGTCTACCTCGCTACCTCGGAACGTGCGTTGAGTTCCACTGTGTCGCATATCGAGTCTGACCGAGTACGCGAAGCGTGTCAATAACATCGGGTCTTGGGTGCCAGCAGACCGCACTTGATAGAGCATTTTCATGTGTCAAACAATTTCCTTGCCTATTCATTCAGCATACCAGCAAAGAAACGAGCCAGATCTCCAGTCCATCTACGGCTCGGGCCATGGGATTCGGAGCTCATGGCCACTGGCTACGAGGTCCACGCTATCACGTTCGATACACACATATTTCAATTCATTCTAGCTTCACTTACCATCAGCTACGGTCACTAGATTGCTTGGAGTTAGTCGTCGATGGAGGTTCGGCATAGGGCATTTCAGCGGGTGTTTACAGAGCTTGTCGTTGCATAGCTAGACCTCGGCTTTCAGACGTGTGCTCTCATCTTTGCACCATATCATGGCTCGAGTACGATGAACTTCTCATTTAGGCCATACTGGCGGAAAATGATGGCATTTGGCTATGGCATAGGGCGATCAGCTTCGCATCCATACCTTTTAGACAAAAGCGCTATCGTCAATTACTTTACAAACAGTGCTCTACTCTGCACAATGGGAGTCTGCTCCTAGGGGTGGTCCATTGGTCTAGCCAAGCTTCGGAAATTGATGATTGCTTCAGCTGAACGGCTAGCCATTTGTACATATTATCCCATGAAGTGTACTTTTATTCTGTATTCCTGTTTACCCTCCATCGTGATCTCTCTCTAACTTCATCTTATGGTAATGGTATGCCGCCTATGCCAATATTGCCCGGCGCTAGTTGATGTTCTGCATCCGGCTTAGTGCCAAGACAGTCCGCCACCTTCATGAGCCTCTCCCTCTTATGACGCTTCCTTCTCTACCCATCTCTGCATCTCATCAATAATGGCGCCCTCAAGCGGGCACCTTCTGGTGCCTAAGGTTTTACGAATCGCAAAGTACAGCTCTGGTCCCCTTTTTCTCCTTCCCATCTGTTAATCCCAGACAATAGGTTCGCCATCTCGAAAACAAGCGCCTTCGTACGCTCCAAACTCCCCTCAACCACCACCACTACCTCCTCGTCCACCACCTACCCTATCCTTCAACCCATCCGCCTAACAACCCAATCACATCCCCTACATCCCCTCGCCCGCATCCGCCAAGCCCGCTCCCAGCGCTGGCTCCACACCACCCTCCGCAACCTCAGCTCAACCAGCAAAGCACGAGCCGCCTACGACCGCCCCACCTTTCCCACGACCAAAGTCGCCAAAGGCATCCGCCAGCGCGGGGTCGCACCTTTCGCATCAACAATTCGTCCGAATCTCACAGGTGGAACGCTACACCGCACCGCAGGTGGATATGGTCTCGGAGGGGTGCGAAACTTCAGCCAAACGCCCAGCTGCCAAGCGCACGTCATCCAGAACGTCAACGCCGGCATCCGCGCCTTCTTTGTCTCCGGCGGCAAGGCGAGGTTCGATGGCGTCCATCCCGTCACGGGCGAGAAGCGATTCAAAGCCGTGATGCCAACAGAGGACAAGGTACTCCGCACATTCGACACCTTGAAAACCACCGGTGTCAAAGGCACAAGCCTCGAATTCCGCCTCTCCCCCACCATCACCGCCCTCCTGCCATCCACCCCGGGTTCTGAGTCTCCTCAGCAAAACCTCGGCACAGAAGGTCTCCTCTGCGCGCTCTCCACGGACTTCGCACACGCACTCAAAACCCTCTCCCTCACCCTCGCCGACCTGAAGCGGCTTTCCGCCCTCGGCTCTCTACCCATCTCCCTAACGCCCACGCCCAAAGGCCCCATCCTCAGCGTCCGCTTCCCAGGCTGCGACGCCGCCACCGTGTCACTCCTCTGCGAGGAACTCGGCGTCTTCAACGGCGTCGTGCGGGAAGACGCAGCATGGACCGAGAGTCACGAAGTGGAGATGGCGCTTCTCTTCCCTTTCGCTCCGACCGGGCACGAAGACGCAGACAGTGAAGCCGTAGCGGATGACTATTTCTTCTCCGAGCAGAAGCCCGCAAAGCTCGACTGGCAGGGGATGATGACGCCGTCGAGCGCGCTGCCTACTCCGTTTTCGTCGACGGGGAGCTATGCTTCGAGGGGGGGCTATGAGCGGGTTGAGCAGCCGGCGATGGAGTCGCCCGAGGGGTATGAGAGTATGCGGGAGAGTGAGTATACGGACGAGGATGCCTATTTCGGTGGGCAGGCTTCGCGGGCTGGGACTGGGGGAGCGGGTGATTTGGAGGGGATCTATAGGTTTTTGAGCGAGTGTGAAGGCGCTCGTAGGCGGTAGGGGCATGATGCGTTTACAAATCGGCACAAATTGTGAACGGCCTTGAGTGTTGGGGATGGTTCGGCAGTATATCTTGAAGAGAGCTGCGATAATGCTATGGAGATGTCAATCGATGAACAACAACCGCATGACGCGTGAAAAGAAGCATCGTTCCCAAAGCGCAATTTTCTGCTCTGTGATACTTCAAGTTAGGCAATCTCAACCGCTCACTCTGCCATCATCATCCATAGCGGCAAACCACACTCTCCCTAGCTTCGCCTCCCCATAATCTTTATCCACGCAAACCCGCATCCCATTCTCATGCCGGCCGCCATCCCCATTTTATCCCATAATTATCAACCGCCCCCTACCACAGTCTTAGAGACCCAGCCCTCTATCCCCTCCAACCTCAAGGCGGCGGGCAACCCTCCAGACTCTCAACTCCCGAAAACCTTAGATTTCTTGTGCATTAACACTCTCAGGCCCTTCGCTTGGATTTAGAGTCCGATGTGTAAGCCGTTCATTTTTCTGTCTTTCTACTGTTTCTCCCTTCTTGTTATCTTCTTCTTCTCTTCTTCTTCTTCTTCCCAACCGCATCTCAGCACGTCCACCCCACCGGGCACTGAGGAAGGCGGATGAGCAGAGGGCTACAGCATTTTCTGTTTCGAGGTTTGATGCCTTGCCGCTTCCACGATCTGCCGGTCCTGCTGGTTGGGAATGTACCGACGAGGGCGAGAGCTGCGTAGCCGACGCGCTAAGACATGGTCTGGGTTCGACGGAGGGGAGGACGAGATTTGGGGAGCTAACTGTCCGGGGGTTCGAATCGACTTGCTTTATTGGCAGTTGAGCTTGGTTCGAGCGAGTCCGGCGAATGGGTGAATGCGTTTTTCGATCAAGACGTCCATCCACAATCCCATAGCGCCTCGAATCCAGACCCCACCAACATCACCAAACCACACACATGTCTGCAAAGCAGCACTTCCGGCCCGACAGTAGGGATGTTCAACAATAGTACATGGGTATCTTTTTGGGTATTCAATATATAGTAATCCTAAGTGTGTTCCCTAGAGGACATCAGACTTCTCTTCTAAGAATTCTTTGACGTCTTCGTTGACTTTGCGTCGTGGGTGGGTGGATGGTGTTCCGTCGGCGGATATGGGAGCTTGATTGGCGGAGGGTAGGATGAGTACGGGTTTTGTGTGATGCGATTGGGGGAAGAGTGGGGATTGAGATGTGGTTCATTGAGTGTTGCGGGGTTTGGGATTTGTGTTTGTGTTCGTGTTGTCTTGGTTATTGCGGGTGGTGGATGGACTTTTGGAGTGGGATGCTGGGGGTTCGAGGGGGTTTTGAATGGAGAGGGTTATGTGGAGATGGAGATGGGGTGGGGATGTGTAGACTCTGTATAGGGAGAGGATATCATCTGGATACAGAGGGAGTGGGAATGTGTGCCTTGTTCAAGAGATCGTCTTTGTATAGCTGACTAGGGCGGACTGGACACGAATTGGGATATTTTTCAAGCAGCGATAAGAATCTGGAAACAGAAGAATCTGGCAAACACGAAGTGCTATGGGTTTTACTCGAACACCGTGACGAGGCTTGAGGAGATTATTGCTCATTGCTGAATGCTTTGCAATGCTCATGTCGTTGATATGATGCTGGGGCCGACAGTGTTGAGGTTGTGAGAGCGGTGCAACTGTAAGGCCTACATTTCGTAGCGGTATGGACCACGCCGCTCTTGCTGCTTCAAAAGCATGAGAGTGACAAGAAAACTCTTTGCTGATGGGCATTGTAGGATGGCACACGCCAAATAACGACGAGCTGTCAGTGGCTTGAGGCTAGGAGTTCAAGGATTGGAGCCTGGAAACAGGCAGATGGCCATCGAGATGCGACGAGAGTGGGGAAGCGACAGCGTGGTGGGATCTCAGCCGTCGTTGAAAGGAGCTTCCTCATTAGCATCTGCTACACAAGACTTGGAAAGCCGTCAAGCGCTTTGTGTGGACAGCATTGCTAAGGAGGGCAGGGAGGATAGCGTGTCCACTGAAGGGCGTCTTACCGAGTTCCAGTTGAGTTGGAAGTAACGGTGGCGACTACGGTTCGATATGGAGCCAAAGCGCAGACTGCACGTGCACAAACAAGGATGAGAGGCGAGAGCGGCACAGTCGGCATCCCACAGATGGCTCTGTGCATACCATCAGCGTGTGGGGCAAGGTCCTTGCCGCTGAGGCCTCGAAAGAATCCATGCCGTTGATTGCGGGGTTTGTGATATGCTCTGTGCCTTGACCATGATACTTTATGCGAGCTTTCTGCAAAGTCATAGAAACTGTGGCCGGGAGCGACGGAGCGGCACGAGCATCTCGACGGCGTCTGGGAGTTGCCAGTGAGGATGGATTTGTATTCTGCAAAAGGATATACTCGGTCACTGTGTCATCCAAGCTGTTACCCTGCTTGTGCCAAACCTGGCGGCGAAGCGCAAACCCGTGCTTCCCATAGGAAAATAGCTGACAAGGTACCAAACGAGAGTCGCTAGCTGTATAACAGAGAACAGGAGGGTCAGAAGGAAACTGCGAAGCTGTCATGTGAACACAACGGTCAGCAGATCTTTTTCAAGCTTTGGTTAATCAGGATATCAAGAGTCCTACAGTAGGTGTGCTAGAGCCCGTGCGGTGAGCTCAAGGGACAGGGGGTGGGGTGGGGGTGGGGGTCTTCAAATAACTTACCCCGATGGCAGAGAACAATGTCATCCCGATCGAGCCGAAGTACGCCGCGGTGAAGGGCAGTCGAGCCTCCGAGAGAAGATGTTTGATGTATACCACTGGACCCATCATGACCGCCCATGACGCCAAAAAAAGCACGGAGCCGATCGACCATCTGCATCGGTGGGGTCATGTTAGTTGAACCTATTCGTATTGTGATGTTGAGGCATAAGAAGAAGTGAAACATAGAAAAGGTTCAAAATATGTGCTCGGGCGGTCGCGAAGCTGCATGCTTCGGAAAGCTCGAGCCTCTTGACGCCCTTTGACAGGAAGTTGGTGTGATGCGCAAGCCAAGAGTGGCGCGCATAAGGATTACGCATTACTCCAGCGGCCGAGCAATTCGACGCTAGCAAGACTCGAAGACCAAGAGCAGGGCATACGTACAGGATGGCGAACTTGCGCGGCTTGATGGCCAGAACCGGGAATAAAGTAAAACAGATCACGAAGCAGGCCGCGGCAGCAAGATTGAATGCACCAAAGATCAGCAGTCGATCCCACCTGCTCACTGTTGTGTAAAGCAATGTCAGTATCAATCTCTTCAGACGGGGATGGGGGACGTCTGGGTAGTCAATCAGAACAGGGCGGAAGAGTGCATGGTGCCAATGCGTGTGACAAAAACGGCGGTGCAGCGACTAGCAATCGATCGCAAGCGCGCCGGGCGAGGGTGGGCAGATGTATCGATACTGTCTCCAGTACTCACGTGCGAACCAGCCCTCTTCCTCTTCTCTGCGACTGGGAGCTGGTAGAGGTGCGCCCGGACCCTCCTGGGTTGGAAGCCTCACATAGCCCGACTGGCCAAACGGATTGAGCGATTGCAGCCTTGAGAGGATGGGCGTCGAAATGTTGGTGTTGACTGGAATGTCGGGATCTCGTCGAGACCAGCCCATGGAATTCATCGAGTCCCGAAAGGAGCTTGAAGCCATACTTTGGCGGAGAGAGTAGAGTGAGAAATTAGTGTAGGTTCACGGCAAGCAGCCGGACCGCAACCTGGTGGAGGCTAGGCCAGCGACGCTAGATGGACAGGCTTGGAGTTGATGGAACAGTGTCGTTGATCGACAGCAGCGTCCAGTCTGGACGGCGCTGGAGACGGCCGATTTAAAGATGAGGGGGGTGATAGGCGGAGCTTGCGAGGAGCTTGGTGCGGAGGTAATGCAGCAGTAATGCAAGTTGCAACGGGTACGCGGAAGATTTCGTGCAGATGATCTTCTGTGGGGTAGTACCACTACTCCTACTTCTACACGTTCAAGATCAATATGCAATCGAATCGTCAACGGTTGCCCGAAATAGAGGGGCGACGAGGACCAATAATGGCGGAGGGTGAAAGGCAGCAGCGATTGGGATTTACTCACGACCGGATCGGGACCGTTTGAAGAGAGCTATTCTCAGCTTGTGACGGGAGCCTGTGATCCTGCGGTGAACAAGGTCAGGGTCGTCGTACGTCAAGAATCAGGGAAAAAGAGGGGTCCCAGTCCCTCCCAAGCAAATATACGGACCCAAGTGCGCAGCTACTCCAACCTCTGGCAGCTCTGAGCGGAGATGGTGTGTGGGCACAGGTGGCTTGTGATTGGCGCTTAGACCCTGAGAAAGTGCAGAGACGTGAGACCACCACAGGTGTACGACACCCTCTTGATGGACGGAAAGAAATGCACCTACGCGACAGAGCCCCCTTTAGGCAGTCAAGATGTGAATGGCTTCAAAGCCTTGGAGTGTCGTCGTCGTCTTGATACTCCGCCTTACCCTTTGCAGTCTAGGCAGACGCTTTCCAAGTCTGCTGCAGGAGACCGCGCCACTCATCTGGCCATCATACACGGAGGACTACTCCGCATATTGCAGCAAACAACCCCCCCCTCCCAGCAGTAACCCTAAGGTATCAGGATTTGATGCAGTGTTGGTGCGTGAAGAACTCCAGAAGCGAGGAAGGGAAAGTCATTCCCATTATATGGATAGCCATGTCTTGCACCTGCTGAGCCCTACTTCTGACTACATGACTCACACCGGTCATGCCTCCGTGTAGCGTTGGAGGAGAGGGTGTGGCGTTGCCTTGGGCGAGTGAGACCATAGATCACTCTGTGATGGCCATCTGCCAAACCCCAGAACCGCAGACCCCCATCTCCCTGTATCCTGATGCGTCCTGACCCTGGAAGCACATAAAGCTTCCCGTCGCGCATCTGCAGACTTGCCGACGGCTTTGCATCAGATCTTATCCTGCCCTTCTGTTTGGTCCAAGCTTTCCATCTGAGCTGAAACGCAGAGATCCTGGTATGCTCCAAACCGTTCGAACACAAGGTTGGTAGAGGATAGGTGCTCGAGTGTGGCCTCGCAGTCGTCGCATTCCACATCTGGTCACTCGGCGAAGTCATCCCCTCCACCAGTCAAAGACACCGACCCAAGAACCAGGACTGGGACGCCATCACCGAAGGTTCGTATTCGCCTTAAGTCTGGCTGATCCACCATTGATATCGACGCTCTTCCATCGATCTCCTCTCCATCATACTTTCATCTTCCTTTTTGACTTTCCGCAGCGTACCCCAAGTTTGAAGACGATAGTGCAGCAAGCGCCAGAGGCAGGCCATCTCCACCAAACACATCAAACACTCAAAGACCCCTCCATTGCCAAGCCTGAGGGACTGGCGTCATTGCACATCGCGTTAGCACGGATCCATCCGACCAAGCGAGCTGCCAGAGATACCAGACTCACGTCGCTACACCGACTTGTTCGACACCTCTCTTTCGCTATCGCCCCAATCCTCCTCCTCCTCCCCTCTCTCCTCCCGCCATCACCTCCTCTCCACTCGCTCTCGCTCATCTCATCATCTCCCTCGATAATCCGATCGCCTCGACCTCGGAAGACATACGCCTCGTCGCACACGTTGTTGGCGTCGCAAAAAACCTCGCAAAGTCATCAAGCAACCTCGTACCTGGCCGGCCCAGTCTACCTTTACCATACATCCGCTCTCCACCTTGTTTGCTTGAATCGTAGCACCAGAGCACTACGCCAGCCACTCAAGAAAGAGCATTATCGTCAATAGCCAGACAATCACTCTTGCCCACCTGCGGCCCGCAGCAAGGATCCGTCTCGGTACGTTCCAAGCATCTCTTGATTGCCATTCTTTGTCCCTCATGTCTCCAATTGGCTTGTCTCCGGTCTTGCATTCACGGCCCACCAGTCCCAGCAGGTTGCATCAACTATAATTCCCCCCTCTAGTCTTCAATAGGGCAAATGAGGCTGCTTGCCTGGTGCCCCTGCCCCTCGCATGCCTCGCTATTTCTTTTCAAAGCCAATACAATGGCTGCGCACTCTATCTTGTATTGTTTGGTGTTTATAGCAGTCCTCGAGGCTCGTCAGGGGATACTCGCTAACGTAAGTCTAGTCAGGTTCTAGAGGATACTAAACTCTAGGGCAGACGAATTGAACGACAGGCATATTCCAGGTTCGGCAGTCCAGGCGACTGCATCTGGCTATATACTAGCGCAAGAGAATCTTACTCGAGGCTACCCGCAAACATTCGGTCATCCGTATCACCCGCAGTCGCCCCGTTCTGCCAGCGACCAGGCCCGACCTCATTGGACATTGCGGCAAGTCCTCAGTAGACTTGCCCACCGTTAAATTGACGACATTTTCCAGCATTGAGCATCTCAGTCCAACGGCCTCCTGCGGCAAGGCTGCGTTCAAAGACACTGCGCAGGCTCAGCTCGCACCTCTCACATCCACAACTAAGAGAGTCTGCCCGGGCTCGTGCACTTCTTGCTGGGGACTATTACTGCAGTATCGGCCGACTGCGCTTATTGTCGGCCGCGTCAACAGCACCGAACTCTGCCAGGGACGTCCGCCGGGGTCCGTTTCGTTGCAACGTAAGCTAGCGCTGAAGCATACTACATCTTGTCATGCCAGTACCCCGTAAGTACCTCTCTTCGTCTTTCGTGAATTGAGTTCCTTTATATCTGAAGTGGGCTTTTGATATCAAGGGCCCCCCCCCACCGTCTCTTGCTACTCCAATTTGGAAGATATCTACAATGATCACAATGTTTGCTCACCGGTTTTCTCTTCTAGCTGAAAACACCGTCAAGTTCGAATTCCCGGTCCCAATGACCAGGAAGGACAAATCCGGTACAAACTACGACTTTCACCCTACTTCAAACTTTGAAGAGGAGCTAGACTTCTTTGATATGGATGCTACAGGCAACTCCAGCCCTTTCATCAAAACCGAACCCGACGATTACAATTTTCGAGCCCACAGCTACCCATTGAACCCCCGCGGTTACGGTATGCATACTGGACAGCAGTACGGGGAGAGCGCCAACGGCAGCATCGACCCCTCCGAGCTCACCATGCAAGATAACAATTTCTCAAATTTCAATCTTGGGCCCCAACAAAATATGTCAAATAGCTTCAATTTGGGCAATTCAGGGATTGGTGACGACGAACTCCTCGATCTTGATCTAAACGATGGATCACATCATCCAAATCCTTTCCAGCAAGGGGAGGGACACATGCAGAATTTCTTCACACCCCAAAGTCATCAAAATTCTACGGGTGCTCCTGGCCAACACCACATGGAGCAAAATTACTCCCATACTCCCGGGGGTGACCCTACGCAGAGCCCATACAATCAGGCGAATTTCAACTACGCTCAGTACGCTCAACTACAGTCACAACAGATGATGAACGCGTCACCAGCCATGAGACCAGTACAGCCTGAGTCTTATGACAACAGTTTCATGAGCGCTCGGTCCAGGCCAAGGACTTCGCAGCAGATGGATCGTCAGACATCAGATTCCCGTAGCCCCATGACGCCCAAGACGCCAGGTCTCGGGGCTTTGAACCTGGGAACCCCGGAAACCGGAAGCCTCCCATCGCGACCGATCCATGCAAACTTCAATCAGCATCGTCATCAGAAGAGTCTGTCCAATCAATGGGACAGCACCCCTGGAAGTCTGTCATACTTGGATTCGCCAATCTCATCGCCAGGTCTTCAGGCCAATCACCCCCAGATCTCCGAGATCTTGAAGTCAGGGCCCAAACATGCTTCCTTACCAGCCAAGGTTGAGACAGGTCACCACCCGGTCGGTGGATACCAGACTCAAGAAGCCAAGCGTCGTCGACGCCGCGAATCACACAACATGGTCGAGCGCCGTCGTCGAGACAACATCAACGAGCGCATCCAGGAGCTCTCCCACCTGGTGCCAATGCACCGTCTCGAAGACGAAAAGGTCCGCAAACACATTGCCAACAACTCCCCATTATCTCCTACCCTCGCTGCCACCGGCAGAAGCCCTCCTCAGGCTACTTCTTTGCTTGCCGGAGGTGGCCGTCGTGCAACTGGCGCCGGCTCCATCAGCATGGGCATCCCGATCGAAGACAAAGACAAAGGCCCAAACAAAGGTGACATCCTCAACGGAGCTGTGAGCTGGACACGTGATCTTATGTGGGCTCTACATGTGAAGCTACAGCAAGAATCTGAGCTTGCAGACCTCATCACGTCCCTCGGCGGCCACTTCCCCTTCGAGCAAAGCGAAGACGAGAAGCGCATGCGAACTGAGCTCATGAACGCAATGACCGACAACGATCCGAGTACGTTCTCATATTCCCGTGGCCCAGGAAGTACGCTGCGGGTGCCAGGCCATACAAACGTCATGGGCGAGCCGCTCGGCCAAGGACAGATGGGGCAGATGAGCCCACAGAGCCTAAGCCCAGGCGTCCAATCCGGTGGCAGCGGCGCCAACAGCGGCGGGCAGGGGCAGCCACAGTTCTGGCAGCATCATGGTCGCGACAGCATCGGCTTCAAAGAAGAGGATGAGTACGGCATGGACTTACAATGACGCTGACCGGCTTCGGACGCAACTCCACGATTCCAGCAGGGGACGAACAGGACACGCGGTGGATCCTTTCACATTTACTAGCACTTTCGCTTTTTATTCGCACTCGTTTCTGTTTCAAGTTCCTCATACCCCAGATTTCTGCATACTTCCCAGCATACTTTTTGTCTTACAACCGCATCATTCGGCGTAGTTGGGGGTCTAGGGCGGTCGATACGTGTTGGCTACATATACCACTCCTGTGTCCCATAGTTTTCATACCTTTTTCTGCATATCTGGTATCTTTCTCGGGGGTTGAGGGGGGCGTGGCTTCATCGTTGTTTTGCTGGATATACCTCATCCTGCAGGCGTTTGGCGGGAAGGGTGGAGGGAGAGCGAAAGAGATCAGACCGTGTGTGGACTCTTCTTTACTTTGCTTCATTGCTGGTAACAGCGCGGCCGGCGGCTAGAGGCCCGGCGATTAATACCATCCCATCGTTTATCTCATACTTGCTGATCAGATTGAGTGATATGGCTTGGAATGCTATTATCAATGGGTCCATTTCTACACTGCTCAACCCGTCCCTCGCCCCGTAGCAGACCCACTTCTTGGAACCCGACACCATAACATATAGACCAGCCCCTTCCCTTCCCTCCCAGCCACGGTCCCTCCTATCCTCAAGCACACACAATCCGCTCACCCCTCAGAATCCTACCCCTCAGAATCCAATCCGTACAACCCATACTAAATCCACCCTTCGAACCCTCCAATCCTTGGCCACACGAACCCATACTCGGTCTCGGCATCTCGCTGTCAACGCACCCCATCTTTTTACCCTTCTCCATTCACCTAAAAAATGTTCAATGGATAGTGAATGCTCATGGCTCACTTCCCACTCCCCATTCCCGACTCCCGACTCCCCACTTCCCAACGCTACCGATTACCCATCGCACTCAAGCCCCAGCCATCTACACCACTAAGAAGAGAGAGGAAAAGAGTATCATTCTCAAAGAGTCGAACGAGAGGTGCAAGAGAGAAAGAGATACATTGCCTGTGAGACTATCAGTATCGATTGTTTATTCGGGGGAACGAAAGCATTGTTGGAGACAGCGGGGGGGAATGGAGTGCGTGAGGAAGAG
>JAABUQ010008150.1_pt1 | contig 14834 bp, 17 predicted proteins | sample 5560001 | NCBI WGS metagenome assembly JAABUQ01 (sample SAMN10711888, study PRJNA513371) | rock metagenome | isolation source: Antarctica rocks | place: Antarctica: Victoria Land, Finger Mt nord | collected 2015-12-18 | reverse complement strand
GATGTCGTCAACGCTTGCTGTGACGCCTGGAATTGGCTCGCCCAACAGCCAGAAAAGATCACCTCAATCGCCACCCGGTCATGGGCAACGGTCAATGCATAACGCCGGGCGTATAAATCCGTAATCCAACCAAACCGACTGTTAATAGGTTCTGGGTGACCTTCTCCCGTGAAGACCGGGAGAGGGCTACTCGATATGGTATGTCCTCCACCGAAGTTGACCCATGGACGACACCCTGCTCCCCGCCGCCGCTCTCGCCGCCAGGCTCCGCGCACGGAGAGAGACCATTGCCGTCGTGGAATCCTCTGCCGGCGGCCTGATCCCTGCTGCGTTGCTCGCCCAACCCGGCGCGTCCGCCTACTTCCTAGGCGGCGCCATCGTCTATACCGCGACCGCCCGCGAGGCGCTGCTTGGCATCACTCCAGCGGATGTGGCCGGGCTACGCTCCTCCAGCGAACCCTATGCGCAATTGTTGGCCCGACGCGTGCGCGAGCGGCTCGGCGCCACCTGGGGCTTGGCGGAAACGGGCGCCGCTGGTCCCTCGGGCAACCGCTACGGCGATGCCGCCGATCGCACGTCCTCGGGCAGGTCGTCGCCGCTGCCGTTGTGCTCCTCGGCAATCTCGTCATGACGGGCCGCCAGTTTGCTGCGCCGCGCCTCAAGCGACTGAGCATTCGCCACCGATCCAGACTTCACGCAGCTGGTCATTGACATCAACCCAGACGAGATCCGCCCTCTTCCCTGCTGCGAGACGACCGCGAGATGGATCGTCGAGGAACTGTGCGGGGTACAAGGATGCCATCCGAAGCGCTTCAACCATGGACACGTCGACGACGTCGCGCAGGTGACGCACCGCATCGATCATAGTCAGATCCGACCCGGCGAGCGTCCCATCGTCCAAGGTCAGCCGCCCGTCCTGCCGCGTGACCCGCCGGTCGTTCAGCTCGAAGGCTTCCTCCCGAACGCCGACCGTCGACATGGCGTCGGTGATCGCCAGAACCTTGCCTGCGCCCTGCTTGGCGCGGAGCGCCGCCGCGATGCTCGCCGGATGAACGTGATGACCGTCCGCGATGATGCCGCACCAGACTTCCGGATTGTCCAGGATCGCGCCGACGAGCCCCAGCTCGCGGTGGCCGAGCGGGCTCATAGCATTGAAGAGATGCGTCCCGCAGCGTGCGCCGGCGCGGAAGGCAGCGGTAGCGCTCGCGAAATCGGCGTCGCTGTGGCCGATCGAGACGATGATTCCGGCCGCCGCGAGCCGCCGGACTTGCTGGTTTGAAACGCTTTCAGGCGCAACGGTCAGGAGAAGCGGACGCACGTCTGTGGCGACTAGGCGCTCGAGATCGGCCTCCGTCATGGAGCGGATCAGGGCCGGATCGTGGGCGCCTTTCCGTGTTCGCGCAATGAAGGGTCCTTCCACGTGGATGCCGATACATCCGGGAACGCCCTCCCGCATCGCCTCGCCGACGGCGTCGATCGCCGCGAACGTGACCTCCAGACGATCGGTGATCACGGTGGGCAGAAGGGCCGTCGAGCCAAACCGGCGATGCGCCTCGCAGATGAGGCGGATGCCTTCGACTGTCGGGGTCTCGTTGAGGAGGACGCCGCCGCCGCCGTTCACCTGGATGTCGATGAAGCCGGCTGCGACGAGACCGCCGTCGAGGTGATGTCGATCCATGCCGTCCGGCAGTTCCTCATCCCGGCAAACGGCTTTGATGAGGCCCTCCGCGATCACGGTGGCGGCGTCCTCCTGCAGCGTCTCGCCATCGAAGACGGCAGCCCCAGTCAGGGCAAAGGTCGCCATCAGATCGTTTTCGTCACCTTCTTCAGTCCGCGGGGCGTGTCTGGGTCAAGGCCCTTCTCGCGGGCGAGGCGTTCCACGAAGGCGTAGAAGGATAGGATCATCGACAGGGGCTCGGTCAGCGCGTGCCCGGTCGCTGCATGCGGCAGGCTCGTTCCGACCGGGCTCTCGCCGACCGCGAGGACAGTGGCTCCCACGTCGTACAGCCGTCGGCAGATGTCCTGCAGGCCGGGCCGGGAGGCGTCCGCGGCAAGGAAGGCGAAAGCGGGGAAGCCGGGTTCGACCAGCGACACCGGTCCATGGGCGATCTCCGCTCCGGAAAAGCATTCCGCGTGCAGGATCGCGACTTCCTTGAATTTGAGAGCCGCTTCGGCTGCGATGGCGAAGCTGGGCCCCCGTCCGACCGTGTAGAGCGACTTCGCCTTGCAGCAAGGCTCCAGAGCGGCAGACCAATCCATCCGCAGGGCCGCGTCGAAGTGGGTCGGAAGCGCGTGCAATGCGGCGAGAAGCAGCTCGTCCTCCGACCAATGCCCCAGCAGGGCGAGTGCCGCGACGATCGAGCAGACGAAGCTCTTCGTCGCGGCGACGCTGCGCTCGGGCCCAGCTTGCAAAGCGATCTCACGGCCGCTTGCTTCGCCGAGGGGGGACCCTGGTGCGTTGACGAGGGCGATCGTCTCCGCCCCGCCGTCCCGCGCGGCCTTCAAGAGGGCCACAATGTCGGGGCTGCGGCCCGATTGGGAGATGGCGACGGCCGCGGCGCCGGCGAGACGCAAACGTGTCCCGTACACGGACGCGAGCGACGGGCCGAGCGAGGCGACGGGAATGCCGCACCGCATCTCAACGGCATATTTGAAGAAGGTCGCCGCGTGGTCCGACGATCCACGCGCGATTGTAGCGAGGACCTTAGGGTCGAGCTTGCGAAGCGAGTCGCCGCCCGCCCGCAGATCCGCCATGGAATGCGTCAGCAACCGCTCTACGGCTGCCGGCGTCTCGAAGACCTCCTGCCGCATGAGACTGTTTGATGGCATGTTAACTCCTTCCGCGATGATCCCGGGAGAGCGTGGGCCCGCCGCATCAGCATCAAGGCTGGCGCTGCCGTTCACCGCTTAAGCGAAGCGGGTCCGCCACGTCGCCCTGACTGACGACTCGATTCTGCGCGCGGCGTCGGGTCCAAGGCGTGCAATCGGCCCGACGCCGTCGTGCCCTAAAGGAGCCGCTGTCCGGAGGTCGGATCGAACATCATAATTTTGTTCCGGGCGAGATCGATGCCGATCCGCGTGCCCTGCGCCAACTCGCCGGCCGGGCGCCGGACGATCATAATCTGATCGTCCACCTTCAGCGTCACGATGTCCTCGGCCCCGGTCGGCTCCACCAAGTCCACGCCGGCCGTCAGGCGCGCGTCCTTCGCATCGGTAATCCGGATGTGTTCCGGCCTGATGCCGAGCAGGACGTCCGTCGCACCGTTAGCCGGCAACCGCTTGACGGTCGGCAGGTCCACCTCTCCTCCTTCGGTGCGATCAAGAACGACGCGATGGGCGGCGCCCGCGAACGCGATGCGTCCCTTGAGGAGCGACATCGCGGGCGATCCGATAAAGCGGGCGACGAACAGGTTGACAGGGTCGTGATAGATGTCGGCCGGGGTTCCAATCTGCTGGACCACCCCCTTGCTCATGATCACGACCTTGGTCGCGAGCGTCATCGCCTCGATCTGATCGTGGGTGACGTAGACCATCGTGCGGCGGATCTTCTGGTGCAGGCGCTTGATTTCGGTGCGGAGGTCGGTGCGCAGCGCTGCATCCAGGTTGGACAAGGGTTCGTCGAACAGGAACAGCTTGGGGTCGCGGACGAGTGCCCGCCCGATTGCCACGCGCTGGCGCTGACCGCCCGAGAGCTCGCGCGGGCGGCGGCCCAGCAACGGTTCAATTTGCAGGAGGGGCGCGACCTCCTCGACCTGCCGATGCGCCTCTGCCTTGCCGAGCTTCCGCATCCTTAACGGGAAGGCGATGTTCTCCGCGACGCTCATCGTCGGGTAGAGTGCGTAAGACTGGAACACCATCGCCACGTCCCGCTCGCGCGCGGGCAGGGCGGTCACGTCGCGCTCCCCAATGACAATCCGGCCCGAGTCGATCGGGTGCAGCCCGGCGATGGCGTGGAGGAGCGTCGATTTCCCACAGCCGGAGGGACCGAGTAGCACTACGAAGGCGCCTTCCTCGACCTCGATCGAGACGTCGTCCAGGACGCGAGTCTCGCCGTAGGCTTTCGTGACGGATTGGATCGCAAGTCTTGCCATTGATCGTTTCAGCCCTTGACGCTGCCGAGAGTGAGGCCACGGACGATCTGTCCTTGAACCAGAAGCCCGAGCACGATCATCGGCAGCATGATGACGCTGCCGGCGGCCGTCAGCGCGCCCCATTGAATGCCTTGGAAGGTGAGGAACGACGTGATGCTAACTGGCAGGGTCTGGGTATTGCGACCCGTCAGCATTAGAGCCACGAAGAACTCGTTCCACGTGAACAGGACGCACAGGATCATCGTCGCCGCGATGCCGCCCCGGGCAGCCGGCAGGAACACCTTTCGGAACACGGTGAACTCGCGCGCCCCGTCGACTCGCGCGGCGTCCCGCAACTCCCGGGGAATGTCGTTGAAGAAGGTGACGAGCAGCGAGATCGCGAACGGGATGTTGACGAAGGCGTAAACGGAGATCAGGAGCCAATGCTGGTTCAGCGCGCCGATCTTTGTCGCGAGGAAGTAGACGGGGATGACGAACAGCAGGGCCGGCGCGATGCGCAGCGAGAGGATGAATTTCTCCTGCGCACGAAGGTATGCTGGCTCCTGGGCGGCCAAGCCGTAGGCCGCTAGGCATCCGATGGCGACCGCGATGGCGCTGGACACGATGGACGTCAGGCAGCTGTTCGCGAAGGCATTGAGGAAGGTCTGGTTGGCGAGGATCTTGCGGTAGTTGTCAAGTGTCGGCTCGAACAGCCAGACGGGCGGGATCGCGAAGGCGTCCCGCGACGATTTAAGCGACGTCACGACGACCCAGTAGAGTGGAAACAGTACCGCCGTCATTAGCGCGACGAGGGCACCGTAGAAGAGGATACGCCTCGGCATCAGTGATCTCGGACCTTGGGAAACAGGACGCCGTACATCGCCAGCAGCGCCACGTTCGTGAAAACGGTAAGCACCAGCGCGATCGTGAGGGCGTAGGAGATGTCGAAGTTCGTGAAGGCGGCCACGTAGCCGTAGAAGTTCAACGTCTCGGTCGACAGCGCCGGGCCGCCGCGCGTCATAATGTAGAAGAGGTCGAAGGCCTTGATGCTGTCGATGGCGCGGATGAGCGCGACCACGGCCAGCGCCCGGCGCAGCATCGGCAACAGCACGAACCAAGTCACTTGCCACTCGCGAGCGCCGTCGACGCGGGCCGCGTCGAGCGGATCGGTGGGGGCGGACTCAAGTGCCGCCATGACAAGCAGGATGACGAAGGGTGTCCACTGCCACACGTCGGCGATGAGCACCGAGAAAAAAGCGACCCGCGTGCTGCCTAGCCAGTCGATCGGCCCGAGCTGAAGCACCGAGAGCAGGTAGTTCGCCATGCCCGTCGCGGGGTCGAATATGAACCGCCAGGTCAGACCGACGACGACCGGCGTCATAATGATCGGTACGAGCAGGAGGGCGCGAACGAGGCGCTTAGCTACGAAGTCGCGATCGAGGAAGATGACGATGGCCAGCCCGAGGGTGACCTCTATGGCGGTGGCGAGGACCGTGAAGAGCACCGTCCGCCACAAGGCCGCAAGCGCACGCGGGTCGGTGAAGATGCGGGTGTAGTTGTCGGCGCCGACGAACACATCGCGGCCGGAGCGGAGCAGCGACACGTCCCGCAGCGTGAGCCACACGACGTAGGCGGTGAGCACCGCCGACGTCGCGCCCAAGGTGGCGACGATCGGTCGATGGAAGAGTCGCGTCGGGTCGGCGAGCGTCGTCAAGGGGTTCGGCTCCGGTGGGGCCGAACCGGTTGTGGGAGGGAGGATCCCGCGACCGGTTCGATCGGGGGATCAGCGCGCCAGCGCGGCGTTGTTGGCCTCGTCGGCTTCCTTCAGCGCATCAGCGGCGCTCAACGAGCCGGCCAGCGCCTTCGACACGCCGATGCCGGTGTTGTTGATGACCTCGTTGGCCTTGGCGATCGTCGGCAGGTATTGCGGATTGCCGTGACTGATGGCGGCAAGCATCGCGTCCTTAAAGGCGCCGTACTTCTTTGTGAAGACCTCACCGTTCAGCGCCGTGAGTGACGTCACGCCGGAGTTAGGATCGGTGTCCATCGACTTCGATTGTTGTTCCTTTGCGGTCGCCCAGGCGGCGAAGAGCGTCGCGGCCTCCTGGTGCTGGGAGTCGGCCGAGACGTAGAGGCTGTGGACCGCGAGCGAGGAGGAGCCACCCTTCGGCGAGGCGGACTGCATCGGCACGGGCACGTAGCCGACCTTGCCGGCCACCGAGGAGGCGGAGGGGTCCTCGTTGTACGCGCCGTTCACCGTGGCATCGAGGGTGATGGCCGCCTTGCCCTGCTGGAACAGGAGGCGGTTCTCCTCCCAGCCGAAGTTCGCGACACCAACCGGGCCGTAGTCGTTCAGGACCTTGGTGAAGGCTTCGAGCGCGGCTACGCCCTGCGACGTTGCGAGCGCCGACTTGCCCTGCGCGTCCAGGAACAAACCGCCGTAGCCCCACAGGTAGGCGGCCCACACGTAGACGCCCTGGATGCCTTGCTGACCGCGCATCGTGATGCCGGCGATCTTCTTGTTTGTCTTCTCGGAGATCGTCTTGGCCGCCGTCTGGATATCGCCAAAGGTCTTCGGCTCGGATAGCCCGTACTGCTGGAACAGATCCTTCCGATACATAACGAAGGTGCTCTCGCCGTAGACGGGCAGGCCATAGGTCTTGCCAGCGACGACGTTCGTGTTGAAGTAGCCGGGAACGAAATCAGCCTTGTCGAAGTAGTTCACTTGCTTGGCAAGGTTGTCGTCGAGCGGCACGATGGACTTCGACGCGAGCAGGCCGGGGATGTAGATGATGTTGTTCTCGACGACGTCGTACCGTCCGGACTTCGACGAGAAATCCAGCAGGATCTTAGCAGTAATGTCCTGTTCGGGCACGACCTCAAGCGCGACATCGATGCCTGTGGCGGCCCTAAACTCGGGCAGCATCTTCTGAATGGCATCGGTCGTCGGATGGCCTTCCATCAAGACCGACAACTGAATGCCGTCGAACGGCTTGGTCTGGGCGTAGGCCGGCAGGACGGCCGCAGTAAAGAGGCCTGTCGCTGCGGTCGCCGCGAGAAGGTGGCGTCTGCTGATCATCTTTCACTCCTTAAAAACGCGGCACCCGCCGCGGGTTACAAAGCCTCTCAGGCGAGGCGGACGACCTCGCCGCTCTCGGCCGAGCGGATCATAGCGAGCGTTAATTCGAGCGAGGCGATCGCCTCGCGGCCGGTCGCCAAGGGGACCGTGCCCCCGTCGAGCCAATCGATGACCCCTTCCAGCTCACGCTTGAGGTCACCCTCCACACGGCCGCCGACTATCGGCCAGTGCTGGGTGTCGATCTCCTGCGAGCGCTGGCCGTCGGCGAAGTAGAGGCCGCTGTCCCCGCACTGGATCTCGAACGAGGCGTCCGTGCCGATGTATTCGAGGCGTGCGTCGATCATGTGTCGCGCGCCGGAGGGCAGCGACCAGGCGCTTTCGAAGTTCACGACCGTGCCGGCAGAGAAGCGCACGATGGCGGCGATGCTGTCCTGCGTCCCCATCGACCCGAGCAGCCGGTCAGTTTGCTGCGCGTAGACCGAAACCGGATGCTGACCATCCAGCATCCAAAGGGCGAGATCGACGTCGTGGACCGTGACGTGGAGGGCGAGCGGCAGCTTGCCGCCGTATCGCTTTGGCCCCTCGGTGCGCGCACTATTCCTGCGGGCATAGAGATAAATGGGGGCTCCAGTTCGCCCCGAGGCGATTAGCTCCTTGGCATGGGCGTAGCGGGGATCGAACCGTAGCAGGTAGCCGACCCCGAGCTTCGTGCCGGCCTTCTCGCAGGCTGCCGTGATGGCCTGCGCCTCGTCGAGCGTCGAGGCGATGGGCTTCTCGATGAAAAGGTTCACGCCCTTCTGGGCCGCCGCCAGCGCGGGCGCGAGGTGGAGGTTGTCGGGGGTGCATATGCTGAGGAGGTCGAGGCGCTCGCTCTCCAGCAGCGCCTCGTGGCTGGCATAGACGGCGCACCCGCCGACCTGGTCTGCGATGGTCTTGGCCAGGACCGTATTCGGATCTACGATCGCGGCGAGTTCGCAGCCCCTCAGGCGCGCGAAGATCGCCGCGTGCATGGAACCCATGAAGCCGGCGCCGACGACGGCAACTCTGCGATGTTGGCTCACTGAAACAGATGTCCTGCAAGTGTCTGGAAGGGGGCGGTCGTGGCTTGGTCGATGAAGCGACGGGTAATCGCGTCGGGCCGCGTGATGGCGCTTCCGACGACGACGAAGGCGGCGCCGAGATCAAGGCATCGCCGTGCCTCCTCGCCTGTCCAGATGCGGCCCTCGGCCGCGAACGGCACGCCAAGCCGCGCGAGTTCGGCCATAAGTTCGAAGTCGACCGTCCGCTGCTGCCGCGAATAGGGCGTGTATCCTGACATGGTCGTGCTGACGATGTCAGCGCCCGCCTCCATCGCACTCACGCCCTCGGACGCGGAGCTGATATCGCCCATAGAGAGACACCCGGCCCGCTGCACCGCGCCGCAGAGCGCCTCCACGCTGTCGGGCCGCGGACGGGATGTCGCATCGAAGGCGACTATGTCGGCGCCCGCGGAGGCCACCGCTTCCACGTCGCCCAAGGTCGGCGTGATGTAGACGTCGGTGCTTGGCCGCTGGGCCTTGATCAGCCCGATGATGGGGAAGTCGGTCGCAGACCGGACAGCCGCGATGTTGTCGCGGCCCTGGATCCGTACGCCAGTCGCGCCGCCCAGGATCACCGAGCGGGCCAGGGCAGCGATGTGCTCGGGAGCGTCGAGCGGCAAGCCGGGCTCGGCTTGGCATGACACGACGATCGATCCGCGTAACGATTTAAGAACAGAGGAGGTCACAGGGCCCCGTTTGTCGGTGTTAAGCGACTTCTCCGGCCGCGATTTAGACATCCTAGTAAAGATGAAAAAAATCGTCAATGAAGTTGTTATGAAGAAAAACTACTTCATATGGCTCATTGCCAAGTCTGCGATACCCAGGAGCCCTGCGTCGGCGCCGCCGCTGGCCAGGCTCAAGGGCCTGTGGAAGGTCGCCGGCAGGCCCTGCATGGCGCGGCGAACGCGGTCAATGAAGCTCTCGGCAAGACCGACCCCGCCACCGAGCGCGATTCGATCGACATCGCAGATCGCCGCCAGGTTTGCGAAGGCGTTGGCCACGTGGCTAGCGGCGGCGTCGAGCAAGGCGGACGCGCCGGCGTGGCCGGCGGCAGCTTCTGCGAAGACCTCAGGGGCGGAGACGGGGCGGCCCAGCGCCTTGCTGCCCCGCCGGCTTAGGGCGCTGCCCGAAGCCAACATCTCGAGACAGCCGCGTCGTCCGCATCCGCAGAGTGGCCCGCTGTGATCGGCGACGACGTGCCCGAGATGCCCCGCCAGGCCGGCCCCGCCGATCAGGAGACGCCCGTCCACCACAAGCCCAGCACCGATCCCGGTCGAGATTGTCACGAAGGCGAAGGTCCGGCAGCCGCGACCGGTCCCGTATCGATACTCGCCCCAGGCGGCGGCTTGCGCATCGTTGACCACCACCGGAGCGATGCCGGTCGCCTGCGCGATCGCCGCCGCCAGGGGAAAGCGGTCTTCGATCGGGAGCGTCGAAGGATTGAGCGCCGTCAGATATCCTTCGCGCACCACGCCGGTCGTCGCGACCGCGATCCGTCGACCGGACGGAACCGACCCGATCTCACGGACAATGGCGGCCACAACGTCGACTCCCTTGCCCGTGCGCGGGGTGGCAATTTGTCGACGCTCCCGGATGCGGCCTGCCGCGACGCTTGCCATAGCGATCTTCGTGCCGCCGATATCGATCGCCAACGTCGGTTCTTCAGAAATTCCGGTCACTGACCACTCCTGCGGTTTGCGCTGCCATCTCAATGCAGGTGGGATCCTGACGGCCCATCTCTCCGATGAGTGCGTCGACGATGAGCAGCTGGCTGATCTTCGATTGGAATGCTCCGCCCGTAAGCGGCGTCTCCGGCCACGAGGCGATGAGGGCGATATCGCAGGTTGCGGCCAAAGGGCTCTTCGCGCGGTTGCTGACCCCGATCACGAAACCTCCATTCCGCCTCGCGAGTTCCGCGACGCGGACGGAGTCGATCGTGGAGCCCGAACTTGAAATCACGACATGGGTCGAGCCAGGCTTCGACGTCCCGGCCGCCATTACGGCCAAGTGCGCGTCACTCGATGCGCGGCACGGGCGCCCAATGCGAGACATCTTGTAGGCAAGGTATTGCGCCGTGATCGCCGAGGCGGCCACGCCGAAGCACTCGATGAACGTCGCCGACAGCAGACGGCGCGCGGCGGATTCGACATCAGCACGCACGATGAGCTGCTCGGTCTCGCGCAGGGCGACCATGGCGGTCTCGACGAGGCGCTGGATGTCGTCGGCCGGCGTGGCGGAGTCGGCGTTCCGCTGGTCAGTCGCAATCTCTTTCGCCAGGGTGAGCTTGAACTCCTGGAAGCCGGAGAAGCCTTGATCTCGGCAGAAGCGCATGACGCTCGCTTCCGAGGACCTCGAAGTCTCCGCCAGTTCGGTTATGCTCTGGTAGAGCGTGGCCTCGGGATGCGCCATCACGGTCTTGGCGACGCGCGCCAAGGCGGGCGTCATGTCGCTCGCCAGTGATCTTAGGGTAGCAATCAGAGCCTGTGCCATCGTCGTCTCCCGTTGCCTGCACGACCGGCTTACACGTGTTCAGCCAGCCAGGGTGCAGGGCCACAGAAGATAAGGTCCGCGAGCCTGATCGCGTCATCGCTTCCCTCGACGAGACCAAGGCGCCGCAGGTACGAGACGCTGCGGAACCCCGTGAACAGGGTGGCGAACGTGGGAGCGGGGAGAGTCAGCGTCGGCACGTTGGCCAAGCTTTCGCGGACTAGCGGCACGCCGCCAGAGAGCTCGAGAACGAGGTCCGACCGTTCTCCGCCCGGAGCGACGATCGTGAAACCGAGAACCCCGTCACGCAGCGTGTAGCCGCGGTGCTCGAGCGCCGCCTTCGGATCGATGATCCGGGCGAGCCATTCTTCCTGGTGCGCAAGACGCCAGCCTTTGTCCGGCATCGCGGCGACGAGGTCGTCATGCGGGCTGCCGTGCCATCTGACGCGCGGGTAGACGGACCGGAAGCGGCCGAGGAACGCGAGCAGTCCCGTCGCCGCTTCGAGGTCCGCGGCATGCCAGTCGCGAACCGTCATGCAGCTGGTGTCGCTTGCATCGACAATCGCGTAAGCCGCCAGCGATTTGCTGCCCGCCGCATAGGCTTGAAGCGCATGGGACGGAGCACAGAGGATCTCCTTCCAATTCCGCTCCGTGCGGTCCAGGAGGCCTGCGTCGGCCGAGGTCTTCCGATCATAGGCGCGCCAGATGGCGGGATCATCCAGTTTAACCCTGCGAAATTCGAGATCGGTCCTGATAGGGAGCGCCTGCGTCTCGGCTTCATAAATCATCTCGCTTCCAGCGAGCTCGAACCCGCATTTGCGGTAGACGGGCCGCGCCGAGGCGAAGAGCGTCACCATGGCCGCCCCCCGCGACGACGCCACCCCGCAGAGTGCGTCCACCAAGGGCCTCGCCAGCCCTTGTCCCCGCGCCTCCGGGGCTATGGCAACATGTGCGATGCTTGCTGCGGGGACCCATTGCCCGCCGAAGCGATGCCGGGTGTCGAGCAGTGCGGCGCAGGCCGCCGGGCGCCCGCCAGTCTTCGCGACGAAGAACGCGTCCGTCCCTACATGGGCAAGATATTCCGCAGATCGGGATGGCGTGAACCCAAAGGCCATCCCGAGCAGCGCTTCTATGTCCGGCACATCCGTGAGCTGCGCCGGTCCGATCACCAACTCTGTCATGACTTATTTCTTCATTAATTGCTTTATGAAGAAATTTTACATCATACAGCGTCGGGTTTGGTCAAGCTCTTAGGCTGAGAGGCGCAAAATGATTGCACTTCAGCGGGTAAGCCACGGAAAGGAGATAGGAATGTCGATAAAGGGTATGCGTTCGGTCCTGACACGCTGACGTGCGTGCGCGACGTGACGATGTTGCTGGCTCGACATGGAGTTGGCGCACGTGACGGATCGACGGGACTACTGGCTTGACGTAATGATCGCGGCGCGCATGCCGGAAGATCGGCCCGCGCTTGTCTGGCGCGGATACGAGAGGACGACATGACCGAGAAGGCGCCTACGATCGTCAACATGCACACGGCGCCGGAAATTGCGGCCGAAGTGCCCCCCGCCTGGACGCATTTTCAGCGCGTGTTGACGCCTGCGATGAAGGATGCGGGGCCGGGGCGTTTCGGGATGGGCCGTCTCGGCATGAACGCCAGGCGGGTGCCCCCGGGCCACAGCGCGTGCCCGGCGCACACGCACCTTATGGCCGACGAGATCTTCGTCGTGCTCGAAGGGCAAGGTCTGTTCCGCTACGGCGATCGCGTGCACGAGATCCGCCCCGGAGACTGCATTTCCTGTCCGGCCGACACGGGGATCGCCCATCAGATCGCCAACCCCGCGACCCCGGACGGCACGGGCGACCTGGTCTATCTCGCGATCGGCGCCGAGCCGCCTGGGGAGGTCTGCACCTATCCCGACAGCGGCGCACTCGTTATCGATGCCCTCGATCGCCACGGATTCCTGCGCGAGGCCGATTATTACGAGGGGCAGCCACAACCCACGCCGCTTCTGACGCGCGGCCGCGACGCACCCGTCTGATCGGGGCGCGCGGGGTTGGCCCTGGGGTGGGGTCCGGCTCGGGGCGCGTCAGGAACGTATTGACGCCTCCGACAGGGTCGCTGCGATCGCCTCCCCCTTGGGCGAGCCCAGCCCCGTCACCGGATCCCAGCCGGGGCCAGCCTCGAAGCCGTTGTTGCCGAGCGTGATGTCGTTCAAATCGGCCGAATTCCGGTACAGGACCGGCGCCACCAGCCCCGCCGTGCCGCCGTCGCCCGCATTCCCTACAGCGTTTTTTCCGGGGAAGTATGGAGTAGCTGCCGGAAAGCGGACGGCGCGTAAGCGCTTGGTGGAGTGGACCCCTGAAGCGAGACAGGTAAATTCGGACAGCAAAATGGACAGAATGACCGTGACAGACATTAGCTTGGCTGGCGGTTTCAGAAGACAACTGCAGTAGTGACCAGAAGACTCCTGCATTAGCTCACGCCACCTTGGGCGCAGCACCCTTTCTGCTCCTTAAAGCAGTAGGAGGAACAATGAACCACTGCCTCAAAGTCATGGTGGCAGAGTCTGATCGGGCGAGTGGCTTAAGATGCTGGCGGAGGCGATGGCGGCGTGCCGGAGCGATCCCTGGGGCATCGGAGGCGGCATCGATCCTGGCGTGCTCGGGCGGCTCAGCCAGCTGGTCGGGGGTGTCTGCGGGCTGCTCGTCGGCCTGCACGCCGTAAGCCATATTCTCCGCAGCGTCGTGCTCGCCTGCGTCACCTGGCTCGGGTGGCACGTGCTGGCCTGGATGATCGGCTGAGCGGGGCGGCCGGTTCAGGTTTGGACAGAAAAGGAACCTATTCGATGGAAGACGCCGAGGACCCGGAGATCATTCGCGGGCCGCATCCCGAGGTGGTGCGCTGGCTGGAGTATGCGATGCCCTGGCCTGCGGACAAGCCGTTTCCGCTGACGCCGCTGGAGGCCTGGTACGTGATGCAAGGTTACACGGTGAAGCCTGCCGCCAGCATCACCTTGGAGGAGTTCCTGCGGCTCCCCGGCAAGATCGAAGGCAGCGATCAGGGGCTCCGTCTGTGGCAATGTTGACCACCGAGCCCTGTCGGCTGCGGTTGCGCCACTTCCGGAGTTCACCCAATGGTCCCTCTCTCGATCGGCGATCACGTATCGGACCTTGACGGATCACATGAGGGCAGGCTGGTCGATATCGATGGCGCGACCGGCTACGTGATACAGATGAACGACGTCGAGGTCGCGTTTCCGCTGAACCGGTTAAAGCCGTACGAGGCACCGAGGATCGCCGAGCAGCGTACGCTGTCCGGACCCTTGCGCGACACGGTGCTGAGCTCCGCGCAGAAGGCGCTGCTGGCGTCGGTGCCGGCAGACGTGACGGCCGCGATCGCGCGGAGCTACGACACCGGGGGAGAGGCGTCGGCATCGCGCCCGGCCTATGCGGCGCTGCCGGCCTCGAAGAAGCTCGAGGTCATCCGCATCTATCTGCCCTCGCTTCCACCACGCCTGCTGGCTCCGCACATGAGCCTGGTCGTGGCCATGCGGGACCTCGCGAAGCCGGGCCGGTAGGGGTCGCAGAACTTGGCGACCAGCCCGTGCGCCAGCAGCCAGTCAGACGGCTACCTGTGGCTTCACGAGGGAGACGAATTGCGACCACACCGCCATGTTGGGCGCCGGACCTGACACCGGTTCCCGGGATCGAGAAGGGCTGGGGAGGGTCAGGACACGCTCAAGGCCGTCCCACCCGTTGGCGGGATACGGATCACGGGATCTTGGGTCGATCAATCCCATCTCGGCAAGGAAGGCACTCCCGCGGCCGTAATTGCAGGGCTGACAACAGGTCACGAGATTGTCGAGGCTGGTCGAGCCGCTCCGGCTGTGCGGCTGAACGTGATCGGCAACACCCGACAGGATGAAGAAACCGGCATGGTCGCCATAGCAGGTGGTCCACCGGAAGGCTCCGAGCAGGAGACGGCTCAGGTGTGGAACAGCGTGGAAAACTGACCCTCTGAGTGGGGTTACCGGCGTCCAAAACTGACCCCTTCGATCTGTGATGATGCCGCTCATTCAGATGGGCGGTGGGGAGATGCTGGTTGTGGACACGATT
>JAABUQ010008148.1_pt1 | contig 14837 bp, 12 predicted proteins | sample 5560001 | NCBI WGS metagenome assembly JAABUQ01 (sample SAMN10711888, study PRJNA513371) | rock metagenome | isolation source: Antarctica rocks | place: Antarctica: Victoria Land, Finger Mt nord | collected 2015-12-18 | reverse complement strand
GCATTCCAATCTATATCACTAAAAGAACGAAAAAAGCCGCATATATTCAAGGTGGTAGAGTTACCGACCCACTCTGACCTTTGTTCTGCTGCAACTGCGTGCCCGGGGTTTTGCCCCAGTTACCGTTCCGCTGACGGCCAGTTCCAGCCTTCAACACAGGCACACCGGTCAGAGGCGCCGCAAGATTGGGGGGCATGTGCCGCCTTCTTTGGGCAGCATCCAGCCACCGTCCAAGGCCGAACGTCTTCGCTGCAGACTTCCATCGTCAGTTTTCTGCGACAGCCTTGAAGGTGCTTGAACCAGGCTACGGACCGAAGCCGACAGGCTACTCCTTGCTGATGTTCCAGTAGGCGACCACCGGCGAGTTCAGTACACCGTTCAGGGTAGTGCGATAAGCGACCGGCTGCGTGGCCTGGCCGAGCAGGCGGTAGGGGTTCACCACCGCCAGCTGCCGCTGCAGTTGCTCCAGGATTCCAGGGCGCTCGGCCAGTGCGGCCTTGGCGTAGCGAGCGCGCAAGTCTTCCACCTCTGCGTCGCAGGGCCATCCTGCCAGGTTGCTGCGGTCGCACGGCATGTAGGCGAAGAGGTTGGTGTTGGGGCTGAAGGCCAGCACGCCGGGCTCTCCGGTGACGTAGATGTTCCAGCCGCCGGCATCTGGAGCAGCCTGCTTGGCGCTGCGGCTGACGACCGTACCCCAGTCGCTCCATTGCATGTCGACGTTCAGCCCGGCCTTCTTCATGGCGTCGGCGGTCACCTCCGCCATGGGACCCATGTAAGAGATGTCCCGCGTGGCCAGCATGGTGATGTGTTCGCCCTTGTAGCCGGCCTCCGCCAGGAGCTTGCGGGCGCGGGCCAGGTCGGGGCCGAACTCTTCGGTGCCGGCCTGCGTGCCGTTGGGCGAGCCGCAGACGAAGAACGAGTTGCATCGCTGGTAGAAGGCCGGATCGCCGTAGCCGGCCTCCATCTCGTCGTTCTGGTTGACGATGTAGGACAGGGCCAAGCGGGCGCGAGGGTCGTTGAACGAAGGATACAGCGCGTTCGGGCGCAGCACGGCCTGGCTGTCCAGCTCGCTGAGCACCTGCAGCTTGATCGCATGGTCCTTCTGCAGCAGCGGCAGCAGGTCGAACGACGGGCGTTCCAGGAAGTCCACCTCGCCGGCCTGCAATGCGCTGTTCGCGGTGGCCGGGTCGGGCTGCACCACGAACTCCACCCGATCCACCTTGACCACGCGGCCCCCGAACCCGTCCGGCGGCTCATCGCGGGGCACGTAGTCGGGGTTGCGGTCGTACACCACGCGGGTGCCGCTGAGCCGCAAGGCCGTGTTGAACTTGAACGGACCGGAGCCGATGACGGAGGTGGCGGGTTTTCCGGGCTCGGGGATGTCCTTCGCGCGCATGACGATGGCGAAGTGGGATGGGGCGGCGGCCAGCGTGTCGAGCAGGCCGGGCTGCGGCTCGGACAGGGTCCATTCGAACGTTTTGCCGTCCACGGCGGTCATGCCCGTGGTGACGGCCGCCGCTTTCTTCGCCATGGCGTCGATCGTCATCCAGCGGCGCAAGGAGGCGATCACGTCGGCGGTAGTGACGGGGGAGCCGTCATGGAACTTCAGCCCGTCGCGCAGGGTGAAGCGCCAGGTCAGGCCGTCCGGTGAGGTGGTCCAATCCTTGGCCATCTGAGGCCTGGCCTGCAGCTTGGAGTCCCAGGCGAACAGGCTCTCTCACACCATCGTGCCGTGGATGGTCGAGATCCAGGCAGTGGTGAACAGCGGATCGGTCACCACAGCGTCGGCCTGCGGCACCACGCGCAACACCTTCAGCGGTGCCTGCGCCAAGGCGGGATGGGCCGCAACGGCGACGAGACCGGCCAGGAGGAAGCGCGTGAACGGGATCATGCTGATGGCTCCTGGGCATGGAAGGCGGCCGGGTCGACCCGACCCAGCTCGTCCAGCAGCATCACCCAGGCGCGCAGGCCCAGCGGGATGGAGGACAGGCGGAAGAACTCGTTGGAGGCGTGCACGTCCTCGTCCGGCAGGCCGAAGGCGAACATCAGCGTGTCGATGCCCAGCAGGCGCTTGAACTGCGCGGTGATGGGCACGGTGGCGCCCAGGCGCACCGGGACGGGCTTGCGGCCCATCAGCTGTTCCAACACCGCGCTGCCGGCCCGCACCAGCGGGTGGTCCAACGCCAGCGAGGAAGCCGGCGAGCCCCCACCCAGGGCAAAGCTCAGCCGCACGCCCGGCGGACACCGCGCTTCCAGGTGGGTGCGCACCAAAGACCGGGTGTGATCCGGCTCCTGGCCCGCAACCAGGCGCATGGTCAGCTTGGCGTGGGCTTCCCGCGGAATGACCGTCTTGGTGCCGGTCCCGGTGTAGCCGCCCCACATCCCGTTGACGTCGATGCAGGGTCGCAGCGTCAGGCGCTCGCGCAACGTATAGCCGGGCTCGCCCAGCGGGGCGGCGCCCACCTCGCCACAGAACGCCACCTCGTCGACGGCAAAGGCGGCGGCGTCGAGGCGCTGCCGGTCATTGGGGGGCGGCACGGCGTCGAGGTAGTCGGCCACTGCGATGCGGCCGTCGGCGTCGTGCAGCGAGGCGACGAGCTTGGCCATCTCGTGCAGGGCGTTGCGCACGGCGCCGCCGTAGCGGCCGGAATGCAGGTCCTTGTCGGCGGTGCGTAGCGTCAGCTCCAGCCCGGTGTTGCCGCGGGCGCCAACGTTGATGGTGGGGATGTCCCGGCTTGCCCGGCCGCCATCGGCCGACAGCATGGCATCGGCCCGCAGCAGGTCGCCATACCGGGCGACGATGGCGGGCAAGGAGGGACTGCCGACCTCCTCCTCGCCTTCCAGGAACAGCTTGACGTTGACCGGGCAGGCGCCGGTCTGTTGCAGGAAGGCGGCCACGGCGGCGATGGCGATGACGCTGGAGCCCTTGTCGTCCGAGGCGCCGCGACCGAACAGGCAGCCGTCACGCTCGGTGGGCTGGAAGGGCGGGCTGATCCACTCCTGCACCGGGTCGGGCGGCTGCACGTCGTAATGGCCGTAGATCAGCAAGGTAGGCCGGCCCGGCGCGCCCAGCCACGCGCCGTACAGGGCGGGGTGGCCGCCGTGCAGTTGCTGGACGTCCTGCAGGCCCATCTCGCGGAACCATGCCAGCAGATAGTCGCGGGTGGCCTGCATGCCGGCCTCGTAGGCCGGGTCGGTGCTGACGCTGGGCAGGCGGATCAGGGCTTCCAGCCGCGCGCGGACGGCGTCGGACTGGGATGCCAGCGTGTCGGCGACGGCCTGGCTCATGCGGAGGCTTTCAAGCGATCGGCCATGCGCTCGGCGATGGCCACAGTGGTCAAGTGGGTGTTGGCACGGGGCACCTCCGGCATGATGGAGGCGTCGATCACCCGCAGCCCGGTGCAGCCGAGCACGCGGCACTCTGTGTCCACCACGGAGCGTGGATCATCGCTGGCGCCCATGCGGCAAGTACCGCTGGCGTGCTGGGCGTCGCCGACATCGGCGAACAGCCAGTCGTCCAGCGCAGCGTCATCCAACGCCTCGTCCATCGAGCGGCCGGACAGGCCGTATTCGGCGCGGTGGGCGATCCGCGTCACGGCGTCGGACAGGCAGATGTCGCGCAGGCGGTGCACCCCGTCACGCAGGCGGACTAGGTCGCGCTCGTCGGACAGCATGCGCTCCTCGACCGCCAGGTCGACGGTGGGGTCGGTGGAGGTGATGCGGACATGGCCCTGGCTGAACGCCTGGTACACCGACACGGCGATGCGCCCGCGGCTGGCGTCCGGCCCGTTGCGGGACAGCGCAGCGCCGGCCAGGTTGCCCGCGATCATGATCATGTCGTTCTCGCCGGCGCCGGCCAGGCCCGAGCCGTAGCGCAGGCAGCAATTGGTGTGGCGGTGCATCAGCGTGTTCACCTGCGCGGTGTCGCGCAGGTGCAGCAGGGCGCCGATGATCGGGTGGTCGAGCAGGTTCTCGCCCACCGGCAGGTCGGCGCGGACGGTGATGCCCAGCCGTTCCAGCAGCTGCGCCGGGCCGATCCCCGAGCGTTGCAGGATGGCAGGAGAATGGATGGCGCCGGCGCACAAGATCACCTGATGCTGCGCGCGCGTGGTGTGGGTCTGGCCGCCCACCCTCACGCATACGCCGCTGGCATGGGGGCGATTGCCTTCCAGCACGATGCCGTCCACCAGCGCGTGGCCCAAGATGGCGAGGTTCGGGCGGCCACGTGCCGGCTCCAGGTAGCCGTCATTGGTGGAGACCCGGCGCCCGGCTACGGAGTTGATGGCGTAAGGCGAGGCACCGGTGCCGGTGGGGGCGTTGTGGTCCTCGCACCAGCCGTAGCCGAGGCCCAGGGCGGCCTCGCGCAGGGCGCGGTCGACGTCGCCCCAATTCTCGATAGGGGCGCGGTAGACCGGGATAGGGCCGCTGGCGCCGTGGTAGGGCGCGTCAGGGAAGTTCTTGTCGGTTTCCAGCTTCCGGAAGAACGGCAGCATGGCGTCCCAGTCCCAACCGGCGCAGCCCTGGCAGGCCCAGCGGTCCAGGTCGTCCGGCATGGCGCGGATGGCGATCTGGCCGTTGATGGTGGACGAGCCGCCCATGGCGCGGCCGCGCCACAGCAGCCGGTCTTCCTGGCGTTCCGTGCGGCGGGCCATCAGGGCGGGCCAACGGAAGTCGTCGTCGCCGATGGCGCGCATCGGGTTGGCGATCTGGATGTGCTCGGGCGTGTGGGCGGTGCGCAGGTCCTGGCCGGCTTCCAGCAGCAGCACGCGGTGCGATGGATCCTCGCTGAGGCGGGCGGCCAGGGTAGCGCCGGCGGAGTCGCCGCCGATGATGATGGTGTCGTACTCGGCTTCGATCATGCGTCGTCGTGCTCGCTCGTCGTCCGGGCAGGAGAGTGTCCGCTGACCAGTCCTATGTGAACCCCCCGAGGAGGCCCTGACCTCCCACCCCGGTAGCTCTTCGACCCGGTGGCGGCAGAAACGATCATCAAGTCGCCCGATGTCTGCTTACGCTCAAACCTCGCTCCGAAGCTGCCGGTCCGCGCTCGGCCAGTAAATACATCGATCCGACCGGATTTGCCGATCTTCGAAATGAACTTCGAAGTTGTCTCCAGCGCCCAAGGTAATCGGGATGGCGAACCAGAGAGCCTGAGGTTTGGCTGCTCTCAGGATGCCATCCCGGTTGCCAGTTCCGGCCGGCGGGCAGATAACACCCACCACGTCGTCATCGCCGCTGCCAGCACCAGGACCGGCAGGATTGCGATGTTTGATGCAGCCCAGCCCTCGGCGAACAGAAACGGTCCGGCCGCTAGGGTGGCGGCAGCAGTCGCCACGTAGCGCATCAACTCTGCCACGCCCTGCGTTTTCGCGCGCTCGTTTGGGCGGCAGGATTGCGCGAGCAGGGTCGTGCCCCCGACGAACAGGAAGTTCCAGCCTACACCCAGGCAAAGCAGTGCCAGGTAGAACGCCGGCAGCGATGTCGATGCCACGGCCGCGACGACACACACCACGTTGAGTGCCATTCCCGCGAACAGGACGTAAGGCAAACCGAAGCGCTTGATGAGCGTGCCGGTGATGAAGGATGGTGCGAACATCCCAACCAGATGCCACTGGATGATGTTGGCGCCGTCGTCGATGGTGTGGCCGCAGGCGACTGCCGCCAGGGGCGCCGCCGTCATCACGAACATCATCGCGACCGACCCGACCACGTTGTTGGCAACCGACGCGACGAAGACCGGCTGTCGCAGGATCACCCGGAGGGCCCGCGGCGGACCGGAGGCTGCCTCTGCGGCGAGCAGGCCCGGCGGTGCCGGGTCGCGGTAGAAGCCCATTAGCAGCAGCATGGACAGGCCGCCGAGAAGCGCCACCATCAGGTAGGCGCCAGCGAACAGGTGGGCCGGGAACAGGTCCTTGCTCCAGGCTGCAAGAGCGGGGCCGAGCAGGGCCGCGATCACCCCGCCGGTCAGCACGGTCGAAATCGCTTTGGTCTTCAGTGGCGCGTCCACCGCGTCGGCCGCCGCCAGCCGGTAGTACTGCGCGAACGCTTGGAAGACCCCGACCGCCGCAGTGCCGACGCAGAACGTCCAGAAATCCGTATGGACCACCGACCACACCGACACCAGACCGCCGACGGTGCCGATCAGCGCGCCCAACGCGAAGCCCAGCCGACGGCCGATCCTGGCCATCAGGAACGAGGCAAACAGCGTGGCGACCGCGCCTGCCACGGTGATCATCGCGAACGGCAGCGTTGCGAGCAACTTGTTCGGCGCCAACTGGTAGCCGGTCAGCCCGGTCAAGGTCAGGTCGATGGCGATGGCGCAGGTGAACAGGCCCTGGCACAGCGCCAGGACCCGGGCGCTGCGGTGCCCGACAAGAGCTGTGGTCGCGGCAGGTCCGGGCATTCCATTTCCCCAATGCAGAATTCCAAGGCCGGCAGCTTGCCGCGGAACAGGTATGGCCGAAACGACGTATATCCTGTTATTCCGGACATTCTGCCGCAGGGATGTCGAATGGCTCGCAAAGTCCGCTTCTTCGCCTATCCTGGCTTCCAGCTACTGGACCTCAGCGGGCCGCTGGCGGCCTTCCAGTTCGCGGCCCAGTTCCGGCCTGGCGCCTACGACCTGTTGGTGGTGTCGGCGCAGGGCGGCGCGGTGGCGACCTCGCTCGGGGTGGCACTCGGCACCGTTGCCGTCGACGATGCCCCGTGCGCCACCTTCGTCGTCCCAGGCGGGGTGCATGCCCGCCTCCGGGACCCGGCGACGCTGGACATCGTCCGCACGGCCGCCGGCCGCTCAGACCGCATCGCCAGCGTCTGCACCGGCGCCTTCCTGCTGGCTGGATCAGGCCTGCTGGACGGACGGCGGGCCACCACCCACTGGGGCTACACCAGCCAACTCCAGGCCGAGTACCCGGCCATCCGTGTCGAGCCCGACCGCATCTTTGTCCAAGACGGCACCGTATGGACCTCAGCCGGAATCACGGCCGGCATTGATCTCGCCCTTGCCTTGATCGAAGCAGACCTTGATCTCGAAACCGCGCGCGCCGTAGCTCGCCAGATGGTGGTGTATCACCGTCGCGCTGGCGGGCAGTCGCAGTTCTCCGCCCTGCTGGAGATGGAACCACGATCGGACCGCATCCGCCGGTCCTTGCAGTTCGCCCGCGATCATTTGCACGAGCCGCTCCCAGTCGAGCGCTTGGCGACGGAGGCCTGCCTCAGCCCGCGCCAGTTCGGCCGCGCCTTCCTGGCCGAAACCGGTCTCAGCCCAGCCAAGGCGGTGGACCGCCTGCGGGCCGAACTGGCCAGGGACCGCGTCGAGGACGGCAAGGAGCCGCTCGACGCCATTGCCCGCGCCGTCGGCTTCGGCGATCCCGAACGCATGCGGCAAAGCTTCATCCGCAGCTTCGGCCAACCTCCGCAAGCCGTTCGCCGCGTGGCCCGACTGAACCGATGATCATGCGATCACGCAAGTTGAATGGAGGGTGGCCAGAGCTGATTGTATGTTACGGGCATCGCACCCAGGCCGCTGCATAACCGACTTGGGTCGGAAGCTGGCGATAGGCCAGCCACAGCGAGTGTCGGCTTCTCGCTCCCGACCACTCCATAGCGGACCGGCCGCCTTCGGCCAGTCCGGGACATTCTTGCTAGGCCGTTTTCGGATTGGAAGAAGCGATAGCAGACGGTCCAGTTTAGGCGGCGCGAACATCCGGGAGATGGTTGGTGGCTGGATGATTTTGCGCCGGAGGTCGAAAGGAACGGATGCGATCCGCACCGCTCTCGTCAATTGGTTCGATGCTACCGGCCAGCAGCGATTGCTCAGGTTTCGAGCAGCCGCTCGCTTAAATCCCATAGCCGCCGGGCTGAGGTTGGATCAACGGAATGCGACACGACATCGGCCGGGATGCAATCGGTGGTAAGCTGTCTTGGCTCGTCGTCCAATCGCGAGATGTCGTTGTCCTTCAGATATACGCCACCGATGTCAGCGAGCAGCGGGCTTGTCGCCGCGAAGACGATGGTGCTGGCACCTTGTTGCGGCGTCTTCTTACCGACCTCGGGCTCGATGATCGGGTTCCCGTCTCCGTCGATCAATCCTATCGCCTGTAGCGCATCCTGGCCGGCGGAACTGTTCAATTTCGTGCCGACGACTACACCCGGATGAACGGCATAAGCGCGAATGCCCTCATCGGCGAAACGACGATCCAGTTCCACCGCGAACAGCACGTTCGCCGTCTTGGATTGCGCATAAGCGGTCCTGGAGTTGTATCCGGTGTGGAAGTTGGGGTCGTCCCACCGAATGTCGGCGAAGCGTTGGGCACCAGATGAGACGTTGACCACGCGCGCGCCGTGGGCCGCGCGCAGCGGGGGAAGCAGGCCCAGCGTCAACTGGAAATGTCCCAAGTGATTGGTCGCAAATTGCGTCTCGTAGCCGCGCGCGTCCCGCTCCGGCCCACCCGAAGCCCCGGCTCCGTTGACTAGGATGTGGAGCGGGCGCTTGGTCGCGAGCCACCGCCCGACGAAATCGTCGACCGAGGCGGGGTCCACCAGATCGAGCCGATCAACCTGCATCCGCTCGATACCGGCCTGGGAGGTGGGGACGTTCTCCGGGTGGCGCGACGTCGCGGTCACGGATGCGCCGGCCTTGCTGAGCGCCTTGGTCACTTCCAGGCCGATACCGGCGTGTCCGCCGGTGACGATCACGTTCTTGCCGGTGAGGTCGATGCCGGCGAGAACATCATCAGCCGTCGCTGCTGCCGTGAAGCCGCTGCCGATGGGATGCTGTTTGTGGGTCATGGAAGGTTCCTCGCTCCGTTCAAGCTGCCATCAGCGCGACAGCGTCGGCGCCCGCCGCGAGCCGCGTCGGACAGGACGCGTCGGTCGCCGCGCGCCACACGGCTTCCGTCACGTCCGACGCGTGGGTGATCGGGCCTTCTTGCTGAAAGTTCGCGAAAACGGTCTGCGCCAGTTTGGCATACGGCTCCGGGAAACCGGCCTGCATGCGCGAGCGTGCATTGTCGCCGAACGCGGTGGCCGGAGCCCGGCCCGGTAGCACGACACGCACCCGGACATCGAACTGCTCGAGCTCCAGCGCAAGCACCTCCGAGAAGGCGTTCACCGCCGCCTTACTCGCCGTGTAGACGGAAAGCAGAGGCAGCGGCAGCAGCGTTACGCTCGACGAGACGTTGATAATCACGCCCGACCTGCGCTCCCGAAACTGCGGGAGGACCGCCTGCGTCACCGCGATGGTGCCGAAGACGTTCGTCTCGAACACGTCGCGCACCGTAGCCATCGACATGCCCTCGAGCGCGTTGAGAAAGCCGATGCCGGCATTGTTGACCAGCACGTCGATCGGTCCCGCCGCTTCGACAGCGTGGCGGATGCTCTCCGGATCGGTCACGTCGAGCGGCAGGACGCGCAGCCGGTCCGAAGCCGGGAGGACGTCCTCACGTGGCGTCCGCATGGTCGCGACCACGGTCCAGTCGGGGCGATCCAGGAAGGTGCGCGCGATCTCGAGACCAAACCCGGACGAGCATCCGGTAATGAGGATATTTTTCATGGGAACTCCGGTTTCGTTACCTGCGAAGCCGTAGGTAGGCGGTAGCGACCGGACGTGATACGAGCCCAAGTCCAAATTCCGTTCGCAGGAGTCCGGATTGTCCGACCCGCTCACACAGATCGTCGGCCTGCTTCAGCCGAGCGCGTGGTACTCCAAAGTGGTTGAAGGCGCGGCTGCCTGGCGTGTGCGGCGCTCGGAGGATGGGAGGCCCTTCTACTGCGCGATCCTCGCTGGCGAGTGCCGGCTGCAGGTTGGCGGAGGGAAGCCAATCACGCTCGCGAGCGGCGATTTCGTCCTGATCCCCGCCGTCTTCGATTTCGCAATGTCGAGCGTTGAGCCGATGCTATCGGAACGGGGCGACTCCGTGCCGATCGAACTGCGCCCAGGGCTGGTTCGACTTGGCAGCCAGGACGGTCCGGCCGAAGTGCGCGTGCTGCTGGGCTACTGCACCTTTGGTTCGCCTGACGCGACCCTGCTCGTCTCGCTCCTACCGCAGTTGATTCATGTTCGCGGCGACGAACGGCTGACCACGCTGCTCCAATTGGTGAACCAGGAGTCCCGAGCGAGCCGTCTGGGGCGGGAAGTGATCCTGGCGCGGCTGGCCGAAGTTCTGCTGATCGAGGCGCTCCGCTCCACCTCAAGCGCAGAGGCTCCAGCTGGCCTCCTGCGCGGTCTCGCTGACGAACGGCTCGCCGGTGCCTTGAGGCAGATGCACGACCGTCCCAGGTGGCCGTGGACGGTTCCCGAGCTGGCAAAGGAGGCGGCGCTGTCGCGATCGTCGTTCTTCGAACGGTTCAGGCGAGCAGTGGGCATCGCCCCCATGGAGTATCTGCTCCATTGGCGCATGACGCTGGCGAAGGATTTCCTCCGTCGGAACGTGGGCGGCGTGGCCGAAATAGCCCAGCGGGTAGGCTACAGCTCGGCGAGCACGTTCAGCGTCGCCTTTGCGCGCCATGTTGGCCTGCCTCCCACAATATATGCGCGTGAGCAGGCCGCCACACAAAGCTACCGCCGGCCGCTATCAGACAGCGAGACGGTGGCGAGGAATGACTGAGGTTGGTCGGCAGCGGCCCGGCCGCGATGTTGACGAGGGACGTCTGCTTTCTCCCGATACTTTTCCGAAGCCGCCCGTCCACATTCGGCCAGGTCCTGCCGTAGCCGGCCCCCAAATCATCACTCTACTATTCCATAATTATAATTCTACGTTTAACGGATGTAGACGCGGCACGTTCTATCCTGAATTGCGACAACCTCGCCTTCTCAGCATGTTGGCATCAGGAGACGTAACTGGGGCAAAACCCCGGGCAAAGACGAACCGCATTCCAATCTATATCACTAAAAGAACGAAAAAAGCCGCATATATTCAAGGTGGTAGAGTTACCGACCCACTCTGACCTTTGTTCTGCTGCAACTGCGTGCCCGGGGTTTTGCCCCAGTTACCAGGAGACGGCCATGGCCACAAGTGGCTTTCAGCACCTCACGCTTGATGAACGGCGGTTCTTGTTCCGGAGGCCCACCCAGCACTCCAGCTCGCAGCGTAGCGCCCCAGGTTTTTGACACTCCCTAATCGCAAAGCGCCGGTCGATGCTACGCTGTGCTAGCCCTGCCCCGATATGATCGAGCCGTTGCAGTATGCCACACCAATGCCGCCGACTACGGGCGATACCGCATGGCGCCGGTCCAATGCGTTGCGTTGCGTAACGGGAAGCGCTTCATGCCAGGAAGTCGTCATCGTCGGCCGGCCGACGCGACGCAAAACTGTGCTGCGGCTGTACAAACGGGCATTGCCTCCTCAAGGCCGTCCAGATAACTCTCGATGATCGAGTTTAGGCAGTTCCTATATAGGATAGCTGAACCTACTTTCATGCTTGTTGCCGAACGCGACCCACGTCCGGCTTGAAACCTGGAGCTAGCACCTCCGCCATCGGACTGCCCTGTAATCAGTCACGTCACTTTGGCCTAAAAGGGTTCCGTGAGTCCGCCTGTTGGGAGCGACTCTCGCCAAAGGACAGCCCTCGTGCTCCCGTGATAGATCGCATCGTTGCCGCGTCGAAAGCCGAGCTTCTCGGCCACGCGAAGGGAAGACACATGCTCTGGAGCAATGATGCAGAATGTCTGACCTGGCGGTAGCGCGGCGTCACGCCATTCAAGGGCTGCACGCGATGCCTCAAATGCAAACCCTTGACCGTGCGCACTTGGTGTCAGGACCCATCCCATCTCTGGAAGACCGTCCAATGGTGGGTCTAGATCGCGTCTGTGATCGCTGAATCCGACCTGCCCGACGTAGCCGCCATCAGCAAGCTCGACGACCCAGTAGCCGTAACCAATGGCCTGCCAGTGGCCGATATTCCTGAGGAGGCGTGCCCAGACTTCCTCCTTCGTATGCGGGCGACCGCCGATGAAGTGAGTAACCACAGGGTCGCTCCACATCGCATAGCTCTGTGGAAAGTCATCGAGGGTCGGCGCTCTGAGACGCAGCCGTTCAGACCGCAAGACCGGGACATTGAGGATGAACGGGTTCACTGGGGAGCCTCCTATCAAGGCGCTGCGTCATCTAGGCGCAGTGAAGGGCATCATGAAAATGCGCGCTTGTACGTTGACGATTGTCAACGTGGCGCCCTGCCCCGCTTGCGGCGGGAGCATGCAAAATCTTGGGGTGCTGACATGGTCGGGTTGTGTTCCTTGCTCGTGGAACGAGGGTGGGCTGATCAGGCGGCTGGTGGCCCGATGCGACCACCCCACGATTTTGAATGCTCACCAATCCGGAGGGGCGTTATCCGCGGACGAGCAGTGGAAGCGCCGGGCACAAGCTTTTCATCACGGCGAAGCTGCGTCATGGTCGCCGTCAAAGTAGGAGGATGACCATGGCCAACGCGCGATCCTTGCGTGAGCTGGTGACGCCGGGGCAATGCCTAGCGCTACCGGGCGTGTTCGATGGCATCTCGGCCCGGGTGGCCGACAGCCTGGGCTTTGCCGCGCTCTACATGACCGGCTATGGCAGCGTCGCCTCCGCCCTCGGCGCGGCGGATGCGGGCACGGCCAGCTATACCGAGATGCTGGAGCGTGTGCGCTGCATCGCGGGCGCCGTCTCCGTGCCGTTCCTGGCGGATGGCGACACCGGCTATGGCGGCCTGCTGAACGTGGACCGCACCGTGCGGGGCTATGCCGCGGCCGGGGCGGCCGGCATCCAGTTGAAGGATCAGGAGTTTCCGAAGAAGTGCGGCCACACCGAATACCGCCGGGTGATCCCCATGGCGGATGCGGTGCAGAAGGTGCGCGTGGCCGTGGAGGCGCGGCCCAGCAAGGACTTCCTGATCGTCGCCCGCACCGACGCACGCTATGCGCACGGACTGGACGAGGCCCTGCGCCGCGGCGAGGCGTTCCTGGAGGCGGGCGCCGACGTGCTGTTCGTCGAGAGCCCGGAATCGCTGGAGGAGCTGCGCCGGGTCGGGGAGACGTTCAAGGGCGCGCTGCTGCTGGCCAACATGGTGGAGGGCGGCCGCACGCCCTATCTCGACACTACCGAGCTGGCCGGACTGGGTTTCGCCGTGGCGCTGTTCCCGGCGACCGGCTTCCTGGCGGCGGCGGCGGCGTTGAAGGGCGCCTATAGCCACCTACGGCAGGCGGGCATCGGCACCGGGGGCGCCACGCCTATGCTGCCCTTCGCCGAGATGAACGCGCTGATGGGCTTCGCCGCGGTGCATGCCTTCGAGCGCCGCCACGGCAACAGCGACGAGCGCGCGGCATGATCCAGCCGGGAGGATCGATCGCGGCGCGGCTCGACCGGCTGCCGATCCTGCCGTTCCACCGGCGACTGCTCGGCCTGATCGGGGCGGGCATGTTCTTCGACAGCTTCGACATCTACCTGGCCGGCTCGGTGCTGGGAGAGTTGGTGCATAGCGGCTGGTCGGACCTCGCGATGAACGCGCGGTTCATCTCGGCCACCTTCGTCGGCATGGTGATCGGCGCGGCCGCGGCGGGGTGGCTTGGCGACCGCTATGGCAGGCGGTTCACCTATCAGTTCAACCTCGCGGTGTTCGGCGCCGCCTCCTTCGCATGCGCGCTGGCGCCGAGCATGGGGTGGCTGATCGCTGCGCGCTTCGTCTCCGGCGTTGGCCTGGGGGCGGAGATCGTGGTCGGCTACGCGACCCTGCTGGAGTTCGTTCCACCGGAGCATCGCGGCCGCTGGGCGGCTTTGCTGTCGCTGCTGACCAATTTCGGCCTGTTCGCCTCGACCCTGGTCAGCTGGATGGTGATCCCGGCCTTTGGCTGGCGGCCGATGTTCGTGATCGCCGGGCTTGGCGCCTTCTTCGTGCTGTGGCTGCGCAAGAAGATGCCGGAATCACCGCGCTGGCTGGCCTCCCAGGGCCGCATGGCGGAGGCGGATGCCGTAGTCGCGGGGGCCGAGGCCGAAGCGTCGCGCCTGCCGTCCCCCATCCTGGTAGACCTGCCGGCGGCGGCGGGCCTGCCGGCCGGCGTGTTCGTCAAGCGGGCGCTAGTCGGCAGCGTTCTGCAGGCGGCAGTCAGCATAGCGATCTACGGCTTCGTCGCCTGGGTGCCGACCTTCCTGGTCCAGCACGGCATGGCGATCAATCGTTCGCTGGGCCAGGCGGTGCTGATGTCGCTGGGCGGCCCAGCCGGTGCGGCGCTGGGCTGGGTGCTGAGCGACCGGATTGGCCGTCGCCCCGCCATCATCGGGGCCTCGTTGTTGGCCGCGGCGTGCGGCACCGCCTTCGCCCATGCGACCAGCCAGGAGATGGCGGTGGTGCTGGGCTTCGTCATGTTCACGCTGATTTACTTCCTGGTCTCGATTATCGTCGCCGGTTATGTACCAGAGCTGTTCCCGACCGCGGTGCGCATGCGGGGCACCGCCATCACCAGCGTCGCCGGCCGGTTGACGGCGATCGGCGTGCCATTTGCGGTGGTGTGGCTGTACACCGAAGGCGGGCTGGAATTCGTGCTGGGCGGCGTGGCGGCCGCCCTGCTGGTCCAGGCCGGCCTGGTCGCCCTGTACCGGGAGGAAACCAACGGGCGCAGCCTGGAGGCAATCACCGCCGACGCGGAAGCAATCGTTTCCGTGCCGCAGCACTCCGTGCTACCTTCCGGCTAAACCGGCGCCGGCCAACCGGGGCTGATCAAGGGGGTACATCCATGGCCTTACCGGTGGCGTCGCTAATGCGGTGGAAATGGCCTGACTGGCTCGTCTCCGGCGTGGTGATGGTTGCCCGGCTCAGGCTGCGAGGTCAACGGGCATGGGATCGGCCAGCTTCTCGCCGAGCGTCTGCCA
>JAABUQ010008147.1_pt1 | contig 14839 bp, 14 predicted proteins | sample 5560001 | NCBI WGS metagenome assembly JAABUQ01 (sample SAMN10711888, study PRJNA513371) | rock metagenome | isolation source: Antarctica rocks | place: Antarctica: Victoria Land, Finger Mt nord | collected 2015-12-18 | reverse complement strand
TCCCCACCCCCCCCTGCACCCTCCCATTCTGCTCCACCACACTCACCCCCTCCCCCTCCACCCCCACCACCACAGCCGTATGCTTCCCCATCCTCACATTCCTCTCCCCGCCCCCCCTCATAACCTCACTAACCATCTCCCCCTTCCTAAACACCGGCTTCACTTTCTCCCCCACCGCCTCCCTAATACAAAAATGCGCCCCGACCAGCTCCACGATATCCCCGCGGCGCACGTCCGCCAGCTGCAGCAGCCCGGCGTTGTCACCAGGCGCCGTAAGCGCGAGGATGCACACGCCGTGGGTGCGCCCCTGGGAGAGCAGCGGCGGGGGCTGCCCCACGGCGCGGAAGGTGTGCGCGATGTCGCGCAGGGCGGCGTGCGTGAACGTCCAGCACTCGCCGTCGCCGACGCGCGTGTGCAGGGAGGCTTCGGCCCACATGGCGAGGGGCTCGCCGTAGGTTTTGGAGGCGTGCAGGAGGTCGGCGGCGGAGGGGGAGGGGGGCGGGGGGATGTGTTTCTGAGAGGCGGTCACGGTGGTGAGGGGGGAGGAGTGTTGCCATGTGAGGCGGATTTTGGTGGTGGACATGGTGTTTGTGAAGCGGACGGCGAGGATGAGGGTTTTGAGGATGCCGAGATAGGATTGCTCGTGTTCCCAGGCGTAGGTGTGGGTTGTGGGACCGGCGGCGCAGATGGAGGGGATGGGGAAGAAGGGGGGGTCGGTGGTGAACCAGAGGGTGGACAGGGCGAGGTCGAAGTCTTTGGCGGCCATGGTTTGGGTGGTTGCGGAGGGCTTAGGTACCTTTTGCTGCGGAGTGCTTGTTTGATGTACGATGATTTTGGAGGCTGCGAGAGGAGCAATACGAGGGGAACAGCGAAAAAGGAGGGGGGGAGCTATAAAAATTGCAATGATAATGGATGTTGAATGTGTCATATCAAAGGTCTCCATATCACTAGGGAAATGATATGTCACTCAGGAGAATATGACTATTGTAAGAGCCTGGTTTCTACCTTTCATACCGAGTCATTTCCGAACGAATGCCATTGCTACTATGACCATGTCAAGGCCTGGGTTTGCTAGTTAGGGGAATTGGAGGCGGAGATGCCCCTTGAGTATTCCCAGCGTTGACTCGTTTGGGTGGAGGTGGTGGAGGCTTCCTCTTCTCCTCATCAGACGGTAACGCACCTTGCTCAGGCGCAGCTGGATTGCTAGTTAAGCCCCTCGCCTTCCCGGCTACGTCGTACTTGCTGTTGAGGGCATTGGCGCTTTTCCAACCTGCTGCTACCTGGTCTCCATGGCGTGATCGGAAATTGTTTGCAGTAGCAGCCGTGGCTTTCGCATCAGAAAACGACACTGATGAAGGGTCGTTACGAAACGAACTTGCCGTCTTCAGTGCAGCTTGCTTCTGTGCAAGGGTGGTGCCTTGAGAAGGCGTTTCAGGTGTCGAAGACTTAGTCGACAGCCCAGAGAACCGCGAATGCAGCTCGTTCAAAGTCGGTTTCTGACCACCGGCAGGGCTGGAGGCGCTATCTCTAGCAAGGGATGTTGCGTGATCTTGCGTCGTAGCTGAAACTTGTGGCTGCCCACCAATATTCAGCCCGGGCACAGACACTCCTGCAGAACCGAGTCGATTTAGAGCGCCTTGATTCAGGTATCCCACGCTTGTCGGTTGTTGCTGTGTGGCGCTTGTATACGACGGTGGTGGTGACGAAGGAGATAGCGTGGGTGTCGCTTGTCGGGCTGGAAGACGTGGAGGTAGTGATGGTTTTGGCTTTCTCGTGGGACTCGCTGACACAGGACTCGCTTGCTCTTCGTGGTCTATGCGCCGCATTGGTGGCTTTGGCAAGTTGCTGGTCGAAAGCCCACTCGTATCCACTCGATAGGGTGCAGGCGGTGGTGCAGGCTTCTGGGTCGTTCCCGCTGCAGCTCGCCTCTCGCTTTCTGCCTTCTCCTGGGTGGCACGGACTTCCTCAGTATCCAAAGGCGCGCGCAGTCCCCATCTGTCGGGTGTGATAGTGTTCGGTACGGTGGCGCCCCCATGGTAGTTGGCATTCTTGGGTGGCGGGCCAAATGCCTGTGGATCCTTCAAGGATGCGAGCGGGCGGGATTGGTGCTCTTGTGTTTGAGGATGGCTCGTATGGGGGTTCTTACTTTTCCCCACCCACCCAGCCTTGATCGGGCGTTAGGTCTATCAACATCAAGATCGATGTGGCGTTGCGCTCACGACTTGGTTGATTCCTTTGAATTCACCTCTCCAACTTTCTACTCCCTTGACTTTGTCCATTGAAGCTTCCACAGGCGACAAATAGCGCAAGCTCTGATTCAGGAGCCTCCGACTAAGCTTGATCGAGTAGATGTCGATGTGTGAAGAAAATCAGGTTTCGAAGGAGTGGTCTATTGGGGAGGATTGTCGACCTCACTCGATTTCACCTATTAATGCAACCGCTAGTGAATTTGGCGCATAAATCTTAGGGCTGCTTCTCGGAACCCTGATCTTTGCACTGAAGTCACTAGCAGTTGCATTAATAGGTGGCTTGCATTAACAGGTGCAAACGAGTAGTGACACAAAAAATGAACCAATCCGCTTCGTCAGAGAAGTCATATACCATCAGAAATCATGACCGCGTTCAAGCATACAGGCAGGATTTCAGAGTGTCTGGAAGCTTTCTTGACTTGATATTTAGATTCAGTGTATATACAGAATTTAAGGTCCTAGATCGCAGAAATTTTGCGACCAGCGACAGGATCTTCCTTCATTGCGAAACGCCACGCTGATCCCACATATTGGTATATTACTGTATCTAAGCCTCAACCAAGACTCCCATGAGTGTCATCGACGATGTAAATCCATAGCTGTACCTATCAAACGAGCTGATGCGGATCCATTCTGGACGCGTTCTCAGGATCTACCAGGTTCACCACTGAATCCCTTTCGTAGGCCGCGATCCACATCGATGGATCGAACGACAGCCCGGACACATCGCTGAGGGCGGGACTAGCGCTTGGCTGGAACGGAGCTTGAAGGTTGGCACTCGTTGGGGGTGCTTCGGCACGCTCTGACAGCGGCGATGGGGTGTGTCTTTGCGGTGGAGAGCGTGCATGCGATCTCCGAGATTGTTGTGACTGGCAAAGGACCTGGGATATCGGAGCATAAGGGCCGGAAAGCCGCTGTATTTCTATGGGCGTCGCGACTTGCAGCTGAGGTGACAATGAGCGAGGTGTATCTGGGAGCTGAGGCGTTTGAAGGCGCGGTGGTATATATGGGTGAGCCAGCGTCAGTGGTCGAATAGGCGCGTAGGGAGGCGGCGCTGGTGAGCTGCAAGGTGAGTCCCAACGTCCGGTCGAGACTCGTTCATTGTGGCTTGCATATTTCGAGAGCAACATCAGAGCGGGTCGACGCGGCATAACAGGTGGTTCTCCTCGTTCCTGCACGGACGCTAGAGTAGTAGACCTCGAAGCGTTCATGGGTGTTATGGCCATCGGGCTCCGCGCTGATATTCTAGAGAATGCTGTTCGTGGTCTCGAAAAATTGAATTCAAAGCCGCTGAATGAGTTTGGTCGTCGCATCATGATGCTCGGCCCATATTTTCCTCTCGGGCGATGGGCCAGAATGTCTTTCTGCCGCGCTGGGGATCTCATCCTGGCCTGACTTTGATGGCTGGTTCTGTTGTGCTTTCGGCGTTTTCGTCGGCACGTGAGGCAGAGGAGGACGATGAGAGGGATGAGTACAGCGATAAGGACGAGCGGGATGACTATCGAGATTATCAGGGTACTCGTAGATAACCCGTTACTGGAAGTTGCGACCGGGCTACTCGTGTATGCTGCTGCAGAGGTTGTCGATGAAATGCTAGGAGCTGTAGAGATCGACGCTTGACTTGATCCATATGACGAAGTCTGCGAGGACAGACGGCTGACTTGCTCAGTCAGGGATTTTGAATCAATAAGGATTGAAGTGGGTACGGGTGTTTTCTGAGAAGTGGGCCGAGTCCTTGTGGTGGAGATTGTGAATGATGGAACCACTGCATTGATGGGCTCAAATCTTCGAAGATTAGGAAAATGTATTGCTTGGTTACTGGATGCCATAGCAGTATATTTCGCTCCTTGGAAGTTGTAATTCTTGCTGGTCTGCGAAAATAGACACGGCACAATGAATGTCTGCCACCTTGATGAAACTCTTCAAGGGGCCAGGACTGGTGTATACATACTCTGTACGTCTGGTGGCACGAAATAGAATTGCCGATTTGACGACAGCAGCAGTAGCGGAGAAGCGCAGAAAAGTGGTTGAAAGGGAAATAAACTTTTCATACACGAGCCTTCACCGAAGCCATTCGGATCCGGTATGAAACGAATAGAAATAGGTGAGATGTAAGTAGCCATTCGCTTGGTTGCGCAAGGCGCAGCAAGATGATATTGGTTGAATATGATTCCAAAAGACCCGTAGTCTCAATCGCGCTACCGAGATAACAGCAACAAGATATAAAGGAAGCTAAGGGAGCTAAGAGAGCCTACCAACGAACTTGCTGATGACTTGAGTATCAAAATCGCCACAGACAGAGGGCAGCCTGCCAGGGTTGAGGGCGTAAGGGTGGGGGATCTTGCAGGTTGAGGATGGAAATCAGTAAAGGTAAAGTGAAACATGTTGCTACGCGTACGATTAGCGATGTTAAACGGTGCAATGAGGCGCATTAGTGGCTCGCTTGAATCTTAGCTCCAAACACTCCAACCACCACTCCTCAGGAGCAACATCCGCCTTTTGCTTTATTAGCCAACCCAACCACAGGTGCCAGATTGTCACGAGCGCCAATACCTCGTGACCATAGCATCCTTGTGGCTCTGTGGTCGTTCTAGGGTGAAGACGTGCTTTGCTTGCTCATGAAATATCGTCAAACTTTGCACAATCGGTATTTTGCCGTTGCCTTCGAGGCCTCGGGGTAATCAGAAAGAATTTTCCAAACCTAATCCCAACTCACTGTTCTGTTGGTGGAATTCGTTAGGTGGCCATAAGGTACCCCGTTCTCGATGTTTGAAACTTAAATTCACCGACACAGTACTCGGGCACAAGGTAAGATTGCCGACTCTCCAATGTCCTCAAAGAACTAGATCCTCTCAAACATATCAAGGCAGATTTTGTCTAGCGCTCTTGATGTCATACGAGTAGATATTCTGGTTCTGCTGGTTGACATCATATAGCTTGCTAGAGCGGAGAATGGCTACTCGACTATCAAAGCCACAACAACTCTGGCAAAATACCAAGAATGCAACGAGGCTCTAGCACTGTTACTCTTGCCTACGAGATCCGACTATCTATTCCTCTTTTGTTGGCCAAGCGTCTTCTGTACTCTGGTTCTTGGCCCAAGAAGTCCTTCCTTAACATGTCGCATGCCTGAGCTTTCTCATGAAAGCCTTCACTATGGCATATGGTTTGGCACCAGGTTTCGACGATTGAGAATCTTGTGCAGGAGCCTTGCACAGTCTGTCTGTTTTGTGAACTTGAAAGTGTTCTAGAAGCTTTTCCTCGGTCAGTGTAATCGCTCCACACCCTGGCACAGGGCAAGCGTATTCTGTGTACTGCTGTTCTGAGTCGCCCGGCTTCTTTGTGGGCTTCTCATTCAACGTCATGGTCGTGCTCATTGTCGTACACTCGGTTGTTGGAGTTTCCTCCACCCACGTCGTCATCGATTCTTTGACCGATTTCTTCTCAGCTAGGGCGCGAGGTACGCCGACATGCCCTGCATTCTCTTCAATGAACAATCGCAGGAACGACAGCAGGTTGACAACGTCATCTGTATTGCTCATCGCTCCTAAGCTTACTCTGACGATACCTGTTGGCTTTCCGTTCAGTTCGTCGACTCCGTTGCCGCATCGGAGGCCTTCAGCATAATTTTCTCTCATCTCTTGGGCGGTCAGTTCCAGGGCCCATGCAATACCGCCTGGATTGCAAACTCCGCCGGTGCGTAATTGAATGCCGTTTACTATCGCCAGCTGTTCAACGTACGATTTCCCTACCCACTCTTGGGTACTCGATTGGATATTGAATGCAATTGTTGGCCCTTGGCTTCTAGCATCGCCATAGTGTGATGCGGGGTCCTTGTATATTCGACACAAGGCAGTCCCATTTCCATGGGACATTCTAGACATGCTTTCGTACAGGTCTTTGGCTAATCGGCATGTGTGTCGGGATATGCTGGTCATGTCGCGATACAACTTTCGATGCACTTCGAGAGCCGGCTCCAGTGCGAGGATACTATGGAACGCTGGAGTTCCATCCTCCAGTGCCTCGTGCAGGGAACTGAGCTTTAGTGCATGCCATGACTCTTCTTTAGCTCCGTTGATGACCATGTCAATGGTGCCTCCGCCGAAGTAGCCCCTTTGACGAAGAACATGCCCCGCGTCTTTCCTCACTATCAAAGCTCCCAGATCAGGGAAGCCAAAAATCTTATGGAAGCTCAGAGCAACAAAGTCCGGCGCCGCCAAATGGTCGCTCAGATCCAGCTGAGCCGTTGTGACATAGGCCGCAGCATCAAGCAAAGTGTACACATCCTGGTGTTCCGTTCGTGGAGACGCCCGCAGTCTTCCTGGCCAGTCTAGTGGCAGACGTCGACCATTCATGTTGGACTGAGCGGGGAAAGCGAACAAGTGAAGCTTGGGCTTGCTCAGAGAAGAGGCATCGGGTGCCGATTGTTTGTGCTCGCCCAAGAGCCACTTCTCGACCTCTTCGTCAGAGTTAAAGCATCTGGACCCTGCGGTCGCGATTTCTCTCACGCCGACCAACGAGGAGTGAGCAGCGGCATGATAACCGTACCCAAAACCCACGTCCTTATCATGGGGATTGCCTCTCATGCCATCTGCGACCAACTTGATGGCTGCAGTAGCGTTTGCAACAAATATCAGATCAAAGTGCTGTGGATCCGCTTTGAAAAACTCCAGCATGCGTATTCTAGCCGTCTCAATGCGCTGAGTGGAAAGGATCGATGATGGAGACTGTGAGTGAGGATTGCCATACAGGTGTGACTCCAATTCGCTCGAAACCTTCGCGACGAGCGACCTCGCATAGGGTGTGATTCCGGCATGATCAAGGTACGTAGTGCCTGTTGACAGTGTCAGTCATGGATGGTGCAAGGCTGGGGTCATGTAAGTACTTCGTAGAAGCGGGTACTCGGCTTTCCTGATTTCATCTATTCTTTTTGGGTACAGACCATCATCAGCTTGCTTTACTCCCATATCTACCGGGTGTAGCATTTTGCCCGACGATGTCTAATATAAGCAGCGTGGAATATGGTACTCCCAGCGGACCTTATAAGTCTTCGCACCTGTCACCCAGCCGCAAATGTTATCAGCCTCGGGGCTCCTGAGACATCCAGTCCCCATTTTTAGCCGCCCTGTCGTACACGGATACGGATGCATGGTACACCACGGACACGGATGCATGGTACACCGCCCCGATGAACGGCTTTACATCCTTGAACAATGTCCATCTCGCCACGTTTCAAGCAGAGAAAGATAAGAAGGATATGTTTATGATGTATCACTTATGATACACGCTTGTTTCAACTGCACCACCCCAGTTGACTAACGGGAAGCCCTGGTCTTCGCACATCGCGCTCTTTCAGTTTATTGAGCTCCTCAACAATGTCGTTGATCTACCACCTTTCCCCGAAACGAGTTCGACTTGTGCGATTGCGATCAACATCTCCGCGCATGTACTCTTATCATTACTCTTTTTCCTTCAAAATATAGGACAAGCAAGGCTCGATATAACTGTTCGATAGCATCGTCCAAGACCAGACTTTACAAGTTAAAAATAGAGGCGATGTCGACAACATGCGATTATCATCAATATTGGAGAGATGAATAAAACGAAGAGAAGCCATAAGTAGGGATTATGGCTTCTCGTCGATAAATTGGGGTGGTGCATTATAAGCATGCATATACTATAATTGATGCATCGCAAAAATATACTCAAAAGGGATACGGCGATTGAAGGCTATTGGATGTAAATCTTTTGAAATCCGCTGACAGCATAAGCGCAGGAAGAGGTGCAGGCCACGACTTCTTTTGAGTGGATACGCGGTAAGTGAGCAAGCAAAGCAGCCTATTGCGAGCGAGCAAGACAATCACTCCGCCATCCTGGGCGATCTCCGAGTCCCCGGCGGCGCCCAATACTGCTTTGCCGCCGGAAGGTTTCAGCCACCAAAGATAAGGGTAAACGCCCGCATGGCTAAAGTAAATACAACCCTTGCATCGCAGGAGTAGACACCACCCACCAGTAGAATACGGAGTTACATGACCCCTATACTTGCATGCGTTGTTAGGCGACCACTTTCTGTCCAGCTTACTGTACTCCTTCAAACTCTAAGCAACTGACTTCCTAGACCAAAATATTTCCTCGGAGTATGAGTTGCTGGATCACACTTTCCACGTAGTATTCCAAGCCTCAGCTTCATGAATAGACTTGCAGCGTTGTGTTCGTGATACAGGACGTTGCCAAATCTCTTCAAAATTCGATTTCTCATATCGTTCCTTGCGGCTGACTGCCCTACCCTTTTCTCTCCTTGAACAAACGATCTTGACGGTGTTGCAGCGCCCCACACAATCAGACCTTTACCGGCAATGAAGACGATTTCGGACACTGTTACTGATGTGGAGCGAGGTAATCATGCGAATGACGACCTCACCAACAACGAAGTGAACACTGTGACATGGCACAAACTCAGCGTGACAGTCTCCAAGCGGGGCGGCCGCACCCACGATATCCTCTGCGATGTTGACGGACTAGCAGCAGCAGGTGCGCTAGACTTCTGAGTGCGGAATGAATCATACTGATGCCCTGCAGGTGAGCTTATGGCGATAATGGGGCCAAGTGGAAGTGGAAAGACGATTCTGCTCAATGCGCTCGCCCACCGCCAAGCACAAGGAATGCACCAGAGCGGAACAATCATGATCAATGGAACCAAGGCATCGAAAACCATACTCCAACCGATCAGCTCCTACGTCGAGCAGGAAGATGCATTGATCGGGTCGTTGACGGTCCGAGAAACTATGAGTTTTGCAGCACGACTGTCTCTTCCAAAGTCAGCCGCCCGACTGGGGAAATGATATTGACTGACACTGACTAGTTCTGTCACCTCGACTGAGCGAAGAACTCGAGTAGATGAGTTGCTAGTAGCCTTCGGTCTGCAGAAGCAGGCCAACACTATTGTCGGCACGCCAATACGAAGGGGAATCAGCGGTGGACAGAAGCGTAGGCTTAGCATAGCAAGTCAATTAATCACTGCTCCACGGATTTTGTTTCTCGATGAACCAACAAGTGGACTGGACTCGACGGCCAGTCGCGAGGTGATGAGGTACCTTAAAGCAGTTGCTCAGACGCATAAGGTTGGCGATCCGCTTATTTGCGAAATCCTGACACTAACGATGGATAGCTCCTTATCATCGCCAGCATTCATCAACCTTCATCTTCCACGTTCGAGCTCTTCGACAAACTGTTGCTCCTCTCCAAAGGTCGGGTGTGCTACAATGGACCGGTGTCATCGATCAATCCTTACCTAGCTTCGATCAGCAGTCCAATGCCATTATATATCAATCCTGCCGAATACTTGCTCGACCTAACCAATTCGGACTTCTCGCTAGCCGATGAGGGAGCACAAGGTCGGCTTGAGAAGATACACTCGGACTGGAAAGTTTCCGCCGAGGCATTATCGCTTGCCGAAGGCTTGACATCGAGCGCGAATAGCGGCGAGGAGAAGGTCGCATTGTCCGAGCTCAAAGCGCATGGTACGCCAGACAGAATCGCGCTAGCTCTGCTCCACAGATCTTTCATCAAGAGCTATCGCGATGTTGTGGCGTATGGTATTCGGTTCGCCATGTATATCGGACTTGCGATCATGATGGGAACGGTCTGGCTGCGACTCTCGCCTACTCAGTCCCACATCCAGCCCTTCGTCAACGCCATTGTAAGTGTAGTATCGTAATTGAAGACCAGCACGCTGACGAGAGACCAAGTTCTTTGGCTCCGCATTCATGTCATTCATGGCAGTCGCTTATGTGCCATCGTTCTTGGAAGACCGCGCCACGTTTATCAAGGAACGTGCTAACGGTCTATATGGGGCCACAGCTTTTATGATTGCCAACTTCCTGATAGGCATTCCTTATTTATGTGCGTCATCTCTAAGTGACCACACCCATGAAGACTCGTCCTATGCTAATACGCGGTAGTCCTCATTTCCCTGCTTTTCTCCATCATCACATATTTCTTGATCAATCTTCGACCGGGCGGCTCTGCGTTCTTCACCTGGGTCATGTGGCTTTTCCTGGATCTCCTAGCTGGTGAATCTCTGGTCGTACTGATGTCTTCTCTTTTCCCCAACTTCGTCATCTCGCTTGCCCTTACAGCGTTCGCAAACGGTCTTTGGATGAGCGTTGGGGGTTTCTTGGTTTCTCCTACCATTTTGAATCCGTTCTGGAAGTATGTGTTCCACTACATTGACTATGTGAGTCGCAAGCAGTCTCTCCTTTTCGTCCAAGATCGAATTGAATTTGCTAATTGTACCCTAGCAATCATATGTCTTCCAAGGCATGATGGTCAATGAGTTCGCACATCGGACGTACGACTGCGGGCCAGGGTGTAACTGCATGTATCACACTCCATTGGCGTCACAGTGTAAGATCGATGGCCAAGGTGTCCTCGCGGTGTATGGGTACAAAAGCGGGGAGACTGGGAAATGGGTGGGCATCATGCTAGGCATCATCGTGGTGTATCGGCTGCTAGGCTGGGCAGTAACAGCGATAAGATCATCTTAACACGCCTATCGTCCACCGCAGGACAACTCGATACCGAACCATTTTCAACTAATTCCCGCGAAGTAGGCAAAAGTTTTCCATAGCCCTGGTCGAATGGGAATCCGATAGCCTCCAACACACGTATGTGTAAGTGGTATCATATTGAGCATCAGGATAAGCAAGCGTTGGACCACTGAAAACGCCCACAATTAGAGAAGGAAAGTTTTTGGATGGCTTAAGTGATTAGGCCTGAATTGGATGAGACCGCTTTAGTCATGAATGCCAATGTACACAATTGTCAACATGTATCCAAGGAAACCTCTTCCGCAATAGCTGAAATGAAAAGGCAGAACAGAGTTCTCAGTCTCATACAAACACACCAGGGGACGCCGTTCGAACCTGAAACCTGGACTTTTGCGAGTGGCTGACGGATGTGGCTTAGCTGAAATGACGTATCAACAAACTGCGAGCGGCCCTACAACAAGATTACTTCTGCGACCACGACGTGATCCTTAACGCCCTTTGTTGTCTCGACTGTTCCAAGTCCATGCATTCGACGCGATTAAAGCTGAAGTGAGGTTTGCGGTAAGTCTACATCGCGAAAACACTCTCTTTCTGCACTATTCCAGTCTGCTCTTGATCTACTTCGTAGTACGCGTTGCCGCCGCGATAGCGAAAACCGAGCTACACTCATGCGCTTGCTACTGGAATCGCTATCGGGCTTGCTGACAGCGTGAAAGCAGCAGTCAACATGCTTCCCTCACATACGCCCACAGCTGGCAGCGTCCATCTCACCACACCACCCCTCTCATGGATCACCAGCTTCCCTCCACCTGGTGAGCCCGTGGCACTCGCTCCTCCTCACTCAGATCGCTCTTTTGCGCGACCATTCAACATCGATTCTACCCTCTACAACGACCTTCTCCATGTCTCATGGCCCACTACAATCGCCATCGTCTACGCGTGTACGGTAGCGGCCTTAAACAGGCTGAATCGCCAGCGCGATCACAAGCCTTGGGCTATCAGCAGATCTAGCATCTTCTATGTCTTCGTACTGCTGCACAATATCGCGTTGGCGGTGTTCTCATTTTGGACTTGCGCTGGTATGATCAATGCTGTTCGACAAAGCTGGCCCGGGTTTTCAGGCGAAGGAAAATGGGCTCAAGCCGCGGACGCGTTGTGCAAGATAAATGGGCCAAGAGGGCTGGGGAGTGCAGCGACATTCAACGGTAGTACGGGCAGCTGGGGCTTCGCCGACCACACCATGAAGCTCTTGGATGGATCGCCGGATTCTACTGATGTCGGGAGGCTGTGGAATGAAGGACTGGCCTTCTATGGTTGGCTCTTCTATGTCTCAAAATTCTATGAGGTGGTGGATACATTGATCATACTGGCTAAAGGCAAGACGAGCTCAGTCCTACAAACATTTCATCACGCGGGGGCTATGATGTGCATGTGGGCGGGCATTAGATACATGTCGCCGCCCATCTGGATGTTCGTGCTTGTCAATTCTGGGCTGCATGGGCTGATGGTATGCTTTCCCCATTTTCTTGATCAATCAGACTTGCTGACCCTCTCACAGTACACCTACTACGCCCTTTCTACCTTGGAAATCCAAGTCCCGCAATCCCTCAAGCGTTTCCTGACCGCTTTGCAAATCTCCCAGTTCATCATCGGCGCTAGCTACGCCGTCGGGCACCTTTTCGTCGCCTACAGCCGCCCGGTCTCAACCCCCTACCTCTTTATCCACAATTTATCCACGCTATTACCGACAGCTGCCTCATCGCTTTCCTCTGCCGTCGCCTCCGCAACCGCCAGCGCCGGTCTTGGAAGCTGGCTAAAAAAAGCCGCACTACGCGCCGCCGGTGAAGAAGGCCTAGCCGAGAACGTTCGAAATGCGCAAGGAGAGCACTTCGGCATTGACGCCGTACACTCCTCGGAAATCGAGAAGGCGCAAGAGGAGATGCGATGGAGGAGTGAATACCAGATGACACACTGCCTCGACACCCCGGGTCAAGCTTTCGCCATCTTGTTGAACGCGTTGTACCTCGCACCCTTGACAATCCTTTTCGCCCAGTTCTTCATCCAGAGATACATCACCGGCACGAAGCAGAATGTCCCTCCGGAGACGAAGACGCAGGTCGCGAAAGAGAGTGCTCGAGACGCCATCCGTGATTTGGAGGCCGAAATTAAGGAGGCCATGAACGAGGAACAGCATGCCGAAGAAGGAACCTCGATCCCACCGGAAGTGAAAGCCAAGGTCGACGCAGCCAAAAAGCAGCTCCACGACGCCAAAGCCAAGCTTGAATCCGGCTCTCACCAGCCACGTGAGAAAGCAGGCGAGGTCGCCAAGGAAGCGCAGGCAAAGGCCAAGGACGCAGCAGAGAAAGCGCAGAAGAAAGCTACCGACATCGCAACGAAAGCCAAGGACGAGCTTCAAAAGGACCTCGAAACCGTGCGCAACAAGGCGAAGAGCGCGAAAGATAAGGTGGTCAAGAAAGGTGAGGAGCTCAAGCAGTATGCCAACGACAAGGCCCCAGAAGCAAAGAGGAAGGCCGAGGAGACGAAGGACCAGGCTAAGGAAAAGGCCGGCGACGTGAAAGATAAAGCTGCCGAGGCGAAAGACCAGGCAACAGACAAAGGCGGCGACATGAAAGATCAGGCCAAGGCAAAAGCTGGCGACGCCAAAGACAAAGCCGCTGAGACGAAAGATCAGGCCAAAGATAAAGCCGCCGAGACGAAAGATCACGCAGCCGATAAAGCAGCCGAGGCCAAAGACCAAACCAAGAGCAAAGCCACCGAAGCCAAAGATTCCGCCGACAAGAAGAAAAACGAAACCCAGGATGGCGTAAAGCGTTCCTCCTCCAAGTCCAAGATCCCAAAACGCGACCCAAGTCCCGTCAAGCGAGAAAGCAGCCCACAGAAGAAAGACTCGCGGCCTGGTACTGCGAACGGGGAGGGGAAGAAGGATAAGCCTGCGGGCAAGGAGAACCAGAAGGCGGATGGGGCGGACCAGAAGGACGCGGAGGCGAAAAAGGAAGATGACGAGAAAGACGAGGGCACGAATGGTCTAGATGAGAGCGCCTATGAAGTCAACCCCGATGAGGTCAAGAGTGAGGAGGAAGAGAGGGCGGAGAGGGCGATGCAGCCGAAATCTTCATAACTGCACCCCTTTTCCATCACGATTCAGCCTATCCCAGCACTCTCCGCAGAGCTTCTCAGGGAATAGGCAATTTCCGGACTACATTTCCTTTCATTTCAGAAGGGTTTGCAACTATGTTTCGAATCTGGATTTGAAGATCAGAAGATACCTCCTGAAGCGAGCTTTTCCTTTTTGATGGGCAATAGGTAGCTTAGTAATGACACCTTCCCAGTTTTCCTAAAAGAGTGCCCTCTGTTGGTCTTCTATATCGATCGAAAACCCTCCGTGACTATACTGTCCACACGCCAACAATCACATCGGTTTCTATGAAACAGTTCTTCGACGCGGACAATCATCCCCTTCGCCCGCTCACTAACCTCGCCCTCCAAAACCCAAGCCACACTAGTCGGACACCCTCGATGCTCCGCTCCAAAACACTGACGAACAACATAACTTCCAAAAAGACAGATATACCGAAATGCCACCCCACACTAGGATCTGCTGCTGAATGCAGCATCACGTCAAAGCGTCTTTTTCATCTCCTGCATTCCACTTTCCAACACAACAAATCATCACCAATCAGCATATCTCTCTGCATTACTATACATATCAACCCACGCTACACCAGCTCTCATCCAGCAATCAACCCACACCCCTCCTTCCAAATCCTACAAACAAACCTCCCTCATCACGCCCCTCCCAACATCGATACACATCCCCTCCACCCCACTCCAGGCTCACCCCTCTCCCGCCCCTTTTCGTGTTCTCTCATTCCCTTTCCCACAGACAGCCGCCACCGGATTTTTGGCCGTATCTTCCGAGGCGGGGGCTGAGATGGGTGGTGAGATGGGTGTGGGCTTGGGGGTTGGTGCTTGGACCCGGGTTTAGTTTGAAGTTTGAGGGGGTGGAGGGATGGGGGTTTT
>JAABUQ010008146.1_pt1 | contig 14840 bp, 8 predicted proteins | sample 5560001 | NCBI WGS metagenome assembly JAABUQ01 (sample SAMN10711888, study PRJNA513371) | rock metagenome | isolation source: Antarctica rocks | place: Antarctica: Victoria Land, Finger Mt nord | collected 2015-12-18 | reverse complement strand
CCGAAGGGCGGGCCCGCCTGGCGGCCTTCCGGGGGGATGAAGTCCTGGCCGTCGTCGTCGAGGCGGGCGGGTTCGGGCTCCAGCCTCGCGAGTTCGTCCAGGCCGACGGCTCGGCCTGGCCCGGCCCCAAGTCGGTCCGGCTCCGAGGGGTCGGCCGGGTCGAGGGGCGGCTGACCGGCGACGACCCGAAGTCGCTCGGCGGCCGGACGATCCGGCTGGATTCGGAGTCCGACGGGCACCCGGTGGGCTCCGCCGAGGCGAAGACCGACGAAGCGGGGCGGTTCGCGGTCCCGGCCTTGGCGAGCGGCCTGGTCTCGGTCCGCGTCCGGCCCGAGGCGGGTTCGCCCGACCTGGGCGTCCGGGTCGCGCGGTATACCGTGGCGGAGGGTAGCCGGGTCGAGGCTGAGGTCGCGATCCGCCGCGGCGTCCGCGTCGCCGGGGTCGTCCGCGACTCGGCGACGGGCGAGGGGATCGCGTGCGTGGTCGTCGCCGTCGTCTCCCCGCGCTCGCCCGAGCCGAGGGTCGTCCGAAGCGACGTTCGGGGGCGTTACGAGACGTTCATCCCCCCCGGGCCCACCTCGCACCGGGTCCTCCGGGTGCCCGACCCCTACCTCTGCCCGCCGGATTTCCTCGGGCCGCGGCCCCTGGCCGTCCCCCCGGCGATCGTCCTGTTCGAGCTACCCCCGATCGAACTCGCGCGGGGCGAACAGGTCCGAGGGCGGGTGCTCGACGCCGAAGGTCGGGCCGTGTCGGGGGCCCACGTCGTCGCGTCCTGGACCATGGTCCAGGACCGGACCCGGGTCCCGCGCTCGGCCGAGGCGACCACCCGGGGCGACGGCTCGTTCGCCGCCGGCCCGGTCCCGCCCGGGGTCGACCTGACGGTCATCGCGACCCAGGGTTCCTGCGACGGCGACGCGATCCGATCGGCCCCGGTCGTGGCGCGGGCCTCCGCCGAGGCCCCGACCGTCCTGACGATCCCCGAGGCCGACGCCGTCGCCCCGGCCGGCCGGGTGGTCGACGCCGGGGGGCGGGCCGTGCCGGGCGCCCGGGTCCGGGTCGGCGTCCTGGCCCGCTCCGCTTCGGGGTCGGTCGACTCGACCTCGATCGCCCACTTCGACGGCCACGACGAGCTCAAGGCCGACGCCCAAGGGAGGTTCCGGGGCCCTCGGACCCTCCGGCGGGACCGCGAGTATCGGGCCCAAGGGGGGGCCGACGGCCACCTCGCCGGCCGGACCCACTATCGCAAGGCCGGGCCGGGGGCGACCCTGGAGTTTCCCGACCTCGTCCTGGTCCGGGAGCCGGCCCGGGTCGTCGCCGAGGGGCGGATCCTCGACCGCCAGGGGCGCCCGGTCGACGGGGCGGAGGTCCAAGCCTGGGCGCCCGGGGCAGGCCGAGGGCCGGGGGCCACCACGGGCCCGGATGGCCGGTTCCGGCTCGATGGGGTGGCCGATGAGGATGGGTTCGTTTTCGCCGGGCGCGACGGCTTCCGGTTCCGGGGCCGCGTGTTCGACCCCGACCTCGGCCCGACCGACCTCACGCTCGCCCGCCGCGACGAGGCGCCCGACGCCCCCATGACCGGCCGGGCCGGGGGGGCGGACCCGGCGCGGGCCCGGGCGGTGCTGGCCCCTTACCTCGAAGCGGTCCTGGACCGGGGGGACGACGCGACCAAGGTCCGGGTCCTCGAACGCCTCGCCGCCGTCGACCCGGCCCGGGCGCTCCGGCTGGTCGACGCCCGGGCGGTGGCCGACGCCTGGTTCGCCGACCAGCTCCGGGCCGCCTCGGCCCTGTCGCTGCTGGGGTCCGACGCCGCCGAGGCCCTGCCGGCGATCGGGGCGATCCAGGACCCCTCGTCGCGGGTGGCCGCGACCCTGGAGGCGGCCGGGTCCCGGCCCGGGCTCGCCGCCGAGGCCCGGGACGACCTGGTCGACCGGGCGAGCCGCGACGCCCGGTCGATCGCCGACCCGGCCGACCGCGTGACCGCCCTGGCCCTGGTGGCCGGCCGCCTGGCCGACTCCGGCGAGCTCGAGCGGGCCCGGGCCCTCCTCGAAGAAGTCCGGCCGGCGGCCCTCGCCCTGTCCTGCTCCACCTCGGGCGGCCGGGCCCGGGCGGCCTTGGCGCGGGCCCTCGCCCGGTTCGCCCCGGCGGAAGCCTGGGAGTTGACCGAAAACCTCGTCGACCCGGTCGCCTTCGACCGGGCCCGGATCGCCATCGCGGTCGCCCTCGGGCCCTTCGACCCCGAGGGCGCGGGCCGGGCCCTCGCCTCGCTCCGCGACCCCGGATCGATCGGCGCCCACATGGCCGGGCTCGCCGGCTCCCTCGCCGCCAGCGACCCGGCGCGGGCCCGGGCCTTGCTCGACCGGGGGGTTCCCGGCGAGCCCTGCCTGGCCCCCTACGCGCTGGGGATGATGGCACGGGCCGTCGCGGGCAAGGACCGACCCCGGGCGACCGCCTGGCTCCTCGAAGCCTTCGACCGCCTCGAAGCCGTGGCCCGGGCCGAGGGGCACGGCTCGACCCCCCGGGCGGCCCGCGAGCCCGCCGGCGTCGCCGCGTCGCTCCTGCCGGTGGCCGAGGCGATCGACCCGGCCCTCGTGCCCGAGCTGTTCTGGCGGGCCCTGGCCCTCCACGACCCCAACCCCGACGCCCACCCCGGGGCCGAAGCCGTGCTCGCCCTCCTGCTCGGCCGCTACGACCGGGCGGTCGGCCTGACGATCCTCGAACCACTCGCCGACCACGCCTGTAGCCTCCCCGAGACCGAGCTGACCCCCTTGATCGCCGCCGCCTCCGCCCTCGACCCCGACCTCGCCGTCCGCCTGGTCGCCGCCCTGCCCGACGCCCCCGACCTCGCCTTCCACCACCGCAAGAACGACTCCACCCTCGCCCTCGCCGCCGCCCTCGCCCGGCCCGCCCCCGACCACTCCGACGACGCCGTCGACCGCTTCCTCAACCTCTGGACCCCCCGCTCCGCCTCCCCCGGCGAATAATCCGCGAATTCGCGGAACATCTCCCTTGACCCGGGTCGGCCCCGAGCCAATACTGTACTAGCAACCTAGTACAGAGAGCGGGGCCCCGATGCTCTTCCAACTCAACGCGACCGACGAGCGGCCGATCTACGCCCAGATCGGCGACCAGGTCAAATTCGCGGTGGCGGCCGGGCTCCTGCGGCCTGGGGAGCTGGTGCCATCGGTCCGCGAGCTGTCCAGGCAGCTCGTGGTGAACCCCAACACGGTCTCACGGGCCTATCGCGACTTGCAGGTCGCCGGGGTCCTGGAGCCGGTCCGGGGGACGGGCTTGCAGGTGGCGACTTCGGCCCCCGAGGCTTGCCGCGAGATCCGGCTCGACTTCGTCCGGGGGCGGCTCCGCGACGCCATCGCCGAGGCGAGGCGGAGCAACCTGCCGGGCGAGGAGATCGAGGCCATCCTCCGCCAGGAGTGGGCCCGAGGGTCGCGAAACGGCACGGGCACGAACGCGGGCGAAGGCGGAACCCAGGCGACGGGAGGCGGGCGATGAGCGGTCCGAACGCGATCCGGGTCGAAGGCTTGACCAAGCGTTACAAGCGGCAAGCCGCGCTCGACGGGGTGAGCTTCGCCGTCCCCCGGGGGTCGGTCTTCGGACTGCTGGGGGAGAACGGCGCCGGCAAGTCGACCACGATCAAGATCCTCCTCGGCCTGGTCGAAGCCGACGGCGGCCGGGCCGAGACCCTCGGCCTCGACCCGAGCACGCAAGGGCTGGCCGTCCGCCGCAAGGTCGGCTACGTGGCCGAGCAGCCGGGGCTCCACGAGTGGATGACCGTCGCCGAGATCGGCTGGTTCGCCTCCGGCTTCCGCGCCGAAGGGCCCGGGGGCTCGGTCGGCTTCCAGGCCCGATACGCCAAGCTCGTCGAAGGCTTCGACCTGCCGCCGACCCGGAAGATCAAGGGGCTCTCCAAGGGGATGAAGGCCAAGGTCGGGCTGGCCCTGGCCCTGGCCCCCGAGCCCGAGCTGTTGATCCTGGACGAGCCGACGTCGGGCCTCGACGTCCTGGTCCGCCGCGAGTTCCTCGAGAGCATGGTCGGCCTGGCCGGCGAGGGGCGGACGGTCTTCCTCTCAAGCCACCAGATCGGCGAGGTCGAGCGCGTGGCCAGCCACGTCGTGCTCCTGCACAAGGGGAGGCTCGTCCTGGCCGAACCGCTGGATGGCCTGAAAAGCCGGACCTTCCTGCTGACCCTGGGCTTCGAAGGCGGCTGGGGCCCGCCCCCGCCGCCGCCCGGCTCGGCCGTCGAGATCATCGACGCCGACGAGACCCGGCGCCAGGCGCGCTGGCTGGTCCACGGCGACCGCCGGGCCGTCGAAGGGCTCCGGGACGCGCCCGGCGTGGTCGGCTTCGCCGTCGAGACGCCGAGCCTCGAAGACATCTACATCGGCTATATGCGGCGCCGCCCGCTCGCGATCGAGCCGAGGCCGGTGGCGACCCTGGTCTGACGATCCCGCCGGGCCCCCTTCGCCCCCCTTTTCGAGGAGGCTTCCCATGCTCGCGAGGCTGTGGTGGAAGGAGTTCCGGGCCCTCGGTCCGAGCTGGCCGCTGCTCTGGCTGGCGGCGGCCGGGGTCCAGGGGTTGTTGCTCTACGCCGGCGAGGCCGAGGCGAGGCTGGGGATGCTGGCCCCGATCGCCCTGATCTGGGCGGTCCTTTATGCGTTCGCGGCGGGCGCGGCGGCGCTCGCCGGCGAGCGGGAGTCGCGGTCGATGGCCTGGCTCGACGCCCTGCCGGTGGCCCGGGGGTCGCTCTGGCTGGGCAAGGCGTCGTTCGCCCTGGTCTCGACCTTCGGCCTGGCCCTGGCGCTGGGGGGGCTCGCCGCCCTGGGGACCGAGGTCCGGGGACCGTCCGTGTTCGGCCACGACCGGGCAGTCCGCGAGTTCGGCATCCTCTTATTCGAGGCGGTGGCCTGGAGCCTGTTCTGGTCGTCGATCCTGGCCAACCCGCTGGCCGCCGGGGCCCTGGGGGTCGGCTCGGTCGGGATGATCCTGATCGGGGCGAACGCGGTGTACGACCGGAGCTCGGTGCATTCGACCGACCTGGTCGCGTTCGAGGCGTTCGTGCCCCGGCTGATCCTGGCGACGGCCGCCCTGGCGGGCTCGGCCCTGATCCTGATCCGGCCGAGGCTGTCCCGGCGGCCGGTCGTCGGGGCGGTCGGTCCGACCCAAGAGCCGATCGTCCCCGCCCGGGCGTCGACCGGCCGGAGCCTCGGCTGGCAGGCCCGGCGCGAGGGGCAATCGACCTGGCTCCTGGTCCTGGCGGTCGGCCTGTTCGCGGCGGTCACGGGCGGAATGAGGGGCTATGACGGGCCGGACGCCCTGTCGGCCTTGATGCTCGCCGCGCTAGCAACCCTGGCGGCGGGTGTGAGCGTCTTCGGGCCCGAGGGGGCGTCGGGAACCCGGCGGTTCCTGCTCCACCAGGGGGTCGGCCCCGGGCAGGCTTGGGGGCATAAGGTCGCGGTCTGGGGCCTGATGATGGGGGCGATCGGGGCCGTCTTCCTCCTCACCTTGGGCCTGAACGTCGACCCCTTCTCTCCCCGGACGCCGGTGAGGGTCGATCAACCCGAGTTGGTGCTCGCCTCGGTCCTGCTCGACGCCTTCGCCGTCGGGATCCTGGCCGGGATGGCGATCCGTCGGCGGATCACGGCGATGCTGGTCGGCACCATCGCCCTGGTGGCGATCGTCCCGATCCAGGTCGGGCTGGAACAGCAGGGGATGATCCCGCCCTGGACGCTCCTGGCCACCCCGGTGGTCCTGCTCGGGGTGTCCCGGGCCTGGGCCGGCGATTGGCTGGCCGACCGCGAAGGGTTCCGCCCCTGGGCGAAGCTCGGGCTGCTCCTGGCGGTCCCGGCGGTGCTGGCCTCGGTCGGCTACGTCGGCTACCGGGCCTTCGGCGTGGCCGACGTCGCCCAGGCACCTTCGGTCCCGCCGCCGGCGGGCGAGGATTTAACCGATCGCTATCGCCGGATCTTCGCCGAAATCCAGGCGACGCCCGGGATCAAGCTCTCGGACGAGGCGATCGACCGGGCGGTTCGCGACGAGATGGACCGACCGCGACCCGACGACGGGGTCGACGCGGACCCGGTCCGGACCGCGGTCCTCGCCTGGCGGGACCTGAACGCGCCGGTCATCGCCAAGGTCCGGCGGGCCTCGGCCGAGGGCCGGGGTTGGCTCAGCCTGGAGGTCACGGGGGAGAGCGAAGGTCCGGTCTCCCTGGGGGTCCGGACCCTGGAGCCCTTGCTCGCGCTCGAAGCCCAGGACCGCCAGGCCCGGGGCGACCTCGCCGGGGCCTGGGAAGACGTCATCGCCTTATTCCGGCTCGGCGATCAGGTCGGGGCCGGCCCCGCTTCCGTGATTCAAGGGGTCCGCGCCGCGGACCTCCAGAGGACCGCCGCCGGGCTCGCCTTCGAGTGGGCGAAGGACCCCCGGCAGGAACTCGTTGCGCTCCGCAAGGCCCGCGCCGACCTCGACCGGCTGGCCCCGCCCCCTTCGGCCGTCGCCGCGTTCCGGGCCGAGTCGCGGGCGATGGACCGGCTCTTCGACCTGCCGGGCGACGAATTGGGCCGGATCTTCATGCCCAACCGGACGACGATCCTGCTCCGGGTCGGCTTCAACCTGATCGTGGCCTCCCCCTGGGAACGGCGGCGGGCCCGGATGGTCGCCCGGAGGTACCTCGCCGGGGAGGCGGACCTGGCCTCGGTCGAGCCCTGGCAGCGCCCCCGAGGGGCGGCCCGGTCGGTGGCCGACCCGGAGGTCCGGCGGACCAGCCCGCTGGCCTGGCGGATGATGGTGGCGACCGAGCACGTCCAGGACATGACCGACCGCCAGGTCGAGGCCCGCGGGGCGCTGGAGCAAGTGCTGGCGATCCGGTCGTGGCGGCTCGCCCACGAGGGCAAGATGCCCGCGACCCTGGAAGAACTGGTCCCCGGCGAGCTGCCCAGGCTGCCGGTCGACCCGTACTCCGGCCGCCCCTACGGCTACGTCCCGGAGTCGGGCCAGAAGCTCCCGAGGCGGCCCCGGATCGACGAGATGTACCGGGACGACGAACTCGAAACGACCGGGACCGGCCAGCGATTGCTCTACAGCGTCGGGCCCGACGGCGTCGATGACCGGGCGAAGTCGGCCTACCAGCGCCGGACCGGCCGAGGGGACCTCGTCTATCCGATCCCCTGACCGGCGGGGTCGGGCGGTCGGCTCGGGATTTGCGATCGATCTTCGGGCATTCGTCCCCAAATATCACCCGGGAGATCGCTCCGATGACACCCCGCGCCCGCCTTCGCCCGGCGATCCTCGCCTCGGCCCTCGGCCTCGGCCTCCTGCCCCTGATCGGCTGCATCGGGGCCAGCGACGACAAGCTCGGCAGCGGCTACAAGGCCGGGACCGGCGCCGGGGTGCCCAACGACGGCAACGGGATCCAGTCCACCACCCAGGCCGAGCGCAACGACAAGGGCGATAACCCCCAGGTTGGCGTCGGCACCGGCAAGCCCGACAGCGTCGACGTCAGCAAGACCGGCGGCCTGGGCGGGGTCCGGGACAACAACCCCCCCGGGCCCGGCGCCACCGGGGCCCGGATCGACAGCCCGCCGACCCCGCCGGGACCGGGAGAGACCAAGGCCCCTTGAGGGTCGCGGCCCTCGGCCGATCGAGCCTCCCGAAAGGCTCGCCGAGGCGGGCCAGACCCCCTTTCCCGAGGCGGCCGGGCCCGCCTCGGCCGTCCCTCGCCGCTTGCAAACGGGCGGCGAATCGCTAGAATTTCGGGCGTAACTCCCATCGAGCCTTGGACCGCGCGTCGCGCCCCCCATCGGGGGGCCCGGGTGCTTTTCCCGACCCGGGCGGGTCGCGTCCCGGATCAGATGGATGGAATGGGATTGGATTCCGTTCGAACGCCCACAGGGAGATCACCCCACGATGTCAGTCGCCACCTCGGCACCGCGTCACCTCGGCGCCACCGTCCTGCTCGGCAAGGGGCTGACGCCCGGCAAGCTCCGCGGGCTCCAGCGGATCAGCAACCCCAACGGCACGCTGACGATGCTCGCCCTGGACCAGAACAGCTCGATGATCGAGATGGCCAACAAGGCGCTCAAGGCCAAGGGGCACGACCGCGAGCCGACCTACGAGGAGATCGTCGAGGCCAAGCTCGACATGATGCGGCAGATGGCCCCGGCCGCCTCCGGCGTCCTGATCGACGCCTACTACGGCGCCTGGCCGGCGATCGCCAGCGGCGCCCTGCCGCCGGACAAGGGGATGCTCGTCCGGGTCGAGAAGTCCGGCAGCGGCAAGAACAAGGCCGGCGGCCCGATGGGCGAGATCGAGCCGGGCTGGTCGGTCGAGAAGATCAAGCTGATGGGCGCCGATGCCGTCAAGCTCCTCGCCCCCTTCGAGCCCGGCGAGCCGGTCTCGGCCGAACATCAATTCTCCCTGATCCAGAAGATCCACGCCGACTGCATCAAGCACGACATCCTCTTCCTCCTCGAACCCGTCACCTTCCCCTATAACGGCGAGAAGAAGACCGACCCGGCCTACCTCAGCCGCAAGGCGGAGTCGGCCATCGAGACCGCCCGCCAGATCAGCCGGTACTGCGACATCTTCAAGACCGAGTTCCCCGGCACGATCGGCGTCGAGGCCGAGGGCCAGCTCCACGACAACCTCCAGGCACTCTCCGAGGCATCCGAGCGGCCTTGGGTCCTGCTCTCGGCCGGGGTCGACTACCCCGATTATTTCCAGCAGGTCAAGATGGCGATGGAGACCGGCTGCTCCGGCGTCCTGGGCGGCCGGGCGTTCTGGAAGGAGTATTTCCTCCAGGACGGCGACGAGGCCCGGACCAAGTTCGCCGCGACCGAAGGGCTCAAGCGGGTCGCCGAGGTCGCCGCCCTCGTCCGCGAGCGCGGGACCCCCTGGTTCGCCCGCTACGGGATGACCAAGGACGAGATGACCGGTATCCGGGCCAGCGAAGGCTGGCACATGCGGTACGCCCCCGGGGCCTCCGCCGCCGGCGGCGACGCCGGCCACAAGGTCCGCGCCGGCGAAGTCTACTGATCGGCTCGGAATAACGTCCAATTCGCCAGCAAAGAAGCCCGCCGGGCCGCCCAGAGAGGTAGGCCCGGCGGGTTTCGTCATGCGCAGTCCCGGGAGGGGATCAGTGCCCGGTGAAGCCGCTCCGGTCGGTGCTGTTCCGGCCGGGGCGCTGGAGCGGCGCCCGCTTCGCCTTGATCGGGTCGTCGGGCTTGGGCGTGCCGCCGAGGTCGGGGAAGAACGACTTGGGGCGGACGCCGGACTTCATGTCGTGGAACTGGATGTTATGAGGGTCAACAATGCTGCCTTCGCGGGTCGTCTTGTTGTAATAGGCGGAGCGGCCGTAGGTGGTCGTGGGCATCTGGCCGGTGTACTTCTGCTCGATCATCTTGACCGAACGGTCGCCGTCGCCATAAACATAAGTGAGGTCGGTGGCCGAGTCGTAGGTGATCCGGTCGCCCGAGATCAGCTTGTCCACGGTCGTCGCGATGGCGTTCCCCCGGGCGTTGAGGAGTTGGCGGGCCGCGGCCTTCTCCTTCGAGCCGGGCGGCGGGGGCTCGGAGTAGACGTGGAGCACGTCGGAGGTGAGGAACAGGCAGTCGGCCGGCTTGCGGTCGAAGTCGATCCCGTTGTTCGGCCCGGGGACGACCGCGTTGGCGGCCTGGACGTTGCCGACGAATTCGGCGTGCCGCCTCTCGCCGTCGGCCTGGTCCTTGGCGACGCCGAAGCGGCCTCGCATGGACTCGGTGAACTTGACCTTGGTCAGCTTGAGCGGCGGGAGGTTGCCGGCCAGGGGGGAAACCTCGGGCCGGGCCCGGATCGACGCGGCCCGGCCCGGCCCGGAGACCGGGCGGGTGGTCGGGATCAGGTCGAGCTTGCCCGGCTTGGGCTTCTCGGACTGGTACAGGTAGACGGTGCCGGGCCCCCGGCCCTCGAACTCGCCGCTCTGCTTGTCGTAGATCACGTGGACGTGCTGGATCCGCTGCTTGTCGTAAACGATGTCGGTGCCCGGGTGGCGCTTCCGGCTGGTGATGACCACGCCGGCATCGAGGAGCTTGCCCTCGACGACATGGTCGACCCCTCGGCTCTCGATCTGGGCGATCTGGGCCTGGGGCTCGCCGACCGCGCCGGCTTCGGGGGCCGGCTTCGGGCCCTTCCGATCGAGCCTCACGACCCGGTCCAGATAAACATCCATCGATTCGCAAGCGATGGAGGCGTCTTCCATCTTGGCCTCGACGCCCCTTTGATAGAACCTGCTCCCGTCGGGAGTCCGGACCAGTTGCGAGGCCCCCCGGAACTCGATCTTGGCGGCGGGATCCCCCTGGCGGTTCTGGGAGACGCCGAAGAACTTCATCTCCTCGGTCCAGGTGATCACGAGGTCGTCCTTGGTGTCGGCCATGCCGTCGGCCGACTTCCGGGCAGGGGCGAGCCCCTTGTCGTCGAAGAGGCCGCGCTCGGCGAGCTGGACGAACTGGCCCGCCCCCCGCGACCAGGCGTAATTGAGCTGCTGGTCGAGGCCGATGTAGGGGGCCTCGATGGTCTTGCCGTCGAAGTCGACCCGGGCCAGCCGGTCGGCGGTCGGGGGCCTGGCGTCGGCGACCAGGCCGACCTTGGCGCCCTTCTTGGCGGCGGCAAGCCGGGTGGACGGGTTGGCCGCGTGGGGGTCCTCGGAGGAGACCAGGAACCGCATCAGGCCGTCGCCCTGGCCGGTCAGGTCGAGGGCCTCGCCGGTCGCTTCCATCCCGTGGGCCTCGCCGGGGCGGGGGTCCTGGTGGACCATGACGTCGCCCCGGAGCTTGGCGTCGCGGACCTCGCTCTTGAGCGGGGCGCCTTTGACGGCCGGCTCTCGCTGGACGATCGTGGCGTGGACGAAGTTGGCCCGGCCGTCGACGGCCGGCTCGGGGGGCGCCGCGGCCGGGTCGGGCTTGGCCTCGACCGGCCCCGGCTCGGGCCCGTTCGCCGCGAGCGTCGGGGCCGCTCGCGGCCCGCCCGAGGGGGCGGCCTGGACCGCGACGGCGGCGACCTCGGCCTCGACGAAGGTGGCGTCGAACTGGCGGCGGGCGGTGAGCACCTTGTTGTCGGCGGTGAGGTGGACGTCCCCGAACCCCTGGAGCCGCTTGATCCGGGTCGCGCCGTCGCCCGCCGCCTTGCCGTCCGGGCCGACCTTGGGCACGGCCTCGAACTCGGCGATGATCCGCTCGCGGGCTTCCATCGTGTTGCCGCCCTTGTGGTCGACCAGCTTCGACGGCCCCTTGAGCGTGATCACCCGGCGGAGCGGGCCGAGGTTCGCGACCCCGGCGGGGGCGGGGGCGGGGGTGCTGTCGGCGAGCGGGGCGGCCTTCTCGCGCCAGGTGTTCAGCTCCATGTCGCGGTCCCACCAGACGGTCCGGGCGACCGAGGCGTTGCGGGCGGGCCGCTCCTCCATCTTGCCCGGCCCCCGGGCGATCACCAGCGAGGTCCCGTCTCCATACTCGAAGATGGTCGTGTCGAGCGCCTTGACGGTCCGGACGGACTGGAGGGTGCCGGCCGCCTCGCCCTTGGTCTCATAGTCGACCTTCTCGACCCAGAGCTGCTTCGCGGGCCCGCCGTTGAGGTACGTCTTGTCGGGGACGCCCGGCTCGGAGTGCTTGTCGTAGGTCAATTCGAGGCACCTGGCCTTCATCCCCTGCGACTCGGACTGGATCCAAACGGCGTGCCCCCGGGCGACGGCCCTGGAAAGCTTGAGATCGGAGAGCGGGCCGCTCGAAGCCTCGGGTTCGGCCCCGGCGCCGGCGCCGCCTTGGGGGCCGGCCTCGGCCGGCTTGGCCGCGACCTTGCGATCGGGCATGAGGGTCACGTCGAGGGTGTCGCAGTTGAGCTGGTCGGGCGTGGTCGTCCCCCGGATCACCTGGACGTTGCGCCGGAAGTGGGCGAAGGTCGGATCGGGGGCGCGGTTGAGGTCGGGCGGCCCGACCTCGACGACGGGGCGGGGCCTGGGCAGGTCGATCCGCATCTCGCCGTCGGCGGTGAGGTCGAAGGGGGTCTTCCCCTTGGCGTCGGGCCTGGACTGGCCGGGCAGGATGTTCCCGGGCGAGCCGTCCTTGGCGATGATGTGCGGGTTCTTGTGGAGGAACATCGTCTCGGCGTCGAAGCCCGACCCGCCCGAAGGGGCCTGGCCGGGCGCCGAGGGGGCCTTGCGGCGGAGCTGGATCAACAGGCCGAAGCCGGTGACGAGCATGTCGCGGTCCTCGAGCCGGATGTCCGAGTCCGAGGTGATCTGGAGCGTCTTCTCCTCGTAATCGACATAGGCCATCGGGCCGACGAGGAGGTCGTCGCCCGGGTCGCGGGTCCCCTTATCGTCGCGGAGCCGGACGTTGCCGGTCATCCGGGCGTGGATGATGTGCGTCGGGCCGCCGCTGGGCTTGGTCAGGCCGAAGGGCTGGTTCATGTCGACGGTGGCGACGTCGCTGGTCGCCATCTTGCGGCTCTTGCCGTCCTTGGAGACCCAGATGACGGCGAACTTGGCGAGCTTGACCCGCTTCCCCCCGCTCAACCGCTCATAGTTCTGGGCGTAGATATAATAGCCCCGGAACTCGTCGTACCACTGGAGCGGCACCTCCTTGGACGCGGTCCAGTCGTCGGCGCCGAAGCATTCGGCGGCGAGCTCGCCGGCCCTGAGGGCCGAAGCCTGCTGGCCCTCGGGGAATTGGATCAGGTCGCCGCCGTGGTCGGTCGCGACGTGCGACGCCAGCAGCGCGAAGCCGCGGGAGTACCCCAGGTACGCCCCGACCAGGAGGCTGAAGGTGACGACGATCTGGGCAGCTTTCTTGAACACGATGGCATCCGGTGTTTAAGACATTCGGCCGATCGTCGTCCGCCCAGGACGGACCCCAACCTCATTCGCCCGTCGTGGTCCTCCGGATCGCGCCGGAGGGCCGGATTGTCATTCTTGCCGGGCGATTATCGCCAAGAATCCTTCAAGTCTCGCCCCTCGGACCAAGGATACCACCCCGATCACGCCGGGGCCGCCGGCCCGGGACCGGCGTGGGCGAGGATCAGGTCGACCACCTCGCGGACCGCGCCCCGGCCCCCCGGGGCCTTGGCGACGTACCGGCAGGCCGCGACCACCTCGCCCGCCGCGTCGGCCGGGCAGGCGGCCAGCCCGGCCAGGGCCAGGGCGGGGAGGTCGGCCAGGTCGTCCCCCATGAAGCAGGCTTGGTGGGCGTAAAGCCCGAAATCGTCGACGATGGCCAGGAACGCCTCCCCCTTGTCAGCCGACCCCTGGATCACCGGGTCGATGCCCAGCTCGGCCGCCCGGATGGCCACGCAAGCAGCCGACCGGCCCGAGAGGATCGCCACCCGCCGGCCCGAGTTCCGCCACCGGACGATCGCCGACCCGTCGCGGACGAAGAAATGTTTGGATTCGACGCCGTTGTCGTCGACCACGATCGCGCCATCGGTCAGGACGCCGTCGACGTCCAAGACCAGCAGCTCGATCGGGTGGCACCGGGCGGACAGATCGTCTTGAGCAATCGTCATGCCCGTCACTCCTCGGGCTCGTGGGGGACCAGGCCGATCAGGTCGGTCAGGTCGATCAGGCCGACCGGCCGGTCGAGTTCGTCGACCACCGGAAGCTCGCTGATCTTCCGCGACTTCATCGCCTCGACCGCCTCGGCCACCGTCGCCCCGACCCGGAGCTGGACCGGGTCGGGCGTCATCACCTCGCCGATCGGCCGATCCAACAGCGCATCCTGCCGCCGCTCGAAGAGGCGGGCGAGGTCGGAGTCGGTGAAGATCCCGACCAATCGGCCATCCTCATCGACGATCAGGACGGCGCCCGACCGCCGCCGGGGGCCGGCCAGGGCGACGAAGACCTCGCGGACCGTCCGATCCTGCCCGGCCTTGCGGAGCCGGCCGTCGGTCCGCATCAGGTCTTCGACGAACGCCAGGCGGCGGCCGAGGTTCCCGCCCGGGTGATACAGGGCGAAGTCCTCGGCCCGGAAGTCGCGCATCCGGCTCACCAGCAGGGCCAGGGCGTCGCCCACGGCCATCATCGCGGTGGTGCTGGCCGAGGGGGCCAAACCGAGCGGGCAGGCTTCCTCGATCGGCCCCAGCGCGATGCAAAGGTCGGCCGCCAGGCCGAGCGTGCTGGTGCTCCGGCCGGTGATCGCCACCAGGGACGCCCCCAGCCGCCGGAGCGCGGGGAGGATCCGCACGACCTCCTCGGTCTCGCCGCTCTGCGAGAGGGCGACGACCACGTCATCCGCGCGGATCCGGCCGAGGTCGCCGTGGATCGCCTCGGCCGGGTGGAGCGGGAACGCCCGGGTCCCGGTGGAGGCCAGCGTCGCCGCGAGCTTCTGCCCGACCAGCCCCGCCTTGCCCATCCCGGTGACGATGATGCTCCCCTCGCACCGCAGGATCCGCCCCGCCGCGCGGCTGATGGTGGAGTCGAGCCGCCCCCGGACCAGATCGAGCGCATCGGCCTCGATCCGGAGCACGTCGCGGGCGAAGGCCAAGCCTTCGGCCTCGGTGGCCCAGGCTAGGCTCGCGTCGCTGATCATGGCCATCGACCGCCTCCTCCGCACGGGCCAACTCCGGGCGAAACCCCCGGCCCGAGGGCGGGCCGGAACCCCGCGAGGCGGGACCATAGCCCATCCCCCGATCCCCGTCAACGCGGCATGCTCGGGTCCTGCGCCGTCGAAGCCGCTTTCAACTCCATCGGTCGGGAAAGCAGGACCACTTGCGAAGATCTGGCGGCGAGGCGAGATGATCCGGTCCGGTCGCCCGGGAGCCCTCAAGTCAAACCCAAAAAATGTAGGGTGGGTCGAGGGGGGGGGGCC
>JAABUQ010008144.1_pt1 | contig 14840 bp, 19 predicted proteins | sample 5560001 | NCBI WGS metagenome assembly JAABUQ01 (sample SAMN10711888, study PRJNA513371) | rock metagenome | isolation source: Antarctica rocks | place: Antarctica: Victoria Land, Finger Mt nord | collected 2015-12-18 | reverse complement strand
GTCACGCTCGGCCAACCTCGCCTCGAGTTCCACGACCCGCTCCCCGAGGTTCACACCACAACAACTACCAACAATCGCGCGGAGAGTGGTGGATCCTCTACATCAGGCCACAGCCTGAGCAGTTACCAATTAGGAGTCCTCCGACGGTCCATCGTCTGAGTCGAGCACCCGGCCCTCGCTCCGGGCCGTATTTCCGATTTGTACGCGCCTCCCTGTGCCTAGGTTTGGCGTCATCCTCCAAGGATGTTTCGCCCGCCAGCAAGTGAGCGTCAGAGCGGGCGCGATCTCTCGCCCAAGCCACCTCGTCGGAGGCCGGGCTTAAGGCCGCCAATTTTCGTGCCGTCACCAGCCGGCCAAACCGCGTGTAGGCGGTCCGCTCGATCGCCGTCATCGCCCCCGGTCCAGGTCCTGTCCCACTCCAGACCCGACCGTATCAGCCCGGACCAGGGTCACTGCGGCGGATCACCGCCACGGCCGACCCCCCTCTGCGGGCACGGCGCTCCATCAGACCAGGCTACTGCGCCTTTTACACGTATCCTGGCCCTACCCCTTCGAGGTCCTCGTCGGTCCATCCCATGATGCGAACCGTACGCGAACACACGTTCGCCTCCGGGGCCGGGTCGGGCTGCGCCGGTGCCGCTGGGCCCGGACCAGCTGCTTGGCGGCGGCGCAGGCGATACACGGCTCGGTGGGGTTCTCCCGAGCGCGGATCTCGCAGCACGGGTAGGCGGGCCCGCCGGCGGGTCCAGCCCCCGGGCCGTAGCCCGCGGTCGATGCCACCTATTGCTCGGAGCCCTCGGCGCAGGCGGCCGTCGAGGCCATGCGCGCCGCGTTCGGATCCTGGAAGAACACCGAGGTTGACGGAGCGATTATGTCGAGCGCCTTCGCTCGGGCCGGCGCTCATCGGCAAGGCCGACACCTCCTTGTTGAACCATCCGAACCAATCGAGACCGGCGAATTTCTCGGTCGTCGCGGGCCGGTTGTCGGCAACGCTGCTGAGCCTGACGCTGGTGGCGCTCCTCCAAGGATGCGGTCAGACGAGACGACGAGGACAACTGGGGCGTCATCGTCATCCGGTCACCTCGTCATCGCATCCAACAATGGCAATCAAGGCGATACCTACGTGACCGTGGACCCCCTGAATGGCCACACGTCGCCGTTACCGATCCCGGGGTACTTGCTGAGCGGTTTCAATCGCCAGTTCACAAAGGCAGCGGTCGTCACGGTAGACAAGAGTAATTCCATCGGTCCGTCGACATTGTCGGTGTCACCCATCGAGCAATCAAACCGTACGGCCATCTGGACCTTCGAGGGCGACCAGGTGACGGGCGGCCCAGCATGGGACCCGACCGGGTCCCAGATTGGCCTCGGCCTGACCATCACGACGAACAGGGGTGGACAAAGATCCCCGAAAGCAACGTCCGACGGCCTGTGGGTGATCGACGTTGCCAGCCACCACACCCGGCGACTGGTCGCCGCCCAGGTCGGCCAGTTGGCATGGAGCCCCAACGGCCAGGCCCTCGCCTACGTCGCGGGAAACGAGTTCGGAACGACCACAGGCGTCCAGACGGTGAACCTCGCCGACGGCGTGACGCGGTCGATCGCAGCCTTCCCGAACGAAACCCGCGGCAGCAGCACAGACGTCAGAACGCTGTCCTGGGCCCCCGACGGCAAGACCATCGTCGTCGCGTACCGACGCGATCTCCTGTCCAGCGGCGGCAGCGGCGTCGACGCCTACCCCTCGAAGGGCGGGCCGGCACGCGTGATCATGCCGTTCACGTCGTCCATGTCCTATTTGGGAGCCAGCTACTCGCCGGACGGCCAGGCCATCGCCATCGCCGCCCTCGCCTTCGATCACGACCCATTGCCGCCGTCCACAGGATCACCCACCATGACAACAAGCGCCACAGGACCGCCTCCCACGATCACCGAGAACCTACAACTCGTCACCCCCGACGGATCGCAGCCTCGCACCCTCGCCGCAGTCGACAGACAGGCGCGCCTCGTCGGCTGGTACCCCGGATGACTCCGTGCCCGAGGAGGTTCTCAACTGGGTACCGCAGCCCGCGAATTGTCGGCTTTCCGTGGCAGAGGTTCGGGTCATTGGTGATGCGCTCCAGTCGCCCCGACGGCGGCGCCGGCCAGGCCGAAGAGGGCTGCGGCGCTCGGCGTGCTGGCGGTGGAAGGCGTCGATTGGTGACGGAGCGACTTCTCGGCCGGTAAAGGGACCTCGGACACGCCGTCACCACGCGAGGCTGCTGTTGTGATCAGCCGCCAGCGCCCTAGCGCAGGGGCCACGGACGCATGACGTGGGGCCACCGAAGGGGTCGTGGATGGCGCACAGCAGCCCGGCGGGGTCGAACTGCCAGGTCATGCCCGGCCACGACGAACTCCAGCGCCACCGCAGCTCGTAGCCGCCCTGGCCGTCACCGCCGAGGCGGGCAAAGGTGCCCTCCACCCCGACCACCGCCACCGGCCGGTCGTCGGCGGCAAGGACCACGTCGGCCCGACGGCCGTCAGGCCCCCAGAACCGCACCACGTCGCCGTCCATGATCTCCAGGCGGGTGGTCGCCCACGACGACCAACCTCGGCCCTGGCCGCCGTCGGAAATGTGGCGGGAGCTGTAGCTGCGGGCCCAACGCAGCACTCGGAGGGGGTCGGGCATGGCCAGGTCTTCCTCGACCTCGAAGAAGTGACCGGTCGCCGTGCACACCGGGTCGTTGGACCATCCCGAGAGCATGACGGCACCGTTGTAGACGGGATCGTTTGACGGTGACCGCGGCCGCGGTCTGGGAGATGCTGGCGTTGGCCATGGCGGCATCGATGTTGGCGTCGGGGATCGTTGGACATCGGCCCTGACAAAGACGTTTCGCACGGCGGTTACGAAGTTGTCGTCATCGGTGATCTCGCTGCTCCAGGTGATGGCGTCCCGTACGCCTCCGCCCAGGCCGCCGATGCGGAACGCCGGATCGCAGGGGGCGGCCTCGAAGTCGTTGATGGCGCCGGCCGCCGCCTGGAGGGTCACGGGAAGATCCGCCGCCTCGGGGCGGACCTGGGCCAAGAAGGCATCCATGCCATGGGGATCTGCCGAGGTCGTGGCCATGCGTCCGCCTCCTGAAGCGCTTTGCGAAAGCTACCGGCACGGATGGTCCGAGGCGGTTGGCGCGGTTGGGGAACCCTCCCCATGTGATCGGCCAAGGCGGTCCCCTAGGTTGCACGCGGTGGCGTACACGGCGCAGAAGGTCAACTTTCCCTACGATCTGGCCTTGAGCCTGGCTCGTCAGTACCGGGCTCTGGCCGAGCGCATCGAATCCGCCCAGAGCACCCGGCAAGGGGCCAAGCACCTGGCCTCGGAGCAGTGGCAGGGAAAGTTCTCCTCGGAGTTCGATCAGCGTATGAGCCGCGCCGCCACCGGCGCCGGCAGCGTCGGCGGGGCGCTGCGCCGCGAAGCGGCCGCCTTGGCCCGGGCATGGGCCGACGCCCAGTGGCAACAGCAGGTGTACCTCTACTACGCCATGGTCCAGCACAAGAAGGACAACGAGAGCTTCGGTGACAAGCTTTCCGGGATCTTCGGTGACGGCATCGACACGGGCAACAGGCCCCCCCGACCCCAGGATCCCTCGGGCCCGGGATTCGCCCCTACCCAGGTCCCGCAGGCTCACGTCCCTGGCGAGTCGCCGCCCCCGATGGGCGACCGCACCTCGAGCTGAACACGCGGACGCCTTCTACGGAAGGAGGCTGCGGATGTGCTCGGCCCAGTCCTGGGGGTCCTCTTCGGGATCAAGGGTGACGTCGGCGGCCATGGCCGCCGACTGGCTGACGGCCACCACGGGGAGGAGCCGACCGGCGGGCGTGGCCCGCAGGTCGATGACGAAGCCCCTGCCTTCCTCGGACATGGCATTGACCAGAGCCAGGTTGGGAGTCAGCGAGCCGCAGGCCTCGGGGGCGATCTCGCCCAGGTCCCGGCACTCGAAGTGGCAGTTCCCGAGCACGTGGCCCATGGCTTCCACCGCGATTGCATCCACGCCCACCGCGAGGATCACCAGGGGGGCCAGGCCGGCCAGGCGGCGGAAGCCGCCGATCCCCGCCGAGAAGTCGGTATCCCGGATGCCGGGGGGCGAGGCATCACCGAAGAAGGCGTCGATGCCTGCCCGAGCCGCGAGATCGCCTTCGGCGGTGGCCAGGTCGGTCGACCAGATGGTCCAATCCACCAAACCCAGGTCGATGGCCGTGTAGGTGATGGCCACCATCAGCATGGCGTTGGCGGGAACGTCGGAGAGGCCCTGAGCCCCGAGTCGGGCGGCGATCTCGTCGATGAGGGTGGTCTCCTCGGGCGGCTCGTCGTGGCGCAGGGCAAAGGTGGTGGGACCCACGCGAAAGGCGGCCGGCCACCAGCCGTCGAAGAGCAGGCAGTCGCTGTCCACGTTCAGGCGCGATCCGAACGCCTGGACGACACCGTCGGCGACAAACCCGTCGATAACCACCCGATCATCCATTCGCCCCAGACTACGGTTTGTCCATGCGTCCCGCCCGCGCCGAGGGGCCGGAACGAGAGGCCCCTCAGCCCAGGGGAGCCAGATCGCCCTGCTCGGCGGAACGCTGGTCCGCTTGTCGCGCCGCCACCCGCTTGACCCGCTCGAGGTAGGCCATCAGCCGATCGCGTGCCTTTTCGGCTTCGGCGTCGAGACCATCGATCTCCTCGATCCCCCAGGTGCGCAGCACGACAGGAACCAGGATTTGCTCGTAGTGGATCGAGAAGTCGTAGATCCCGGCCCCGGCGATGGCCGAGGCATGGGCGGCGAAGCCGGAGATGCCCGTACCTGGCATCTCGAAGGCCCGGACCTCCCGGTCGACCGCCTTGACCATCTCGGAGGGATCGAGCTCTGCGGCCCCAGCCGCCAGGTCCCGGTAGAACAGGAAGTGCAGGTTCTCGTCCGCCGCGACCCGGGCGGTGATCACCGCCCCCGGCCCATCGCCCAGCAGCCGCCCGGTGTTGCGGTGGGCGATGCGGGTGGCCAGTTCCTGGAGGGTGACATACACCAGCCCGGCGATCGCCCCCCGACCCGGCGGCAGGCCGTCGAAGCCGGCACTGACCTGGACCATGCGGGCCCGCTCCAGGGCGACGGGGTCCACCGCCCGGGTGACGGTCAACCAGTCGCGCAGGACAATGGAGTGGCGGTGCTCCTCGGCGGTCCAGCGCCGGTTCCACTCGCCCCAGATGTCGTCGCCGCCGTACATGGACTGCACGGCGTGGAGGTAGTAGGGGAGGTTGTCCTCGGTCAAGAGATTGACGATCAGCGCGCTGCGCACCGCGTCGGGCAGGGGGTACTCATCGGGATCCCACGCCTCGCCGGGCGCAAAGTCGCGGCCCCGGCTCCAAGGGACCAGCTCGTGGGGGAACCACTCGCGGGCGCGCTCCACGTGGCGGTCGTAGAGCTTCTGAGCCAGAGGGGCGAGTGCCGCGAGCCGACCCGGATCGTCCATCCACCAAAGCGTAGCCCCCGCACCTCGGCGCTTGGGACCCAGGCCCGGACCGTTAGGCTCCGGCGGTGAGCGGCGAAGGAGCCTCCCGGGCGGCCATTGAGTCCCACTACGACGTGGGCGTGGGGTTCTACTCGCTGTGGCTCGATTGGCACCTCACCTATTCCTGCGCCCTGTGGCCCAGCTCGGGCTGGCCGGTGGCCGACGGCTTGGATGACAACCTCGACGCCGCCCAGGAGGCCAAACTCGACCTCCATGCCCGCTGGGCGGGCGCCCACCGGCCCGTCGAGGCCGCCGAGCGGCCGGTCCGCAGGGTCCTCGACGTGGGCTGCGGGTGGGGCAGCATGCTCGCCCATCTGGTGGACCACTATGGCGTCACCGACGGCACCGGCCTGACGCTCAGCACCGACCAGGCCGCCCATGTCGCCGCCGCCGGTCGAAGCCAGATCAAGGTCCTCCTCTGCGACTGGCGCGACCACCAACCCGAGGCCCCCTACGACGGGATCGTCTCCATCGGGGCCTTCGAGCATTTCGCCCGCTCCGATCTCGATACTGGCCAGCGGCGGGGGGTCTACGAAGAGTTCTTCGCCCGGTCCTGGAGGTGGCTGCGACCCGGGGGGCGCCTCTCCCTGCAGAGCATCGCCATGGAGGACGAGGCGGGCGGAGAAGGCCCGCTCACCGAGTTTCTCTCTCGGGACGTCTTCCCCGAATCAGGCCTTCCCCGCCTGGCCGACCTCGTCGTGTCCGCCGATCGATGGTTCCGAATCGTCGCCGTACGCTCCGACGCCACCCACTACGAGCACACCTTGCATATCTGGCAGCGACGCCTGGAGGCCCGCAAGGCCGAGGCGATCGACCTCGTCGGGCCCGCCACCTACCGCCATTACCTGCGCTACCTGCGGGTGTGCCGGGCCATGTTCGATCGGGGCAACTGCACCCTTTTGCGGGTGGCACTGCTCCGGCGCGACGACCCCGGGCGCCTCACATGAATTGGGACCGCGTGGATGGCCAGACCAACCTTTTGAGCAACCCTGTCAACCGTGACAGGTCTAGGGTCATGACGGAAGCGATACTGCCCATGCTAATACGATGACGCCGAGTTGGAAAGCACACATTTGGCTGCCCAGACCAATACTCTAGTTTTCAAGGGCCTTCAAAAACGAATATCGGAATGTCACAATATGGTCAATGGACATATGGGGAGAACCATGAGCACCGGCCATATCGTATTGAGAGGCTGTCTGACAGTAGCCGTGATACTCCTTGGCCTTGTAGGATGCGGGAGTGGGAAACAAGAAGCCGTAATCGTCCGAACGTCGCCTATCCCGGCGCCTGGACATGTAGCCCCCGTCTCTCCAAGACTGCCAGCCCCGAGCGCCTTCCAACCCGGAGTACCGCCAGCCCCGAACACCTTCTCTTCCCAACCCGGAGTACTGCACCACACGAACGCACCGCTACTTCCTCCGTCGGTATTGACTACTATATCGGCGAAGCTAATCGGCTGTTCCGAACCGCCATATTCTCACACTGCGCTGTCCCCCCAGACTGCATCGGGTGGTGTTTGCACCAGCTTCAAGTCAGTCGTTTACGATCGAACGGACACGGCCAGGGCTGAGAATCCAACGTGGGAGATCCCGCCTAGTAATGCGGCGGACCGTCAGGTCGCCTTTGTAACAATTTTTGGCCACATAACGTTTTACCCTAAGACGATTTCGGCCGCTGGCTCTGGTGGAGTGTGGGCGGACCACTATAATGTGGAGATAGATCCGACTACCGGCGCAGTACTCGGTAACGGCACTGCGGGCAAGCCATTGCCATGGCTGCACTCAACGCATGACGGGCAGGGCTCACCCTGACGTCGCGCACCAGGTCAACGCCGGCCCGCCCTACCTCGACAACCCTGCCGCCGACGACCGTGCAACCGAGGAGAGCCAACAGCCAGAGCGGCGCACAAGACTTCAGGTGACCGTCAGCCTGTTGGTGCGCTGGCGAGTCGGAACGGAGGACTGTTCCCCGGTCTCCCCCCGGACGCCAGGCATCTCAGTACCCGTGTGGGGTCTAGCCGAGCGATCCCCCGATGGCGCTTCCATATGATTGGGCCGAAAGGACACCAAGCGGTTTGCCGGGATCGGTTGAGACGAACCAGATGTTCCCGGTTCCGTCTGCGGCCACCTGCAATGGCCGAGCCGCACAGAACGCTCGCACCGGACCCCCGCCCTCGTTGTGGCTGAACGACGACGGGAAGGTCCTCGACCTCGAGCCGGACCAGGCTGGGAACCCCTTCGAGGTCGTGTCGGTGCTTCGAGACGATGGAACCGAGATCATGATCCACGCCATGCGGATGCGCCGACGCTACGAGCCGCTACTCCATCCGCAGAAGGGGGATGCCGATGGCTGACGAGAGGTCGACGTCGCCACACTTCGCCGACGCCCCGGCCGACCGGCCATGGGCGTCGGCCCGGCAAGGGCACTTCCCGTACGGCTCGACCCCAACCTCCGCAAGGACCTCGACGACCGTGCAGCCAAGGAGCACACCACGGCCTCGGACATTGCTCGCAAAGCGCTGCGTCGCTTCCTTCGGGCGGGCTGACTCTCCGGGCTACGCCACCCTCCCCGCCGGTCCGGCGGCTCGAATAGCGGCCTATCCAGAAAGCAGCTGATCCTGGCGAACCGCCTGGCGGCGAACGCCGGGCCCGGCGGTGACGGCGTAGGCCACCCCGGCCACCACCACGCCGGCCAGGATGGAGAAGTCCGCCCCGCCGGTGGCGGTGGCCAGCGGGCTGACATAGAACATGGTGTCGATGCTGGCCAGGGCAGCCGCGCTACCCAGGCCCTGGGCGATGAGCGCTGGCCAGTGGAACCCGCCGGAGCGCCAGTACAGCGAACCGGGATCGTGGCGTTGCAACTCTTCGGGCACGTAGCGATACCGCCGGAGGCCCCAGTCGACGAGGAACACCGCCATCCATGGCGCGATCCACACGATCATGACGGCGACGAAGTCCGACAACAGGGTGTTGAACGACGACGAGAAGATGGCATACCCGGTCAGAACACCGGCAAGGCCGGTATCGAGCAGCACCGCCTGCCATCGCCGCAGGGGCACCCCGATGGCTTGTAGGGTGACGCCCGACGAATACAGATCGAGGCTGGAGATGGCGAAGATCTGGGCCACCCCGACCACCAGGAACGGCACCAGAAACCAACCGGCGAAGGCGTGGGGGAAGCCGTGGACGGGATCGCCCCCCGCACTCGGCACGTAGGTAGCCACCGCTGCGCCGAGCGCCATCACCAGCATCTGGGGGATAGCGCCACCCAGCAGGACCCAACCCACGATGGCCCGCCGGCTCGAGGTTCGCGGCAGGTAGCGGGAGAAGTCGTTGCCACACTCGACCCACCCCAGGCCCGACAAGGTGACCACGAAGGTCAGCCCGACGGCGAAGGTCTGCCACCCCACCCCATGGGCCGCGGCATCGAAGTGGGCATGGTTGACGGTGAGGACGGCCAACATGACATAGAGGACGACGAACGGCGCGATCAGGATCCTCAGGACCTTGACGATGGTGGCGTGGCCCAACACGGGAAGGAGGGCCTGGACAGCGGCGGCAACCACGATGATGACGACCTTGGTCACGGTGGTGGTGTGCCACCCGACCTTGGCCGCCACCGCCACCGCAGCCAGGGTGGCCAGGGTGAGACCCTCGGTCTCGAAGCCGATCTGGGTCAGCCAGTTGCAGGTGGCCATGATCCGCGACCCGTTGGGTCCGTAGGCCGCCCGGCTGATGGTGAACACGGTGGTACCGGCATCGGGACCCTGCAGGCTGCACACTCCGAGGAGCAGGTACGACAGGTTTCCGACGACGATGACGACGGCGGCCTGGGCGAAGCTGAAGCCGAAGGTCATGAGCACGGCGCCATACACCAGGTATTCGAACTGCAGCGACGATGCGCACCACAAGGAGAACAGATCCCGGGGTCGGGAATGGCGCTGGTCGTCGGGGATGAGCTCGGTGCCCCGCATCTCGATGCGAAAGGGCCGGGCGTCGTCGATGAGCCGGACCCGTCTCATAACAGCTGGACCGCCTCTCCGGGCCGGAGCTGGGCAACGATGCCCAGATCCGCGCTATGGACCACGCCAATCACCGGATAGCCCCCGGTGACGGGATGGTCTTTGAGGAACACGACCAGTTCATCGGCCGGCGTGAGCTGCACGGCCCCGGTAACCAGGCCCTCGGGGGCCAGCTCGCCCTCATGGGTCCGGGCCAGAACCGGTCCTTCGAGCCGGACGCCGATGCGGTTGCTCGTCGCCACCACCGTCCATGTGGCGCTTCGGAGCTGAACCCGAGCCTCCTCGGTCAGCCAGTCGGAGCGGGGCCCGGGACCAACGCGGAGAAACGCCGGGCGCCCCGGGGAGGCGACGGGGGCCACATCGACGCCGGCTCGGCGGCCGGCATCGGGGCCGAGGGAAAGCATCTGGCCGGCCCCCAGGGCCGGGGGTCCCAGCCCGCTCAGCACATCGCTCGACCGGCTGCCCAGCACCGGCTCCACATCGACACCGCCGGAGATGGCGAGATAGCTGCGCAGTCCGCAGTCGACGGGGGCGAGGGCCACGATGTCGCCGGCAACGAGATCGAAGGGGGCATTGGCGCCTTGCCCCACACCTCCCGCGGTGATGGGACCGACGGCGCCGGTGACGGCCACCGCCCGGCGCGAACCCGCCGGGCCGCGGAGGCGCAGGGTGGGCCCCGACAGCGTCGTCTCCAACACTGCGGTGTCCTCGTTGTTGCCGACCAGTCGGTTGGCCAACCTGGCGCTGGCCCCGTCGGCCGCCCCCGACGGCGGGACGCCTTCGCCGGCGTGGCCGGCTCGACCCTGGTCCTGGATGGTGGTCAAGGTACCGGCGTCGATCACCTCCAGCGCCGGGCCAACGCTGCCGCCCGGCGCCACCGCTTGCGGATCGGGCGGGCCGGCTCGGCCGGTCCGGGCCCGAGCCGTCTCGACGAAGCGCACCACCGCCCCCGGGCCCAACACTGCCGCCGGTCGCCGCTCGACGTCGAAGAGCACGGCCGGGGAGGTACCGAGCAGGCGCCACCCCCCGGGGCTGGAGCGGGGATACACGGCGCTGTAGGTGTCGGCGATGGCCACCGACCCGGCAGGCACGACCGGGCGGGGCTGGGACAGCCGGCTGACGTGGAGCGCCGGTGGCAGTCCGGTGAGGTAGGCAAAACCGGGGGCGAAGCCCACGAACGCCACCTTGTAGGTGCCCGAACTGTGCAGGGCCACGACCTCGGCGGTGCTTCGATCCGCAATCCGGGCCACGTCGTCGAGATCCGCCCCGTCATAGCGCACCGGGATTTCGATGACCTCCGAGTCCGTGCCCAGATCCGGGCCGTCCAACGAGACCGGGGAGATCGCGGCCAGGACCTCGCCGATCCGCTGGCGTGATCTCGGACCGCCGACGATCACCAGAACCGTCTCCGCCCCGACCACGATGTCGGTCACCACCAGTCCGCCCCGGGCCACCCCTGCGGCCAGGGCCGAGGCCAGCCGGGCGGGCTCGACCTCATGGGCGTCGACGAGCAGGGCAACCTCACCGACGGACCGGACCTCCCACGAGCCGACCCGGGTGATCATCGGACCCATGGCGCGACCGTAGGCCAACAGGGTGCCCTCACTCCCCTCCGTCGTCGATGAACGGGCGGAGCGACACCCCGGCGGCCACCAGGGCCCGGCGGGCGGCCCGGGCCAGATCGAGGGCCGCAGGAGTGTCACCGTGGGTACAGAGCGATTGCACATCGACGGCGACGTCATTGCCCGACACCGACCGCACCGAGCCAGCGGTGGCCAGCGCCACCGCCCGGGCCACCACCTCGTCGGGGTCGGTGATCACCGCGCCAGGCAGGGACCGAGCCACCAGGCGGCCTCGCTCGTCGTAGGCCCGGTCCAGATAGCCCTCCCCGATCACCCTGAGCCCGGCGGCGTCGGCCGCGGTGGCCATGGCCGAGCCCGGCAGGCACAACACGCCCAGCCGGATGTCGACGGCGGCCACCGCCCGGGCCACCACCCGAGCGGTGATCTCGTCGTCGCTGGCCTGGTTGTAGAGGGCCCCGTGCGCCTTGACGTAGCGAAGAGGCGCCCCAGCCGCCCTGGCCACGGCTCCCAGCCCACCGATCTGATACGCCAGATCATCGGCCAGGTCGTCGGGGGCCATGGCCATCGCTCGGCGTCCGAAGCCGATCAGATCCCGGTACGACACGTGGGCGCCGACCACCACGCCCAGGGCCGCGGCCCGGGCACAGACCCGGTGCATGATCGATGGGTCGCCGGCGTGGAACCCGCAGGCCACGTTGGCGCTCGTCACCACCGCCAAAAGGCCCTCGTCGTCGGCCATCCGCCACGGGCCGAAGCCCTCCCCCAGATCGGCATTGAGGTCGATGGCGCTCAGTCCCCCAGGAAGCCGACGAGCCGCGCGGCCAGGCCCGTGTAGGTGGCCGGGGTCAGCTTGAGCAGGCGGGCCTCCGCGTCGGCAGGAAGCTCGAGGCTCACGATGAAGACGGCGACGTCGGCCTCGCTCACCGTTGCCCCCCGGGTCAGGGCCTTGAGCCGTTCGTAGGGCTGGTCGTGGCCGTAGCGGCGCATGACGGTCTGGATGGCCTCGCCCAGCACCTCCCACTGCCCATCGAGCTCGGCGGCCATGGCGGCCGCGTCGGGTGCCACCCGGGCCAGGCCCCGCAAGGTGGCCCGCACGGCCAGGCCGGAATGGCCGAAGGTGGCGCCCAGGTTACGGATGGCGGAGGAGTCCGAAAGGTCCCGCTGCATGCGTGAGATCATGAGCTTCGAGGCCAGGTGCTCAGCCAGGGCCGAGGAGATCCCAGCGTTGGCCTCGGCGTTTTCGAAGTCGATGGGATTGACCTTGTGGGGCATCGTCGATGAGCCCACCTCGCCGGCCAGCGAATGCTGGCGGAGGTAGGCCCGGCTGATGTAGTCCCACAGGTCTCGGCAGAAGTCGATCAGGATGGTGTTGAAGCGAACCAGGCCATGAAGCAGCTCGGCCAACGAGTCATGGGGCTCGATCTGGGTGGTCAGAGGGTTCCACCCCAGACCGAGACCGGTGACAAAGCGACGGGACACGTCGATCCACGCCACATCGGGGTAGGCCACCACGTGGGCCGCGAAGGTGCCTACCGCCCCGTTGAGCTTGCCCAGCAGTTCGGCGCCGCGGATGGCATCCACCTGCCGCCCGAAGCGGTGGGCGAAGACGGCCAGCTCCTTGCCGAGGGTGGTGGGCGTCGCCGCCTGGCCGTGGGTGTGGCTGGGCATGGGCAGATCGGCATGACGCCGCGCCAGCTCGGCGATGCCGGTGACGAGGCGGTCGGCCAGGGGCAACCAGGCAGTGCTCAGTCCCGCCTTGAGCATGAGGTTGTGGGCCAGGTTGTTGATGTCCTCCGACGTGCACCCGAAATGGACGAGCTCGGCGGTGGACCCGAGGCCGATCTCGCTCAGACGTTGCTTCAGGTAGTACTCGACGGCCTTGACGTCATGGTTGGTCGTGGCCTCGATGACCTTGATGCGGGCCACGTCCTCGGGCCCAAACTCAGCAACCCAGCCCTCGAGGATCGCCGCCGTGGCTTCCGGGACCGGATCGAACTCGACGATCTGGGGAATGGCCGCCAGGGTCAGCAGCCAGCGCACCTCGACGGCGAAGCGGTTCTGGAACAGGGCCTCCTCGGAGAAGGCCCGGGCGAAGTCCGTCAGTTGGGCGGCGTAGCGCCCGTCGAGGGGTGAGAGGGCATCGACCATCACTGGCATCGTAGTTTCCGGACCCGGACCCGCTTTGGGGCCGGCGTCTTCGGGGTACAAAGCGCGGGTGGCTCGCCGGCGTCGTTCTCCATCCCCATCCGAGGAGCCGGGCGAAGGCCCCCGCGCCGCCATGAGCGTCGACGACACCCCCCCGCCGCCGGTGCCCGAGGTGAGCGTCGTGGCTCCCGAAGGGCCGGGGTTTCCGTCCGCCGAGCCCGGTGTGGTCCCCGATCATCCCCCGAGCGCGGAGCCCACCGCGGAGGCTCCTCCCACCCCGAGCGCCGGTCCCCAGCGGGTGCCTCGGACCCGGGCCAGCACCGCATACGTAGGCGTCGGTGGCGGGCTGGTGGTCCTGGTGCTCATCCTCATCTTCATCATCCAGAATCTCGACACCGCCAGCCTGCACTATCTGGGCCTTCAGTTCACCCTGCCCATTGGCCTTTTGATGCTCATCGCCCTGGTTCTCGGCGGACTCATCGTGTTGTTCGTGAGCCTGGCCCGGGTGACGCAGCTTCGGCTCCGGGCCCGCCGCTCCCCACCGGATCGCAAACCGTGATGTCGGGGAAGCCCGAAGTTTCCGAGTCCGACGATGGCTCGCTTGTCCAGCTTCGCCATGTAGAGGTGGCACCGAACCTACTGACGACTCCCGGCGATTGTGATCTCACCGACATCATCGCTCGACATCAGCCGCTCCAAGAGCATTGGAGTGCATATATAGGAGCCCTTCCCCAAACGGGCTGGCGGACAATCATGAGGGGGGCAGACGAGCTGGGCAAGACCACGGTATTCGCGGCCCCTCTTGGGCGCGATTTCGAGAGCTGGGCCTTGATATACTTATACTGGGGAGAGCGAGATAGTCGGTGGATTTTTAGTGCCGACCCCGGGCCGGTCTTCTGGCGCCCAAGTCGAGTTACCCGACGCCAAGGTTTGGGGTTATCTTGGGACGAAGATCCTATTGCCACACAAGCTGGGATGCTCCCAGAGTTGACTATCTCCTTACGGAACGGCGCTGACCAGCCCTGGATAGCCGATACGGAAGATGGCGATCATGTACGAGGGTGGTTGTTGGACGCCTCTGGTCATAGACTGTCGGCACCCAGTTGGTTTGGCTATGCGGACGGGTCGTCCGTGCCCTCGCTGCAGCCGGGCGAAGCGGTTTTGTTGCCGGTCACCTTGGCGACGGAGAAAGTCGAGAACCTGCCTCCAGGATACTATGCAATTGAAGCTAACCTCATTGCGTTGGACTTAGATTCCGACCGTGGATCGCTACAAATCAGTCGCTGAGAAGCCGGCGGAGGGCTCAACGGCCTCCGGATCCACCCTCTGACATCGGCCGAGGCCCCTTGAGGGTCGGCGAACAGTTCAGTAGCGTCTGCGCTCATGATCTTCTCCCCGGTGCCTCCCGCGCAGCCGAGGGCGACGTCAGGTCGTCGGTTGCCGACGGTTCAGAACGTCTGACAGGCCGTGGCAAAATCACCTTGGACTTGTATAGTCATGCATCCAGGCCCGAGGGTATCTTCGGGAGACCCGTGCGGCGGGCAGGCAGATCGGGGGTTGACTAT
>JAABUQ010008143.1_pt1 | contig 14840 bp, 8 predicted proteins | sample 5560001 | NCBI WGS metagenome assembly JAABUQ01 (sample SAMN10711888, study PRJNA513371) | rock metagenome | isolation source: Antarctica rocks | place: Antarctica: Victoria Land, Finger Mt nord | collected 2015-12-18 | reverse complement strand
GAAAACTTTATTACCAATCTCGTCTCCGGAATGATTGCCTACTCTTTCTTCCCCAAAAAGCCTGCTATCAAATTTGAAACTTCAATGTCAAAACAAATTGTCATCTTTTAAAATCGAACTCAGGTTATTAGGTAACGCAACAGAACTCGAACCAAGAATGTGCTTATACTTGCTGGAAATGCATTTAGTAAAATTGAGTTCAAAGCAAAAAGAGGCTGTATCATAAGTCAAAATCAAAACCCGACGACAGAATTAAATTTTGAAGTGTCTTGAATAGGCGATAAAACCCTAGTAAAAAGGGCAATTTTCACTCTGAAAATTGCCCTTTTTACTTGAAAATAGAGTTGTTACCTAATTTTATTTGGCGGCATTAAGTCAAAATTGACTTATGACACAGGCTCTTTTTCAACTTTCGGTGGCCCCGACGGGAATCGAACCCATATCTAGAGTTTAGGAAACGCCTATTCTATCCGTTGAACTACGGGGCCAGTTTGTTTTAACTTATCGGATCACACTACCGTTGGTAAACGCTTCCGATGGTGTTGCAAAACTAAGTTTTCCTTCGGGATTTTCGGCCATTAAAATCATGCCTTGTGATAAAATTCCTTTGATTTCGCGCGGTTCCAGGTTTACCAGAATGCTTACTTGTTTTCCAACGATAGCTTCCGGATCAAAATATTCGGCTATCCCGGAAACCACAGTCCGCTGGTCTAATCCGGTATCGATCTTCAGTTTCAGCAACTTTTTTGTTTTGGCTACTTTTTCGGCAGCTAAAATAGTTCCAACTCGTATATCTAAAGCAGCAAACTGCTCAAAGGTAATATTGGGTTTTGCTTCAATCAAAGGCAATTTTACCTGTTCGTTTTCCATTTTGGTGTTCAGTAATTTTTGGATTTGCGCTTCTATCTGCGCATCTTCTATCTTTTCAAACAATAGTTTAGCTTCTTTTAATTGATGTCCTTCCGGTAAAAGATCTACTGTTCCGGCTTTGTCCCAATTTTGCGGCAACAGATTTAGTAGGATAAACAAAGCATCCGCGCTGTTTGGTAGAAAGGGTTGCGATAAAATTGCCAGGTTTGCAGCTACTTGTAACCCAATATTCAATACGGTTTGTACGCGGTCCGAATCTGTTTTAATCAGTTTCCAGGGTTCTTCTTCGGCCAGATATTTATTGCCAACACGTGCCAGGTTCATAAACTCGGACAAGGCTTCCCGGAAACGGTAGTTCTCCAAAGCATTTCCAATCTTTTCCGGAAATTCTTTTAACTGTTCGATCACTTCCTGATCCTGCTCTGATAAACTACCGGCCGGCATTACTTTGCCATCAAAATATTTATGTGATAAAACAAGCACGCGGTTGATGAAATTGCCGTATATGGCAACCAGCTCGTTGTTGTTGCGCGCCTGGAAATCCTTCCAGGTGAAATCATTGTCCTTGGTTTCCGGTGCGGCAGCCGTAAGTACGTAACGAAGCACGTCCTGCTTTCCCGGAAAATCCTTTAAATATTCCGGCAGCCAAACGGCCCAGTTGCGGGAAGTAGAAATTTTATCGCCTTCCAGGTTTAAAAACTCATTAGCCGGAACCTGATCGGCAAGATGATACCCGCCATGCGCCATCAACATTGCAGGGAAAATGATACAATGGAAAACGATATTGTCCTTCCCGATGAAATGCACCAATTTAGTATCTTCTGCTTTCCAGTAATCTTCCCACGATGCTTCTTTTACCGGTATATTTTTGATATAGTATGCTGCTTTTTTTTCTTCGGACAGATCGGCATTCAGCAAATCTTTTGTAGCCGAAATATAACCAATCGGTGCATCGAACCAAACGTATAAAACTTTTCCCTCTGCACCTGCTACGGGAACTTTTACCCCCCATTCCAAATCGCGCGTCATGGCTCTTGGTTGCAAACCGCCGTTCAGCCAGGATTTGCACTGACCGAAAACCGTTGGCCGCCACTCTTTATGGCTTTCAATGTACGCTTCAATTTTTGGTTGCATTTTGTCCAGCGGTAAAAACCAATTGGTGGTTTTGCGCAACACCGGCGGCTGCCCGGACAAAGTGGAATGCGGGTTGATCAAATCAGTCGGGTTTAAAGAAGTGCCGCATTTTTCGCACTGATCGCCGTAAGCATTTTCGTTGCCACAAACCGGACAAGTGCCTACAATATACCGGTCGGCCAAAAACTGCTGGGCGCTTTCATCGAAATATTGTTCAGTTGATTCTTCTGTAAAAACGTTTTTGTCATACAAATTCCTGAAAAAACCGGCCGCCGTTTCGTGGTGAGTTGCCGAAGAAGTACGGTGATAAATGTTAAAAGAAATACCAAAATCACGGAAAGAATCACCAATGATCTTGTGGTATTTATCTACCACTTCCTGCGGGGAAACGCCTTCTTTGCGGGCTTTTAAAGTGATCGGAACGCCGTGTTCATCCGAACCGCAAACAAAAACCACATCTTTTTCTTTCAACCGCAAGTATCTCACATACGTATCTGCCGGAATATACACGCCGGCCAAATGGCCAATGTGTACCGGTCCATTGGTGTAAGGCAGCGCTGCGGTTACGGTATATCTTTTAATCTGATGTTCTTCCAATGTATTTGCGGGGATTTTTTTAATTTGCAAAGATAAGCCAATTTGCCCGCTGTTAAAATTTGGTTTGATTTATATGAAGATGATCCAGCCGCCATATTTAAAAAAAGGCGATAAAGTTGCCATCACCTGCCCGGCAAAAAAACTGCCGCACCCGATGACGGACGCAATAATGCTTTTAGAATCCTGGGGACTGGAAGTGGTTTTGGGTGAAACGGTAACTGCTTCTTATCATCAATTTGCTGGTGATGATACCTTGCGTGCTGCTGATCTGCAGCGCTTTATCAACGACAAGAGCATCAAAGCGGTTTTTGCCGCACGCGGCGGTTACGGTACGATCAGGATCATTGACGATGTAGATTTTATGCCGATAAAAGAAGCACCGAAATGGATTGTTGGTTTTAGCGATATTACCGTTTTACATGCACATGTTTTCGCTGCTTTCGGCTTGCAAAGTATTCACGGACAAATGCCTTTAACCATTCCCGACGGATCAGCAGCATCACTTCAAACTTTAAGAAAAGCTTTGTTTGGGGAAGATTTCGGCTATACTTTCCCCGCAGAAAAACTAAACCGTTTTGGTGAAGCACAAGGCATTTTAGTGGGCGGGAATTTAGCTTTATTGGTTGCGGTTTCTGGTTCGGTTTCTGATCCTGATTATGACGGGAAGATTTTGTTCCTGGAAGATGTAGGCGAATATTTATATGCTATTGACCGGATGATACGCACTTTGAAACGTGCCGGAAAATTAGAAAAACTGGCCGGTTTAATGGTTGGCGGATTTACGGAACTGAAGGATAACGATATCCCGTTCGGACAAACAGCCGAAGAAATCATTTTTGAAGCAGTAAAAGAATACGGTTATCCGGTTTGCTTTAATTTTCCTGCCGGACATATTCCCAACAACCTGGCTTTGATCTTTGGAAAAACATTAAATTTAGCTGTAAAAAAAGAGCATACTGCCGCAACTTACGCTTAACAGCATCGTTCTCTAAAACTTTTAACAATATAATAATTGGGTTCCTTTTGTATTTGCAATGAAATATATGGTTTGTTTTATCCTTTCTGACAATTATCCTTTCAAACAAAAATGAACAGCAAATGGCTTCTTGCTTTAAGTTTATGGCTTTTTAGTTTAAAAGTAAGCGGTCAGGATATGCTTAAAGGAGATTACGCGGAAGCCGTCAACCTTAACATCAACCAAAAATACATCTTTAAAAACAGTGCGGTTGGTTTTGGCCATAAGCAGGAATATCCGCAAAAGAAGGACCGCCCGGCTTATTTGTTTGAAAAGGAAAGAAACACTTGCTGGTTCAGTTTAAGCATTCCTGCGGATGGTTTCCTGACGTTTGAGATCATACCTTTTCAAGGTCAGGATGATTACGATTGGATGCTTTTTAAAGAAACTACTACTAATGCCGCAGATCAAACGATTGATTATAACCATCCGGTTCGTACCAATAACAGCCGTAATGACCCTTCAATTGTAGGAAAAACAGGATTAAAGGATAATTTTACAGATCTGTTTACACGGCCGGGTTTGGGTAAAAGCTATTCTAAACCGGTCGGCGTTCGCAAAGGCGAAAGCTATATTTTGTTGGTGGACAACGTTTATCCCGGCGGAAAAGGGTTTACGTTTGTATCATCTGTACAAAAAACGCTGCCGTCTCAAATACCGCCGATCTTGGTTTCCGGAGCAATTAGTGATAAAGAAAGCACAAAACCACTTTCAGCAATAATAACAGCAGAAGATGCCACAGGCAAAACCGTAGCAAGCACTGTTTCTGATTCTTTGACCGGGAAATTTAGTTTTAAGATCCCTGCTGACGGCCGTTTTACAGTTGCCATCAGTAAAAAAGGCTATACTTTGCTGAATGATTTTTTGCCTGAGGGAAAAGCGTTGAACCAGCAGAATTATCCTTTGCAAAAGTTGAAGCCGGGCAGCCGCATCAATTTTTATAACATCCAGTTCTTGCCGAACAGTGCGGCTATAGTCAATACTTCCGGTGCTGATTTGAACCGTTTGTTAAACTTTTTGGAGGAAAACAAAAGCTGTAAGATCCAAGTGATCGGCCATACCAATTCCAATGTTTTTGCAGATGCAAATTATTTGCAGCACCTATCCGAAAAGCGGGCCTGGGCCGTTAAAAATTTCCTGCTGCAGCATGGTATCACTTCTGATCGTGTTCACTGCTTTGGCATGGGCGGGGAAAACCCATTGTACGACAACAAAAAACCCGAAGAAGCGGTTAAGAACCTTCGGGTTGAAATTGTGGTGGAGAGGTGAGGTGATGCTTCTTTTATCGGTATATTTTAAGTGTTATGGATTTGGCTGGCACAATTTATTCAATGCCAGTTCATCACCCGAAATAGGCCAGATATAATTAGGCGCACTTGGCGCTACGGCAGGAGCATTTCCCGGAGGGCCTGACTTAGCAGGCAGCGGCTGCTGCAACCGCATCAAATCAAATGACTTAAAACCTTCCCCCAGCAACTCAATCCTTCTCTCTGTTAAGATGGTATTTATTAAAGCAGTTTGGGTAGCTGTGGCCGTAACCGGGAAAACATAAGCCGGATCAGAACGGCGGCGCACGGCATTTAACAACCTTGTGGCAGTCGCCAAATCGTTAGTGCGGGCAGCGGCTTCAGCATAATTCAGCATAATTTCAGCATAACGGATGACAGGGATATAATCTATGTAAGGAGACTGTGTAGTTTTCCACTTATTTAAATAAGTATGCCCACCAGTAACCTGCAGCAATGTTTTACGCGTGTCTGTTGAAGTCGCACTGCTGTAAGCAGGATCAGCAATAGTAGCTGCCGGATTTAACCAATATTCTGTGCCAGGCGTATAATAAGAACCTAATGCAAACTGCGAACCAGGTTGATCGTTTGAAGCAAAAATCATAGTGAGCAAAGCTTCGGGGCCGGTATAACTGCTGTTGAACACGGTTACATCGCTGGTTTCTAATTTATTAGCTACACCAGTAGGCGCCTGATAAGCACTTCCGGTTAACGTAACAATTTTGGCAGCTTCTTTTACCGCATTAGCATAATCGCCCATGTTCAGGTAAGCCCTTGTTTTTAAAGCGATAGCTGTGTTTTTATGCGCCCGGGAAGTATTGAGGGCAGCAGTTGCGTACGTCAATGGCAAACCGGTTTCAGCAGCATTTAAATCACTTAATATTTGCTGGTAAACCTGTGCTACTGTACTACGGGCCAGATCGTTACTGCCTGTACCGGATTCTGCTTTAAGCCTTAAAGGCAGGCCTAAACTTGCACCGTTATTGGCGGTATAAGGCTGTGCGTAAAGCTGTACCAGCAATAAATAGGAGTAGGCCCTTACAAATTTAGCTTCAGCAGCATACTGGGCACTGGTTGCAGCATCAAGCACATTTGGATTGTCGCTTAAACCTTGCAAAAAAACATTACAACTGTTGATAGTCAGATAAGCATACTGCCAAGTATTTTTTACTTCGTTCGTGCCGGAATTTACATTCTGGTTCCAGGTATCCAAACCGGTAACTCCGTTGGATTTGGCATTGATAAATTCATCTGCCCTTAATTCCCCGTAAACTTCATAACGTCCGCCTAATAAGTAACCGCTTTTAAGTTGTTCATACAAAGCGTTAACCTGAGCCAGCATTCTGGCAGGCGTATTAAAGGCTGTTGCAGGAGAAAAACTAGTTACCGGAACTGTATTGAGGAAGTTTTTTTTGCAGGAAGTTGTTGTTGCAAGCATAACGCTTAGCACAGAAGCATATAGTATGGTTCTGGTATTCTTATTTTTAAATTTCATTTCGTTAATCATTAAAAGCCAACATTAACACCAAATGTAAAAGAGCGGGCAGACGGAACAGAGTTTCTATCGTCTCCGGGAGCTGTATTGGAACTTCCGTTGCTGGAAATTTCAGGATCAGATCCTTTGTATTTGGTAAGGGTATAAAGGTTATAAGCTTGGGCATATACTCTTATAGAAGAAATACCTGCTTTGGAAAGGTATCTTGCAGGAACCCTGAAACCCAGGCTTACGGTTTTTAATTTAGCATAAGCACCGCTTTGTACGTTTTCACTGATTGGAATAGCAGAACCGTTGGAATAATTATCACCATAAACAACTTTCGGAATATCGGTAATTTGTCCGGCTGTTGTCCAGCGGTTTAAAACGTCGGTAGAATTGTTCCAGAACCTCTGATCAAGCAACGTACCTCTTGTGCCGTAATAAATTTTATTACCACCGGAATAAGTGATGTTCACCGTTAAATCAAAGTTTTTGTAAGCGAAATTATTGTTGAAGCCTCCGAAATAAGTGGGAATGGCATTCCCGGCAACAATACCGTCCAATGTGCCATCAATAGCCGGTGCAGTTGTACCATCTAAATAAGTCCATTTACTTGGCGTGCCTACCTGGTTGTATTGTACCTGACGACCAAATCGGTTAACGAAAATCCGCTGCCCGTTCGCCGGATTCACACCCGCAGTTTGTACTGTAAATAAAGAACCTACCGAATAACCAATACGGGTGATATTAGATGTTTCTAAGCTGGAGGTGGAGCCAAACAAATCTGCGTTGTTATTTGCCAGCGTGGTTACCCTGTTTTTATTAGTGCTAAAGTTAAAATTTGTATTCCAGCTAAAGTTCTTTAAAGTGATCGCTTTAACCGTAATCCCAAACTCTACGCCTTTGTTCCACATACTGCCTACGTTTGCAAAAATAGTGTTTAAGGTAGCTGTGGTGGGTCCGGGAATTCCGGTTGAAGGAGCCTGCCTGGCTTGTTGAATCAAACCGTCTATATTATTGTAGTAATAATCAGCATCAATGGCAATGCGGCCATTCAATAGCGCAAAGTTCAAGCCTACATCTGTTTTTTTACTGGTTTCCCATTTCAGGTTTTGATTGCCCGCCTGGTTAAATTGTAAAGTTGCATTAGTACCGTAAAGGCCTGAATTATAGCTGGACAAAGCAGCATAAGGCGCCAACCCGTTTGAATTGCCCACTACGCCATAACCACCTCTGATCTTTACATCAGAAAATACATTGGAAAGCCCGGAATTTTTAAAGAAGTCTTCTTCTGAAAGTACCCAACCGATTGAGCCTCCACCGAAGTTTCCGTACTTGTGCCCGGCAGCAAGTTGCGAAATACCATCACGGCGAAAACTGCCGTTTAACAAATACTTCTTTTTGTAATCAAAAGATAAATTACTAAAAGTAGATTCAAAAGCAGTAGTGTTTTGAGTGTTTTGATTATTTCCTGCAGCAACAACTGTACTGAAACCGCCCTGATAAGTAGTATAAAAAGGATCAGATATGCCTGTTTCCTGTGCACCCCAGTTATCCGTTAAAGTACTCAGCCTTTCATAACCTGCCAAAACATTTAGATTATAACCTCCGCCAAAAGTGTGGGAATATGACAAAGTATTCGTCCAGTCTTCTCGGTTATATTTTTGCTGCGTATTTAGAGCTAAGCCATTATTGGTATAACCATCACCATGAATAGAGTTCTGAAAGGTTTCATTGGTAACGTTCAGGTATTCCAACCCGTAACTTGTTCTTGCCTTTAGTCCTTTTACCAGCTCCCACTCCGCGTATAAATTACTGGTAATATTGTTGTTTTCAGAAGTATAGCGGTCTAAATCAATCAACGGAACAGGATTGTAATAACTGATGGTAACGCCGGAAATACCATTTTGCAAACCAATGGAATTTGACCCGCTGATATTATAAGAACCATCAGCATTAAAAGGAGACAAACTGGGCGGAAGCAAAATAGCCAAACGGGCTAAGCCGCCAGTATTATAAGCTTGCCCGCTTAGCGAACCGCTATTTACACCAGTATTAAAAGAGTTACTGTAAGAGAAATTAGCGCCAATATTGATATGCTTAACCAACTGATGCTGTATGTTGGCTCGAATAGCTTTCCGGTTGTAATCATTTTTGGTGATAAAACCGCCCTGCCTGCTAAAATTAGCCGACAGAAAATAATTGGTTTGGTCTGTACCGCCCGAAACACTTAAACTGTGGTTTTGAGACTGGCCTGTACGGTAAGCATAATCATACCAGCGCGTATCAACCGGGCTTCCGTTGATATTCTGCAAGGAAAAAACAGATGTTAAACCTGCGTTTTTCCTGGCTTCGTTTTTTATGGTTACATAATCTTGTGCATTTAAAACAGAAGCTAAATTCATCGGCTTGTTAAAACCGTACCAACCGCTGTAGTTTACCTGGGTTTTGCCTTTTTTACCCTTTTTTGTGGTAATGACCACTACGCCGTTGGCTGCCCTGGAACCATAGATAGCGGTTGAAGAAGCATCTTTCAAAACTTCGATGGATTCGATGTCATCCGGGTTAATATCCGACAGCGGACTGTTGGACGCACTATTGCCAACCTGTCCGGTAATTACCTGTAAGCCATCAACAATGTATAACGGATCGGAGCTTAAAGATAAAGAGTTAAAGCCACGGATACGAATAACCGGCGGGTTGTTTAAAACACCGTTAGGAATAGTTGCACTCACACCTGCGGCTTGCCCTGCCAGTGCCTGGTCAAAACTTTGCACCGGCTTATTTGCAAATGCTTCTGCACCGATATGTGCTGCAGAACCGGTAAAATCTTTTCTCGATTGTACGGTGTAGCCGTTCACCACTACTTCACTCAGTTCCCGTGAGGTAGATCGAAGGGCAACATTGAACCGGGAGCCGGTGATAGGCAAAGATTGTGTATCGTAACCTATAAAAGTAAACACCAGCGTATTCCCGCCATCCGGAACAGGAATAGAAAATCTGCCTTTTTCATCTGTTTGTGTACCGGATTTCATCCCTTTTACTACAACGCTTACACCTGGCAAAGGCAGTCCGTCATCACTTCCGGTTACGGTTCCGGTTACGGTGCGGGTTTGTGCATACACTGTCGAGGCTATCAGAAAAAGAAATAGCAAAAAAGTTTGTAAAATTTTTTTCATTACATGGTTTTAGTTAAATGATTTTGAAAGTTAGCAAAAACAAAAGGCAAAACAAGTATTAATTTTAATAAAAGTCAAAAAATGTGCAAAATAAAATAAAAGTTTAGGGCAATTAATTCAAAAAAAGCATTCTAAAATAAATCTTGTTTAAAATTTGCCCGGTTTTGTTCGGATACTTCTTTTATCACCTAAAAAATACTGTTCAAACCTTAGCTTTTCTTTTCACTTCTAATGATCAACACGAACTTTTAGGTGATAAAAGAAGCATGTTAAATTTTTATAACAAATTAGCTATCAAACTAATCTCATAGCTGCAGTTTGCCTGGACAAATTGCATTTTCCCCCTAATCAAATTTTTTTAAAAAATATTTTTAATTTATTTAGTACTATGTATTGCAAGATACAATCTTAAACATATATCTTTGTATTATGATATTGGAAAACACGCAAACCCAGATGAGGAAGGGAATACTGGAATACTGTATTCTCGCTATTATTTCCCGCGGGGAAATTTATGCCTCGGATATTATTGCCGAATTAAAAACAGCAAAGCTGCTGGTGGTAGAAGGCACTTTGTATCCATTGCTCACCCGCCTTAAAAACAATGGCTTGCTGAGCTACAACTGGGTGGAATCAACTTCCGGGCCGCCGCGGAAATATTACCAACTTACGGCGGAAGGCTTGGTGCTGCTGAAACAGTTGGACAAAACCTGGCAGGAATTATCCTTCGCCGTAGAAGTAGCCTTAAAAGACAGAAATCACAACTCCTAAACCTATTATCATTACCTAATCATGAATAAAACAATTATCATCAACATAAACGGCACCGTTTTTCATATCGAAGAAGAGGCATACGACATCCTGAAAAACTACATGACCGGCATCAAAAAGCATTTTGCCGGGACAGACGACAGCTTTGAAATAACTACGGATATTGAAAACCGTATTGCCGAAATGTTTGCGGAACTATTGAAGCGTGAAGGAAAACAAGTAATCGAAACGCCTGATGTTACGTCCGTTATTTTGCAAATGGGCACGATCGAAGATTTTTCTACCGAAGAACGCGAGCCTGTTTTTACTTCTGGAACCACTGACCCTGCTGCCGGGCGCCGCTTGTTCCGCGACCCGGAAGACCATTTGATTGGCGGTGTAGCTGCCGGTATGGCCAACTACTTTGGCATCGAACCGATTTGGATACGGCTGGCTTTTGCCGTCGCGCTTTTCGGTGCCGGAAGCGGCTTGCTGGTTTATATTATTCTGTGGATCATCATTCCGAGAGCTAATACACGCGCAGAAAAGATGGCCATGAAAGGTGAAAAAGTTGACTTGCAAGGGTTCAAAAAAAGCTTTGATGAAGAACTGAAACACGTCAGGCAATCGTTGTCCAACGCCAACCTCGAAGCCAAACCCTTTATTTACAAACTGCGTGATTTTATTGGCGAATTTTTTTTGCTCCTGAAACGTTTTTTAAACGGCAGCGGTAAAATTTTTTTAAAGCTGATTGCCGTTGCTATTATTGCTGCCTGTATCTGTGCTATCGTTGCTTTGCTGATCACACTAATTGTGTATTCGGCCAACAAATCTGTATTTACCCACGGGCTTTCACCGTTCAACATTGTTAACTACGAATTCAGCAATATTTTATATTTCTGTGGGTTTCTGGTTTGCGTTATTCCTCTTTTTGGCCTGATCCTATTTACCATCCGCATAGTATTCTCCCGGATCGTTCTTGGCCGCTCCGTTGGTTTTGTATTGCTGATCGGATGGATCGCGGCTTTAAGTATAGTTGTTTTTTATGCCTCAAAAATAGCGTCCGACTTTAAATCCACGGCCAGTTTCAGTCAGGAAATGAATATTGCGCCAACGCAAAATCAGCATTACTTTCTTAAACTAAACAATGTTAAACTTTTGACCAAAGAAGACAGCGCAACCCTGGGCATCAAAAAAGATAATTTTGCCAACAGGATTGTAGTCAACACGACGGATGAAAGCGATAGCGACATCAGCCCGGACAACGTTTCGCTCTTTGTAGAAAAAAGCGATAACGAGTGGCCGGCCCTGGTGGAATCCTTTCGTTCGCAAGGGCCAAATTACCAGGAAGCTTTAAAGAATGCCCGCTCTACTGCTTATAATTTTGTTCAGGAAGATACCGTCATCAAGTTCGACCGCAAATTATTGCCAATAAAAAGAGCATTGTGGCGCGGTCAAAAAATTGACCTTACGCTTAAAATCCCCTTAAATTCAATTGTCACTGTTGATGAAGGGTTGAGCCAGATGTTGCGCAATGTAAATTTATACGATTGCTGGAACGACAAAGACAAAAACTGGGGCAAGCGTTTGGCACATTTTAAAATGACCGAAACCGGATTGGTTTGTTTGAAAGACAGCACCAAACATCACGAGGAAAAGCATTGATATTCTATTTCATCTTTGTCTCCACTTTAAGGAGAGATTTTCTTCAAAAGAAAATACTCCTTTTATCGGCATAAAACTAATACGTCGGGCTGGTTGAAATAAGATCCCTTCTGCCGTTGGAACAAAAAGCACAAACACATCCAATGCTTCTTTTACCTATAAAAAATAAATATTGAAAATGCTGTAACCAAATGCCAACTTGCTGCATCTTACTACAAAAAACAACAAAAAGAAAAATACAAATAAGGCCCGGATTACCGTTCGGGTCAGCTCTCTAAAATTAAATCAATCATCATTTTAAAAAGAAAAGTTTTTCTTTCAGGGAATTTTTTGCCTAAAAAATCACTAACATGAATAAGTTTTTTACCTCCATTGCACTTCTTTTATCAACAACATTATTTAGCCTGAACACTTATGCACAGCAAAAATCAACCGCAACAATTTCCGGATCAGTAGTAGATCAGCAACAAAAACCGCTGGATTACACAACCGTAAGCTTGCTGAAAGCCAAAGATTCTGCCTTAGTAAAAGGAGCATTGACGGACGGCAAAGGCCAGTACAAAATTACAGGTGTTTTAACCGGGCAATATTTGGTTTCGGTAAGCATGATCGGCTACCAGAAAAGCTTTTCCAAACCTTTTACGCTTGATCAGGCAAATGATGTTGCGGTCGAAAAATTAGTACTGCTTGCAGGAAATACCATGCTAAAAGGAGTATCGGTTGTTGGCCAGAAAGCTTTGATCGAAAGAAAAGCGGACCGGACGGTTTTAAATGTAGAGAACAGCGTGCTTGCCGCGGGTAATTCGGCGATGGAAATACTGGAAAAAGCGCCCGGTGTAACGATTGATAAAGACGACAACATCAGCCTGAAAGGAAAACAAGGCGTAACGGTGATGCTGGATGGCAAGCTTACTTATCTTTCGTCCGCACAACTGGCTACTTTGCTGCGTTCTACCGATGGAAACACCATCCAATCCATCGAGATCATTACCAATCCTTCTGCAAAATACGATGCTGCCGGAAATTCCGGTATCATCAACATCAAACTCAAAAAAAATAAATCTGTTGGTACCAACGGCAGCCTTACTTTGGGCACCGGTTATGGCGTTTATCCAAAAAGCAACGAGTCGCTTACATTGAACCATAAACAAGGCAAGTTTAATTTTTTTGGCTCTTACAGCCATAACGATAATCAGCGTTACAATAATTTATTGATTAACCGTGTTGTGAACGTTCAGAACGTCAATACTTTTTTTACCCAGCAAAATTTTATGCCCCAAACCAATTACAGCAACAATTACCGGGCTGGCGTAGATTACGATATCACCAAAAAAAACACGATCGGTTTTTTAGTTAACGGTTACTTTAACGGGGAGCAGGACAATAATATCAACCATACGCTGATTGGTTCCAATCCTTCTTCTACCGATTCTATGCAAAACACAACCTCCAACATTCATCAAACATATCGGAATTTTGCTTTTAATGTGAATGATAAATTACAGATCGATACGGCCGGACAGGAGTTAAGCATTGACCTGGACTATTCCAGGTTCAACAACAACAGCATTGCAAAATACAATACTGATTTTTTTCTGGCCAATGGCGATCTGCAACATGCACCTTTACCACTGCAAAACCAAACGCCATCTGTTATCACCATCAATACAGCAAAAGCAGATTATACCAAATCTTTTAAAAAGATCGTCAAACTGGAAGCCGGTATCAAACTGAGCAGTGTAAAAACAGACAATGATTTGCAGGCGCAAAAGCTGTCGGGCAGTAGTTTTATCAATGATACTTCGCGCACCAACCGCTTTGTTTACAGCGAAAAAGTAAATGCTGGTTATATCAACCTGAGCAAAACTTTTAAAAAGCTATCTGTACAAGTTGGTTTAAGGGCAGAAAATACATCCTCAAACGGTAATTTAATTACAACAAACCAAGTAGTAAACCGCAGTTATTTAAACTTTTTTCCCAGTGTGTTTTTGAATGAAAGTTTATCTGCAAAAAACGACCTTGGTTTTTCATATAGTAGAAGAATTGACCGCCCGAGTTACGATAATTTAAACCCTTTTGTTTATTATCTCGATCAATACACGTACAGCCAGGGCAACCCGTTTTTAAAACCACAATACACGCAATCTTATGAGTTGAATTACACTTACAACAAAACGATTAATGTAAGTTTAAGCTACAGCCATACCAAAGATGTGATCACAAATATCTTGCTCACAAAAGACAAAGCAACCTTCGCTACTCAATTGAATTTACAAAGCCAGAATTCTTACAACATCAACATTAATGCTCCTTTTACCTTTACAAAATGGTGGTCTGGCAATGTTAATTTAAATGGGTTTTATTTAGGATTTAAGTCTGATTCCCTTCTCGGAGCGAACCTAAATTCTGGCCAGGCCGCTTATCAGTTCAAAACATTACAAACGTTTCTGGTTGGAAAAGCCTTTAAAGCAGAGGTTTCTTCGGATTATCAGTCGGCGCTTACTTACGGTATTTTTCACATCAAACCACAATACTCATTTGATGCGGGTTTAAGTCGTTCTTTCGCTCAGAAAAAAGCAAACCTAAAGTTATCTGTCAGCGATATTTTTAACACACGAATAAGCAAAGTAAGCAGTAGATACCAGAGTGTTAATATTGATTTTAACGAAAAACAGGAATCACGCATTGCCCGTTTAACTTTTACCTACAACTTTGGAAATAGTAAATTAGCAACACGCCGCCATAACAGCGGTGCTGATGCTGAGAAAAATCGCGTAAAAAGCGGAGGCTAAATTAAAAAGCAGCAAACCTTTAAAGTTGTCTTTGTGTTGATATCATAATCATTTTTCAGAAACAAATTTTATGAA